>JAAGKN010000965.1_pt1 | contig 56955 bp, 55 predicted proteins | sample 6206371 | NCBI WGS metagenome assembly JAAGKN01 (sample SAMN11533720, study PRJNA540317) | gut metagenome | isolation source: fecal pellets from male and female animal of same cohort | host: Peromyscus leucopus | place: USA:CA | collected 2017
GAGAAGTTCACGTCATAGAACTCCATGCCGCCGAGCTTCTTCAGCTGTTCCTTTACGCGGCGGCGCATTTCCAGGGCAAGGCGCAGAACCTCTTCCAGTTGCTCCTTCGTGAACTCTCCATCCGGGTAGAGGAGCTTTAAGAACCCGCCGACCATTTTGCGAACAGCAATCGTGTCGCGTTGATTCAGGTTCTTTCCAAGGTGGTAATATTTGTCCAGGGCATCGCCGTACTGTTCTTTACGAAGTTCACGAATGAACTCCGCAAGATAATCCGTGATGAACCCGTAGTCATCCGTAAAATGCTCCGGGCGGAATTTCGGTATCTCCCAACCGGGTATGTAGCAATGCATACGGTCGAGAAAGGCCGTGTCGGTTCCCATTTCAGGCGGGAACGGATCGAACAGGCTGGATGTCTTCAGCAGGACATCCACGCTCTGATTGATATTCCCAACGAACACCATCGATGCGGAGGCTGCCTTTTCTTCCTTGCCGCGGGCAAAAGAGCCGGAAGCCATGTAGTCCTTCATGATCTGGATGCCGTCTTTGTCCTTGAAATTGATGCCCGCCACCTCGTCAAAGGCCACACAGTCCCACAGACCGACAAGCCCGACCGTCTTTCTGCCCATATTATAGAACAGGTTGGCCACCGTGGTCTGCCCGCCGGAAACAAGGATGCTGTTCGGAGAAATCTCCTTATACAGATGGGACTTGCCCGTGCTGCGAGGTCCCAATTCACAGAGGTTGAAATTGTTCTCCACAAGCGGGATCATACGGGCAAGCAGAAGCCATTTCTCACGTTCCTGGAGCGTGTCGGGCTCCATGCCGATAGAGCGGAGAAGGATGTCCATCCATTCCTCTTTTGTGAAAGCCTTTCTGCCTTCCTTCAGTTCGTTGATGTCCACATGGGGCATCTGAATCGGTGTGAGTTTACGAATGCGTATCGGAGTGCCGTTCTTCTTGTCCTCTTCGATATATTCGTAATCCAGCTGCACGATGCACCAGATACCTCCGCAGAGCAGTCGGTCATACTTCTCCGGGTACTCATCGGCAACGGGAATACCTTTCAAACCGAGGTTGGAAAATTCCGCCTCGTAAACATTCTTCTTGATATTAAGGCTGACCGTAATTTTGTCGATAACGGTATGACTGCCTTTGGAGCGCAGCACAGACAGTATTTTCTGCGCTTCATCCGGGCGGACGAAATTGTCCGCCAGAATGCGCTTCACGTTCTCCACGCCTGCCTCAATCACGGCATCATCGTCAGAACTGCAATACTGACCGAGAAGGAACTCAAGGACATATACAGGCACGTTCGCGCCCTCCTTGATTTTCTTCGTCAGGTCTTTGCGGACGATCTTGCCGTCAAAGTGCTGGCGGAGTTTTTCTTTGATGATTTCACAGGTGCTTTCGCTGCCCTCTAAAATCTGATCCATGTATCTTCCTCCGCATCGTCTCAACTGAAGAAGTCAAACTCATCCACCGCAAAAGCGATGTCGATCTGGAATTCTTCACGGGATATCTGTAAACCGTCCTCATCCGCGATGACGAGGTAGTAGGTTTCTGTGTTGCTGTACTTCAGCGATTTCAAATTAAAGCTGCAACGGAAAGTACGCTCCTGTGCGTTATCGCTCGTCTTGTCCGCTATGATGCGGGAGACATCGCTGATGGTCTTGCCGGAACTGTCAGTAAAGTACAACTGGTAGGTGGCAGCCTCACGGTTTGCTGACACCGCTTCTTTCTGATAGAAGCTCAGCGAGAAGATCATATTGCTGATCTTGTGGCTTGCGGAAAGCAGGCTGACCGTTACGGGCTTGGTATCGTACTTACTCCTGTTGCGCCTGTATTCCTTGGAGTCATTGCGCAGGAAGTGGTAGTCGATGACCGGCACGACCATTTCCTGCAGGCTGATACCGCCATGTACGAAGTTCAGACCGCCGCCCTTCATTTTGATTCTAATGCTTTCTCTTGGAGCGAACGCATCATAATCAGTCTCGCCGCCGAGGAATTTCACGGGCAACAGATACTGCGGCTGTGCGCCCTTTTGCATGATGGCGTAGCGTCTGCCAATTTCAATATCCTGTTCGCTTTCCGTGGTCTTATCCACCTTGTCATCCTCGTTCAGAGGACTATAGGTGTATAGAAAACCGTGGTCTGAGGTGATGAGAATGTTCGCACCGCCGAACTCGTTCGTAATGATACGCACGACATTCTTCAATTCATCTATGGCTTCATCACACGCACCGAAGATGGACTTGTCGAGGTGACCAGCCTCGTCGATGGTGTCGTGGTAAATGTAAACGACATCCATTCCTTTTACGAGGGCTTGCCGATCGGCGCGCTTCATGCCGATGATGTCCTTATATTTCAATGCGACGCTTTTCCCGTCCGCATTCTTCAGCAGTTTATCCCTGTTGTTTGACTCCGTGGACTGACCGTCCGCAAGAACGGCAAGCCGCTCCGTTTTTCCTGATTTCAGTTCGACAGACAGCTTTTTATGTGGAAGGAGCGCAGCCATGCCAAACTTCGTGATGGTCGGGAATATGCCCTGCATTGAGCTTATGCCGACCTTGCTCTGCGTTTCGCGGCGAAGCTGCTCCGCAAGGGAAACCGCCACTTCGTAGCGCATGGCATCGGATATGATGACATACACCCTGGAATCGGAGGATGCGATCTTGCTGCGATAGAAGTCCGTCTGCTGCGGCACTTCAAGAATCCTGCCATACTCACGCAGGTTGTCCGCACAGGCATCCGACCAGTTGTTGCCAAGCTGACCGAGGAACCAGTTCGTGTAAATTCCCTCGACTTTCTCCATCACGGAGGCAAACAGATCGGAGAGTTCCGAATGATAGGTCTTGAGGCTCTCCGCATAGCTCCTGTGGAACTGCCGATAATAGGTATCCATGATGTAATAGGTGGAAGTGTATTCCTCCCATACCTTTTTCGGCTCAACCGTGTGGAATCCGGCAGAATGCGTTTTGTAGAAAGCCTGCATATTGGAAACCTGGAGAATGCCGTCATAGAAATTCTCCACTTCCTCGTACCAGACACAGGTGCGTCGCTTTTCCACGGTTCGATTGATAGCGTCAACATCGATAATATGGTCGCCGATTTCCTTCATCAGCTTTACGAGAATGACCTCATTCACGCAAGGGAACATCTCGGTATCCACGAGGTCATCAACGGAAAGCTTCATGAACCGCTGGGGCAGTCTTACCTCAGACTCAACGGTCTCCGCAATCTCATGTATCGCCTGGTCGTCGTCACTGTGCAGCCAGTCCGAAACAAAGTCATAGCAATACGCCTGATGAGCCGCCGAAATAAAGCCGTCCAGTCCCACGAGAAACTCCTGTCGCATGGTGCGGGTAGAAGCCGTGAGGAGAATATGCGTGGCAAGCCTGCCGAGGTCTGCCTCCGCCTCGTGGTAGCCTGTTCCTTGCGCCACCATACGCCAGAAAGCCTCGTCTATTTCGTAATTCACAAAATCCTGGTAGACGGTGTTGCTTTCGGCAGACAGGCCGCCTTTCAGCACTGCCTTGATAATGTGGTTCGGCCTTGCCTCCTTAAGCCCTGCAAGCGCGGCCATAACCGCCATCTGAAGCTGTGCGGGCGTGGTGGGAATGCTCGATTGCATCGTCACCCACCTGCGGCGCTCTTTGGCATTAAAAAACTTACGGTATGACTTGAACCCTTTGCGAAGTCCCGGTGTCTGCGGAACACCCATCTCGTCCATCCACATGGAAACAAGATCAGCACGGAACTCCTCACTGTACAGTTCGATGTCGAGCAGCCAGTTATCCTCCTGGGACTCATAGGAAATCGGGCAATACACGAGGTAGTTGCTGGTGGTGTCATCGACACCCAGCAGTTTCTTCGTGGCGAAGTAGTTTGTTCCCGTGAGCGCCACTACTTTAGCGTCCGTCAGCGCGATTTCCGAGAGCTGCTCCGCAAACTCCGCATCCTCATCATGCCAGACGATGATACGGCGCTTGTAGAACTCCGGCAACGGCGCTGCAAACCGGCGATTCAAGTCCTGTGTTATCTTTTCAGAATCCATACCGGTACCTTCCTTTACTTACTTGATCTTCGCCAGCACGTCCTTAAAGATTTCGTAGTTGTGCTTGACGCCATCATCCAAGTCGATGCGGATCATCTGATCGGCAAGGTGATGGATTTTTTCTTCGTACTCCCTGATCTCCGTAGCCTGCGCCTGGAGAGTGGAGAGCTGCTTGTTCAGTTTCACGCGCTCGGAAGTGGACGCGCCGTTTACGCGCTGCTCCAAATCCGCAATCGCCGTGCGGTAACGGGACTGCTGCTCGTGAACATAATCCGTGCGGATACGGGCAATCGTATCCGGCTGATAACGATGCATATAGACCAGGCACTTAAAGCCGTTCTTCTTGCCTGAGTCAAAGAGCCAGTAAATCGGGCGCTTCTGGTAAACCTTCAGATGGTCGGCGTAGAAGTCGTTCAGGAAGTAGTTGCGGATGACCTCGCGGGAGGTTCCCTTGCCGCCAAGCGCATCGGCGATGAACTTCAAGTTTTCCTCAAGCGTCTCCTTGCCGTAAACCACCTCGATAAACTTCACGAAACGGCCGACAATATCATCGTCAAAATACTCGTCATCGCAGATCGGGATGATGGCATCTTTGTCCGGCTGGAAGGTCGTGTACTTGGACGCATCCCATGTGCCGCCTGCAAAGACAAGCCCAGGCGCATCCAGGGAATAACGGCCAAACATACAACCCACGGCATAGGACAGCAGGCTGCGAATATCCCTCTGTAGGTCTGCCTTTCGGACAGTGACATCCTTGTTCTCGACCTCCGGCGTCAGTTCATCCTGCAAACCATAGATGTCGATAAAGATGCGGTTCAGTTCCTCCTCGTTCTTCTTCAGTTCGGAGAACCGATACTCGCATTCCTGCTCCCAACGCCTGTAGCGTTCCGAAAGCAGCGTGACTGCCTTCCTGCGCTCCTCGGAGTTCATGCCTGCACTCAACTGCTCCTGACGCTCGGAGGCAAGAGGAACAAGCGGATGGGATTGAAACTCCCATGAGGTTTCGAAGTAATCCCAATCTTTCATAGAGATTTTGATGCAGTCATCAACAAGAGCTTCAACCTCTTCGTTTCGACTCTTTATCAAAGGAATCTTACTAATTTGTTCTGGACCGTAATTAACAGTGGGCGCAAGGTACTCCATAACAGACATAGTAGTGTTGGAGTTCAACAATCCGAGATGATACTTTAAAGCGCCATTTGGAAAGAAACTAACAGGTCCACCATTACCGAAAAGGATGCCCTGTGGAACATAGCGACAAGCAAACAAGCCAGAAGAGACTTCTGTCCACGTTACTGCCTCACGCATATAGTATTGAGGATCACGCAAACGATAGTTCTGAACTGTCGCTTTGATTTCTTGACCATCGTTTTCTAAGTTAACAACAGTGTCGAAGTTCCCATACCATTTTCTTTTCAAGCCACCAGATGTAACTGGAAACCATTTCTTCTTAGATGCAAGCATATCTTCATGAGATTGAAGTCCCAAGCCCATTTTTTCCCAATTGACCTCATGCCAAAATCGAGTAAACCTTGCATTGTTACCAGTTAATACACCTTTTTTTGTGTTTCCTGCAAAGGAACTCCCAGCCTGAAAAGCATCCAACATCTTATCAGAAACCCAATAAGCAATCGGACTTCCAGGAATCTGCTCAAAAATTGAACTATCAACATAAAAGGAGTAGTCACAGTTTGGAATTTGGCATATCGCATTCAGAAATGCAGTCTTCTGAACATCCATATCACCTTTAAATTTTTCAAGTCTGAAATACATTCCGCAGTTGTTCGTGCGTCCATTTTCTAAGACAAAAGCACACACATCAACAGTAGCCTCCTTAAAAAAGGCACCTTTGGCAATTTGCACCAATGTGCTAATCGACTTGAGGTTAATGATATACTGTCTAAGTTTTTCATAACTTGCAATAAACATCCACACATTTGGTGTCATAAATGCGCAAAATCCATTAGTTTTACTGTAGCCGAAATTTCTATACATGAAAACGCTGAAAATATCTCCTTTATATTCGCTATATCTGTCGAAAATAAATGTTCTCAGCTTATCATCGTACTTATTCAGATACGGCGGATTCGTAGCAACAACCGCATACTTTCCACTCATAATCTCCGCAGGACGAATGAGAGACCGGAAGTCGCCCAAGAGATAATTGTTGTACATACTGATCTCGCCGGCAAGCTGCTCGAACCGTTCATTGATCTTTCTAAAGTCAACAGCGGGCATTTGCAGGATGGAGCCGTATTCCTTTGCATCCTTCAAGGTGTCAAGGAGAGCCTGGACATCCTTTTTCAGAGCAACATCGTCTCCATAAAAATGCTCGATGCTGGTTTTTTCAGCAATATTGCTCTCCGTAATCTCATAGATGTTCGGCTGGATGCCGCGTGAGAAAAAGCGCCTGTCATACTGACGAGCCTTCATCATGACGGAGAAATATGCCAACTGCGCTGCACGGCCATCGATATCGAGACCGAAAAGGTTATTCTTTACAATCTCCGCAGCAGCGTCACGTTCGGAATAGCCGTATTCCACATAAATCTTCATCAGCACGTCAAAGGCATAGATGAGGAAGTGGCCGGAGCCGACACACGGGTCAAAGGTAGTCACGTCCTGCGGAGAGATTTTCTCATTGACCGTCTTTATAACACCATCCTTGGGCTTGACGAAGAAGGTCAGCTTATCCGCAAGGGTGCTGTTCGTATTGCGCTCAATCCAATATCTGCCAACAGAGTTATCAATCAGATAGCGAACAACCCAATCTGTGGTAAAAAGCTGAGTAGCAGCCGGCACTTCTTCCTTCTTTACAACCTTCCCATGAATAGGGTCTATAACCTCCTCATGTTTTTCGGAGATGTAATACTGATACAGCCACCCGATGATCTCAATCTGGCCATCCTCGGAACTGACGTCAAAGTTGTCCTCCGGGATTTCGGAAATCATCCTCTCAATAACGCTGCCCTCGCGCAGAAGATAGTCCGGCAGAAGAAGCACGGTAAAATCCTCGATACGCTGGAACATACTCGGCAGGATTTGATTCAGCGCATTGCACTGCACGATGAGGAGATACTTGAACAGTTCCTCTTCCATGTTGGCGTTTTTCAGTTCATAGACCTTGTCCATATTCAGTCCATCCAGATCGAGATGGATTGCCTCGGACAGAATCTGCGGCTTGAACTCGCCCTCGTCATTGGTGAACACACGCACATGAGAAGGGAGATAGCCATTGACCTCCATGAAGCGGAGCGCGGCAAAACGGTTGAACCAGGTGTAGGCGACTTCCTCCATGACCTGTTCGTATCCCTGCTCCTTCACCTTGCTGATGAGAGCCTGGCGCTGTTTCTTTTCTGCATCGGAAAGAATCCGACCGTTCACGCTATCCGCGTTCGGGTCAGCCTTTCCATCCGCCGTGATTCCATATTGTAAAGCCTTCTGGGAGACGCGCTCGATGAGTTCGCGCCTTGCCCAGACTGCGTATTTCTTAATTGCGTTCTTGTCCATTGCGTCCTCCTTTAGTTCAGCCTGATGCCGTCACAACCATTCAGAAGCTGTTTCATCTGAGTGCGGACTTTCTCCACATACGCATCGATTTCAGCCTCGGACTCCAGGGTCTTTGCCGGGAACATGGCCTGCCTGTGGATGGTCTTGATGACCTTCTTCGGAGCGGGAGCGGGTGTCTGCCCACCTGTCACGGGCGGCGTTACCACCGGCGGCTTTTGCATTGTCTCAATGCGGTCGCAAGCCTCATCCTTGTACTGCCACATCGGAGGCACCAGACCGTCCAGGAGCGCCAGCACCTTGATCTCGGCAATCTGCTCCTTCTTCTGTGCGAAGAATGTATCTGCCTTATTAGAGATGGCTCTTGCGTTTGCGTCTTCACCTGCTGCCGTATGGATTTCGGCCATGCACTGACGGACGATCTCAAGAAGCTCCGACCGCTTTTCCTCAAGCATTGCGCCGTGCTTTTCACGAACGGTAGCCATCAGCCCGTTCAGTTCGGGAATGCGGGCATAATTGAAGCTGCCGCCTGTCGGCATCATCGTAATGAGCCGGATGGTGTTGAGCGCCTTATTTGCCTCCTCATCCTTGGCAATGTAGTCAAGGTCAACGCGCAAATCGGATTCATACTTCACGGCTGAATCAAACAGCGACACCTGGTTTTTAAAGAAGCTCTCCACATTCTGCATCTTGTCCTTCAGAGCGTAGAGGTCGTCTTCTTTCTTGATGACACGGTCGATGAGTGCCGTGTTGTCTCTCTGCTGGGAGAGGATGTCCTTCATCGCGTCAACCGCGGAAGATACCAGGGATTTATCCGGGTATTTGTGTCCGTCGTAACGGGCAAGCAGACCTTCGTAGTGCTTCTGCTCATCGGAGAACTTTTCCACAATATGTGCGATCAGACCGTCCTCATCCTCCGAGACATCCATCTCATCGAAATAATCCCGCAGGAACTCCCTGACCTCACGAATCTTCTGGATGGATACGACCTGCCTCTTGGAAATGGAAGTCCTGCCGATCTCGCTCTTCTTACGGAGCATATCCGGGAGCTTCGGATCGGTCGGCTGAATGGTGGCTCCGCCGTACTTGATAGTTACCTTCTGATCATGGATCAGCTGCGCCACAACAGCGGCGATGTCGATTTCCTTCCAGCCATACGGAATCGCCTGATAGCGGCTCTGCACGTCTGCCATCGAGGTGGGCAGATTGCGGGTGTGCTGCATCTCAAGATATTCCTCGACCTTTGCAGCAGCGTCACGGTTCGGCTCAGTGCCGGGGAGCATATTCTCCGCGCCGGTCAGAACCGCCACGATGTCTGCGTCGGTTTCCGCATTCTTGCGGATGAGGTTCAGGTCGCTATAAACATGGGTGACGAGATACTCCAAAGCCTGGTCGAGCTTGCTCTTGGCGTCGCCGCCCTTGATCTCGATATGTTCTCCGTCAACATAGAAGTCGGCGGTTTCGATTGCCTTCTTAAGTTCCTCGGCTGCTGTGATCTCAAATTTTCCCGCCTCGTCCTGGTGGTCGCGGATGATGTCCTGCACCGACTTCGGCAGCTGCGCAACATTGCGCTGCTTGACATACTTGCGAATCTTCATCGCATTTTCAAGCGACTCGTAATAAGGCGTGTCGGAAAGAACGACAACGGCCTGCCCGGAGGATTCCGCCATCAGACGAAGCTCGGACTTCTCCGCAGCATCCGTGGCAACAGTAAGGATACGCAGGCGCATCCCACCCGTGGCGGCTCCCACCGTCATGGTATCGACCATCTGGTCAAAGGCAAAGTCGTACTTGACGTATCTGTATTTCTTGGTGGTATAGATATCACCGAAGATCATGTGACCGATGCGCTCCACGATGGACGCGGTATCAACGGTCGTGTTCCTGTAAATCTCGCGCTGAATGTCCTGCTCCTCATCAGTGAGGAAGTTGTAGACCTCGCCCGTGCGACCGATGTAGTTCTGGCTCATCAGGCGGTCAAGGCTGCCGCGCACCTGCTCACGCATGGTGATTTTATCCAGACGAATATCATCAGCCATGAGGATAACGATGTTGTCGATGTTGGCCTTCACGTCATCGACATAACGCACGAGGTAAAGGAGCTTCAGTACATCCACATCCTGTGACTCGATGCCGTTGCCGTCAGCGGCGGCGCGTTCGCAGCGTTCGATAACGCGGCGGATGGAGCCGTCAAGGAATGTATGTACGGTGTCATAGAAGAGGTAGAACGGTGCAAGAGCGAACTCGTCCTTATCCTCGATTTTCTGCGCGGCCTCCTGGAACCCGGAAAGCATGGAACGCTCGCCGCCGGAGAGATGCTTGCCGGAGTTGCCGTGCTTGCGGATTTCAGCAAACACCTTCTGCATCAAGATAAACTGGTACGGCACGAACGGGAAGTTCCGCGCAAATTCACCCGCACCGTTATAACCTTTGATGTCGAGGATGGCATCGGTGAAACTGAATAGGTTACGAAGGACGGAGTCGTTCTCCGTATAGACCTGTTCCAAGTCCTTCTCGGCTTCCGGCGTTTTCAGAAGGATACGCTTCTGAATGACCTCATCCGCAGAGGCGGAAGAAAGGGACAGCCTCGTCTTGAAACGCGCCTGGATACGGGAGAACTCGTTCTCGCGGGCTTTGATGATCTCATCAATGGCTTCCTGCCCAGTGCAGACCACCCACACCTTGCCTTCGCACTCGCTGCCGATCTTTTCGACAAGAGACTGAAGGTTGATGAGCAGGTCTGTATCGCCGCCAACATACTGTCCGACCTCATCGATCATAAAGAGAAGGCGGAAGTCACGAGGCTGGGAGTCAACATACTCCTTGATTTCAGAAACAAGCTGCGCGATGGATGTCTCCACGGTTTCCGTTCCATTGAACCAGTTCTTTGCGGCGCTTTCGCTCATGCCGAGAACCTGCTGCAGGGTCTCCACAACATCGTCCTCGAAGAAGGCAAAGGCATCACGGGATTCAAGCCAGGTCGCGCCGTTCTTTTCCTCGAACACGCGGCGGAACTCGTCGGTCTTGCCCTTCTTGGCAATGAACTGCTCCAGCTTTGCCACCTTCAGATTCTCACCGTAGAATCCGAGGTAGTTGTAGAACACCTTCGCAAACACACGGAGGACTGCCGTCTTGTCCTTATTGATGGAGCCTTCGATGTCAATATTGAACAGGATGGTGTCGGTTCTGCCTTTCGTGGCGTTATCGATCAGCATGAAGGTTGCCGGGTCATCGGCGAACTTCTTACGGAAACGCTCGACAGTCCTTTCTCCCTGGACTTCCTTATTCTCCAGCAGATAGGACAGCATTTTCAGGAAGTGAGATTTACCGCTTCCAAAGAAGCCGGAGATCCAAACGCCGATATCAGCGGTCTTTTCCTGGAAGGAGTCGCCGTAGTTGTTGAAGAAGGTGATGAAGTGCTTCTTCAGTTCTCTCGTAATGACATATTCGTTCAATTCCTGCACGAGGACATCGCTTGCGTCCTGGTCTACCTTAACGACGCCGTTGATTTTACGGTTAATGTCCTCCTGGAACATTCTTTCAATTCTCATATTGCGGCTCCTCCTTAAACAATGTTGAACGCCCGGTAATACGGATTGGGCTTCAACTTATCAAACAGTTTTACATAGCGGCCATCGAAAGTACCGGGATACATGACCAGTATCGGAACATCCGAAAAGTGTGGCTGCATGGCGTCGAGCAGAGAGTGAACCCGGATGAACGGGAAGGCTTCTCCGACGCCAGTTATCAAAATCACATCACCAGGCTCGTGCGGTTCATATTGCATCTTGCTGATGAAAGCCACATTGTTGGCCATGCGCGTCATCTGATCCAAAATGAACTGCTTGCCCTTTTTCTCCTCCTGCGAAGGAATCCTGTCCGTGATGCGCTTGTCATCACAGATAGAAAGGAACACCCTGTAGAGGTTGTACTCGATGAGGTGGCAGGAAAGGCTCTGGTCGGTCACCAGCTTTTCCGTAAAGTGCCGTACCGCCATCTCGTCCTTCGGATCATAGCAGAAGATACGGATATTGACCTCATTGGACAGTCCTTTCCCCTCAAGGAACTCCCGGCTTTGTACCAATCCCCGAAGTGAATCGAGGCGTTCATTGACATCACTCATTTTCCAATTCTCCTCACGTCAAACAATTAAATGCCGGAAGCACGATTTCCTGACCATCCTCACGGATGGCGTTTTCGAGCAACGGACTTATTAGCACAGGATTCAGATGATCCGCATCCGTACTGTCCAAATACTCGTTCTCTACCAACATTTTTGTCAGCACCTGCCGAACCTTGGTAATGGTAGAGTCGCTCCATGTGGCAACCCAATCATCCTGTTCCTGCAGACGCATGAAAAATACATTCAAATACATTTTACTGAATGTACTGTCCAATTTTCGGTACTTATCCCCGATAACCGTCAGCATGAAATCCCATACGAGCCTATACTGGCGCATCATGGCATAAAGACAGATTTGCTTTGCGACATCGCTCGGTTGTCCGGCGATGGCTGCGATAAGCGTATCGTCCTCCATTGCTTCCAATCTGCGTATGCAGGCAAGCGCCATTTTTCGCACGGATTTCTCCGTAGGGTATTGGAACAGATTGTCAGAAACAATCCGCTCAACAACCTCATCTTTACCCAGCCCTTCATTTATCAGCTTTGCCGTGGTGCGCATCTCATAGAACAAGAACTGTTCCCTGGTCATCGCGGCATTATACGGGCTGGCCTCTTTCAATGCCTTATCCGTTTTCTGTGGCATTATTTACCTCCAAGCTATGTCTATTCCGTGGCAGACTCCTTTTCGTCCTCGCCCGGAACAGGCAGGTTTCTATTATTTCGTTAATATTACAGTTAAGTGCTTCGCATATCTTCAAAAGCACGTCTGTGGTCAGGTTTTCACCTTTTCCGAGTTTCGCAAGAGAGGCGGTACTGATGCCGCTGATTTCACACAACTCTTTTTTTGACATTTCCCGCTGTGCGAGAAGTACCCATAGTGGTCTGTAACTGATACGCATACGCACCTCCATCAGTTTATTTGTGTCATTCCTCAGACTGTTCATCGGTTGCTTTTACTTCCTGCATTTCTTTTGTCTTCTTTGCCCACGACCAGCCGAAGAGTTCTCCGCCGTTTGCGTACAGGTCAATAACCTTCGTGTCATGTAGCGTTTTCGCCGTATATTCCGTGAATGCCTCGGCTTTATCGAACGAGATAAATATCTGCTTTTCGCTTTCCATGTATAGCTGCATGATTTTATCTATCGGCAGGTCAGCTACATTCTTGAATATCAGCGAATCATGCATCAGGAACGGAAGCTCTGAATTCCTAAGAACGCTGATGTCATAAATGATCAGGTTCTTGTAATTGTCACCCGTGCTGGTATTCGACTCACACTTGAAAGTGTATGTGGGCTTTCCCGTTCGTGTATTGCCAAAATGCATCTCAGGCGCATACTGCTCACCATCATAGATAAAGTCATTCAAAAGCACCATCGCCTGATTGATGATGGTTTCCAACTTATCCAGTTGGTTCTCACGGGCGGCTTCCATCTGTTCCTTGGCATCCTTTGTCTCCTTCTTCAGCGTTTGCGTGGTTTCATAGCCTTCATTCTGCTTTTTCAAAAAGCTGATCCGGCTTAGAAGCTCCACCGTCCTATCAAGGAACTTCTTGGATATTCTGGTCGGTATGCCAAGTTTTCTCTGTTCATCCTCCAGTCTCTGAACTTCGTCGGTAGCAGCCTGAATCAAAAGTTCCAAGCGGCTGACCTCATCCGTCATTTCGCCGGTCAGGATGGTCTGCATCTTTTTGTGGAAGTTCTCGATTACCTCCAGCTTCGCTATATCAACTTCAGGAAAATATTCCTGCAGTTCTATGATGTCATCTGAAGTCGGTGTCAGACCGCCTTCAAGGTTCGATTTGACAGCGGCGAGCTGTGACATCAGCCTGCTGCGCTTTCTCTTCAGCACCGCAATCTGTCCTTTGATTTCCGATGCCTTGTCAAGATTCTCGGTATCCTGTGCAGCGATATCACTATCTTCTTTATTTGTCAGTTCGGCAAGTTCCTGCTCCAGCCGTTCAATTTCCTGCTCATTTTCCTTGACCTGCTTCTTTGTGGTAGCGACAGTTACGAGTTCGCCAATATCCGTAGCCTGCTTGCGTACGGTCTTTCGCTTGTTCTTCTCCTTGTAAAAGTCCTCATATTCCTTGACCAGGTCGTAAATGCCGAAGAGCTGTTCAAGAGCCATAATGGCGAGTTCTTCTGTCTCGTCGCCATATTTGAGAGGGCGGCGTTCATCGTAATTATCCCTGCCATAAATACGGGAATACCTGCCGACCATGCTCCGCCAGCTGTTCTGTGCGGTCTGTATCGCATAAGACTTCCTGAGATGCTTTCTGAAATCCTCGATTCCTATAGGCTTCCCGGCATCCTCATATTTCTCATTGCATGGGATGACCACCTTGGAGTCCAGCGTACTCCGCTTGTAATACTCAATTCTGCCACCAAACTTAAATGCGAAATTGATGGTATGGTTCTTCACATAGCTGATGACGTTATTGATGTCATTGTTCAAATAATCATCGCCACCAAAGCAAAAGTCCAATGCCAACAGGAATGTGGATTTGCCGATAGCATTCTCTGCCTTTTTGTCGCCGAGGACTGTGTTCAGCCCTTCTCGAAGCCGGATTCGACCTCGTGGAACAAACTCTCCATTTATTTTTTCTGCGAATTTCTCGCATTCAATCTCATACAACATAGTGCAGCACTCCATCTATATCATCATATTCTATTTTGTGTAGAGCATAGAGGCAGTCCAGCACATCTATAAACTCGTTCACACCGTCGAGTTTGCCAATCACCTTCTGATAAAGTTCATGCACGCCCATCGGCTGTTTCTTCAGTTCTTTCAGCACCATCGGAAATCGTGAAAGGATACTCTCGTTGTAACTGTAGAGTTTATTCGGTAATAACATCGAACACCTCACATTTCTGGATGAAGTACGAAATGACGATTTCGCAGTAATCCCGTTCCTCATTAGTGCCGCTCTGGAGCCAGTCCGTTAGCTGCCTGTAAATCTGCTGCTGACCTCGACCTTGCTCCTTCAAATTCAGATAGTTCATCTTGACTTGTTCGCAGAAGGGCTTGAACCGGAGTAACCCCTCCCGACCCATTTCCTGAAATGTCTCATGAACGCAGTTGAAATAATAGTTCACATGAGCCTGAGTCTTCAGATAGAGGCTGACGTTATCCGGCTCTATCTTTTTTCTTAGCATCACGGGATCGTAATTCAAATCCACAGGATGTTCGGGCCGCATAGCAGGTATCTTAGCCAGAACCTTCCGCACGCCGTCCTGAACTTTCTGTTCTGACAGCAGTTCCTTATCGGAGGCATTCTCCTGGAACTGCTTTTTTATTTCTTTCATGCGATATGTCCACAGCGGATTGTTGCCAAGTTTGTATCTCGCAGCACATTCCGGGCAGAGCGCAATCATGTTATTCGGATCATCGACTGATTCATCAGGATCAATGATAACTACCTCATATAAAAGACCAAGATGACCGTTCTCGTTCGTAAACAGAGAATGGGTACATCCATCATTCGGGCAGGTGCTGCCTTCTTCAGATACCAGGTAGAAGCCGTACTTGTCCTGCGGCGGACGTACTGGTTCTGATTCAATAATTTCAATAACCGCTCCGGACTTGGCAGCAGCGTCTGCGGCCGGAGCGTTTCTCTTTTTTCTCTTCCTAGTGCGCTGCAGTATTGATGATAGTTTGAAACCGCTCTGCCAGAACCATCCCATAAGTATCTTCTGTGATTTCCGGGCATGATCCTCGGAATGTGTCGCAGAGGCTGGTTATCGAGTCTTCCGAATCCAGTTTTACAAATTCAGCAAAGGCCCCTAAATCCAACTTCCCCGCTATATGCTTCGCTGTGTTTGTAATGTCATGCTCCGCATAGTAATGACCTTTCAGCGTTCGCTTCTCCATGTCATGCACATACGGATCTGTCTTCTCGGTACTTCCCTTGTAGATATGAGCGAAAAGCTGTCGGGTGAATTCTTCGGGAGTGTAGGTGTCTTGAAAATAGGTGGACAAGCCCTCTGCAAACACAGAGAACTCAGTAGCATCTGTCATTCAAAGCACCTCCTTCCATCCTTAAGCGTGTACAACCGTGGACAACCATGTACGCCCTTGTTCGGGAAAAAATCCGTTTTATTATATACTCAAGACACAGGAGACAGTCAGACTGCTCCGTGCGAAATTGAGACACATTTTATTATAGCACATTTTTGCACGATGGTCAATATCTAATTTGTCATCGCAAATCTCGAACGAGCGATGCAAAACCTGTCAAACCTGTTCCCGTCACCCGGCGCACCGACCGATCATCGGTGGCTCACACCCTCTGACGGACAAATAAATATCAGCACAGCGATCTGATGAGCAAGAGAGCTGCAATTCGGAATGGAGAACGCTCCATTTGAACTGCGGTGTGGATTCCTATTGCCTTTTTCGCTGTTCATGAACATCTCCATTCCCACCAGAATGGAGGTTTTTTCATGAAAGTAAAGTACGAGTTTGACAACGGCGAGATCACGGAAGTCGAGGTTTCGGAAGAAATCGGTGCCATGATCATCGATTCCCGCCGCGAAGAGGAATCGGGCAACAGAAAGGAACGCCGCCACTGCTACTCCCTGGACGCCATCGTCTATGAGGGAGCGGAATACGGCACTCCCGATTTTACAGAGGAGATGTTCGATGACCGCAAGGAGCGCGATGCCCGTGTGCGTGAGGCGTTCTCCCATCTTTCGAGCGTTCAGCAGCGCCGCCTTCTGATGCTGGCAGGCGGTATGTCCGTGAGGGAAATCGCGCGGCGCGAGGGTAAGAATTTCCGCACCGTCTACGACTCCATCGAGGCGGCCAAGAAAAAATTTTTGAAGTTCTTCTAAAAACACCCCATCAAAACGGCCTGCAAATGTCCGTATGGCGAGAGAGGCAATAACGCCTCCTCGCTACTACGGAAAGGAAGGTGAACAGCATGAAGCACACATTACAGATCAGTGTTTCAAAAGAACCGAAGAATGCCGGAATCGCGGCTGTCCGCCAGGTGTCGGTGCGTGAGAGGTTTCTCCGTTTCCTCCTCGGAAACAAGACAAAGCTCACGGTCATCGTTCCGGGCGATTCAGTCGAGGAGCTGGCAATCAAGGAAGTTCCGGAAGGAGGTGTGGCGCAGTGAAGCTCTACGAAATCAACGGCGAAATCCTCCGCCTCTCGGATGCCATCGAGTTTGACGAGGAGACCGGCGAACTGCTCGGTGACGCGGATGAACTGCTGGCACAGATTCACGCCCTGCAGATGGAACGCCATTCCATCCTCGAATGGCTGGCAAAGCTGATCCTCAACCTCCGCTCGGAACAAGCGGCGCTCAAGGCCGAAGAACAGCGGCTCAAGGCAAGGCGCGAACGGCTCTCCAAGAAAGAGGACCGGCTGATGAAGGTACTCGACCGCGAGTGCGCCGGCGAAAAGACCGACCTCGGCGTGGCGACCTTCTCCTACCGCAAGACCTCCCATGTGGACGTGTCAGATGCGGAGAAAGCCGTCAGATGGCTCAAGCGCAACAAGCATCCCGACTGTTTCCGCATCCCCGCGCCGGAAGTCGCCAAGGCGGAGGTCAAGAAACTCATCAACGCAGGAACGAAAGTACCCGGCTGTGCCGTGGTCGAGGATTACTCCTGCTCACTCAGATAAGGAGGCTTTTATCAGATGCTCAACATCACCAAAGGGAAAATCGACCGCGCCCAAAAGGTGGTCATCTACGGGCCGGAAGGCATCGGCAAGTCGAGCCTCGGCGCAAAGTTCCCGGACCCGGTCATTATCGACACCGAGGGCGGCACGGCTCATATGGATGTGCGCCGTATCGACAAACCGCAGTCCTGGGAGGAATTGCTGTCCATCATCAAGGAAGTCGCCGCCACTCCCGGTATCTGCAAGACGCTCGACATTGACACGGCGGATTGGGCGGAGCAGCTGGTCACGGCTTATCTCTGTGCCAAGTACAAGCAGAACTCCATCGAGAGCTTCGGCTACGGCAAAGGTTACACCTACCTCGCAGAGGAATTCGCAAGGCTGCTGTCAGCCTGTGACCTTGTGATCGCTACAGGCATCCATGTGGTCATCACGGCTCACGCCAAGATGCGCAAGTTCGAGCAGCCTGACGAGATGGGCGCATACGACAGATGGGAAATGAAGCTGTCAAAGCAGGTCGCTCCGCTGCTAAAGGAATGGTGCGATCACTTGTTTTTCTGCAACTATCAGACCTTCGTGGTCACCAGCGACAACGACACCAAGAAAGCCCAGGGCGGCAAGCGCGTGATCTATACCTCGCATCATCCCGCCTGGGACGCCAAGAGCCGTGTGTCCCTGCCGGAGATTGTAGACCTTGACTATAAGAACATCGCTCACATCTTCGAGTTAAAGCCTGCCGAGCCTGCCACTCCTGCTGCCGATGCCGCTCCCGCAGAAAAGCCCATCGACACGCTGCGCAGGATGATGTCGGAGGCGGATGTGACAGATGCGGAGATTCAGAAGGTCGTGTCGGACAAGGGACACTATGCCGCCGACGCACCCATTGACACCTATTCCGAGAAGTTTATCTCCGGCTGGCTCATCAAATACTGGCCGCAGATTCTGAACCTTATCAACGCGGATTGCACGGTCCTGGACTAAAGGAGGATTTTTATCATGGCTGATTACATCAACAACAATGCCAGCATGGATTGGGATGACGCTATCGAGAACGATGGACAGGAGTTCATCATCCTGCCGGAGGGTGACTATAACTTCACCGTTACCGATTTCGAGCGCGGACGCTTTCCCGGCTCCGCCAAGATGTCGCCCTGTAACAAGGCGACGCTCACTCTGCAGGTAAAGACCGAGGACGGCATCGCCAGCATCCGCACCGACCTCATTTTGAACCGTCTCGTGGAGTTCCGCATCTCGGCTTTCTTCCGCTGCATCGGTCAGAAGAAGCACGGCGAGAGGCTCGTCATGGACTGGAACAAGGTCGTGGGCAGCCGCGGACGCGCTCACTTCAAGCCGTGTACCTATACCGACCGCGACGGCAACGAGCGTCAAGCGAACGATGTCGACCGATTCTACGACTACGACGAGAAGAACTTCCCTGCAGAGGACGAGTGGATGGAAATCACCGGAGACGCCGATGATCTGCCGTTCAATTAAGGAGGTGCCGTATGTTTGAGCTTCGACCTTATCAGGCTGAAGCGAAACAGGCGATCCTTGCCGCTTGGGACGAGGGGTACCGCAAGACACTCCTCGTCCTCCCGACAGGGTGCGGGAAGACCGTCGTGTTTTCTTCAGTCACAGAGAACCAGGTAAACAAGGGACACCGTGTGCTGATTATGGCGCATCGCGGGGAGCTGCTCGATCAGGCGGCAGACAAGCTGAAGGAGGCATCCGGGCTTGACTCCGTTTTAGAAAAGGCGGAATCCACGAGCCTTGGCAGTTTTCTCCCGGTGACGGTCGGCTCTGTGCAGTCGCTTGCGCAGGAAAAGAGACTCGCCCGATTCCCGAACAACTACTTTCAGGACATCATCGTTGACGAGGCGCATCACTGCCTCTCCGACAGCTACAAGCGTGTCCTCGACCATTTCCCGAACGCCAATATCCTCGGCGTCACGGCGACGCCCGACAGAGGTGACATGAAGAACCTCGGAGAGTTCTTTGATTCCAAGGCATACGAGTACAGCATGACCGAGGCTATCCGTGAAGGGTATCTCTGCCCGATCAAGGCACAGATGATCCCGCTCGAACTGGATATTGCGGATGTCGGTATCTCAAGCGGAGACTTCTCCGCAGGAGAGATCGGACATGCATTGCTATCAAAGAAATCAAACGAGGTAACAGTATCATTACCTCTTGGAACAAACATTGATTTCGTTAAACTGCTCCCGAATGGACCCTTTCTATATACACCTATATCGTTTAACCGTACTAATGTCCAACTACTTGGCATTTCAAACGGCACCTCATCAGCAATACAGCACTCTTTCCCATCCACGATCTCATAAGGGATATTATCCCTTGTAACAATACCTTCGTCGCGGTATAGACATCGACAAACTCCCAATAATGTTGTATTACGAATTTCCGACAATCAAGAAAATTGTGGTTTGTTAGGTATTCGCTTCTAGAAATGTGAGTGCGATCATAGAATGATTTTTTAGTAAAAACCCGACCAATACCCCATAAAACCGTATCACTTAGTTGACTTTTGTGGCGGTTTTTCTCAAATCATCGCTTTGTATAACAGCACCATATGCGGCACAAGATAACAATAAAACGATCAATATATAGTGGAATGTAGGTTGAACCAATTCGGAATATTTTCAAATTTTTTTACTCGCGTTTGTTACTTTGTTTCATCTATGTCTCGGCTTTGTTGGATTTATTTCCAAAAAATCTTGACTTTTAAATCTTTTTTGGATATAATATAGATAAAAGGGGTGTATCAAATGAAACTGATTGAAAGAAAAGAATATTTTGAAAAGCTTAGCGCGCTGCGTAATAAGCAATTAATCAAAGTTGTAACGGGAGTACGCCGCTGCGGTAAATCCACGCTTCTTGAAATGTTCCGCGACCATCTTACAGATAATGGCGTTTCCGAAAAGAATATTATTTTCATAAACCTTGAGGATTATGATTTCAAGAAACTGCGTCAGCCTGACGAACTTCATGAGTATATTAAAAGTCGCTTGATCAAGAATGAAACAACATACATCTTCATTGACGAAATACAACAGTGCAGCAGTTTTCCCGAGGTTATCGACAGCTTATATATCAAGCCGAACGTCGACATATATTTGACAGGTTCTAACGCGACCATGTTATCGGGAGAGATCTCAACTTTATTGACGGGGCGCTATATTGAAATATCAATGCTGCCGTTGTCTTTTAAGGAGTACATTTCGGCAACGAACGGTGATAATCTGCCGCAAAGATACCGCGAGTATCTTGAAACAGGGGCATTTCCCTATGCGCTCAATCTGCTTGGGCAGCCAAAAGAATTGCGGGATTACCTTGAGGGGCTGTATAATACAATCATCGTAAAAGATATTGCAAACCGCAGAAAAATATCCGATACTATGATGCTGGAGAGTATCGTTAGTTTCGTGTTTGATAATATCGGAAACCCGCTTTCCTCAAAAAAGATTGCCGATACTATGACTTCAGACGGACGTAAAATCGATGTAAAAACTGTCGAAAAATATTTAAATTCCTTGCTTGAAAGCTTTATTGCATATCGTGCGACGCGCTTTAATATTAAGGGAAAACAACATTTGAAAACTCTTGAAAAATATTATGTCGTAGATATTGGACTTCGGTATATGCTCTTGGGTTCGGCGTCAACAGATGTGGGACATATACTTGAAAATGTGGTATATTTAGAACTAATTCGTCGGGGATATGAAGTTTATGTGGGAAAACTTGGAGAATTGGAGATTGATTTTGTCGCGATAGATAATAAGAAAACAGTTTATTTTCAAGTTGCCGCAACCGTTCGTGATGAAACCACCCTGCAGCGCGAGCTTGCTTCATTAGAGAAGATCAATGATCATTATCCAAAAATTATCCTTACTCTTGACGAGGATCCCGAGGCTGATTATAATGGGATTCGTCGCCTGAATGCACTTGAATGGCTAATCGGAAATGTCGAATAATGTTAGAGCTGACCTCTTGTGACCCGCCCCCTGTCAAGTAGACAGCGCAAAAAACAAAAAAATTCTTTGAAATAACCAAAAGCAGTCTGTGCAAATTGTGCAGGCTGCTGTAATTTTGCCGATTAATCGTGGTATCCCTTCGCAGTGAGGAGCGAAGCGACGAACGGAGAAGGGATACCACGGAAAATTTTTCAACAGATCTACGCCGCGTATGCTTCATGGTACTCAATAGGCGTCATACAGTTCAGTCTGAGCTGATAGCGCCCGTTGTTATAGTAGGTTATGTATGCTTCAATTGCCGAGGTCAATTCTTCCTTGGAGGTAAATTGCCTGAGATAATACATCGCGGATTTTAGCTCATCTTAAGAAGTAAGCAATATACCTTCAATTCATAGAAAACCCTATATCGGCAGACTGAATAACGAAAAACGGCATCGCTTATCAAAGCGGTGCCGTTTTTGGTGTTAATCTTTCGTTTGTTTGTGCATAGGTACATATATTACAACACATAAACTTCCCCGGCGTTACGCTGCCGGAATTTGTTTACAGTATTTTTGATATTCCGCGTTCTACCCACCGAACCGCGCCCGCAGCTTCTCCAGAGCCTTCTTTTCTATCCTCGAGATATAAGATCGCGAAATATTCAGGCTTTTGGCGATCTCCCGCTGAGTAAACGGCTGACACACGTTTCCGTTCTTATCCGGAATTCCGTAGCGCTTGCAGATGATCTCGCGCTCCCTGCTGTCAAGCTCCTCTTCAATAAACCTGTATAGCTTTTCCGAATCGATTTTCAGCTCCACGTCCTGTTCAACGTTTATCCCGCTACTGAATATATCGGCGATGGTGAGCGCGTTCCCTTCTGCGTCGGATTCTATCGGCTCGTTTATGTATACCTCGGTGAGCTGGTGCTTGATTTTGCGGAAATACATTTTTATTTGATTAGCTATTACACACTAACGGAAATGCAATTCCATGCGATTTATGCGGGGACTGTACGGATAATTTCCGCGAAAAAGCCGGAATATTCTCTGCTATGCTCTAAGGATTATGAAAATCTCACAGCAGGGGAGAGGCTTAGAGTTATGCGTCTGCGCGCGGGATACACGATTGAGCAAGCCGCTCGGGCAATTGGTGTGGAGCGAAGAGTTATAATGAATTATGAATTGAGTAAGGTAAAGCTTTGTAAGCAGAGTTTGTTAGACAAGCTGTTCAACTTATATTCATTTGCTAAATGTGATTGAAATACTATTGGAAGAATATGACATATTCTCCTCAGCAAACAAGCTCTTTTATATATCAGTTTTACAAAATTACTTTTGAAGATTCCCTTGATAAAATCAACTTATTGTGCTACAATTAATTATAGCACAAACATCTGTTGTTGTGATTATACTATACAACATCTGTTTGCCTAGTGAATTAACAATGTCTTATAAGTCGATAAATTGGAACAGTAAATAATGAAAAAATTCCCAAAAAATCAAAAATCACCTTGCGTAACGTATTGCTTATGACGCTGCGTAATGATGTATAATGGGTAGCGTAAGGAGGTGAAAGCTATGTCAAAATACACAACGGGAGAAATTGCAAAACTCTGTGGCGTGACAGTTCGGACGGTACAATATTACGATTCGAGAAATATTCTTGTACCGAGCGAATTGTCGGAAGGCGGAAGAAGAATTTATTCTGATGATGACCTAAAGTGTATGCGTATTATCTGTTTTTTGCGTGAAGCAGGCGTTTCCATTAACGGTATAGAATCACTGCTACATGACGAACATCCTGAAAAGGTGATCCGGCTTTTGTTGGAACAGCAGGAAAAGGCGCTTCGGGAGGAGCTTTCCGATGTGCACGGTGACATAGCGACAATTACGAAAAGCAAGCAGAAACTACGAAAGATCCGCCGGACAATGCTGTTGATCGGTATTCCGTTGTTGATTCTGCAAATAAGCTCCATTGTACTGTGGATCGCGTCGGGAATATGGCAGTTATTTATTCTTTGGGCGGCTGCCATGATTCCCTTCGGAATTTTAGGCAGCAGATATTATTGGAGGAATGTCGCTTACATTTGCCCGGAATGTCATAAGGTATTTAAGCCCCGCTTCAAGGAAGCATTTTTTGCTAATCATACGCCCACGCTCCGCAAGCTGACCTGTACCTGCTGCGGAAACAAGAACTGGTGCGTGGAAACCTGTGCCGAGGAGGTTGAACAGAATGGCTAGGCTGTATTGAGATTATCAACAATTTCTTCCGTGTTAGTATAACGTTCCGAGCTTTGAAGATTTTCGGGAATATTGTCAAGGTATTCCTCTTCTTCATTCTTGATTTCCTCAATTTCATTTAAAATGCTTTCCATCTTATCGGATATAGCACCTAATTCGTTAATAACCGCTGTTATTCTTTTTCGCCGCTGAACGTTCATATTTTACCTACCTTTCTTTGTTGAGCTTGCTTTGTTATATTGTAGCAAACAAACGAATCGGGATTTAAGCCGGATGCTTCGTCAAAGTTGTAAGCCGAATCTTCCCGTTCGGGTTGAAAGGGAAAATAACCACGTTTCCGCAGCTCACAGCCTCCGGAGAACCAAGTAGCCAAAGGCAGCGGCTCGAAATCCTCATTATATTTGGATAAAATTCGATTATACTGCGACATAACTTCATCAAACCCATTAACACGGTATTCCGTAAATGATACCACATTGCAGGACGCACCAGTAACATATATCTCATAGCGAAAATCTCCGAACTAGAATTTAAGCCATTCAGAGCCGTGATAAGTTGTGTACGTCAAGAAATCACGCCCCTTTTTGACTTCCGCCTGCAATTCCGGACGATCAGACACCATTTGCAGCAAAATTTTTAGCAACCGGCGCTTTCCCATATAATTTGTCATATCGCTTACATCCTCCAAAAAACTATGTTTTTCAATTAGTTTTATGTACTAACTGTTCTCTTGCCTTTGTTATATCACTTTAAAGCTATAAAGCCAAGCCTTTTTGTTTAATTTTTTGGACTTTGTAGAAATAGCCAGATTTGGCATTTCTGATTTGTAAAAATTATACAAACGTGTTATTTGTGACATAATTCCAGATTGTCAAACGACTTTATCGCTTCTGCGGCTTGATCGAATATAAGCTTGCGTACTGCCGATCTTATCCTATCGTATCGTCGTGGATCAGCGGAATAAACGTCAAACTCCTCGTTTAATAATTTATCGGCTGTTCCGTCCAGATACCGACAAATGGCATTCAAAATGCTACCCTCATATATTCCATCAAAATCATAATCATCTTCGATATCATCATCGGCTTGCTCAAGCAGTAGGTTAATTATTCGCAACCGCAAACTTTTTTCCTTTTTCAGCCGTGCTAACATAAGCACTGCTTTACCGGAAAGCCCTACCTTGTCGCGTATACTCTTTAATTTAAGGTTTTGTGCTCGAATATCGGAGTGCCCAAGAAGGTAATTCAATATTTCCGCGGTAGAGACGTTAAGCGCGCCTGCAATATCGCTGATAGTGGATAGGGAAACTTCTATCTCTCCCTTTTCGTACTTCTGAACGGTACGAAGCGATTTACCGATTTTTTCCGCAAGTTCGGTTTGACTTAATCCGTTTTTCTTTCTGAATTGTCGGATACTTTGACCTATTGCATTTGTGTCAAGCATTTTTTCCCTCCTATATTAAACTGTGTCACCAGTGACACATTGAATGTACGGCAAACCCGCGCGATTTTACTTTCGCATTATGTGTAGCGCTTGAAAATTGCAGTAAAAGTCACCTCACACACGTTTTTCTGACGATTTACAGGGTTCGTTTGAAAACGATAAAGTCAACATACTCCCTCGGTCGGAGTGATCGGACTTGCACCGATGGAACAATATCCCGCCTGCCGCAGCGCTCCGAAGTTTGGGGCGCATTGTCGGTGCGCCCCGCAGGAAAAGAGAAAAGGTTCAACACAAAGTTGAACATATATAGCAACGCCGTTTACGGTAAAAACGGCGTACTAATCATTATCAGAATTTTCATTGAGTTGTCCATCATCCGAGAATTTACGCCTATTATATAGTGTTCCTTGAACGTCGCTAGAAGTATCTTGTTCCTCATCAGAATGTGTGTCAATAAGAACTCTCAACTCGCGTTCATCTCCGATGTGAATGCTGATAATTTCGGCATTTTCGTAAGTGGAATTCAAGAAACTCTTAGCCTCTCCGGCGCATACTCCGAATACGCAGCCCATAATGTCATCTGCCAAACAGTCGCTTTCCGGTGCTACTTTCTTCGCATCGAAAACCTTTATCAGTGAATTGTCGCTGTAAAAGTTATCGATCAGATTTAATAATCCTCCAAGTGTTAACATTTTGCCCTCCCGTTATACTTATTTAATATATAGCAAAAGCGGTAAACCGAAGATTTACCGCTTTTGTTATTTTATGCACAAAACCATTTGTTTGAAAACCGCATTACAATGCGGAATTTTTTGTATCCTTATGGGATATCAGCTAGGTCTCATTTACTGCAAGGAAAAGTCCAAGCAACTGCGCTAATCTCCGTTTATCCTCAGACGGCTTTTGACCGTCGGGAAATTTGCGAATATAGCCTGCGATTGATACAGTTTTCTCCGTATATCGTTCGTAATTGATATGGCGATTAAGATCACGGTTAAGTGTCGTTTTTAGTTTACCGCCAATAAATGTAAAGGTACAAACCGCATTTTTGTCGTTCGTAAATTCATGATAAGATTCTTCCGTTGGTAAGATTTCCTCATCTGGGCACACATAAGCTGCATAAAACCATTGTGAAAGCATTTTTAATGATGTGTGTAATTCAGCACAGTAACCATCCATATGGTTGAACGGTGAGAAAAAGCCGCCTGTTTTTGTATTGTAACGCACAGTTACATCACCTGCTGTTGTCTCCATTTTACAAAGCAAGTGAATGGCATTGTTATGGAATATTTCCTTGAGTATTACCTTTTTCAGGTAGATACTGTTCTCAAACGTAATAATTACACCATTTGTAGGCAATGTCTTACGGCGATTTTGCAAACGTTCTTTGAAGTCAATGCACTTTGCTTTAACGAACAGTATTTGTGTATTTGGAGCATAAACATGGTGGAGTAGCATATCAAAAGTGTATTCGTTGATGTATGGAACAAGAAGGGAAATATTGTTGCTGAAAGTATTCGATGCAGAGTTGTAAAAATAGAGCTCTTCAATGCTGTTAATGCCGTGCTTTTTCAGTAATTTCTCAAACAGAATATTCGCTTCAACTCCTGTTACTCCTGATCGTGTAAGCTTGTAAACTGGCAGATCAATATCCGGAAACGGATCTGTCGTAAGCAGAATGTCACCTTCTGTTGTGACACCTGCTACAATATGATGTTTATCGTAGAGGTTCGGTTTAAGAAATTCTGACTGTTCTAACAACAGATCCATGTATGCTAAATATTGTACTTTCCCGATACAACTTCATTTTCCTCAAAAAGAGACATGAACAAGAAGAACTCCTCTATACAGCCGTCCCTTTTCTTGATCTCCTTACCTAAGTCTCTCAGCATTTTATATAGCTGATCTGCCAGTCTTTCAGGCTGCATTTTTGCAAATTCAAGCGCACCAGGATATTTCTCAGAAAAGAACTGAAAGCCTACCTCACGGCAGATGAAAAAATTATCTGAGGTCAGGTCATCGAAAGAAATATCCTCTATATTATTAAGCACCGAACTCATAGTATTCACAACGTGCTTGCGTGAAAGATAAGAAGGTGTTCCGTAGTACTTCTTATCAATGTGCTTATGTGCTTTCATTACGATCATTTCATTTTCTGCGTTCATGATTCACCTCGATATATAAAAATTTAAAAAATTCTATTTTGGATCATTTTCCAATTTACTGTAATAGTCATTTAACAGGCTCGTAGCTATTCCTGTAATTATATCCACATCATCTTCTGTCAGAGCATTGTACATACTTTCGTTAAGATAAATCTTATCCGTTTTTTTATCGTATTGAAAGTACTTTATCAGACAGGAACGACCGAGTGGATTAAATAAGATCAATCTTTTAATTTCTGAATTTGTAGGAGAGCCTTTTACGAAGATACTTGCTTTCTTTTCAATAATAAGCCCCTGTTCTTCTCGATTTTTGTAGAACGCTCTGAAATATTGTATCATATCTGACATTGATATAATTTCAGATACATTATCTCTGTCAAAAAAAGCAAGAAATACAAGAGGAAAATATGAATACTGCATACGAGGCTTGGAGAGATCAGTGTAAAACTCTTTTAAAATATTATGCCCATCTTCATTTACAAATTCTTCCTTGCGACTTCTATATTTTTGAACATGCTCCTGTAGGCGGCAATCTTTCTCCTTTTGTCCATCATCTGTTTTTTGTGACACATCAGAATCGGAATAATATTCAGTTACATCTTTATCTACTACACGAATACCCATTTCACTAAGCTCATCATAAACAGCTGAAATCAAGAGACGAGGTAGTTTTGCCTTTATAAGTATTTTTGATAGATCCCGTTCGGTAATATAGCCATTGTCCTTTGATAAATCTTGAATTTCGTCTAATATTGATCCGATTCCTATCATTGCCTTACTCCTCTCCGAGTAGTTTTTTTAGAGAAATCCCCATTTCATTTTTCCAAGTGATCTTTCCATTAATGCTATATCCGCAAACAAAGCATCCTGCCGCCGACGAGGAACTGAAAATAATATTCTCTGTTGTGACGTTATTTTCAATGATACCTTGATATCTATTTCTGTTTTTTGATATAACATTGTGTGAATTATTAGATACACTGTCTGATAAAACAGCACCTGCATACAGAATAAATTGACTTTTGCTAAGCATTCTCCCGATGCCATGACAATTGGAGGCTTTAAAGTACAATAGGTCGGGGATATATTCAGCTGATGCCTCAGTACTTATAGTTTGGGTTTCGGTCTGATGTTGAACAGGGGTAATTGTTACATTGGTGTTGGAAGCAGTAACGCTTTTGGAAACAGGCTTTGATTCATTTTCACGAATTTTAAGAGAAAATTTGTTTAGCACGTCTAAAAGACTGTCTATTTCCTTCATAGGAATACTCAACTTAATCATAGTCAAGGAGATGTCACGCTCGGTGATATATCCTTTCTCGGCATAGATCTCTGCTATTTCAGGAATAGCGTCCTTGTAGGTCATAAAACCACCTTATTCAAATTTACTGCATAATTGCAGGAAACTGTCTCTGTCTACATCAAACGAGTGTCTGGTCTTCATATCATCGAGAAGGTCGAAAAATCTTGTAAGATAATCCTTTGGAAGTGCATCGCCGCCCATGATTTTGTCGTAGATAATATCGACACCGCCACGCATATAACTATTAAAGCGTTCTTCGTCTTCTTTGGTGTTTTGACCTGCAAATGCCTTCTCTACACGTTTCTGCACATCAGGCTCATACTCCTCATCAAGAAGCATGATAGTGCTGAACACATACATAATGTCAGGCTTATTGTTTACCAGCTGTCCAACAAAAACTTTACGTTCCTTGTCATTTTGCTTATCTATCGCAGATCGTCTTTGATAAAGAAATCCGACTATTGGAGCTAACATAAGCAAATCAACGGTGCGTGGAAGAATCCTGTCGCCGTTATCATTATACGGCTCTGATAATCTAATCGCTTTCTCGGCATGGCTGCCTTGAAATCTGAATTCAGAATCAAACATTTAGTCCCTCCTTAATCTCGGTCTCCACCGAGGTCTTCTTTACGAATGTATAAGCGCTTCCTGTTTTATCAAACATATGCTTGTGGGCAATCTCGCCATCTGTATCCTTGATAAAGATAATTACCTGCTCGCAGATCTCCGGAATTGTCTCACAAACGGTTTGGATACGTTTTTTGTCAAACGATGACAGCGGAGCATCCATGACGAGAGGGTAAGCCTCGGAAGACATCTTCTTTTTATCATCGTCCTTGTCCTTTTCAAAATCCTTGGCTGTCTGGATCACACCGACAATAAATGCAAATACTACAGAAATACTTTGTGCTGTTGATGTTTCAACTGAATCAGTCAGGTTTTCTACATCATTTACACGAGTAGTAATGTTATACTTTTCATCAATTTCAAGTGTCAGGTCCGCAGAATAGATTTTGTAGAATAGCTTGTTAATTATATTTTGGAGATAGGAACGTACTTCTTGCTCCTGTACATCATACTCTTTTTTGAGCAACTCATACAGTGCATCGGCATAACTCTTATAAAGCAGGATTTTACGGTTATTTTCACTCAAAGCAGCTATTCTGTCACGTTCTGTCTCTCTATCGCTAATTTCCTTGGATAAATCGCTTTCTTTCATCTTTAATTCCGTCAGTTCATTCTCATTCTTCTGAATAACATTCTCTAAAGAATGAAGTTTCTTTCTAAGAGCCTCAATATCCTGCATTTTTTCAAGCTGCATCTCAAGGTTTTCAATTTCGTCAGAGATTTCTTCCAACCGATCACTGGACTGGTCTATTTCACGGAGCTGGTCGCAGACATACTCATAAAGATCCTGTGAATTATTGATACGGGTACGGCTTTCAGTTATGTAACTGTCAACCATATTCCCGACTGATTTTGGCGGAATGTAATCAAGCAGCATTTTGAGTTCTTGCTCCGCCTCGGAGTTTTCCCCTATCTCTGCTCCACACAGACATCTTCTGTGCTTAAGCAGGAAAGCTATTGTCTTATCATTGATAAACGGCACAGTCTTTTCGGAATAATCTGATGATGCAAGCATACTCACAGCATCGGCAGTCAGTCGCTGTATAAAGAAATTAAGATAGTTTTTGCTGAAATAGCTGAAAACGATTGCAGTAGTACTGTCGATTTTAGATGTCAGTCTGTCACGTTCTTCTTCGAGTTTCTTTTTCTGTTGCATGAGCGATTCGCTGTTCTTATTACGCTCGATCTGTGCAATCAGAGAGTCTCGTTCCTCTGAATACTTAGGCTTTTCACTTTCTAACTCTGCAATGCGTGATTGGCAATCTGCCAGTTGCTGCTCAAGTTTTTCAATCTCACTGTTGATTTCTTTAAGCTTATTATTGCCGACATCACTAAAATCACTTGTCAGCTTAGCATAGACAGTGTACCTATTTTTCTTGGTGTTTCCACTTTTAGGATCATGATCAAGATGTCTCAATGCGTTAACATAAGTATCTAAGCCGAGTATTCTGCGAACAGCAGCGGCAAATTCATCGCTCTTTCCTGATTGAATCTCATCTCCGATCCGCTCAACACGTTCACCGTCAAAAAGGAAATATTTAGACAGATCTTCGGGAAGAATACCATCAATTTTCCGCTTGATCATTCCATCATGAATAATGGTTTTTGTTTGCCCGTCTGATTCGAGGTAAGTAAGTTTGCATTCTCCGCCCTTTGCCTTAACGGTTCTTCCATCCGACTGAATTTGATAGGTCATTGTACGACGCAGAGTGTATTCAACACTTCCGTGAGTAAACACCAATTCTACAAAAGTATCCTTTTTCTGACCAATCTGCATTTCCGGTTTACTCGCCTTCGAGAAAATATCCTCGTCCTTAAAGGCAGTTTTATTGTAAAGACACCATGTGAACGCTTGTTCAAGTGATGTTTTACCCGTTCCGTTCTCACCCATGATAATGGTGACGTTTTTCTGAGAATCAGTTGAAAAGGTAATCGTTACCTTATCTTTGAACTGGCGAAAATTCTGTAAGGTTATTTGCTTGAATAACATTCCGTTTCCTCCTTGATGATCTCAATGATCCTGTCTGCCATTTCCGAATCGTTTCGTTCACTTGTCTGAAGATTACTCTTTTCTGCTACTAATACCTTATAGGCAATAAGATTCAGTGTTTCTTCATTTATTATCTGCTCATTCATCGTAATCAAACTCCTCATCATAGCCGAAATCTTCCGGCAAGTCATATTCTTCCCGTATCTCGTCAAGCACCTTGGTACTCTCTAAATAATTGTCCGCAAGTCTTGCAAATTCATGCGCTCTGGCAATCTCATTCTTCACCATAGCAAGAGAGTTTTTACGTTCCTCATCAGACAGGTAGTACGCAGACCCCAAATATGTTGGCAGGGTTATAAAGTCGAATATCTCCGCATACTTTTTCCCGGGTGCTAACCTCAAAACACGTCCTCTGCGCTGTATATACTCTTTGGGATTAGTCGTACTTGCCAAAATAAATGCTGTAGTAATACTTGGTATATTAACGCCTTCATCCAGACACTTGATTGCTACTAATGCCTGAAGGTTGTCACCGTTCATAAATTCTCGTTTTAGAACCTCACGCTGTTCCATATCTTCTGATGAGGTAAATCTTGCAACTTTCATGCCCAAACCATTGCCGAGCAGATCTGTAACCGCCTCTATCTGACGAACATCGTCCTCTGCGATTTCACTATTTTCCTTTGTATAATCGTGTAAAGATGTTGCACCGCAGTAAACTAAAATATGATACTTATCGGTATATCCGGCAATATGCTGTCGTAGTGTCTCTATCTTATTTTCAGCACCTGCGACTATTCTTGCACGTTTCATTGCTAAAATCTTGCCCTTGGCAGTCAGCCTTGTTTTTCCACTCTTTGTTTTTTCAAGGCATTTTCCCAAAGCCTTTGTTAATGCGATGTAATTCTCCAATTCATCTAAGGTCAATGATACAATGATCGGATAATACTTGTAACGTGTCAACTTACCTTCGTTGATTGCACGCTCTAAATCGTAGCTGATACACTTTTCTCCGAAATAGTCATACAGTTTTCTTGTTCCTTCACTGTCTCCATGACGTTCCAAAGTTGCCGACAATGCAAGACGATACCTGAAATTTGGATTTAAGAGCTTGCTCAGATACGCTGCACCGAAGTTGTGTGCTTCGTCAACCACAAGAAGGCAATTCCCATAAATACGGTTTAAGACATTCTGCGTCTTTTCAAGAGCATATGTGGCATTAGTGCAAATAAAACAGAAAAACTCCTTTTCCTTAACCTGTATCTTTTGATTGCGAATAGCATTTTCCAATGCTCTCAACCAATTTTTTTGAGGGGACTGACTGTAACCAATGATCGGATTTATGTTAAATTTCTCAATATCCTCTATCCACTGTTCAACAAGATGCTGATATGGACATACGATTATAACTGCTAATTTACCGTTCAGATCATCTGACAGCCTCGTGATCGCACCAAGTCCGGTAAGTGTTTTGCCTGTGCCTGTTGCCATGTCAAATATGCCGTTGTATGAGTTCTCGACCCATTTCTGAATGGCTTCTTCTTGATAATCATACAGTGACAAATCAAGAGGACGACAAGGAAGATGTGGCATGACCTTTCTCTTACGCATATCTGAAAGCATTGGAGGAAACCTCGTTTGAAATGAATTATAGTCTATCTTTTCACGCAAGTATTTCTTTATAAATTCGTCGGATAATTCCGGAAATTCAATAATGTCTATACCCGATTCGTTATTATTCCAAATCGACAGAAAAGCACTTTTCTTTACTTTGGCACGTTCTTTCTCATATTCATTTTCCCATGAACGAAATACATCAATTGTTTCATAGTTCAGATTAAGTGCGGTATTTGTTTCGTTCATTGAGCCGGAAAAAGCAATCATATCTCCTAAATCGTCACTGATAATCCCCAGCTTTTCATGGTACAATCCAATACTTCCAACATTTTCGCATACAGCTATTTTCATACTCAGTATGCCGTCTGCAATCATATTAGCGAGTAGATTTAACCGCTCATTTTCAAATGTGTTCTTTGGAGTTTGCATATTGGAAATAATGGCATCTTTGATACATTCCTCACGTCGCTTGTAACCCTCTTTTATTGCTTCAAAATCTTCTTCACTTAAAATTGGAGATGCAACAAGACGTATACTTCCTCCGTTTTTGGCTAAATTCTCAACACCATATGAAATGCTTGCAAGAACTGTTGAGGAGAAAAAGCCGACAGCACGGTCATATTGCTTACTTTCGCATAAAGATGGAACGATAAACTCCCTTGCTATGTCCTGTTTCAGCGAGCGATATTCAATTTCAATTTTCAGATCTCTTAACGGCATATCCTCACCCACCTAACTGTTTTCCTGTATATAATCCAATGCCCGTGTCAGCATATCAAAATCATCATCGCTATTAAAATAACTAACACTAAATCTTACTGTACCTGCTGGAAATGTACCGATGAACTTATGTGCATAAGGCGCACAATGCAGTCCCGAACGAAACGCAATGCCTTGTTCATTCAGAACTTGTCCTATCTCATCACTGCTGTACTCATTAAAAAGGCAGGATACTAAACCGACTTGATTTGCCGGTTGGATAATTTTAATGTTGTCATATCTGTTCAGTATTTCTAAAAGACGGATTTTGTTTTTTTCTTCTCTCCGATAGATTTCATCTATGCCGATTTCTAAAATCCATTTCAGTGATGCGTTCAAGCCTACAATTGCTGTTGAACTGCGGCTGCCTGCCTCAAATCGTTCTGGTGAATGTTTTGGCATATCCTGATTAGCAGATTCCACACCCGTACCGCCATATATCAACGGAGAAAGTATATCCGGTTCCTGACAGATAAAGCCGGATATTCCAAGTGGTCCATACAGGGTCTTATGTCCTGCAAATACCACATAATCATAAATGGAACTGCTGATATTTGTATCTATCAAACCCGCTGTCTGACACATATCAACAATTGTTGTGGCATTATGTTTCTTTGCCGATGTGAATATTTCATTTATCGGAGCAACACCACCCGTTACGTTGCTTACATGGCTTATAATCACATAATCAGGTGATTTTCTTTTGAACTGCTCCTCAATTCCACTCAGATTAAATTCCAAGGTCGTTTTATCAACGGATAATTGTTCTATACAAATATCATTTATAGTACTGATATGGTGCAACAAACGTGTCACTGCATTATGCTCGAACGGGGAAATATATATGGTACTTCCACTCGGTACATTAGCCGGAGTCAGTATAATGTTGAAGGCTTCTGTTGCTGTGTTTGTAAATACCACTTTTTTATTTGAGCAATGGAACATCTGTAAAATCAACTCTCGTGTTTCATCAGCTATGTGCGATGCCGTTGCAGACAGTAAGTGCTGCCCTCTGCCCATGCTTACACCGAAGTTTCTGGCACAATGATCCATTGCTGTGTATACGCATTCGGGTTTTGGAAATGTTGTTGCTGCATTATCAAAATAGGCTATCTTCTCGTCCATTTCATATCCCCACTCAACAAAGGCTCTCTAATATCTCAAAAAGAACCTGTCTCTTTTCTTGCTCTGTGATAGACTGTCCCATATCGGCAATCGCCCCCGTAATATCACGGTACAGCAACTCTGCACGGCGACTGTATTCTATACGGTCAAAGCTTTTAACGATTTCTTCTCCGTTGCTGTCCATTGTCACGATTTTATACTGCTTTCCTTTTTCTTCGATATGCTGATCTGCCTGACTATCATAATCTTCAATTGTTTCTTTACATCTTTTCAGCGATTCAATAAAACCGTCAAGGATAGCATTACTCCAGTCATCTATACGCAGACCCGAAACTGCTTTTGCTATTTTCTCAGCAAAAGAAATCTCGTCGTTTGTAACTGCGGCAATCATGTTTAGAATCGAATTTTCATTATTAGTAAATAAATGCTGTATCGTACTCTTAGACAGACTGCCATACCAATCGGTCAGAATCGTTTTCAGTGATGCATTTTTGCGTTCACCGAAGATGCATGTGACTTCACAAATGATTCTTCCTGTTAAATCAGATTTTGAATTGTCAAGTTCGGATTTACAGATCTTCACTTGATCAGATATTGCATTGCTGACGGATTCACTATCAAATGCGTTTGGTATCTGCAACATCAGGAAATCCCTTGCATTGGTTTTGGGCAGACGCAAAACGGAGAAAAAATTCTGGTGTTTTTTGTTTATCGTTTTGCCGTTAGAATAGTACTTTTTCATTTCCTTAGCACATTTTGGCAATGAAAGATACCATCTGTCTATTGCTCCGGTAATATATGCAAAACTATTCATGGTACGTTCCTTGTCAATGATGTATTCAGAAAATATCTCCTCCATTGTCGAAAGATAGTCCATCTTGTCCTGATCCCAGTTTTCCATGAGAACAGAATAAATCTCGGGACGTTCATTTATGCTGTTTAGCGTGTCAGCGTTTATCTTTACTTCATAATTGCCGGATTTGATGACCAGATCTTTTTTCATTGAACGCAATACTACGGCAATAAATACAGAAATTGCACCTTTTTTCATGCCGATGCCGTTTTTATGGTTAATAAGTATGTCATAAAGTTCGGCAAATGAGCGTTCGCCTAATTGTGCTGTGGAAGTTAAAAAGTTGTGTATCTCCATCAAAACATAGCGTATACTTTCTTCGGCGGTATCAATACTGATAGCAAGTGAACCGTCTTCTTTTGATGCGATAATACAGGTCTGTATCAGTGTACTGCGCATGAAAGAAACGTCTTGCCCTGTTCTTGTCAGTCCCATGTTGTTTTGAAGATCGCTGTTTTCCAAAATAGCTGTGACAAGTTTTGTACGGCTTGTTATGGCTACACCCGGCAACTTATCCTTGTTGATGCTTTCGTTATTGATTATAGGGGTGTGAGGATATACTGTATCACATATATTGGACAATAATTCCGTAAGTTTAGATTTGCGAGTTATGTTTACAGGCTTGGACTTATAATAGTATATAGCTCCACCCATTTCAGGTTTTGCATACTGCATAATGAAACGAGAAACAACGGTTTCCAGATCCTCTGCAATCAAATCATATTCGCCACGAAGAATATTATCCTCTTCTCCGCAATTTTCACGCAGTTCCTTAGCAGCAAGATAGCTGTATATACTTGATCGTATAACTGTATAAGACTTTGGCAGGATAAGCACGCACCGATCATCTGCACCATTTATCTTTTTACTGTGCAGTGCCTTTTCCAATTCACTTTCAGATTCAAAGATAACTGCATACACACAGCCGCTTGCTCCTTGTCTCACAGGGTTAAAGATACCTTTTTTCAGGTTTTGATAACGTATAAACCTAAACTCAAAGTAACGTGTAATGCATTTTGTTTCATTATGCTTGACAGGATATAGATAATTATTTTCAGCACAAAGATTCAGAGCCGTTTCAAAATCCAATTCATTCGACAACTGGTCAACCTTGTTTTTTATCTCATGGTTTATGTCTGTACCGCTTGATTCTTTCAGACACAAAAAGCTGTTACTGTTTTTGCGGTAGACAATGTATTTTTGATTGATAAGTTCATCTATCTTCTGCGCAATTTGCTTTCTGTCATATCTTACACAAAAAATATTACAGATAGTCTCAACAGTTGGAGCAACTCTCTCAAACTGCTGAACACAGTATATTATCGCAATGGTCTTTACTATCTGTGCGTCAAGACTGTTCAGTTCAAGCTGATTTAGAAGTCTTGACGCCAAGATATAGATCTTGTGCATTTCAGAAGAACTGAGTTCCTTACGAAGTTCCTGTTCAAAATAATCATACAGATAATCCGGAGTAACGATTGGAAAATCTTCTTCAGAAGATACAATAAACTCACGCAACGTGTTTTTCTGCATTGAGGTCAGGAAAGTAAACAGGGTACGTTCATTCTGTGCAATGCGTTCCGATAATCTCGGGAGCAGGAAAGTTGTTGTCGGGTGCAGGGGATAACAATCATATGTGACCAACTCATCTTTGCCCGAAAGATAATTGCTCTTTTGAGCTGTGTTCAGTATTTCACTGAAAATGCTTTCATTTGCTTTGCAAAAATCCGCCCACAGCTTTTTCTTTTTATTTATGGTAGCTGATATTATCTCATACATCTGGTGGAAATTGTTGCTGAGAGTGATATGCTCAAACCGACCGGATATACCTCTCCAGCCGTCAACTTTGTCTTTGGGCAGACCATCGTCGATATAGTTTGAAATATCCTTATGACAAATCAGCATCAAATGGAGTTGCTGTGATGATTCACGATTGCACTTTTCCGCAAAGTCCTGCAAGAGTTTCATTTCGCTCTCAGTCGTGTGAGAGATATTTGTTTCAAGATACTTTCCGAATTCATCATAAACCACATACATACCACTGTAACCTTTTGTTTTCAGGACAGTATTTACCTTATCAAACACGTCAACAACATTCGTGTTTACAAACGGATTAAAGACAGCACCTGATGTCAGCTGTGGGTGTAGCTGGGTGAACAGATGATAGGTTTCTTCATCGTGTAACGATATTTTTTTCAGGAAAGTTTCCTCTTTTACCTGAATAAGCGACAGAAAACGCTCGTATGTCTCGGGATAGTCCTCTTTCCAACGATTGATCGTATCTAAAACCGCAGTAAAATGTGTTTCGGGAGTAATATCCTCAAGGTCATAATTTTTTAAAGTCTGTTGCAATGCCAAAAGAAAAGAATGCGAAAGATTTCCACTGTTCCCATTCACAATAATTGGCAAAAGTCTTTTACTGCCTGAAATATAGTTTTCGATACGACCTGCAACGTCACTATTCAACTTACGGATATTTTTAATCAGCTTTTTAAATATACTAATATCTTTATTATAGAGGATAGCCATAGAAACAAGGACTATGTGAGATTTGCCCCTGCCATATGCTCCGGTCAGAATCTTTGCACGTTCAGCAGAATCATTTTCGGTATTGCTGATAATATTGTCAATCACATTAAGAGCAGAGGTAGTTGGAATGAATCCCGAAATTTTGGATTCATCATTAAAATCATATTCTATATTGATCGACGATTGAAATCCCGTCGATATGCTTATGATGTCTTTTAACATAACTCTACCTCTAATTCTCGTTTAATTCTTCATAGTATTGCTTCACACATTCTTCCGGTGTGATGTCTAATAATATCTGTATAACATCTAATCCCGCTGTGCGCACAACTTTGATACAGCCTCTTGCTTCAAGTTTATATAATATCTGCAATAATGACAATGTATCGAGCAGAAAGATTTTGCCGACACTGTTTGCGGCATTTTGCAGCTGTGATATTTTAATCTCTTTGTCCGAGCCTATTTGCTTTAATATCGCATACATGACAATCATTTCGGGCAGAATATCGGTTTTGGGAGCAGATTTTCTAAAAATTCTCATACCCTGCACTGATGTCACATAGGAGATCAGACCTAATTCAGTCAGTGGACACTCCATGTTGTTTTCGGGATCAACCTCGGATTTTTTATATTGCTTATTGTCACAATATGTGTTTATGATACATTTGAAATCTTCACTGACGGCTCTCGCACTGGGCATTGTTTCATTTTCTTGCATGGTTATGTATTTACGCAGAAATTTATAATAGTCGTCCTCCGAAAATTCCTGCATTTGAAATTCATTAAAAAACAAATACCATGCCGTAGCATCATTTATATTAGTTGCAAGACCGTAATGAACAAGCCATAGTGATCCTGTTTCCTCAAAATATGGGTCATTTTGATATATAATATCACCGATAGGTGTAAATGACTGCACACGTTTGCCGAAATTTGGTTCTTCTGTCAAACCTGTCGCCTGTAACCAGTAGCGCATGGACTTGACCATGTTAGCACCTATTCCTAATATATCCATTGGATTATTGTCTTTGCTGACAAATACATCGGGTGCTTGCTCAACATTGTAAAGCCCCTTATGCAGCCACCCCTTACGTATAGCAAATGTTTCATGCGCTCTAAACTTCATCTGATCTTCCCTCTTTAGTCTTTAAGTATTTATCCATCATGCAACCACCGTCAAGATATTTTGCTGTTACACACATTTTGCAATGCTTACATTTTTCTTCATCTATATGATAGCTGTCACCGACGATTGAGATTGCTCCAAATCTGCATAGAGATTCGCATTTCAGACATTTACGGCAGGCATTGAATTTTCTGACCTGATAGCCTACCATTCGTTGCAGATCGTTATGGTCAGCAACATTTAAGGTCTTGACTTTGACAGAATATTCGTAATCAGCTTGTTGAAACGGCTGCACTGAAAGAATCGGCACATTTGTTTTGAAATCCAACACAATCACTTCATGAACCAATTTTCGCCCAAGTTCTTTTGATACGATTCCAAATGGGGTCAACATATTAAGAAATTCATCATCTAACGGACGATTTAATTTATAAATTTTTGCGTGTTCTTCAGAAGTGCAATTTGTAAAATGTATCTTTACATCTTCTGCCGCCTTAACACCATTACCGCCTTGTCGTGCTTTCCATTTTCCGCTGTCTACATAGACGTCCGGATCTGGTTTACCGATTCGGATAGCAAAATTTATGAGAAACTCTCTCCATTGCTTATAACGTTCTGGCATATAGATAGACGATAAGAACTGCGCACGTAGGTTGTTATTAGGACAACACCAACAGCCTACACGATCATAGCCAAGCCGATAAGCGTCGTTAAAATCTATTCTTTCTGTTAAGATATAGAGCCAAATATCAAGATCTTTCCAGTAAAAGATAGGCGTAGCAACTGTCTGTTTGTTAATCTTTACAGATTCTGCATTATCTTCAACACGATTATACTTGCTTCGGGCGACAGATTCATCTCTACGAATGCCATAAAAAGTCAGTATACGTGCATCTCGGTAGTATCTTGTAAGTATACGGGTTATTGGTCCGGTCTTGAACATAGAACAGCACCACCGCATCATTCGGGCAGGAGGTCCTATATCTTCGCAAACGGACATAAAGTCTTGCTCATTGTTTTTAGCAGTTTTAAATATTGCAAGAGGATTTTGTTCACGAAATCGCTGTGCGTAATCAATCGTTTTAGGAAATTCAAGGGTCGTATTGCCGAAAATATGCACTAAACTTGGATTTTGGAGAGCTTTTGTTGCGAGATCTGCCGTTACTGTTGAATCCTTTCCACCTGAAAATGAGAGAACAATATTTTCAATAGGAAATTTTGCGGATTGTTCAATTATAAATTTATGTGCTTCATCGACAATCTCATGAAATCTGAAAGAATTTGCCTGTATAAAAAGGGCTATATACTTATTGAAAAAATCATAGGTGTTTTGTTCTTTGTAATCATTTAATTTGGTGATGAAATAGTCAGCATGGTGTGAAGAATACATTTTAGCCGTGATAGATATAGATTTACCATCAATGTAATATCTACTATTATTAGCCCATACAGATGATTCCAAATATTGCAAGGGCTTATCTAAAATTAGTTCGAGCAATAAGCGTTCCTCGGGAAATACAGGTCGAAGATCAGTGGCAAGATAGCTTGCTTTTTTGTTACAAATAGGACATACTTCCTTGGAAATGTCATTTTTATAACGAACAATAGGAATATTGCAGTGCTTGCACCAATAGACCTCAGTAGGAACAACAGGATCTGTAGCATCTCCACACACTTCACATATTTCATTTTCTGTTTCGTGCTGGCATTTTTCACACCACATACCTTGTCACTCCTTTCCATAAATGCTATAAATCTCTTACTTCTTTCCGCTTTCAATTATCGCACTATCACCGCTACTAATCCATTCATCAATTTCTGTACGCTTGAATTTCCATAAACGTCCAATTTTGTGTGCCGGAATATTATTTTGCGGATCGTTAACCCAACTTCTCAGGGGTACTGGTTTTACCCCCAGATACTCTGCAATTTCTTCTAATCCTACATAGTTTTCTTTGCTTACTGCTTCCATGCGCTATCCTCCTAAATAATGATAATTCTTATTTATGTTCAAACCAACAAGTCGAAAACTTTTGATATGAGCATCAGATTTTTGTACAAGGTCTACAGATGCTTGATATAACTATACATTATTTATTATACACTATTACCATAGCCTTGTCAAGTGTTTTTTTATATTTATTTATATTTGTGTATATCGGCGCATCAGACTTGATTGATATTTGCTTTTTACAAAAGAAAAGCACGATTGAGTTAATTCAACCGTGCTTTCGTTCATTCTAAACTATGACTATCTTTCCCCTTATCCTTACTCTTCCTCGGCTTTTTCGCCAGTTTCATAGCATCACGCTTCAGCTTTGCCCTCTCAAAATAGCAAGTCTTTTCACGTTTCGGAGCATTTTTCTTAGCCTCGATAGCCGCCTTGTTCAATTCATCGGTCAGCATTTTCAAGCGTTCCTCCTTGCTGTCAAGCTCGGTCTGTTGAGGAAACGGCTCTGCTACGATTTTCTGTGCCTCAGCGTAGTCAAGGCGGAGTTTTGCAAGATTCTCCTTAACACCCTCAATCCTGCCGTCGATATTATGATATAATTGTCCATTAATGTGCGGAGTGAGCCAAGGGCGAACATATGCACATGGATATAAGAATATAATAAACGCTTGCGTTTATTATATCACACATTCGTTATAATTTCAAGATATATCCGAAATGTCGGTAAAAATATTATATCTTTTAACCGTACAAACAATATCCATTTGCTAGTTGTGAATATATCCGTAAGATATATAATAATATCTGATAGATATATTAAATGCTTGCGGGAATAATAACGTGGAGGTGCAAAATGGATCTGAAAGCAATCGGGAGCCGTATAAAGGCAGAGAGGAAAAAGACCGGGCTTACGCAGGAGGGACTTTCCGAGATAGTGAATGTTACTCCCCACTATATTTACGAGATAGAGCGCGGAATGAAAGCAATGTCGGTGGAAACGCTGATGAACTTGTCCGAGGCGCTGGAGCTTTCCGTGGATTATATTTTATACGGTATACAACGAAGAAATCACGGAAAGGTTTATAGAATGCTTGACGAGATGAGCGACGAGCGGCGGCTTCGGGCGGAGGAGGCTATTGAAAAGCTTCTCCCTTACTTAAGATAATAAACGATCCTGCGGGTGATATCCGCAGGATTTTTTATTTCAGTACCGAAAAATATTTGTTATTTCCGGTACCAAAATGCATTGAACATTAAGCTCCTATAAAGTAAAATAAAGGTGAAAGGAGCTGGTGTTATGGAACGGGATATTATCCGTAAATACCTTGATATCAAGGAAACAAAAAGCGGAATACTTACGGAGAGCGGCAAGTGCGTTTACCTTTACGGGAATATCTGCTGCGAAGCAAAATGCAGACGCTTTTATCTGCGCTCGGAGCAGACCGAGATATGTTCGGAGTATGCGGAGGGTTTTCTGATCATGAGAAGCGGAGACCGAAGCAGTGTCTATCATAATTCAAAACGAATGCTTAAGGTCAAGTGGCTTATTGTGCTTTACGAGATCGATTTTGAGGATTCCTCTATGTACGGAGTTTTTTCAGGAGGTAAGGAACTGCCGCTTGCGGATTCTCATTTTACCGACAGGCGTATATCCGAGCTGATAGAACGGCTTATCGTGGGAGGAGAAACTTCTGACATATCAGCGAGTAAAAGGCTGGAGGCTCTGGAACAGGCGGTAATAACAGGGGATGTGAATGCGCTGAACGATCTTTTTCTGCACGGAAAGCCTATCGAATAGCGGTTGCATTTTGCCGGAAAAAGTTGTATAATACCGTAAAGGTATTTATACGATATCAGCGAAAGGAACGTGAAAAATATGTATAAAAAGGCTGACGATATTCCGCAGGAGGTCGCGGATTGGCTTGATAACGGCGATCAGATGGATTTGCCTTTTGCTGCGATTGAGTATATCGGTTATGACAATTCAGCGGATGAAATGCTCTCCGGGCGCGGACTGACGCGTGAGGAAGCTCTTAAAAAAGCAAACGAGGACGAGGAACAATTCAGAAAGCTGCTTGAAATCTGCGTAATATCGGAAACCAGATTGCCGTTGGTATGGATAAAGCTGATCGCGTTTTGTGAGGAACATCTTACCGAGGAAAGGCTTGCATTGCTGCTAAGATTTATCTCCGGCTACGACCCGGCGGAGATTTTCGGCGAAATGGAAGAGGACGATATTATAAGGCGCTGGATATCAAGAACCGAATATCTTTACGGCTATATCGGCGAGCTTAAAATGAGGAAGAAAAATACGGACAAGTGGCTGTTCGTTTTATTCCAATCGGAAAAATCCCGCAATAAAATCGAAGAAATCAGGGACGATAACCGTTTTTCAAGAGTATTCAATATGCTTTGTCAAAAGGGATATGCAGATGACATCAAAGAGCCGGAGATACTGCGAGAAAACTTGCGGAATATTGCGGGTCTCATTGAGGGAAACCCGTTCCTGAAGCCTGTTGAGCCGCTTGTATATTTTCAGGCGTTTCTAAGACAGAGGAAGAAAATGCTTGAAAAAGAGGATTATATCCCGAATATCAGAAATATTTTCAGCTGCAAAAAATACCTTTCGGATAATCCCGACCATAACAAGGAGCCAAAAGAGGAGTCTGTAGCCGAAAAGCATAATCGCTGCGCATATCGTTGTGAGTTGTATGTTGACATGATGGAGTGCTTTCCCAAGGCAGACAAACTGCTTTGCGAAGAGGGATTTCTGCGCTGTTCCGATCTTTCGGATTGGTATTATGTGTACGCGGAGGGCAGAGAGGAAATTCCGCTTTCGATCTTCGGACTCGTAAGCGATTCTTTGGTTAGCTGTATTGATCCCGAAAACAGTTGTGAGAACATCATAAACGCGTCGTGGGAGCAAATCGAAAAATATGAACGAATGCTTATCAATCAGGGTATCCATGAAAAGCATAACAGAAGAATATATAAGGCACTTGACGGTATTAAATTCGATGATCTGACGCGTTATACAGCGGACGGAGCGGCTTTTTTTAATGAAATATGGAGCGCGTATTCCCAAAATGTAAACCCCAAAAATTACGATGTGGAGCAGGCAATGCTCGCTCAGGCTATCGACAGCAGATTTCTTGAACTTCTTGAACAGGAGATATGCGGGATATTGGAGCAATATCTTGTTTCGGAAGATAACCTGATTTGAATTTTATGAAAGGAAATTTTGAAAATGGATATAAACATAAACAGCATTATCAAAACCGAGGAGATATCCGACATTATGCCGGAAACTGTCCCCGTTAAAACCGTAAGCCTCAGAAAGCAGGGGGATATTGACATTCCCGATGAGGAAATACTGAACATGGATATGGCTATAGATAAAAGCAGAGAAATTATCGGTGAACTGAAAAGCTCCATCACTCCGCCCTCCGCCGAACGACTGCCGTTTTATTCGATAAATCTTCCCTATGTGAGCGATTCTTTTACCGAATATAAGACTAAGAGCGAGGCGAGACACAAAGCGGCTGATCTGCTCAGACCTGCCTATGAGGGGCGTGAAAGAGCGGTGCGCAAGGCGGCTCTGGAAGCCGTAAATGATATACGCCGCAAAAGCGTATATGAGGAAAGCGATGACAACTTCTGCTATAAGATCGAGCAAAAAGCTTTAAAGGCGCTGCGTGACTGTGCCGAATTGTTAGAGAAAGCCGGAGCGTCGCTCCTGCCTGACAGCGTTACGGCGCTGTACCGTCCAAGCGATGAATTTGATGAAGACGACACCTTTGAGCTGCTGTATGATGATATCGTCAAGACGAAAGGTCCTTTTTCGCTGGACGGTTATTTGTCAAGAAACGGCGAGATGATAAAGGACGACTGCAACGGAATATTCAATATAACTTATCGCTATTTCGGAGTTTGCAACGCGGCTCAGGATATGAAAAAGGATATAGACGAGGCATTCGATTTTGCGCTGGGTCTTGCATGGAAAAGAGCTGTCGGCAGCGCGGAGCGTTACTGCAAGCGTATCGGTGAGGAGCTTGACGGGCTTCTGGAAACAATGATACAAAGGGCGCTGGGTCTGCCGGATGAAGAAGTGGAGCAGTAAGCTATCCAAAAGAACAAACGGCTCTCCGTTACGACGGGGAGCTGTTTTTGTCTGTAAATATATTTCAGTACCGAAAAAATAATTTTTATATAGGTACTCGTTTAATTGAATGGAAAATTAAAATATGCTATACTTTTTACAGAAAACGAGTTTTCAATAATTTTTTCGGAGGAATATTATGAAATTCAAGAAACTTATCGCGGCTTTGTGCTGCATTAGCTTGTGCGGCTGCACTGATGTGGAATCGTCTTACGATTACAGCTCTTACTCTTCACCGGATACATCTCCCGTGACAGAATACGAGGAGCCATATTATCCTGAAACATTAGCTACCACAGTTGCAACTACAAAAGCTACTACTGCGGCGACCACGGAGAAACCCTTCACCGGATATGTGCCGATTATTAACAATGTCGTTGTTGATGCGGAGATCAAGATGATAACCATACAATGGGAGGTGCCCGGTATGAGTGGTGACGATCTTCTTAATGAAGGGTATCGGCTTAAAGTTTATGTATCGGACACTGAAGAATATTATGGGGAAGCTCACATGCTAAGCGTTTGGGGAATGACAAATATCACTGCCGGTGATGCAGAAAGCGGAACCTATTATTACCGCGTTGAACTGTATAATGATAAGTACAGCAATATATCCGAACCATACGTTGTAGATTATGTTAAGTATGAAAAACCCAAGGAAGAGATACACCAGTACACTCATACGTTTTCCGCTCCCGAGGGCTGCACAGTAGTTGCGGATTATACCTCGGCTTTAGAGAAAATCAATAACGGCAAACAGCCGACGAAATTTAAATATACAATATATTTTACTTGTCCGTCCTACGAAAGTAAGCAAACGATCTTCCCTCTGAGCAACTATGCTTATGATAAAGATGACATTTCTCTTCCTATCAGAATAAGATGTGGTCATACCAAATGCCCCAAAGGAAGTGAATATATTCAGGTCATAGTATATTCATATGCTACACAAATATCTTAAATATATCAGGTAATCAGCCCCTGTTTTAAAATAGGGTGCTGATTATCTTGTTTGGATATTTGGCACAAAAAAGCTGTTGCATATAACGAAAATTTATTTATTTTGTTGTTTTTTGTTTCTGATTGATATAGTTATTAAAAATAAAGGTTGAAAAAGCTGTCGTATTATGATATAATGAATCTATAAACTGCTTTAAAGCCGCGTTTAATAGAAGCGGTAGGGTGATATTCGAATGTTGCTAAAAGATATATGCGTTAAGATTATGGATTGCGCTTATCGCTGAAGATGTGTATATAAAATATATGGAAGTGATTGATTTGTCTTATACTTTAACCGATAAGATAACAGCTGAGAATGCTTTTGAATTGCTGGAGATCTTGGATGACACTCGTTTCGAGCAGTTGAAGTTGCTAAACTCGGAGATACGACGGTATGGCGAAAGAGAAATATGTTTTTTTAGAGTAGATAGACTTTCATATGATGAAAAGTACCCTATGCGTGAAGCCTTTGAAAATGTTTTGCTTACACTTAGTGATACGTCGTTTAATCTGGTTTATATAATTGATGGTGATGATAATGGTATATCTGTTTATATTGGTATAATAAAGCAGAACGGTGCTTCAACCTTATCTGCCGGAAATTTCGGAGAGATAATACGTAAATCTTTTGAAAGCAATTATAACGGCAGTGTGCTGCATCGCATAACAAATGACAAAAATGCACTTAATAAAGCCATTTTTGATGCTGCAGAACGTTTTAAACATTCCGGATGTATTATTGGTATTCCAGGCACAAACGAGTATGACTCGGCAGACAAGCTTGATTTTCAGGGAATGGACAGGCTTATTAATACGATGCTTGGAAGCAATTGGAGACTGACAATAGTATGTGAGCCTATTTCCAGACAAGACATACATCGTATGCGCTCCGATGTGTATTCTTTATACGAACGCCTAAAGCCATACTCAAAAACAACTGTTCAGAATAGTGCCAATTATAGTGATAGCAGTACCACAGGTACAAACAGTTCGTATACAAGGGGAAAAAATAGGGGAACGAGCGACTCTCGTGCGACATCGAACGGTGGAGGAAATGATTCGCAAACAAAGAATTGGAATAGAACCGATACTCAGGGAACCCAAACCGGATTCAGTGAAAGTAATACTGTAGGTGAAAGCAAATCAAAAAGTGAGTCACGCGGTAACTCTGCTTCTATAACACTTGAATTAGAAAATAAACCTGTGGCTGAAATTATAAAATATATTGACGAGGAACTGCTTCCCCGTATTGATACAGGATATACGCGTGGGATGTATCGAACCTCATTAACATATATGGCAGATAACACTGCAAATTTAATAAAACTTAAGGCAGGAATTATGTCCTTGTTTAAAGGAGAAAAGGCATTTTTTAATTCCTTTGTGTCAAAGAATTTGCCTGTTCCAAACGGAACAGCGGCAGATTTCCTCAACTGCTTTACCTCGCGCTCCTGTGAACGGGGGAATATATCTGATGATAATTTAATTTTAAAAGGTATACCTTTTTTTAATGATGTAATGTACCTTAGTACATATCTGACTCCCAAGGAGGTAAGTGTTATAGCCGCGCTACCTCAAAAAGAAGTTCCAGGACTGGCACTTAGGGAAAGTGTGGAGTTTGGATTGAACTTTGCTTCAAAAGTCACCGCTGACAATTTTGATAAGTCCGACATAGCTTTAGGCAAGATTGTTCATAATGGCAGGATACTTGACATCCCGTTTGATATCGGAAGATCTGTTTTAAATAAGCATATTTTTATCGCCGGAGTTACCGGCAGCGGAAAAACAACAACCTGTCATAAAATACTTGCGGATGCGGAGCAGCCTTTCCTGGTTATAGAGCCTGCTAAAACCGAATATCGAACTCTCATAAATAAAGATATAAACGGCAAAAAAGTAGCAGTATTTACCTTAGGCAACGAAAATATTGCCCCATTCAGATTTAATCCCTTTGAGCTTGTGGAGGGAGAGATCCTTAGCGCACATATTGATACTATGAAAGCCGCTTTTACGACAGCCTTCCCGATGGAAGGCTCAATGCCTCAGCTGTTGGAGGAGGCAATAGTGAAATGCTACGAGAAAAAGGGGTGGTGTGTTGAACTTAATGAAAACATTGAGTTCAGTAAAGAGGTGATTTTCCCAAATGACTGCGACGCATCCCACAGTGATTGCGACGCATTCCCCATTATGTCTGATTTGCTGAGATGTATGGAGGATGTGGTAAAGGAAAAGAAGTTCGGTGATCGGTTGCAGTCAGAGTACCTGGGTTCATTGGTAAGCCGACTGTCAAATCTGACGGTCGGGACAAAGGGAAGTATGTTTAATTGCAGCCGCTCGGTATCAATTGATTATATACTTAAAAATAATGTTGTTATTGAGATGGACGATCTTAAATCAGCCGAGGACAAATCACTTGTTATGGGATTTTTGCTTATGCGTCTGTGTGCTGCGGTAAAGCACGCTCATAAAAATAATGTTGATTTTAAGCATATAACGTTGGTGGAAGAGGCTCACCGTTTACTCTCCCGTCCGGATTTCTCAGACGGAGGTGCTAAAAAGGCTGCGGTAGAGACCTTTACCGATATGCTCGCCGAAGTTAGAAAATACGGCGAGGGCTTGGTCATTGTAGATCAGATACCCAATAAACTGGCTCCGGAGGTTCTAAAAAATACCAACACCAAAATTATTCATAAGATATTTGCCCGTGATGATAAAGATGCTGTGGGTGATACTATGCTTATGGGTGATAAACAGAAAGATTATCTATCTGCACTGCTTGTCGGTCACGCAATAGTTTTCTCGGAGAATACGGAAAAACCGGTTCATGTTTCGGTTGATGCTATAAGCAATACTAATGAGGCGGAAATAACGGATGAGGTCGTTGCACAGAGGTTCAGAGAGATAAAGGACGAACTTGGGATTGGTTATAATGATGACGACACAAATAAACTTTATCCGATATTTGTGCGAGTTGCCAATGATATTATCAACAAAGAGGAAGGTGAAGAAAGCAAGGCATTAAATTTCTTTTTGAAAAAAGTCAAGCTGCATTCGGAAGAAAAACAGATTAAGCAAATCGTTGAGAAATTGTGTAAGCAATATTATGAGCGAATAGGGAAGATAAGTTCTTCTAGCACGAATACAGAATTGTATATAGAGTGTTTAAATGGTGCGGTGGATACTTTCTTAAAATGCTGTAACTGTCACAGGATTGTATCAACTGACACAGGTAATAGAAGAAAATTTTTTTAACTTGGAGGATTGATTATGATTGGTATTATTGTTGGCGCAATCAGCGCCATTGGTGCGGCGTTAAAGACTATCGGAGCTATTGGTCTTGCAATTCAGGGACTTAAGTCTGTTGTGGGACTTTTGGTCAATGTTGCAAAAGCATTGGGAATTTACGAGGAGCTGAAACCAGAGACAGCAGAAAAGGCACTTCAGGCGGAAGAGGAGGGCATTAAACCGGAGAATTTTGACACATTTGATGAGTACATGAACGAAATCGAGAATTTTGAAATTGATCCTGAGAAAACTCATACAGAGGAAGAACTTCTTCAGAAAAAAATTGAAATTCTCAGCGGACTTATTTTAGAGAAGAATGAAAACATGCCAATTGTGCCTATGATAGAGCTTGCTGCGGCAAATCCAACATATCTTACGGAAGCACGCATGATTGAAATAGGAAAAATATGCGGTGGAGACGCAGAAAAAATGTCGGAGCTGATCGGTGTGCTTAACAAACAGGAAAGAGATATTGAAAAGTATGACAGAGGCGAGAAAACACTGATTGAGGTCGAAAAAAGTCTTGATCCGACCCTGACCGATTCACTGGCATTGCAAATTATTGCACGGAATAATTAAAGGAGTTATTTTATGATAAACATAATGGTTGTTGTATCTCCAGAGAAGCTCTATACCTACCGCATAACAGATGGTAAATATGAGCTTGTACATATTCATGGTGATAATAGTTTTCCGTATCAGCAGCGTTCTGCGGTTAAAAGCGTCAATAATTATATCATGGCACTTAAAGAAGAATTTGTATACGATACTGCGTCCAGTTTTTCTATAAAAGCTGCCTATTCAAATGAAAGTCTAAGACGTGGTTTCGTGGGTGCGGTAAATGCGTGGAATGAGAAAAACAAGGAGCGGCACGATGAGTTTCTTGCTGTTTCAGAGGGCGATTTTAACGAGATCGCGGAAATTATATTCATGCGCTTGGAAAAGGATGAGACACTTCATATTAATGATCTTGGTGTGAATATTGGCATCTTTTGTTATAGATATAATAAAGAAAAAATAACTCGATCTCACTTTAGCCTTATCGCGTACACGGTTGGGTTTGAACGGCTTGGTGAATTTGTTTGATAAGGAGTAGTTTTATGGAGAATAAAATATGCCGCAAATGCGGCGCTGATATATTAACTAACAGATTTTTCTGTCTGTGCTGCGGGGGGCTTTTAAATGCCGATTCCTTCAATGATCCCGATATATGTGAAGTGGGTGAATTTAAGGTGTCAAGAATCCGCACCAATATAGAGCAGGTTCCTCATATGACTGTTGACTGGGATGAAACAATGGACGCATATGCAAAAAAGATGGAGACCTTCAGGGCACTCATGCGCATTGACGACCTCAGCTCCAATGCCGATGGCACTCTAATTGAAAGAATGGATTCGTTTATAGGCACCTGCCGTAATCCGGAATTTCAAATAGCATTTGTTGGAACGATTAAAACCGGCAAGTCCACACTTATTAACGCTTTGCTTGGGCATAACTATGCATCTATGGCTGTCACTCCTGAAACTGCTGCACTGACTAAGTTCAGAAGCAGTGAAAGGGATTATATTAAAGTATCCTTTTATTCAAAAAAAGAATGGGCAATACTTTGGAAATCTATAACATCCGGTGCCGATAAATTTATGGATGAATATAATCGGCTAGGAGCTGAAAAGTTTAAGGAAAAATGGATCGGTCATGAGGCGCTCAAAAAAGAAATTGATAACTCTGAAATTGAAAAGGAACTTTCAGTGTGGTCATCTTCAAGGCATCCCGAGCATTATTTTGTAAAGGAAATTGAGGTAGGCATATCTTCGCTTTCCGGTGCTATTCCTAAAGAGGTTGTTTTTGTGGACACACCTGGATTGTCCGACCCCGTGGTTTATCGTTCGGAGATAACAAAGCGATATATAAAACGCGCAAATGCTGTTTTTGTTTGCGTTGAGGCGAAAAAGCTCAATAAGGAAGAAGTTGACACTATTTCATCTGTTTTTTCTATTTCATCTCATAACAAGGAAAAAGTATATATTATAGGAACACATTGGGATATGCTCAATCATCCGGTTGAAGATTGGTGTGACTCTAAGGAGTTTATGACACAGCAGATTACCGGTAAAGGCTTTTTTGATAACGAAACTATTGCAAAAAATCATTTGATTCATGCGTCTGCATATCAGTACAATTTGTGCAGGGATTTTGATACCATAGACAGCAGCGAAAAAAGACAAATGATGAGGTTCGCTTTAGGGCTTGATCTGGATTTCAGCGATTTGTCTAAAATTGTTCCAGAGCTGAAAAAACACTCTAATATTGATACGATCAGCGAAATAATAAGAGATAAGCTTGTTAAGAATTTCTCTGTCCTTATTAGGGATGATCTTATTAATCAATATCATCATATCGTTAAGGATCTGGTGAGATATGCGGAAACCACAAAGGAAAAGGCAGATAAAATTATAACGGCATCGCACTCGTCGATGGAGGAATTAAAAAAACATGTTCAGGAAGCTTCCGAGCGGCATAATAATATTTTGCAGAGCAGAAAGCAACTCATCAGTACACTTGACATGGTATGCAAGAATTCCCAAAAGAGGCTGGCGAGAATGATTGCTTCGTTGGACGAGAGTTTAAAGTGATGACCGTAAAAGAATTAACAAGCCGTCTTGGATATGTCTGTTCGGGGAATGTTGATAATGAAATAACAGGAATAAGTTATGCTTATTGCTGTGAGGAAAATGACCTTGCTGTAGTTTTATCGGTAGATGAATTGGACTTTTGTATGGCAAGCACACTTCTCAGCGATAAACCGCTGATGGTTTTTGGAAAGAGTGTGATTGTTTCATCTGATAATATTGATCTTGCTATCGTTAAAACAGCAAATTTGCTCATTGAATCGGGAATATGCAAAGATTATCGTGTTAAGTCGGAGCTTACTCCAATAGGGGATTATATGGTGGGGAAAAACGCACATATAGGTGACGGAACAGAGATTGGAGCATTCACTGTTATTGAAAGTGGAGCTATTATAGGCGATTATTGTCGCATAGGAAACAATGTTTATATCGGAGCAGATACTGTTATAGGAAATAATTCGGTAATCGGCTCCGGTACACGGATCTCCACTGAAAGCGTTTTCCATGGCTTTGATGAAAAATATTTTCACTTTGCAGGTGTGGGAAAAACAGTTATCGGGAGCAGCGTTTTTATAGGCAGCAACTCGGTTATTCAGCGAGGAACTCTTTCAGATACTCTGATAGGTGATGGTTGTGTTGTAGGGGATTTGGTGGATATTGGTCATGACAGTGTTATTGAAGCGAACTGCCGAATAGTGTCTCAGTGCGGAATTTCAGGAAATGTACACATTGGTGAGAATACTGTCATTTACGGTCAGTCAGGTGTTGCCAATTTCGTCAGGCTTGGAAAAAATGTGACTGTAATGGGACGAACATCTGTATCCAAAAGTGTCGGAGACGGTGAGAGAGTTTCGGGTGCCTTTGGAAGGGAACATTACAAGGAACTTCGCTTTAATGCGAGGCTTAGAAAAATAGTAAATGAAAGGATCTGATTTTAATGGGCGGCGGATGTTGTGTAGGTAATTGCTGTGTAATGGATAACGCAGTAGGAAATTTTTTTAGAGGATTGTTTGGATCGTCAAGATCCGGTTGTGGATACACCCCCAGTGTATCGGAGAACGAGATTCATGCTAAGAAAATAGCAGGTGAACTTGCTGATATGAAAGAAAATTTGAGAAAATCGTCCGAGGATGTTGAAAAGGATATTGCGATTGATATTGTCACTTCAATGACAGAATGGATTAAAGAGCTTGAAAAAATAAATAACAAGCCCTTTGGCGATGTTGTACTCAAACTTAATATAAAGGCAATCAAGGAAAAGAACGAAGCCTTGAAAAACTCAGTCAAGGGTACGGTTGCCGATTACATTGACAGTATGCTCATACAGACTAACAACGAGCTTTCAACAATTTTGGAGGAACGCGACGATAAGAAGCGCGAAAAGAGCTTCAAGAAATTCTGCGATAAAATACAGAAGCAGGCTGTGGAGAAGCTGAAAAAGAAAATAACGGAAACAGTTGAAGCACAGGAGGATATTCTCAGAAAAGAGTTAAACGCTAGGATAGGTGAGGTTGAGAAAAGCTCTGCAGATACCTTGAAAATCCTCACTCAGCAGCAGGCCTCAAAAGAGGCGGGAGATACCGAGTACGAGTCAACGATGTTCCATCAGATGTATATATCGGAGCTATGCAGTATATTGATTGATGATATCGCGAATGCGGGTTGACGGGAGGTAAAAATGTTTATGTCTGGCAGAATGACACTTAAAACTAAAATTGATATTTTAACAGAAGCGGTTGAAAGGAACGCATCAGCGATATCTGCATATGAAGCAAAGGTTGAGTCATGCATGTCTGCTTTAGATGAGAAACTTGATTTGATGGCGGTTGAACGAAGTAAGGTTCTTGATAAGCTTTCTTCGTTAGAAAAGACAATGCGAGATACCGAGAAGCAGATGAAATCTGTCGGTGATACAATGTTAAATGGTATGAATAGATTTGAGAATTTGTCGGAGCAATTGGTGAGATGTAGCAATGATTCTGTTGACAAATCGGTTCGCACATTGCGTGCTGTACAAAGATCAATTTCCGAAAGCTCAAGGGCTTCTGTGAATGCTGCTGAAGCTTTGATAAATATGTGTACAGAAATGATTTCTGAATATAATAGAGAGGTAAATGAATCAATCAGGCTGTTATTGGCAGACAGTCTTGTATCCAAAATACCGGATACGTTTTGATTATTTAATCAGGAAGTAGTTTGATGGATATAATTATTTTTGCAAGAGAAGAATTGATAAAGCTTGTTTCAATGCCTCCAGAGGAATTTCCCGAAAAACCGGATGAAGCGCTTGAATATATAAGGCAAGTAATGACATCAGAGGAGAACGATGATGAAGTATAAACATTCATTCTACAATATCTGCTCTAATAAGCCCAACAATCACGTTATTTACAACACACTATATAATTCACTTGTTCGTATGAATGATGAAGAGTATGGTGCATATTGCTTTAATGGCTGCTGTGATGACAAGTTAAAAGATGAGTTGGTAAAAAACGGACTTTGGGTCAATGCTGATATAGATGAGCGTGAAAGATTTTTGGCGATTTCTAATATGCTTAGGAATGTTAAAATGCATCCTTTTACAATAACAATTGCCACAACAATGAAATGTAATGCTTGCTGTCCATATTGTTATGAAAGCGGAGTTCAGCAAAATAACATGTCAAGTGCAACTGAAAGCAAACTGATGGAGTTTATCAAACATATTGATGCAAAAGATGGACTTGATTTGATATGGTTTGGCGGGGAACCGTTGTTAAATATTGAACTTATTGACAGAATAACAGAATTTTTATCATTGAGAGGAACCAAATACAGTTCATATATCATCACAAATGGTAGTTTGATTAATGATGAGCTTATTGATAAGATGGCTAATTTGTGGAAAGTAATCGGAACTCAGATTACCTTGGACGGAGTTGGGGATGAGTATGAGCGCAGAAAGAATTACATTTCGGGGAAACCATATTTTAAAGCAATTCTGAAAAATATCAATAAGTTGTGTGATAACGGAATACATGTTGATATACGTATTAATATTGACAGAGCCAATTCGGAAGACTGTATTACTTTGACGGAGGTTCTCGCTTGTTATTTTTCCGATGTTGATAATATAAGCTTTTATCCCGCATTTTTATCAGGATCGGCTTCACCCTTTTCTGACGAGGAAAAAATCAATATCATCTCTAAAATGCTTGGTGTGGGTGCTGATTGTAAAAAACTTACCATAAATAATAAGCTATACTCTACGCCTAAAATTCGACCTTGCATGATTTGTGATCCGTACAATATAGCAATTGACACGGAGGGATTTATATATAATTGTGATCATAATCTGGGGCATAGTGATAGGTCGATCGGAGTGCTTAATGACAGCATTGATGTACTTAGGTATGAAAACTTCTGTCTTGATTCTGCATGCAAAGATTGTGTATATCTGCCAAAATGCTTTGGCGGCTGCACTTCTGACAGGCTACATAATGATCGGGCATGTCTTATAGACAGATATCTGATCCAAGCATATATTGAGTCGTTATAATCGAACTATTATCATATTTAGATAGAGAAAATTAAGTAAAAGAATTGAATTTCAATAATATATTATAACGATGAATGCTATATAAGCATTTCCGTTTATTAACGGCGCATAGAAAAAGTCCCCCGAAGTCGAACGGCTTCGGGGGACTTTTTTGCGCTCAAATTCAAAGGAGGACGAAAAATGTTCAACAATCCGCGTTACACAACCAAGGGCATAACAGAGGGAATTCCGGTACTCACGCAGCTCTTACTGTGGAATATCATCGACAGAATGCCCGAGCCCAAGGACGGATTTCAGGTGTTCAAGCTGTCGGAGAGGAGTGGCTTGCAGGTGATCGAACACCACCAGGAAATCCCCGAATACCGCAAGGATTACGAAATCAAAGCCGACGAAATAGTTACAGCAAAGATTTTCGTGATCGATGACGGTACACATTCAACAATGCTGCTTGCAGAAGAATATTGAGGAGGTCAAAATGAAAAATAATGAAATCGAACTGCGCCGCTTAGTCTGCACCTGCTGCGGCGATGAAACCGACGAGGATAACAGCTACACCTTTGATGAAAATCTGCTTTGCGATACATGCTACTTTGAGGAGACTGTAGAATGTGAGCATTGCGGTAACCGGATATGGATTGATGACAATTCCGGCTCGGACAGTATGCCGCTCTGCGGACGCTGCTATGATGATTACTACACCACATGCGAGGACTACGGCAAAGGCAGCGACAATGCAGACGAGCTCTTGCAGATAGGTAACCGAACCGAGGAGTGTATCTACATAAAATCCGACGGCAGCCTAAACAGCGGAATGGAGATAGTAACTCATCCGATGTCGCTTAATTACCACAAAACCAAAATGCCGTGGGAAGAGGTAGTGCACAAAGCCGTCCGGTTGGATTACCGCAGTCACAAAACAAGCACCTGTGGATTGCATATTCACGTCAACCAACCACATTTGGGAGTACCCGCGAAGCGCAGGACGAGTGCATTTCGCGGGTACTTTATTTTGTGGAACATCACTGGTTGGAGCTGCTGAAATTCTCCCGCAGAACCGAGTCTCAGATGAACCGATGGGCGGCTAGATATGGTTATAAGAGCAATCCGAAGGAGATTCTGGAGGATGCGAAAAAGGGCAGCAACGGGCGCTATGCTTGCGTTAATATCACTAACTGGAACACAGTAGAATTTCGTATGTTCCGCGGAACACTGAAATACAACACGCTTATAGCCACTCTGGAACTTGTAGATAAAATCTGCGAGATGGCAAATATGGTGACTGACAAGGAAATGACAAGTATCAGCTGGAGCGATTTCGTAAGCTGTT
>JAAGKN010000128.1_pt1 | contig 56896 bp, 45 predicted proteins | sample 6206371 | NCBI WGS metagenome assembly JAAGKN01 (sample SAMN11533720, study PRJNA540317) | gut metagenome | isolation source: fecal pellets from male and female animal of same cohort | host: Peromyscus leucopus | place: USA:CA | collected 2017
TGATGAAGTCGTTTTTCATCTCGGTGAGTTTCTTCTGGCTGAACGCAAGTATGATGGTGCACAGGAACGTCACGAGCAGTATGAAGGTGAAGATAAACGACGGTATCATGAATCGTATCGAGTCGAAGATGTAGTCGCTCTTGGTGGGGAAATAGACCTTGAGATAATACATCTTGTTTTTCGGGTCGTTGGGAAAGAGGGTCTGCACGAACATCCCCGAGTCGTTCTTGACCGACGGATTGAAGCCGGCTGAATGATACACGTATGCCCCGACGCGGTTGACGACGGCAAACTCGAAGGGGAGCGTGAGGCCGTTGTTGTCAAGCTCGGAGCGCAGATAGCGGGCCACTTCGGCCGAGTCGGCGCGCTCGGTGATGGGGCGGTTGCTCGATTCGTTGATGATCGAGAGTATCACTTCGTCGAGCAATCCTTTCTGGTACAGGTATTTGCCGCGAAGCATCTCGCGCATCGACGGTGTGGCGGCGCCTCGGCGATCGACCTTCATCTTGAGCGACAGGTCATAGTTGATACCCTCCGAGGTGGTGAATTTATTGTTGATGCCCACCGAGCCGTCTGAATTGACGTGAGGATAGAGGTCGGTCTGGAGCGATGCCATGTCCTCCTCAAGATAATATTTGGTCTCATCCTGCTCCAGACGTGTGCTCACGGCATAGAGCGACCGTTTCACCCCTTCGGCGAACTGGTCGTCGCGCATCTTCTTCATGTTGTTCATGTACATTATCTGTACATAGAGCAAACCCGTGAAGGTGAGCGCCATGATTATTGTCAGAAACCAGATTGTAGACTTTTTCATATCTTATTGTGAGGCGTACATCCCTCTGTCCGGACAGTGACTTGTTCCGTCTAAGAGGTGTGTTGTTACTTTGTTAACAATTAAGATGTGTAATTGTTGTAAAAAATTAACAAAATGTTTAAATCGTGTTTTAACATTTCACGTCAAAATTAACAAATTATTGTGAAATTAGCAACACCTATATTATATATAACCGCATGGATTTGGCTGTGATGCGGTTTTGTTTATGTTTTTTGTGGTTGATTAAGATTTTTTATGTAATTTTGCGGCCTGAATAATAATACAAGTAGAAAAGATTGTCAATCCGGCATGAAGAACTCATTTAAACTTTTTATTCGTTAACATTAGCGAGGCTTTTTCGAGTCAATTTTGATTTGCGCAGAGGGAGTGTAGCGAGCTACACGACCGATAAGCAAAACAAAATTGGCCGGAAAAGACCGCTAAGGTTGACGAAAGACTATAAAATTAACATTCGGTAAAAAGTTTAAATGAGTTCGATGCATATGAGCCGGTAAAACAAAGTGCAACAATGAATTTAACAGGTCCGTTGGACTTCAGGCCGAAATTGATTTCCGCCTTGAGTCACTATTCGTTTGACAAGTTCAAGGCCGACCTCGTGGCCGGTATCGTAGTGGGTATCGTGGCTCTGCCGCTCGCCATCGCCTTCGGTATCGCCAGTGGTGTCAACCCCACGGTAGGTCTGATTACCGCCATTATCGGCGGTTTCATCGTGTCGGCAGCCGGCGGCTGCTCGGTGCAGATAGGTGGCCCCACGGGCGCGTTTATCGTGATTGTCTACAACATTATCGCCACCTTCGGTCTCGAAGGTCTGGCCGTGGCCACCTTTATGGCCGGACTCATACTTGTGGCGCTCGGAGTGTTCCGTCTCGGCACGGTCATAAAGTTTATCCCTTATCCTATAGTCGTAGGTTTCACCGCAGGTATCGCATTGACCATATTCTCAACCCAGATTAATGACTTCCTCGGTCTCGGTCTCAAGCAGGTACCGAGCGAATTCATTCCCAAGTGGGGTATGTATCTCACCAATCTCGGAGCCATTGATCTCACCACGCTTGCAGTGGGTCTGGTGTCGCTGCTCATCATCGTAGTCACCCCCATGGTGTCACGCCGTCTGCCGGGTGCATTGCTTGCCATCATCATAGTCACCGCAGTGGTATCGTTGCTGCCCGGTGTGCATGTCGAGACCATCGGCGACCGCTTCGGCTCGCTCCCCACCGACATCCCGCAGCCCCACGGCTTCGAGCTCACCATGGCCAACATCAACCGCCTGCTCCCCTCGGCCTTCACCATCGCCATCCTCGGCGCCATCGAGAGCCTCCTCTCGGCCACAGTGGCCGACGGTGTGACCGGCTCGCGCACCAACTCCAACACCGAGTTCATCGGCCAGGGCATGGCCAACATCGTAGTGCCCTTCTTCGGCGGCATTCCTGTCACCGGAGCCATCGCCCGCACCATGACCAATATCTCCAACGGCGGACGCACGCCTGTGGCCGGTATCGTGCATGCAGTGGTGCTGTTCCTGATATTCCTCTTCATGATGCCGCTCATCAACCTCGTGCCCATGTCGTGCCTGGCCGCCGTGCTCATCGTGGTGGCCTACAACATGAGCGGCTGGCGCACCATCCGCGGCATACTCCACAACCCCAAGAGCGACATCTCTGTGCTTGCCGTCACATTCCTTCTCACCGTCATCTTCGACCTCACCATCGCCATCGAGATGGGCCTGCTGCTCGCCATCATCCTCTTCCTGCGCCGTGTGATGGAGAACACCGAGATCAAGGTCTACTCCGAGCAGCTCGACATCGCCGAGGGCTCGGAGATCGACCGTCCACGAGGTGCTCAACGTCAATCCCGGCGTCGAGGTCTACGAGATAGACGGCCCGTTCTTCTTCGGCGTGGCCACCAAGTTTGACGAGATGATGCGCTCCACCCTCGGCCGCAAGCCCAAGGTGCGCATCATACGCATGCGCAAGGTGCCCTTCATCGACTCGACCGCCATCCACAACCTCGAGATACTCATCAAGTCGTCGCAGGAAGAGGGCATCCACGTCGTGCTCTCGGGCGTCAAGGACAACGTGCGTGAAGCGCTCATTCATGCCGGAGTTGACAAACTCCTTGGCGCTGACCACATCTGTGACCACATCACCAAGGCCGTTGTGATGGCCAATAATATTGCTCCTGTCGAATCTTCACGCCAGACGCTGGCGTAACGTAAGAGGTTATTTCTTTGAATAAACTCAAAAATATTTGAGAGGTCGTTTTTTTAGCGACCTCTTAAATATTTAAGGAACAGACTCCATATAACTCCTTTAACTATATTAACTCTTTCGACTGAAAAAGAATGTGGGTTCTTCTCGCTACAGTCTCGGCTCTGTGTCTGGGATTCTATGACGTGATGAAAAAGCTCTCCGTAGATCGTAACAACGTGCTCGGAGTGCTCTTTCTCAACACACTGTTTGGCGCACTGTTTATGTGTCCGGTGATAATAACCGGTCTGATGCATGGCAACTATGGTCTCGGAGGCACATTGCAGGGACATGGATTCATACTCATCAAGTCGGGAATCGTGCTCAGTTCATGGTTGCTCGGCTATGCCTGCATCAAGCATCTGCCCCTCACGATAGCCGGCCCGGTCAACGCCTCGCGACCCGTGCTCGTGCTTGTGGGCGCGCTGCTCATCTTCGGCGAGCGGCTCAACGGCTGGCAGTGGGCCGGCGTGCTGCTCGGCTTCTGGTCGCTCTTCTTCATCAGCCGGGTCGGGGGCAAGGAGGGATTCTCGCTCCGCACAGCCGCTGGGTGTGGATGGCCATTGGCGCCACCGCCCTCGGCGCCGTCAGCGCCCTCTACGACAAATATCTGCTGACACGCTTCGAGCCCCTCGAGGTTCAGGCATGGTATTCGCTCTACCAGCTCGTCATCATGGGCGCTGACACTCTACATCATCATGAAGGTCACACGCGTCACCACCCCCCTGCGCTGGCGCTGGACCATCCCGCTCATATCGGTGTTCCTCACCGTGGCCGATCTCGCCTACTTCTACTCGCTCTCTCTCGAGGGCTCGATGATTGCCGTGGTCTCCATGATACGCCGCGGCAGTGTGATAGTCTCGTTCTTCTACGGCGTGATAGCTCTTCATGAGAAGAATATCAAGCTCAAACTTCTCGACCTGACGCTGCTTCTCATAGGCCTGACATTCCTTGTCATCGGAAGCTTGTGAAAAGGTATGTGAAAAAGACTTCTTAAAAGGAGTATAAAAACACTTATAAAAAAGTTTCTTAAAACTTGATAACACTCTTTATTAAGTGAGTAAAATTCGCTAACTTTGCACTCTGAAAAAATCCAATAGCTACCCTCATGTCAGATAATAAACGTATCAAGACCGCGCTCGTATCAGTATTTTATAAGGACGGGCTCGAAGAAATCCTCTCGCTCCTCCATCAGAACGGTGTGAAATTCCTCTCCACCGGCGGCACCCGCTCCTTCATCGAAGGACTGGGCTATCCCTGTGATGCCGTAGAGGACCTCACCGGCTATCCCTCCATTCTCGGAGGCCGTGTCAAGACTCTGCATCCCAAAGTGTTCGGCGGCATCCTTAACCGTCGCGACAATGAGGGCGACCGCGAGCAGATAGCGCAATACGAAATTCCCGAGATCGACCTCGTCATAGTCGATCTCTATCCCTTCAGCGCGACTGTGGCTTCAGGCGCTCCTGAGGCCGACATCATCGAGAAGATCGACATAGGCGGCATCTCGCTCATCCGTGGCGCCGCCAAGAACTATAACGACGTCGTCATCGTGGCCTCAAAGGCCCAGTATGCACCCCTCGCCGAGATGCTCAAGCGCAACGGCGCCGAGTCATCGCTCGAAGAGCGCCGCTGGTTTGCCGGACAGGCTTTCGCCGTGTCATCGGGCTACGACACCGACATCTACAACTACTTCGCATCGACACCCGTCGAGAGCCCCATCGCTCCCGCGAGGAGCTCCGCATCGCGTTTGACGACTCAAAGGCCATGCGCTACGGCGAGAACCCCCATCAGAAGGGCACATTCTACGGCGATTTCGATGCCATGTTCGAGCAGCTTCACGGCAAGGAGATTTCCTACAACAACCTCCTTGACATCGACGCTGCCGTGAGCCTCATCTCCGAGTTCTCCGATCCCACCTTCGCAGTGCTCAAGCACAACAACGCATGCGGTCTGGCCACCCGCCCCACCATTGCCGAGGCTTGGAAGGACGCCCTTGCCGGCGACCCCGTCAGCGCGTTCGGCGGCGTGCTCATCACCAACGGCACAGTCGAGGCCGAGCAGCCGAGGAAATCAACAAGATATTCTTCGAGGTAATCATCGCTCCCGCATATACCGCCGAGGCTCTCGAGGTGCTCAAGCAGAAGAAAAACCGCATCATCCTCGTGCAGAAGGCTCCCCTCGACACCAAGCGTCAGTTCCGCTCGTGCCTCAACGGCGCACTTGTTCAGGACCGCGACCTCAAGATCGAGACCGTGGACGACCTCAAGCAGGTTACAGTCAAGGCCGTGACACCCGCACAGGCCGCAGACCTGCTCTTCGCCAACAAGATTGTCAAGAACTCCAAGAGCAACGCCATCGTTCTTGCCAAGAACGGCATGCTCCTTGCCAGCGGCGTGGGTCAGACCTCGCGCGTCGACGCCCTCAAGCAGGCTATCGAGAAAGCCCGCTCGTTCGGCCACTGCTCTGAGGGTGCCGTGATGGCTTCGGATGCCTTCTTCCCCTTCCCCGACTGCGTTGAGATTGCCGACGAGGCAGGCGTGACCGCAGTGATTCATCCCGGAGGCTCAATCCGTGACGACGAGAGCGTGGCATACTGCGACGCCCACGACATGGCCATGGTGACCACCGGTTTCCGTCACTTCAAACACTAAAATTTCGCGGGGTGAGATTTTGAGTTTAAAGTTTAGGGTTTAAAGTTTATAGATTGAGAATCTGATTTTAACCCCCGACAGTTTAAATTCATGATTTCGTATTTCGCGAAAAGTAAAAACACAAATATTTAAATGGGACTTTTCTCATTCACGAAAGAGATAGCTATTGACCTCGGCACGGCCAATACTATAATCATACACAACGACAAGATCGTCATCGACGAGCCTTCGATCGTTGCCCTCGAGAAGCGCACCGGCAAGCTCATTGCCGTGGGTCGCGAGGCCAAGCTGATGCAGGGCAAGGAGAACGACGGCATCGAGACCATCCGTCCTCTCCGCAAGGGTGTGATAGCCAACTTCAACGCGGCCGAGATGATGATCCGCGGCCTCATCAAGAAGGCCAGCTCGAAGAGCAACTGGTTCTCTCCCTCCATGAAGATGGTGGTGGGCATCCCCTCGGGCTCGACCGAAGTGGAGATCCGTGCCGTGCGTGACTCTTCGGAGCATGCCGGCGGCCGCGACGTCTACATGATCTACGAGCCGATGGCCGCCGCCCTCGGCATCGGTATCGATGTGCTCGCTCCTCAGGGCAACATGATTGTCGACATAGGCGGCGGTACCACCGAGATCGCCGTCATCTCGCTCGGCGGTATCGTGTCCAACAAGAGCATCCAGGTGGCCGGCGACGACCTCACCGACGACATCATGGAGCACATGAGCCGTGTGCACAACGTCAAGGTGGGCGAGCGCACTGCCGAGCAGATCAAGATTCATGTCGGTTCGGCCCTCACCGAGCTTGAGAATCCCCCCGAGGACTTCATCGTCCACGGCCCCAACAAGATGACCGCACTCCCCATGGAGGTGCCCGTGAGCTATCAGGAAATCTCGCACTGCATCGAGAAGTCGATCTCGCGCATCGAGGCCGCCGTGCTCCAGGCTCTCGACGAGACTCCTCCCGAGCTCTACTCGGACATCGTGATGAACGGCATCTTCCTTGCCGGCGGCGGCGCCATGCTCCGCGGTCTCGACAAGCGTCTCACCGACAAGATCGGCATCCAGTTCCACATCGCCGAGGATCCCCTCCTCGCCGTGGCCAAGGGTACAGGTGTGGCTCTCAAGAACATCGAGACATTCTCGTTCCTCATCCGATAAGAATAAACACATGCTGACTGCATGAATTTTGTAGGGACGCTTTTCAACGCGTCCGCAACGACATGGCCAATGTTCCTATATAATATAGGTGGTGGCATGTATGTTCCCGGACGCGTCACATCGCGTCCCTACGGATTTTATGCGGGGACTTTTTTACTTTTTATAAGTATAGACAAGTGAGCGAACTGCTGAAATTTTTTGTACGCTACAGTTCGTGGTTTCTGTTCGTGGTATATCTGATAGCCGGATGCGTGTTGCTCTTCTCGGGCAATCCGTTCCAGCATCATGTGTATCTGACGTCGGCCAACGAAGTGTCGTCGGGGCTCTACAAGGCCTCCAACAGTGTCACGTCCTATTTCTCTCTCAAGGAGATTAATGAGGACCTGCAGCGTCGTAACTCTGACCTTGAGCTTGAATTGTATAGGCTCAACAAGGTGATACGCGACTACAGCAGCCAGCTTTATGCCGACACCATGCGTGTCGACTCGGCCCTCTCGCGCTATCATTTCATCATAGCCCACGTCATCAACAACTCCATCAACCATGCCCACAACTATATCACCATCGAGAAAGGACGTCTTGACGGCGTCGAGCCTGAGATGGGTGTGATGGACCAGAACGGCATCGTGGGTATCGTGAATGTGGTGGGCGACCACACCGCCCGGTTCATTTCGGTGCTCAACCCCTATCTGCGCCTCTCGTGCAAGGTCAAAGGGCATGAGCAGGTGGGTTCGCTCGTATGGGACGGCAAGGACCCGACCGAGGCGATACTCGAGGAGCTGCCCAAACACTCCGAGTTCACACCGGGCGACACCATCGTCACCAGCGGTTACTCCTCGGTGTTTCCCGAGGGTGTGCCTGTGGGCACAGTCCTCTCCAGTTCACGCGACATCGAGGACAATTTCTACACGCTGCGCGTGAAACTCTTTACCGACTTTTCAACCCTTTCGACCGTGCGTGTGATCCGTGACAACATGCGTCCCGAACTCGTGACTGTCGAGAAGGAACTCGAAATCAAGAATGTCAACTGACCGCGATGAGCAAGACCACACTGCAATTCATATTACTCGGCCTCATACTGGTGCTTGCACAGGTGATAGTGTTCAACCACATTTGCCTGTTCAATGTGGCTGTGCCCATGGTGTTCATCTATCTCATCATCCGTCTGCCCATCACGCTGTCGCTCAACTGGACACTTACCATAGGCTTTTTCCTGGGTCTGACTGTGGATATATTCTCCGACACATACGGCATGAATGCTCTCGCCTGTACGATTCTGGCCATGCTCAAGCGCCCTGTGCTCAGGCTCTATGTGCCCCGTGAGGAGGATCTGACCCGTCCCGAGCCGTCGATGCAGTCGCTCGGTGTGGCCGTGTTCATGAAATATCTTCTCACGATGACACTGATCTACTGCGCGTTGATTTTTGTCATCGAAGCCTTTACCTTTTTCAATCCTCTCCAGCTCGTGTTGCGCATCATTTTCAGCACCATACTGTCGCTGTTCGTGATGCTCGGCATCGACTCGATAATGACTCCCCGAAGTGAGAAAAGACTATAACCTGGCCAAACGGCAATATGTCATAGGCGGATTCATAGTTATCATTGCTATAATATATGTAATACGCCTTTTCAACCTCCAGGTGATGGAGGAGAAATACAAGGATTCTGCCGATTCCAATGCCTTTCTCCGCAAGGCTGTGTATCCGTCGCGAGGCATAATATATGACCGTGACGGACGTCTTGTCGTATATAACCAGCCGGCTTATGACGTGATGGTGATACCGCGCGACATCAAGGATTTCGACACGCTCGATTTCTGTCAGGCGGTCAACATCACCCCCGAGGACCTGGTGAAACGCATGACCGACATGCGCGACAAGCGTCGCAATCCCGGATGGTCGCCTTATTCGCCTCAGAAACTGCTCTCGCACCTGTCGGCCGAGGAATACGGGCGCCTGCAGGAGAAACTCTACCGCTTCCCCGGTTTTTATATCCAGAAGCGGATATTGCGTGAGTATAATTACAAATGTGCGTCCAATGTGCTCGGTAATGTGCGCGAGGTCGCTCCGGCCGATATGGAGAAAGACCCTTACTATTCGCGCGGCGACTATATGGGCGATATAGGTGTCGAGCATACCTATGAGCGTTTCCTGCGTGGCGTGAAGGGCACCGAGGTGCTTATGCGTGATGCCCTCGGCCGCATCCAGGGCCGATATGAGGAGGGCGCGCTCGACCGCGAGGCTGTGGCAGGAAAAAATATCAAACTGAGTCTTAATATCGAACTTCAGCAGTATGCCGAGTCGCTGATGGTCAATAAGAAAGGTGCTGTTGTGGCCATCGAGCCGTCGACGGGCGAGGTGCTGTGTCTTGTCACCGCTCCATCCTATGACCCCACGTTGCTTGTGGGACGTGAGCGCGGTAACAACTACAACAAGATGATGCGCGACCTTGACAAGCCGCTGCTCAACCGCGCTATCCAGGCCACATATCCCCCCGGCTCGACCTTCAAGCCCACACAGGGCCTGATATTTCTTCAGGAGGGCATCATCACTCCCGCCACACCTTATCCCTGTTATCATGGTTTCGTGTTCGGACGTCTCAAAGTAGGTTGTCACGGTCACGGTTCGCCGCTGCCGCTCAAACCGGCCCTCCAGACATCGTGCAACGCATATTTCTGCTGGGGTCTGAAGAATATGATTGACAAGCGCAGCAAATACGGAACATCGGCCAAGGCGTTTGACATCTGGAAACACCACATGATTTCGCAAGGCTACGGATACAAGCTCGGCATCGACCTGCCGGGCGAATACCGCGGATTCATCCCGAATGTGGAGTTTTACAACAAGCGGTACGGCGACGGTCACTGGAGCGCCACGACTATCATATCAATCGCCATCGGTCAGGGCGAGATTCTCGCCACACCGTTCCAGATAGCCAACCTTGCGGCCACAATAGCCAACCGCGGCCATTATATAACGCCCCATGTTGTGAAGGAGATACAGGACACTGTGGTGCCGGCTGAATATCTCGAGCGGCACGACACGTCGATTGACCGTAAATGGTATGAGCAGGTTGCCGAGGGCATGCGCATGGCTGTGACCGGCGGTACCTGCCGTGTGGCCAATCTCGCCGACATCGAGGTGTGCGGCAAGACAGGTACGGCTCAGAACCCTCACGGCCGCGACCACTCGGCCTTCATGGGCTTCGCTCCCTATCACAATCCCAAGATTGCCGTGGCCGTGTATGTGGAGAACGCCGGATTCGGTGCAACCTTCGGTGTGCCTATCGGATCGCTCGTCATGGAGAAGTATCTGCGAGGGTACATGCCTCCGGAGCGAAAGTATCTCGAGGAGCGTATGCTGCAGAGCAACACCATCCAGTATGCCGGAACAAAGAAACACTGATTTCAATTAGTAATTAGCAATTAGTAATTGGTGGTGAGGGGAATAATTCAACATTCAACATTCCACATTCAACATTAAAAAATACATTCAACATTACAAATAAGATGCAGGAGAAGGAGACGACAGCTTCGGTGTTTAAATATGTCGATTGGTTCACGGTGGTACTTTATATCATCCTTGTGACCCTCGGCATGGTGAGCATCTATGCGGCAAGCTATGATTTCGACCATGCCAATATGTTGAGCTTTGCCGAATTTTCAGGCAAGCAGTTCCGTTGGATTGGTCTGTCGCTTGCGTTGGGCCTGGTGATTCTGCTCATGGATGTGCGTGTGTATGAGAATTATGCCTATGTGATATATGCCGGATTGCTGCTGTTGTTGCTGATTACCATATTCATAGCGCCCGACATCAAGGGCTCGCATTCATGGTTGGTGTTCGGTCCGATGAGTCTGCAACCGGCCGAGTTCGGTAAATTTGCCACCGCGCTGTGTCTCGCGAAACTGTTTTCGAGTTATAACTTCTCGCTCAATGCCAACCGTAAAAATTATTTGCGTGCATTGATGATAATATTCCTCCCCGTACTCCTCATCATCGGTCAGAACGAGACCGGTTCCGCGTTGGTGTATCTCTCGCTTTTCTTTGTGCTTTATCGTGAGGGTATGAGCGGACTGGTGCTGTTAGCTGCCATATGTGCGGTGGTGTTTTTTGTGGTTGCGGTCAAGTTTACCGACACGCTGCTGCTGGGCATACCTTTGGGTCAGGCCTCGGTGTTCATGATGATAATGGTGCTGATCGTAGCCATGCTTGCCGCCTATTGCAAGGAGACGGAAGCCGCGCGTAATGTGTTGCTGTGGTTTGTAGGCAGCGGTGCGCTGTCGGCCGGACTGACCATGGCCGGAATCGAAGTGCCGGGCCTGGTGTTTTTCCTCGGAGTGATAGGGGTGGCACTTGTCTATTGCATACTGCTGATGTTCAAGACCAAGGCTCAGAAGCTATTGATTACCGTCGGGGCCGCCATTGTGTCGATAGTGTTTCTCTTCTCGGTCAACTACACCTTCACTTCGGTGCTCAAGGAGCATCAGCAGATGCGTATCAAGGTGGCTCTCGGCATCGAGGATGACCCGCAGGGAGCAGGCTATAATGTCAACCAGTCCAAGATAGCCATCGGCTCGGGCGGCATGTGGGGCAAAGGATTCCTCAACGGCACACAGACCAAGCTCAAATATGTGCCCGAACAGCATACCGACTTCATATTCTGCACCATAGGCGAGGAGGAAGGCTTTGTCGGCTCTGCCGGAGTGCTGCTGCTGTTCCTTATACTGATCTTGCGCATACTATGCCATCGGCGAGCGTCAGCCCACCGTCTTTGGCCGTGTGTATGCCTATTGTGTGGCGAGCTATCTGATATTCCACATAGCCATCAACATAGGCATGGTGATAGGATTGTGTCCTGTCATCGGTATTCCGTTGCCGTTTTTCAGCTACGGAGGTTCCTCGCTGTGGGGATTCACGTTCCTGCTCTTCATCCTGCTGCGCATCGACGCATCGCGCCGCGAACGTTCATTTTAAGGCTTAATTTAACACGATTGAAGTACTTGTGAGGCCCTTTGACAGGTTTGTTACGTATTTTGGTATAATTTTGACATATTTTTCGTTGTTTACAATAAGATTTATGATTAAATTTGCGAAAACAACATAATCATCATGTCTATTACCGAATCAACTTTTAAGACTTCCAAAGGTACAGTTACACACTTTACAATAACTAATGCATCCGGTGCGAGTGTGACACTCTCGACTCTCGGCGCCGGTATTGTATCGGTAATCGTTCCTGACAAGGAGGGCAAAATGGCCGATGTGGCACTTGGATACAAGGATGCCGCCTCATGGATGGCCGACGGCCCCTGCGCCGGCAAGGTGCCCGGACGTTTTGCCAACCGCATAGCGCTGGGCAAGTTCACCCTCGAGGGCAAGGAATACAGTCTGGCCATCAACAACGGCCCCAACGCACTGCACGGCGGCCCCGAGGGTTTCATGAACCAGATCTGGGATGCACGCTGTGTCGGTGACAACACTGTGGTGATGGTATATTGCGCCGAGGATGGCGAGGAGGGTTATCCCGGCAACCTCATTGTCACCGCCCGATACACATGGAGCGAAGCCAACGAACTGACTCTACGCATCACCGCCACTACCGATGCTCCGACAGTGGTAAATCTCACAAATCATGCCTACTTCAACCTCGACGGCGAAAACTCCGGCACAGTGCTCGACCATGAGCTGAAGCTCAACGCCTCGCGCTGGCTCCCCACCGACGAGACTCAGATACCTACCGGCGAACTTGCGCCTGTGGCCGGGACCCCTATGGACTTTACCGAATTCAAGGCTATCGGCAAAGATATAAACGCCGATTTCGAGGCTCTGAAAATCGGCAAGGGCTATGACCATTGCTGGGTGGTGGACGGATATGAGAAGGGCACCATGCGTGAGGTCGCTCAACTGCGCGGGCCCAAGTCGGGCCGCACCATGACTGTGGCCACAACTCAGCCGGGCATGCAGATCTATACCGGCAACTGGCTCGCCGGATGTCCCGAAAGCATCTCGGGCGGCGAGTATAAGGACTATGACGGTGTGGCCATCGAGTGTCAGGGCTTCCCCGACGCTCCCAACAAGCCCGCTTTCCCTTCGCCGGTACTCCGCCCGGGCGAGGAATATGACGAAACAATCAAATTTACATTCAATTAAATACCAAAACGGAGGGATACAAAAGTTTCAAAAGGGACATAAGAAACATAAGATTTTTTATTTCCCACATGTCTTTTTTCAGAACTGTAGTATTTTGAAAAATGACTTTTGTCTCTTATGTCACTTTTGAAACTTTTGTATCTCTTCCCTGTTGAAATTCACAGTTCTATCCTAATGAAACCAACTCTTTTTGTACTTGCTGCCGGTATGGGTAGCCGTTACGGAGGCCTCAAGCAGCTCGATCCCCTCGGCCCTCAGGGCCAGACCATCATGGACTACTCAATCTATGACGCCATCCAGGCCGGATTCGGCAAAGTGGTGTTCGTGATCCGCAAGGATTTCGAGCAGGATTTCCGCGAAAAGATTCTCTCCAAATACGAAGGCCACATCCCCGTCGAGGTCGTGTTCCAGTCGACCGACAAGCTCCCCGAGGGCTACACCTGTCCCGCCGACCGCACCAAGCCCTGGGGCACCAACCACGCCGTGCTCATGGGCAAGGACGTGATCAAGGAGCCCTTTGCCGTAATCAACGCCGACGACTTCTATGGCCGTGACGCATTCCGCGTGATCGCCGAAGACCTCATGCGTCCCCGCGACCGCAAGGGCGACTACTCGATGGTAGGATTCCGCGTGGGCAACACCATGACCGAGAACGGCTCGGTGGCCCGCGGCGTATGCTCGAAGGGCGAGGACGGCAACCTCACCGGCGTCGTCGAGCGCACAGCCATCAGCTATGCCCCCAACGGAGACATCGTGTTTACCGACGAGAACGGCGTGGAGCAGACACTCGACCCCATGACCCCCGTGTCGATGAACCTCTGGGGCTTCACTCCCGACTATTTCGACTACAGCGAGCGCGAGTTCAAGAAATTCCTCGACAAGGATCTCAACACCCCCAAGGCCGAGTTCTTCATCCCCCTCTGCATCGACACCCTCATCCACAACGGCGAGGCTACAGTCAAGGTGCTCGACACCGACTCGCGCTGGTTTGGCGTGACATATGCCGCCGACCGTCCCGGTGTGGTCGAGAAATTTGCCCAGCTGCATGCCGAGGGTGTATATCCTGACAAAATGTTCTAATCAATAATACTCTTACCTATTACCCCAACCATGGAATTAAAAAAAAAATCGTAGAAAGCCTTTGAGGAGCGCTTCGGCGGCGAAGGCACACTCTATGCATCGGCCGGACGTATCAACCTCATCGGCGAGCACACCGACTATAACGGCGGTTTCGTGTTCCCCGGCGCCATCGACAAGGTGATCATGGCCGATATCCGTCCCAACGACACCGACAAGTGAATCTCTACTCGCTCGACCTCAACGAGGAGTCGCACTTCGGTCTCAACGAGGAGGATGCTCCCGCACAGCAGTGGGCACGCTACGTGTTCGGCGTGTGCCGCGAGGTCATCAAGCGCGGTGGCGTTGTCAAGGGCTTTGATGCTGTGTTTGCCGGCAATGTACCCCTTGGCGCCGGACTCTCGTCATCGGCTGCCTTGGAGTCCTGCTTCGCTTTCGCGATGAACGACCTTTTCAACGGCAACACCATCGACAAGTTTGAACTTGCCAAGATCGGTCAGTCGACCGAGCACAACTATTGCGGCGTGAACTGCGGCATCATGGACCAGTTCGCATCGGTGTTCGGCAAGAAGGACTACCTGATGCGTCTCGACTGCCGTTCACTCGAGTTTGAGTATTTCCCCTTCAAGATCGACGGACTACAAGCTCGTGCTTGTTGACTCTGTGGTGAAGCACGAGCTCGTAGACTCGCCCTACAACAAGCGTCGCCAGTCGTGCGAGCGCGTGGCCAAGCGTCTCGGCATCGAGACACTCCGCGACGCCGACATGGAGGCACTCGAGGCTGTCAAGAGCGACATCGCGGCCGAGGACTACATGCGCGCCAAGTTTGTCATCGAGGAGAAGGAGCGTGTGCTCGACGTGTGCGACGCCCTCAACCGCGGCGACATCGACACCGTAGGCCGATGCATGTACGAGACCCACGAAGGCCTGTCGAAGGACTATGAGGTATCGTGCGAGGAGCTCGACTATCTCAACGACATCGCCAAGGAGTGCGGCGTGACCGGTTCGCGCATCATGGGCGGCGGCTTCGGCGGCTGCACCATCAACCTTGTTGCCGACGACAAGTATGACCACTTCATCGCCATGGCCCGCGAGAAGTTCAACGCCAAGTATGGCCACGAGCCCAAGATCTATGACGTCATCATCTCTGACGGCGCCCGCCGACTCGAATAATTTCTGATTAGATACAAAAGTTTCAGAAGAAACAGAAGAGACAGAAGTTTTTAATTTAATTAAGGGGCATTTTTATATCTCCCTCTAAATTAAAAACTTCTGTCTCTTCTGTTTCTTCTGAAACTTTTGTATCTAATTATTTATTGTAGAAGTTGAGGATTTTGGTGCGGAGGATCATTTCATATTTTGCCTGGACTTGTTGTGAGAGGGTTGTTGTGTAGGATGAGCGGGCTTGTTCCCATTCGGTGGCGTTGGCTTTTCCGTAGGTGTATTTGTCGGTCATGGCATCGAGTGCGGCTTTTGATGCAGTCACTGCCACTTCTCCGGCTCGGTATTGTGCCGCGGCACCTTCGGCCTGACTGTAGGCCTGACGTATGGTCTTGAGCAGGTCGCTCTCGCGGCGTTCGAGTTCGAGTTCGGCCGAGAGGCGCTGTAGGCGGGCCTGACGGACACGGTTGCGTGTTGAAAATGCGTCAAAAATGGGAATATTGAGCGAAAAACCTACCGATTTGGAAAAATTGTCTCTCATCTGACGTCCGAACGATGGATTTTCGATACCTGAAAGAGTATAGTAATTGGAGCCGAGTCCGGCGTTAAAGGAGAGGGTGGGCAGATAGCCGCTCTTAGCCACCGATATGGAGTGGTTGGCCAGCCCTACTGCCGAGCGGGCCGCGAGTATGCCGTTATTGGTGTTCAGCGCATTGCTGTAAACCTCATCGGCCGAGGCCGGAAGTGATGTCGAGGCTTTATCGAAATCAACCGGAAGAATGTCGAAACCCTCCGTGTCATCGAGTTCGAGTGCACGCGTCAGATCCACGATAGCCAGACGGTAATCATTCTCGGCATTGACCACTGCTACTTCACCCGAGGCCACCTGAGCCTTGGCCTGGAGCACATCAACCTCGGGAACTTTGCCCGCTTCGAGTAGAATTTCCTGACGTTGCAGTTGAGTTTTGGACAGGCTCAGTTCCTCGCGACGCACGGCAAGCATCTCGCGGTTGTAGAGCGCCTGCAGGTAGTAAGCCATGATGCCCAGGGTCACGTCGTCCTTGGCATTGGCCAGTTGCAGGTCGAGTGTGCGTAGATTGGCCTGGGCCTGACGCAGTTGGCGGAGTGCGCTAAGGCCCTGAAACAGCGGCAGAGAGAGATTGGCATTCCATCCGAATGAAGATGTGTTGCGGTTGGCATAAGTGTTTTCAGCGGTCAGACCGCGTCCGAAGTTCCAACTTTGGGCAGCTCCGGCCGAGAGTGTGGGAAGAAAACGGTCCTTGGCCTCGGTCACATTCAGATCGCCTTTATAGCGCTCGAGCATGGCTGAGCGTACGTCAAGATTGTGTTCGATGGCATAATTGATACAGCTGTCAAGGCTCCATGCCTCAGCTTTGGCTCCGGTAGCCGATGCAAGGAGCAGTCCTGCACAGGCGAATATAGTGGTGAGTCGTCGCATGGTGTTATTCATTGGGCTTTTTTTGGAGTTTGTCATTCACTACGGCGCCACGCAGACGTGACGAAGGGGTGACACCTGACTTGACTTCGATATTTATGCCGTCCGAAATGCCTGTGGTCACTTCGGTGCGGTCAAATTTCTGCTGCTTCACGGAGTCGGTGAGCAGATAGACATACGTCTTGTCGCCTGCCCATTCAATCACGCTTTCGGGCACGGTGAGCACACCTGTCGCACTGTTGATTTTGACCGTAGCGTTCGCGCTGTAGCCTGCACGCAGCTGCTGCCCCTCAGGTACATTGATGGCCGCCTTGATTTCAAAGGTGTTGGCTCCGTTGGTCTCGGTGCCTTTGGGGGCAATATTCTCGATCACGGCATCGAGTGTGAGGTCGGGCAAAGCTCCGATGGATATCTCCATGGGCTGGTTGACTGTGAGTTGACCTACCTCGGTCTCATCCACCTTGCCCTTGAATATCAGATTGTTCATATCGGCCACGGTGGCTATGGTGGTGCCGTCGTTCATGGTGTTGGCCTGAATTACCGACGAACCCACCTTGACAGGCACATCCAGCACAAGACCGGTGATGGTGGCGCGCACCATGGTGTTGCTCTCCTTGGCATTTGTGCGCGAGACACCCTCCTTGACAATGGAATAGGCATCCTGGGCGGCGGCAAGTTCTGCTTTGGACTGTGCCAATGTTGTAGCTGTGGTCTCGAACTCCTCGCGACTTATGACTTTCTTCTCCAACAGCAGGGTGTTACGCTCATGTTTGACGCGTGCATCCTCAAGATTGATTTTGGCTGTCTCGATGCGTGAGAGTGCTGATGAAAGCTGACCTTCGTCGGGTATGATTTTGATGCGGGCCACGACATCGCCTTCCTTTACCATATCGCCGGCCTCGACATTGATTTCCGAGATGATGCCCGACACCTGGGGCTTGATTTCGATTTCGTCGCGCGGCTCGATAGTGCCGGTGAGGATAGTCGAGCGCTCGATGTCGCCCATCACCGGTGATACTATCTCGTAGCGTGTCTCTTTAGGCTGTGACTGGATAAAAAGATACACAAAAGTGCCTACAAAAAGCACACCGACAAGCGACCATAAAAGGATTCTGAAAAATTTGTTCATTTTATTATCAGATTATCAGAGTTATCAGAGAATTATTGTGATGAATTAAACTTTAACCTCTAAACATTAAACTATTTATCATTAAGCGCCTCGATAGGCTTGATGCGCATGGCTTTGACGGCCGGGATGATTCCGGCTGCCGTGCCGAGCACGAGGAATGTGATGAGGATACCGGTGGCATCGGAGAAGGAGAGCTGGAAACGTATCGGTCCTGACGGACCGTCGGTAAGCATCTCGGCACCCCCGAGAATAAGGGTTGCCAGCACTATGCCGGCGATTCCGGCTATAAAGGTGAGCACCATGCTCTCGGAGAGTATCTGGATGATGATGTCGCGCGGCTTGGCGCCGAGGGCGCGGCGTATGCCTATCTCGTGGGTGCGCTCGCGCACGATTATCCACATGATGTTGCCCACGCCGATGATGCCTGACAGCAGGGTGCCGACGCCCACGAAGAGCGCCAGCAGGGTGATGCCGGCAAACACATTGTCGACCATCTCGAATTTTTCCGATATGTTGAAATAGTTGAATGCTCCGTCATCGTCGGGCGCGATGGGATGGTTGGAGGCGATGACATGCCGCAGCAGTTTTTCGTAGTCGGCAGGTTTAGCGCCATCCTTGAATGTCATCATAAAGATATGTATCCTGTTGCCGAGGTTATAGCTGCGGCGCATGGTGTTGTAGGGGATGAAAATCGACTCGTCCATCTTTGCGCCGATATTAATCTCCGAGGTCTGGCCGACCACGCCTATCACTGTATAGTATATATTGTTGAGTTGGATCTGTTTGCCGACAGCCGAGCCGGTACCGAACAGTTCGTCCGAGACTTTCTTGCCTATCACGCAGACCTTGCGTGTGTTCACGTCATCGGCCTCGTTAATGAAGCGTCCTTCGTAGATGATTGGTTCGAATATCTTGTCGTAGTCTTTCTCCACGCCTGTGAGCTGGGCGTTTGATTTTTTCTGTCCATACAGAGCGTTGGTCCACTGAAACACCACTGCCGAAGAGTTGTCGAGAGCAGGCAATGCACGGCGTATGTTGACAGCATCATAGAGATTCAGCTCAAGCTCCATGCCCTTGTTGAATCCGGCATAGCTTTTGGTGGTACGCTCGGGAAAAATCACAGCGGCATTAGTTGCGAAACCTTCAAACGTGCGGCTCATGAAGTGCTTGAGGCCCTCCGACCCGCCGATGAGCAGAGCGAGGATAGCCGTGCCCCAGAAGATGCCGAAGGCCGTCATGAAGGTGCGGGTCTTGTTCTGGGCCAGCGTGGCGCCTATCTCGCGCCAGTTCTCTATGTCAAATACGGGATTTCTCATATTTTACTTCATCTATTCGTCGCGCAGGGCCTCGACAGGTTTTATTTTCAGTGATTTCAGTGCCGGAAACAGTCCGGCCAGCGCTCCGGCTAAAATCAGGACCAAAGTCACTTGCAGCGCCACGGCTATATCCACACTCGGATTTTGCAGAAATTCCATATTGCCTTGTGTGCATATGTAGTCGATGAGGCGTGCCACAATTATGCCAAGCACTATACCAATATAGCCAAACAGAGCGGTTATGGCCACGCTCTCGAGCATAATCTGCTTGAGGATGCTGAGCGGGCGGGCACCGATGGCGCGGCGCACACCTATCTCATGGGTGCGTTCGCGCACCGACACAAACATGATGTTGCTCACGCCCACGATACCCGAGAGCATGGTGAGCAGACCTATTACCCAGATGGCTACGTTGAGCGCTCCGGAGGCTGCCGACTGGTTGAGGTTCTGGTTGAAACGGTTCCATATCCACAGGGCGCTCTCGTCGGCGGGGTCGAACTGATGCTCGCGTCCGAGAGTGGAGTAGAGATCTTTCTCGACCTGTGTTCCCTCGTCGGTCGTGGATATGTTCTGCACGCCCACGGTGAGCTTCTTCACCACATCGCTTCCGCGTGAGAGATTGCGGGCGGTGGAGTAGGGGATGAAGCTGCGTTTGTTCCATTCGTGGGTGTATGTACCGATGACGGTGAATGAGAGATCGCACATCTTCACGAGCTGTCCTATCGGTGACTTGTTGCCAAAAAGATTGCGGGCGTTGTCCTTGTGCAGCACTATCACTCGTCGGGCCTGGCGTATGTCATTGTCGTTGATGAAGCGTCCGGCCTCCATTTTACCCCCCTCATCCTTTAGTCCGGAGGGATATACTCCTTGGTAACCGCCTGTGATATAATCCTTGGCGGTGGAAATGGTTGCTGTGTCGGTGCTGATTGAGGCTGTCACTCGGGCCACAGTATTGCCGCCGCGGGTCTGAATCATGTTGATGTCGCGCTCGCGGAGTTTGATCTGACGGTCATCGGTCAGGCCTCTGTATGGTTTGTGGGCCCAGCCGCCTTGTACTGACAGCGACTGAGTGTCATGTTTTGAGAACATGGCGTCCATGCCGTTGATGAGTCCGTTTGACACACTCAGCAGCACTATGAGCAGAAATATACCCCACGACACGGCAAAACCTGTCAGGGCTGTGCGCAACTTGTTGTGGCGCAGAGTGGCGAGTATTTCGTTTATAAGATCAATCATACAGCTGAGGGAGTCTGAGGAGTGACGATGCGGCCGTCCGAGATGCGTATAATGCGGTTGGTCTGCTCGCCCACCCCGGGGTCGTGGGTCACTATGACTATGGTGCGCCCCTCGGCGTTGAGGTCGCGGAACACCTGCATCACCTCCTTGGAGGTCTTCGAGTCGAGGGCGCCTGTGGGCTCGTCGGCAAGAAGTATCGAGGGATTGGTGATGAGCGAGCGGGCTATGGCCACGCGCTGCTTCTGACCGCCCGACAGTTCGCTCGGCAGATGGGTGGCACGGTCGGCCATACCCATGCGTTCGAGCTGCTCCATGGCAAGGAGGTTGCGCTTTCTTGCGCGAGATGCCGCGGTAGAAGAGCGGGAGGGCCACATTCTCAAGCGCGTTCTTGTAGCCGATGAGGTTGAACGACTGGAACACGAATCCTATCATGTAGTTGCGCAGGTCGGCGGCCTTGTTCTCGGTGAGATTCTTGATCAGCACTCCGTCGAGGTGATACTCGCCCGAGTCGTAGTTGTCGAGGATGCCGAGTATGTTGAGCAGAGTCGATTTGCCCGAGCCGGACGCACCCATTATCGACACCAGCTCGCCCTTGTCAATCTGGAGGTTGACATCCTTGAGCACATGCAGGGGCACCACGCCGGGATATGACTTGTTAATATCTTTCAGGTCGATAATCATGATTTTTGCAAAATTACAATCTGTATGACGCAAAGTTATCAGAATAGTTTCACAACCAACTATAAATAATGAATAAATAAGTTAAAAAAGCATTGAAGTGTGAGAATAAAGTATGGTGTTATGCATATATGTTGGACGTCTCCGACGCCCACAAATTTATCGCCTGTGTTCTCCAAGCCTCGCTCGCGACGGCAAATTGCGCCCTGAAGGGCTTATTTGCCTTGCTCGCTCGACTTGGAGCTATCACTGCCACGCCGCTTTCAGCGGCTTTTGGGCAAATGCACAGCCATTGGTTTGTGTCATGTGGATGAGAATTACTTTTTCTGATTGATGACGATATTTTGCTTAAAATAGCTTATGGCGGTTTAAAAATGTGGTTTTTGTTGGTGTTTTGGTCGGAAAAAAGTAATTTTGCACGATTTAATAATGCTAATAATGAAACACATACTATTGTGGGCGATAATGATAGTGACGTGCGGTCAGGTGATGAGCGCGCAGAATGAAACGCCACAGACTGATACAGAGGCCACACATAAACGATATTTCATAACTCTTTCCGATGGTTCGGCTGTGCCTGACGTGAGCTTTGAGTTGAAAAAGACCCAAGGCGACAAGCCTGCCATGGTTGCCGTATCAAAAAATGATGGTACCGAAGTGGCCCGCTTTTATTTCTTCGGAAACTACTTGGCTAAGAAATCGAGCTGTATAGGTTACGATGGCCGGGCTAAGGCTTTCGTGATGGAAATAAAGAGCAGTGACGATTACCGTTCAGGCAAGGATCTCCTTGATATGGCCGAAGCCTTTATTCGTCCCTACACTGCGGGCACTATCTACAGTGACGTGCCACTGCAATATATATGTAGTGCGGCTACCGAGGGTGAACCACGTGCAATGGCTATACTTGACAAGGCTGCCGACAAGTCAAAGGGCAAACTGAAGAAAAAATTACCCTCGCTCAAACTTACCGGCTATGATATACGCCGCGATTTCTGGGAACTGGAGGCGCATGGCAATTTCAATCCGTTTGATTTTCAGATAGTAAATCTCAAAAATGATTATATAGAGCGTCAGGCCAAACGTTTCGGTTACTCCCAATCGGCCGACCGTGAGTCGATATTGCGTCGTCTGGAGGCCGGTGACCGCGAGACTTCCGATTTTGTTTCGGCATTGCTCACCATAAATAAAAAGAGATAGATCACATGGCAGAACATAAGGTTTACGGACTCATCGGCTATCCGCTCGGTCACTCCTTTTCGCGCGATTATTTCAATAAGAAATTCGCCGCCGAGGGGTTGGATGCCGAGTATTGCAATTTCGAGATTCCCTCGATCGCTGATATTCAGAATATATTAGAAAATCATCCCGACTTGGCCGGACTCAATGTCACCATTCCTTACAAGGAGCAGGTGATACCCTATCTCGACCGTCTTGATGACGATGCGGCTGCTATCGGTGCGGTCAATGTGATCAAGATTGAGCGTGGCGAGTCGAATGATGCTCAGGATGTGACCTTGGTGGGATATAACTCGGATGTCGTGGGATTTCGCGATTCGATAGCCCCGCTTCTCAATCCGGAACGCGATAAAGCCCTCATCCTCGGTACAGGTGGAGCCTCCAAGGCTGTGCATTACGGCTTGCTGCAGCTTGGTGTCGAGCCGGTGTATGTGTCACGCACACCGCGTAAAGGTGTGTTGAGTTATGCCGACCTTACCCCCGAGGTTATGGCCTCGCACAAGGTGATAGTCAATACCACTCCTCTTGGCATGTACCCCAAGGTTGACAATTGTCCCGACATTCCGTATGAGTGCCTTACTCCGGACCATCTGCTCTATGATCTGATATATAATCCAGATGTGACAACTTTCATGAAACGTGGTCAGGAGCATGGCGCCGAGGTGAAAAACGGCCTCGAGATGCTCTTGCTTCAGGCCTTCGAGGCATGGCGCATATGGGCTATGTAAAGTTTATAGTTTAAAGTTTATAGTTTAGGGCTGTTATAAATTCAACATTCAACATACAACATTCAATATGGCAAAGTATATTTACATCGCTTTGATTTTGATTGTGGTGTTTCCGTTCGATCTGCTTGGCTTGGGTATTACGGTAGCACCATGGTTCGCACTGTTTTTGGGCATTGTTTATGCACTCATTTTTGAGTGTCCTTATCCCAAATTTAACAAAAAGACATCCAAATATCTGCTTCAGGCCTCGGTTGTCGGTCTTGGTTTCGGCATGAATCTCACCGAGTCGCTCAAAAGCGGTAGCGACGGCATGATGTTTACCATCGTATCGGTGTTTGGCGTGATGATCATAGGTGTGCTGTTGGGTTATTGGTTGAAAATCAACCGCAAGACTTCCTATCTTATCTCGTCGGGCACGGCCATCTGCGGCGGCAGTGCCATAGCGGCCGTAGGTCCTGTGCTCAAGGCTGACGACCATGAGATGGCCGTGTCGCTCGGCGTAGTGTTTGTGCTCAACGCCATCGCACTCTTCATATTCCCGCCCATCGGAGCGTATTTCGACATGTCGGCCCAGCAGTTCGGCACATGGGCGGCCATCGCCATCCATGACACATCGTCGGTGGTCGGTGCCGGAGACGCTTATTCCAATATGCTTGCCGCCAAGGGTGTAGCTGATGCCGGCGAGGCTCTGAAACTGGCCACGCTCATCAAGCTCACCCGTGCGCTCTGGATCATACCCCTGGCCCTCATGACCATGCTCATATTCCGCGACAAGAACAGCAAGATTTCCATACCCTGGTTTATCTTCCTCTTCATCATCGCTATGGTGATCAACACCTATCTGCCGTTGCCCGAGTGGCTTACAATCGCATTGGTGCTTCTTGCCAAGAAAGGTCTGGTGCTCACACTCTTCCTTATCGGAGCCGGTTTGTCGGTCAAGATGATCAAAAATGTCGGAGTCAAGCCGTTTGTGCTTGCCATAGCATTGTGGATCATCATTGGTGTAAGCAGCTTCTTTGTGGTGCTTGAGACTATTGACTGATGGCTCCGCTACTGCCCGTCGCCGTTTCATTTATCCTCGGTATCTTGATGCAAGGTGCCGTCGGTCAATTGTGGTGGGCAGTGGTGTTCTTAGCACCGGCAGTTGTATCACTCTGTTTCAAACGTTCTTATCCGGCCCTGCTCGCACTCTGTGCGGTGGCCGGATTTTTTGTTTCATGGGCCCACGCTCCGCAGCCGTTGCCCGAGGGGGCATATGCCCGTAGTCACAGGTGGTCGGGGATGGTGACCGAACACCGTGAGTATGAGGGGGCGCAGATGCTGATAGTCAAGGTCGATTCCTGCGGCGCGGAGGCTTGTGGAGCGTTTCATGTAAAGTGTCTTGTGCCGTCGCTGTTACCTATGATTGACGAGCGGGACCGCGTGGGCTTTGCCGCCACGTTGGAGCCGTTGACCGACGTCACTGACCTGCCCGATGAGGAGGATTACAATTCACGTCTGCGCCGTATGGGTGTTATGGCTACGGCTATAATATCGCCCGACAGCATAGCGTCGATTGCGGCTGAGCCGGGAGTGATGAATGACCTGCGGCGTATGCGTCGCGATTTACAGCGGCTCATAGCAGTGGCACCGCTTGCCGACAATACACGCAGTTTTCTCATCGCGGCTCTTACAGGCGACCGCGCTTGGCTTTCGGCCGACACTCGCGAGCTCTTTTCGGCTACAGGTATCGCGCATATCCTCGCACTCAGCGGATTGCATGTGGGTGTTCTCACCTTGGTGCTCACGCTCCTGCTGTTTCCCTTCTCGTCGCTCTCCGGCGGGAGGTATGGACGCATGATTGTGACGGTTGGTGCGCTATGGGTGTTTGCCGTGCTCACGGGTCTGTCGCCCTCGGTGGTACGTGCCGTAATCATGGCCACACTTTTTGCCATATGTACCATGATGCAGCGCGTGTGGAGTCCGCTCAACGCGCTCAGTGCAGCCGCTCTTCTGATACTGCTCATATCGCCTGTACAGATATATACCCTCGGATTTCAGCTTACATTTCTTGCCGTGCTCGCCATAATTGTTTTCGCAGGACGGCTCAACCCGTTTGACTACCGTCATAGGCATCTCCGTAACCTGACCGGCTATCTGTGTGTGACACTTGCCGCCATGCTCGGCACAGGCATGGTATGTGCGTATGAATTTCACATCTTTCCAGTCTATTTCCTGGTTACGAATATAGCAATATCGCTTCTGTTGCCTCCGTTGTTGGGTGGGGGAGTTGTGCTGTTGCTTTGCAATGCTGTCGGCATTCATGCGGCATGGCTCGGGAGCGTGGTCGATTGGCTTATGATGATGGTGCAGCGGATATCCATGGCCATATCATCATTGCCCGGAGCCACTGTCAGCGATCTCCGGATTCCATGGTGGATGCCGGCGATTTATTTTGTGGCTCTCGCGTTGTTCGGTATATGGCTCTACCGGCGCAGAGTGGTAATGCTCTATGTCATGGGAGTGGTTGTAATCTTCGGTGTTATGCTCACGTTCATACTCCCTGAACGGCATCCTGTCCATGAGGCATATATAACCCGCTCGGCCACCGAGACAACCATGATAGTGCGCGACGGCGACACTCTCTATGCCTACAGCACAGCCCCGATGGGACGGTTGGATGAGGTGAGACAGCAGGCTGAGCGGCGTTATCGCAACTACATGTTGCGTCGCGGACTTACCGAAATCGTGCCTCTCCACGATGGCATGCGAGCCCCGCATACGGCGCGTGAGGGTAATATGGTCGTTGCATGTGGCAAAAGTTTTGCATTCGTGAGCCATGCCGGCCATGTGTGCGGTTATGACGGGAGTCCCGATTATGCGGTTGTGTGCCGGGGCTTTCGCGGCGACATTTGCGAGGCAGCCCGCACCATCGGAGCTGACACCATACTCCTGAGCCGCGACCTCAATCTGCGCCGTCACGACCGTTATGTGCGCGAACTAACCCTCGCCTCTATACCGCACAGGACCCTCAGGGATGCGCCATTTAAACTTGTGCAATGAAATTTACGATAAAAGCAATTAATTGATAAACGATTAATTGATTAAACGATGGGAGGATGCCGCGCGCGAGCGTAGCATCCTTTTTTATTTAACACTGTTTAACATGATGGCGCGTAAGTATTCGACTATGTCAAGTGTGTTAAGTAAGCGTAAACCCTTAAATCTCAGGTATGCTTATCAGACTTGTGAAAATAGTTGAAATTACCCCCCCCGATTTTAAAGGTAATCTATTGATATATACAAAATTATGCTTCGTTGGTTCTTGCGTGTGCCGCCTCGTTTGAGGATGGCTCATGCAAGAGCCTTTTTGTATTTTGCCCATCGTTTTCCATCAATAATCCTAACCAATTCATAACATTAACTTTAATCAATTAATTGCAATGAATTTAAAACGTTACTTGCTTCCCTTGGCTGCGTTTATGGCGGTATCTACAGGGGCGGTTGCACAGCAACCCTACGGTGGATGCTGGCATCCTGACGACATCAAGGACTGGAGTCCCGAAACGGACCCAAACGCCAAGTTCAATCGCTCCCGTGTGCCTCTGGCCGAGCGTTTCCGTGAGCCGGAACTCATGAAAGCCACCGCGACACAGTGGTATGAGGGACAGATAACAAATGCTACTATTTTGTTTCAGACATGTTCGGCGTGTCCGTCGCAGGGTGCCAATAACTTTCTCGGCTATCAGCCTACCTATTGGCAATACATGGACAAGCTCGTCTATTGGGCAGGTTCGGCCTCCGAGGGTATCATAATTCCCCCTCCTGCGCCATCGATTGACGCCGCCCATCAGGCCGGTGTAAAGGCTCTCGGTCAGGTTTTCTTCCCTCCGGGCCCGTATGGCGGTGAATCAATATGGGTAACACAAATGCTTACAAAGGAGAATGGTGAATTTGTATATGCGCGTAAACTCTATGAGATAGCCAAGTATCTTGGCTTCGACGGGTGGTTTATCAACGAGGAGACATGGCATGGAAAAAATCCGGAGTGGGCTGATTTCGTGAAGGATTTCAACCGTATCGCCGACGAGAACGGTGACACATGGTTTGAAATCCAATGGTATGATGCCAAGCCTGTGCTTAAGACTGATGTACTCAAAGCGCATAAGAACACCAGCCAGTTTCTTGAGTATGGTCATGTAGGCAGCAACCTTGAAGCCGCTTCAGAGCTCGATTGCACACCCGAGGAAACATTCTCAAAACTGTATTCCGGTATCGAATGTGTCCGCGAGGGCCTTGTAGGCTATGGTGGTGCGTTGGCAAGTGCGTTCGGCCCGAATGGTCATGTCGGTTCCGTCGCGCTGTTCTGCCCCGAGGAACATGCATGGAAGGACATCGTTAAAGATATGCTTGGTCTGAATGACACCGGTGCGGACGCTTATGCAGCTATCACACGTGTGTTTAAGAGCGAGGAGGATGTGTGGGTCAATCTTGCAAGTGATCCTTCAGCCGCTCCCGGTTCATATTGGCGCGGTATCTCATCACACGTTCTTGAACGTTCGGCTATCACATCCATGCCTTTCGTGTCGAATATGTGTGTCGGAGTTGGCAAATATCGTTTTGTCGATGGTGTCAAGCACGGTACTCAGGACTGGTATCACTCAGGCGTGCAGAGTGTGCTCCCCACATGGCGTTTCTGGATCGAGAACCGTGGCGATATAGAAGTATCCATCGACTGGGACGATGCCTACAACCACGGTTCATCGTTCAAGTTTGCCGGTACTCTCAGCGGTGAGGCCCTCGTGCGTCTCTACAAGACAATGATTCCCGTCACAGATGGTGGCATCGTACGCGTGGTGTTCAAGGGTGGCTTAGCTCCCGAACTCAAGCTCTCGACCACATCGTCGGTCAATCCCGATGTGACCCTTAAGGCCAAGACTTCGGAGAAGAATGGCTGGACCATTGCCGAGTATGACCTTGCAAGCCTCAATGGCAAGACTATCTATATGATTGGTCTTAACCTCAAAGGCAGCGGAGCCATTGACATGAACCTCGGTCAGATTGCCGTGCTCCCCGCAGGCTACGCTCCTGCAGCAACTGAAATCAGCAACTTCAAGGTCGAGGCCAACCTCGGCGAAGAGAAGGGCGATATACGTCTCACCTGGGATTTCGATTGGAGTGACGATTTCGACCATTTCGACATCTATACACAGAATCTGTCCGGCACCCGTACTCTCGTAGGCCAGACTCGTGGCGAGGCTTTCTATATCCCCACAATGATGCGCAACGGCACTGACTCCAGGATTGACGTGCAGATTGTACCTGTCATGAAAGACATGGTTCAGGGTGCACCTGTCAACGGATCTGCATATTATCCCGAAGCTACCACCCCTGTGGTGTCGTTCAAGCTATCAAAGAGCTTTATTAAAGTAGGCGAGACCGCCACTGTAACAGCGGTCGGCACAGGCGCGCCTTTTGCATGGCAGTGGACTCTTCCGGAGAGCCTCGAGCTTGTTTCCGGTGAGCTTACCGACAATGTGATTACTGTCAAGGCTCTCAGTGAGGGACATCAGAAAGTGACACTTTCATCGACAAATACTGTCGGCACTTCTATCACTTCGCGCGATATCCTTGATGTATATACGGAAGAAAATTGTCCGAAGGAGGACTATCCGTATGACAACAGCGTGAATGTCATAGAGAAGAAAGCAGTCGTAAAGTTCAGCCAATCAGCCAATACATCCGAAATGCCATCGAATATTATAGATGGTGTCCGTTACCCGAAAAGTAAGTCTGAGAAATGGTGTGCCACCACTCCCGGACCTAACTGGGCAATATTTGACCTCAGAGGTGTATATCGTATCTACGGCTTCGGCATCTGGGACTGCAAGTCCGGTCCTGAGCAGAATGAGAATTTTGCCGACTACACAATCGAACTTTCGCTTGACGGTGAAAACTGGACTACAGTTGTGAATGAGGAAGGCCGAGGTCTGGATAATATAAAGTATGACTATATAGCTCCGACTTATGGCCGTTATGTGCGCCTGTCGCCCAACAACGATGGTGTGCTGCGCATATGGGAGTTCGAGGTGTATGGTGTTGATGAGGGCACTATTTCGGCAACCATTGACCGTACCGATCTCAGCCTCATGAGCGGTGATACGGAATATCTGACCGTTACCTACGACCTGCGTGATTTTGAGCGTCATGAAGATTTTAAATGTGAGGCTGTTGTTGAAAACGAGATTGTGAAAATCGGTAAAATCACCGAGGACGCCGCTGCTTGCACATTCACTATCCCTGTCACCGCTCTCGATGCCATTGGCGAGACAGAAGTCGTGATTACCGTGCGTAACGGAGGTGTATATGCCGAGACACGTGTTCATATCCTTGTGGACTCGGACTCATATCCCAACCTTGTGGCCGGCCGTACAGCCGTGATGCGTCATTATAAGGGTGATTACACTCCATCGACAGAGTATGACAGCTATACAAGCGACAAACTCTCGGATGGTGACACCACTACCGATGCATGTCTTGACATAGAGAATTTCTCTACCCACACTGATGACTTCCATATCATCTTTGAGGCTGATGTCCGTTGGAATGTATCGAAGATCGATGTGTATCTTCCCAACGGTAACAAGGGAGAGAATGACAATGGCACTCAGGGCTTTGTCAACAAAAACATATCCGTTGCCATAGGCAATGACCTGAACGCGCTTAAGGTTGTCAAGACTTTCTCTGACCTTACCGAAGTCAATGACAAGCTGTCGTGCATCCTGCCCATGGCCGATGACTGCAGATATGTGGTCGTGATGTGCAACCTCAATCCGTATTTCTATCCCTCAGTGGCCGAGGTTGAGGTGTTTGGCGAAAATGATGAGTCGGAGCGTGAGATGGTTTCCGAGCCGGTAGTCATCAGCAATTGGCGTGATGATGTGATCGCCGAGTCAAGACCTTCGGCTCTGAGTACAACTACAACACTTGATGATAGCGGTTGGGTATTTTATTCATCCGGCATTCAGGATGCAGGAGCGCTCGCCGGAGCCGACCGCACTCTTGTGTCGGCCAAAGGCACCAAGTTTGTCCTGGCTCCTTATGATGAGCCAAACGCCTATGTGCTCAAGAAAAAGTATGAGGATTGTACAATCAATTTTGCCACTCCATCCTATTGTGAGGAATTGCAGTTGCTCGTGCTTTCGGCCAATGGAAATACCAAGGTTGATGTCCGTCTCAATTATGACGATGGCACAATGACAGCACGTAAAACATATAGCGTGTATAACTGGGGTGTAAGCTCATCGTCAGCCGCCAAGTCAGGTCTCGGTCGCATCATTACAAAAAAATCAGTTGGTCATTCTTCTGATGAGATTGATGATTCCGGAGTCAACGTTATGGAAATAGCAGTCCCTGCCGACATAAACCGCAAGGTCAAGAGCATTTTTGTCGAGGCTCAGGAGCCCGGTCGCTATCCCACCATCCTTGCCGTGTCCCGCACAGGATACAAGGGCATACAAAGTGGCATAGAGGACATCGCTGACAATGGTGATGATGCTGAGATTGAGGCAATCTACAATCTTCAGGGCATCCGTGTGTCAGACAACACTCTACCCGGTGTCTATGTAGTACGTTACACTGACGGTTCTGTCAGAAAAGTTATTGTAAAATAAAACCTTTTTTGATTCACTGATTAAACGATAGGGGCCATGCGTCAGCGTGGCCCTTTTTTGATTTAACACTGTTTAACATGATGGTGTGTAAGTAGTAATGTATGCCACGGGTGTTAAGTATGCGTAATCCCTTAAATCGCACATATGCCTAATATATTTATGGACAGGTTTGAAATTACCCCCCCCGATTTGCGGTTAATCCGCTAATATATAGAATATTATATCCGATTGGCTCTTGCGCGCACTATCCCGTTTGAGGATGGTGCACGCAAGGGCCTTTGTGTATATTTGCCCGTCTGAACCAATTGATAATTCTACCCAATTCATATTATTAACTTAAATCAGGTAATTACAATGAATTTAAAACGTTACTTACTCCCTGTAGCTGCATTTATGGCAGTATATACGGGTGCGGTTGCGCAGCAGCCTTATGGCGGATGCTGGCATCCCGATGACATCAAGGACTGGAGTCCCGAGACCGACCCCAATGCCAAGTTCAACCGTGCGCGTGTGCCTCTGGCCGAGCGTTTCCGCGAGCCGGAACTCATGAAGGCCACCGCGACACAGTGGTATGAGGGACAGATAACCAATGCTACAATCCTCTTCAACACATGCTCGGCATGCCCCTCGCAGGGTGCCAACAACTTCCTCGGCTATCAGCCCACCTACTGGCAGTATATGGACAAGCTCGTCTATTGGGCAGGTTCAGCTTCCGAGGGTATCATCATTCCCCCTCCGGCACCCTCGATTGATGCCGCACATCAGGCTGGAGTCAAGGTGCTCGGTCAGGTTTTCTTCCCCCCGGCTGCATTTGGCGGAGAAGGTAAATGGGTGACACAGATGCTTACTCAAGAGAACGGTGAGTTCATATATGCCCGCAAACTCTATGAGATAGCAAAGTATCTGGGTTTCGACGGTTGGTTTATCAATGAAGAGACCTTTGGAGGCAGTAACAGTAGTAAATGGGCTGCTTTCATCAAGGATTTCAACCGCATAGCTGATGAAAACGGTGATACATGGTTTGAGATTCAATGGTATGATGCCAAGCGCACTCCGAATGCTGATGTTCTTCGCTCACATAAGAATACCAGCCAGTTCATCGAATATGGAATGGCAGGTGATAACCGTGCGTATGCTTCTGAAATAGGATGTACGCGTGAGGAGACATTCTCCAAACTTTATAGCGGTATCGAGTGTGTGCGTTCCGGTCTTATGGGGTATTACAATAGTCTAAGCGAAGCTTTTGAAGATAAAGAACATGTTGGTTCAATAGCCCTGTTCTGCCCGGAGGAACACTCTTGGAAAGATCAGGTGAAAGATCTGCTCGGAGGTAAAGACACCGGTGAGGATGCATATTATGCCATAAACCGAGTGTTTGAAAATGAGGAGGATGTATGGGTTAATCTTGACAGTGATCCTTCTGTAAAGGCCGAACCGTATGGTTGGCGCGGCATCTCGTCACACATCCTCGAGCGTTCGACCATCACATCCATGCCGTTCGTTTCAAACATGTGTGTCGGTGTGGGTAAATATCGCTTTGTTGATGGTGAGAAGCAGGGCACCCAGGACTGGTATCACTCAGGCGTGCAGAGCATCCTGCCCACATGGCGTTTCTGGATTGAGAACCGCGGTGACATCAAGGCTACAATCGACTGGGATGACGCCTACAACCACGGCTCGTCATTCAAGTTTGCCGGAACACTCAGCGGAGAGGCTCTCGTGCGTCTCTACAAGACCATGATTCCCGTCAACAACGGCGGCGTTGTTCGCGTGGTGTTCAAGGGTGGTGCAGCTCCCGAGCTCAAACTCTCGACCACATCATCGGTCAATCCCGACGTGACCCTTCAGGCCAAGACTTCGGAGAAGAATGGATGGACCATTGCCGAGTATGACCTCGCAAGCCTCAACGGCAAGACCATCTACATGATCGGTCTCAACCTCAAAGGCTCGGGCAAACTCAATATGAATCTCGGTCAGCTCGCCGTGCTCCCCGCAGGTTACGCTCCCGCAGCTACTGAAATCAAGAACTTCAAGGTTGACGCCAACCTCGGTGAGGAGAAGGGCGACATGCGTCTGACTTGGGATTTCGATTGGAGCGATGATTTCGACCACTTCGACATCTACACAATCACATCTGCCGGTGACCGCACTCTTGTAGGTCAGACCCGTGGCGAGGCATTCTATATTTCACAGTTTATGCGCAACGGTGTTGACCCGAGCATCGACGTTGAGGTCGTACCGGTAATGAAGGATATGTCACAGGGCAATCCTGCATCCGAGACTGCCAATTATCCCAAGGCAACCGCACCTGTGGTATCGTTCAAACTTTCCAAGAGCTATCTCAAGATTGGAGAATCAGCCACCGTTACAGCCTATGGTACAGGCCATCCCACAGCATGGCAGTGGACTCTCCCCGAAGGCCTCGAACTTGTCAGTGGCAAACTAACCGACAATGTAATTACGGTCAAGGGCACCAAGGCCGGCCGTCACAGTGTAATTGTTTCGTCAACAAATGCCGTCGGAACTTCTGAAACCAAAGCTGAACTGATCGACGTATTTACTGAAGAGAACTATCCGAAGGATAATTATCCCAATGAAAATGAAGTAAATATTATCAAGGGTAAGAAAGTTGTGTCATATAGCACCTCAGCCAATGACACTGAGACTCCTATCAGAATCATCGACGGTAATCGCAATCCATTCTCCACAAGTCTGAAATGGTGTGCGACAACCCCCAACAACTGGGCAATTTTTGATCTTGAAGGTGTATATCGCATCTATGGCTTCGGTATCTGGGACTGCAAGGCCGGCCCCGAGAACGCCGAGAACTTCGCAGCCTACACCATCGAGCTTTCACTCGACGGTGAGAATTGGACCACAGTAGTGAACGAGGAGGGCCGTGGAGCCGATGACATCAAGTATGACAACATAGCACCCACCAATGGCCGTTATGTGCGCCTGTCACCCAAAAATACCGGAGTGCTCCGCATCTGGGAGTTTGAGGTATATGGTATTGCCGAGAGCGGTATCGAGGCTACTGTGAATACTGCCGAGATCAGTCTCATGAGCGGTGACAAGACAGACATTACAGTGACCTATGATCTCAAGGACTTTGATCGTGACGATGAGTTCAAGTGTGAAGTTTCTGTTGATAACAAGATTGTTGAGATCGGTGAAATCACTGAGGACGTCAACGCTTTTACATTCACTATCCCTGTAACCGCTCTCGACGCAATGGGTGAGACCGACATGCTTATAACCGTACGCAACGGCAGCATTTATGCTGAGAATAAGGTTCATATCATTGTTGATTCAGACAGCTATCCCAACCTCGTGGAGGGTCTCACCGCCGAGATGCGCCACTACAAGGGAGACTACTCACCTTCGACCGAGTATGACAAATACATCAGCGACAAACTCACCGACGGTGACACCGCTACCGACGCATGTATGGACATCGAGACATTCTCGACCCACACAGACGATTTCCGCATCATCTTCGAGGCCGCCAAGCGTTGGAATGTATCTAAGGTAAATGTCTATGTTCCCAACGGCAACAAGGGTGAGAACGACAACGGCACCAATGGCTATGTCAACAAGAACATCTCAATCGCTGTAGGCAACGATCTGAACTCCCTCAGGGTTATCAAGAAGTTCAGCGACCTTACCGACGCAGACAAACTCTCGTGCATCTTCCCTGAGGCTGCCGACTGCAAGTATGTGGTTGTAATCTGCGACCTCAACGCTTACTTCTACCCCTCGATGGCCGAGGTTGAGGTATTTGGTAAGAGCGATGAGACCCCCGATGATCCTACCGTTTCAGAGCCTGTCGAAATCAAAGGCTGGACCTATGACGTAATCGCCGAATCTAAACCTTCGGCAAGCAGCACCGACATCACTCTCGATGACCAAGGTTGGGTACTCTACACCGGTGATGTGCAGACTGCTGGCGCACTCTGCGGTACTGACCGCACCATTATCTCGAACAGCGGCACAAAATTTGTACTCGCACCTGTGGATGGCCCCAACGCTCTTGTGCTTAAGAAGCGATATGAGGATGGCACAGTCGAATTTGCAACACCATCTTACAATAGCGAGCTCCAGTTCCTTGTGATTTCAGCCAACGGCCAGTCAACTCTCACCGTAAAGGTCAACTACACCGACGGCACATCGACCGAATCCAAGAACTATTATATCGACGATTGGTTTGGCAAGAGTTCAAGTGCTGGCAAGACAGGTCTCGGCCGCATTATCACCAAACGAGCCGATTCATACAGAGCTGATCAGATTGACGATCGCTACAACTTCCAACTCATTGAGAAAACTATTGAGACCGATATCACAAAACAGGTCAAGAGTGTGTTCTTTGAATCGCCCAACTCCGGCAAATATCCTACTGTGATGGCTATCTCACGTACAGGTCTTAAAGTAGATCAGAGCGGTATCGAGGATATTGTAGATAACGGTAACAATGCCGAAGTCGAGGCCATCTATAATCTTCAGGGAGTTCGTGTGTCAGACCACAGCATGCCAGGCATCTATATTGTGCGCTACACCGACGGCACAGTCAAGAAGGTAGTACTTAAATAATAAATAGGTACCATAATATAAAGCAATTAATTGATAAACGATTAATTGATTAAACGATGGGAGGAGGCCGCGCGTGAGCGTAGCCTCCTTTTTTAGTGTGTTAAATTCAAACACACTCTTAGTACGTGACATGGGGGCATGAAAGAGGGATTTTCGTGCGCGGATGATAAAAAATTGCATGGGTTAAAAGAAAATTGTATTTTTGTGTGTTAATAATGGTAACAAAAGTTTATCTATTATGAATCATCTGACCATTCCCGCTAAAAAATCCCTGCGCTTTCTGGGCCTGTTTATCATCACGCTGTGTGCCGCCACCGCATTGTCATCATGTGAACCTGATGACGATGACTATTATTACAGTATAGTAGGTTCATGGCAGCAGGTGGCTCCGGAGTATGGGCCCGTATATCAGTTTAACGGAGATGGCACAGGTATGTGTTATGATGATTATTACGGAGATTCCTATTTCACATGGAGTGCCGATGAATACACGATAGGGCTCTATTTCACTAATGGTTACGAGGCTTCTACGGAGTATTATGACTATTCATTCCGTGGCAATTCATTATATATGTATCCACAGAATGACTATGATTACTATTATCCTGATCCTCTTGTGCTTCAACCCTATTAAAAAGCTGCTGACAGATGGATTTCCGCACTGAGATAAAGCCTCAGCCGGGCTTTCAGGGACTTATAACGCATTCGGCTCCGGTGGTATTGATCGGTTCATGTTTTACCGACAATATCGGCGGTTGCATGCGTCATGAGTTGTTTGATGTCACGGTCAATCCGTTTGGCCCGATCTATAATCCCGCATCCGTGCGCAATGCCATCGAGATTATTGTAGGGCGACGTCATGTGTCGGAGGATGAGCTGTTTGAGCATGAAGGCCGTAGCCACAGTTTCCGGTTTCATTCGCGCTACTCGGCCCCAACGCGTGCCGAGGCCTTGTTGAAGATGAACTCGAGCATCGAGTCGGCACGCGAGGCCTTGAAAAAAGCCGGGGTGCTGATAGTCACACTCGGCACGACGCGCATATTCCGCCATGTCGGGACAGGTCATGTGGTGGCCAACTGCCATAAACTTCCGGCAAGGACGTTTGACGAGCAGTTGCTCACGCTTGACGAGTGTACGGCCCATCTTCAGGGGTTGATCGAGACTGCCCGAAGCCTCAATCCATCCTTGCGTATCATATTCACTGTGAGTCCGCTGCGCTATCTTAATCATGGCGCTCATGCCAATTCCATAGCCAAAGCCACCCTCATGTTGGCTGTTGATAAAGTGATGGCCGGGTGTAAAGATGTTTATTATTTCCCCTCCTATGAAATAATGATGGACGACCTGCGCGACTATCGGTTTTATGCCGAGGATATGAAGCACCCGTCCCCACAGGCCGTTGATTACATCTACGGTATCTTCAGCGAGACATATTACTCACCTCTCACGCTCAGTCAGGCACAGGCCTGTCGCCGTCTCACACGTCGTCTCGGCCACCGTCAGGCGGGCGCATCAGTTGAAAATGACTCCTCAATAACTATAGTCAACGAATTCAAACGAACCAATCCAAACTTATCGGCGATAGTCGATCGCTACATTTCAGATGGTATATAGCATTTCGGAGATAGCCTCCATCATCGGAGCTGCCTCGCCGGCACATACAGGCGAGACCATCACAACACTGCTCACTGACAGCCGTTCACTTCTTGAGCCTGACGGCACACTGTTTTTCGCACTCCGTACCCTTTCGGGCGACGGACATAAATACATCAAGTCGCTCTATGACCGCGGAGTACGCAATTTTGTGGTCGAGGAGATTCCGGCCGAGTGTCAGGAATTGTCAGGGGCGAATATCCTTAAGGTCGAATCATCACTCAAAGCTCTTCAGACTCTCGCGGCCAATCACCGCCGCCGCAGTCATGCGGTGGTCGTAGGCATCACCGGCAGCCGTGGCAAGACCACGGTTAAAGAGTGGCTCTCAAAGACTCTCGGTCCTGACCGGCGCATTGTGCGCTCGCCGCGCAGCTTCAATTCGCAGACCGGAGTGCCCCTGTCGCTTTGGCAACTTGACGACGACACAGACCTGGCGATTATCGAGGCCGGTATTTCGCTCCCCGGCGAGATGGCCCGTCTGGAGGCGATGATAGCCCCCGAGATAGGTGTGTTCACGAATATAGGTGCTGCCCACAGCCATGGTTTCGGATCAATCGAAGAGAAATGCCGCGAGAAGGCACTGCTTATGCGCGGATGTCGCGCGGTGGTGTATTGCGCGGACAATACCCTCATCTCTTCTTCGCTTCCCGAAGGCCCCGATAGAGTAGGGTGGACGCGTCATGACGCTCCGGGCGCACGGCTCAAAATCACGGGTATAGACAAGCGTGACGGTGCCACAACGATTCGTTACACATGGATTCCGGAAGCTCTCGAGGGTGAGGTCACTATCCCCTTCACCTCCGAACGCGACATCGAGAATGCCTTCCACACCCTTGCAGTCATGTTACTTTTGGGGGTCGGAGAGACTGAAATCGGTTCGCGTATGTCGGCATTACGCCCTGTCAGCACACGCCTCGATGTGGTCGATGGTGTGAACGGGTGTCAGCTCATACATGATACGTTTGCTTCCGACCTCCCGTCGCTCGACCGTGCGCTCGATTTCATGCAACGCCGCGATATACCTGACCATACCCTCACTCTCATTCTCGGTGACATGACTCCCGGGGAGTCTGACCCCTCGGAGATATACACCAGGGCAGCACGCATAGCATCCTTGCGCGGGGTGAGCCGCGTCATTGCCATAGGTCGTGACATATGCCGTCATGCGGCATCTTTACCCGAGGGTACAGACATCTATGAAAGTGTCGAGGCCTTTGCGGCAGCCCGTTCGACCGAGGATTTCTATAACGAGCTTATTCTCATCAAAGGCTCGCCCGATGAATCGTTTGACGCCGTGGCCCGTATGCTTGAAAAGAAACGTCACGAAACTGTGCTTGAAATCAATCTTGACGCGGTGGTGGATAATTTCAACTTCTTCCGCTCGCACATACATCCCACCACAGGCATAGTGTGCATGATCAAGGCCTCGGGTTACGGAGCCGGTTCGCACGAGTTGGCCAAGACCTTGCAGAGTCAGGGCGCTACATATCTTGCCGTAGCCGTTCATGACGAAGGTGTGGAGTTGCGTCAGGCAGGTATCACCATGCCAATTATCGTGCTCAATCCGGCAGTTGATGACCTCAATACTATCTTTGACAACCGTCTCGAACCGGAGATTTACTCCGTTGAATTCCTTCGCAGTCTTATCGACGAGGCTCGTCGCCGTGGTGAGAAGGGCTATCCCGTACATATCAAGATCGATTCGGGCATGCACCGTCTCGGCTTCACGCTCGAAACCCTCCCCGAGGTTATCGAATTGCTCCGCGGACAGGATTATGTAGTTCCGGCAAGTATATTTTCACACCTGTGTGCTGCTGATGATCCCGCGGAAGATGATTACACACACTGCCAGTTTGACTACTTCGAGCGTTGCTGCGATATGCTGCTGTCGGCATTCCCGGAGCGTAAGATTTTGCGTCATATACTCAATTCCACCGGTATCACACGTTTCCCGGAACACCAATATGACATGGTGCGTCTCGGTATAGGTCTCTACGGCATCCGCACCATGCATGACGGCTCGCAGGATGATCTGCGTCCCGTATCGGCATTGCGTTCATCAATAATATCCATCAAACATTGGCCCGCAGGCACCACCATCGGTTATAACCGCCGTGGGCGTCTGACGCGCGATTCGCTTATTGCTACCGTGCCCATCGGTTATGCCGACGGCTTGAACCGTCATCTCGGTTGGGGCAACTCGTCGATGAATGTGCGCGGAGCCATGTGTCCCATAGTCGGCACCATATGTATGGACGCGTGCATGATTGACGTTACCGATGTCGAAGGCGTGCAAACCGGCGACCGTGTTGAGATATTCGGCGACACGATTTCGGTCGATTCCCTTGCCGCCATCCTCGACACCATCCCCTATGAAGTCCTCACCTCTGTCTCCCAACGCGTCAAACGCGTATATTTCAGGGAGTAGCGGAAAAGTATAGAGGGGAGAGTATAGAGTATAGAGGGTAAAGTATAGAGATAAGAGTATAGTGATTAGAGTATAGAGATAAAATCATAAGACGCTAATCTCTATACTCTATACTTTACCCTCTATACTCTATACTTTCCCCTCTATACTCTCCCCTCTCCCCCTTCCTCTTCGATTATCAGCAGCTTGTCGCCAACGATGAGGCGGCGGGTGCCGTTGGGTACCATATAGCGGTCGCCTCGTTTAATCATCATCACGAGCGAGCCCTCGGGCAGTGACATGTCGCGAAGGGTATTACCCGCGGCCAAATGGCGCTCGGTAAGCACTATGGTGTGGAGTGATGTGGGCAGTTCGTCCGCCAATTCCACGCCGAAGTCATCCTCCTCGGGCATTTCATCATCGACCAGTCCCAGTTTGCGTGCCGAGCGTATCACGGTCGTGCCCTGGATCAGCAGTGAAAGCAGAGTCACGAAGAACACGATATTGAATATCAACCCTGCGCCCTCCACATTGGCTACAACAGGATAGGTGGCAAAGATGATAGGCACGGCTCCGCGCAGACCTACCCACGAGATCCATACTTTGGAGCGGGTCGTAATCTTGCGGAATGGCGCAAGTGACAGGAATACGCTCAACGGTCGTCCGACAATAATCATGAATACGCCAATAAGCAGCGACACAGCCGCCACATCGAGCATCTCGTGCGGATTGACAAGCAATCCGAGCATCAGAAAGACCACAATCTGCATGAGCCATGTCATGCCGTCCATGAATTTGCCTATGCCCCGATGGTTGGGCAACCGCTCGTTGCCGAGCACTATGCCACATATATACACGGCAAGATAGCCGTTGCCGGCCAGTTCGGTCGTGGCCGAGAAGGTCAGGAACACCGAGCCGAGTATGAGTATCGACAGCATGGCTGTGGCCTGCGAAGGGTCTTCGTCGTGTCCGGCCTTGCCGCCCCAGCGTCGGTAAAGTTCGATGAGTTTCACTGTCAGTTTGCCCATGGCCCAACCCATACCGCCGCCGATGCCGAATTGCAGGAGCAACTGTCCGGCAATTGTCCATCCCGACAGTTCACCGCCGAGAGTGATTGTTTCGATGAGTATGATTGTGAGCATGTAGGCCATCGGGTCGTTGGAACCGCTCTCAAGTTCGAGTAGCGGACGGAGATTGTTGCGCATGTTCACCTTTTGGCTACCAAGTATGCCGAACACCGACGCCGAGTCGGTCGATGACATCGTGGCCGCGAGCAGCAGCGACGGCAGGAATGCAAAATGTATATTGGTCCAGCTTAACCCGGACAGGAACCATATGAACAGACCTGTTACAAGTGCCGTCAGTAACACTCCGACGGTCGAAAGCACCAGTCCGGGGCCTATCACCGGACGGATGGCCGAGAGCTTGGTGCCCATACCACCCGAAAAGAGAATGATACACAGGGCAATCATGCCGATGAATTGGGCCGAGTGCATATCGCTGAACTGTATGCCCACGCCGTCGGTGCCGAATCCCATGCCGACGAGCAGGAATATGAGCAGCAACGGAAGTCCTATACGATAGCTCGATTTGCCTATCAGCACTCCCGCTATGAGAAGCACCGAACCGATGAGCATTATGCTTTCTGATGTGAGAATCTCCATAATGTGCAAATTTAGTGAAATTATTCGTCAAAGCCTAATGAGAGTTTTTATAATTTTATGTACTTTTGCTGCGAAATAAGCCAATCAGATGGAGATACTCAAACACGAGTGTGGCGTGGCGATGATACGCCTGCTCAAACCGCTTGAATATTACAAGCAGAAGTATGGCGCATATGCCTATGGTCTCAACAAGCTCTATCTTCTCATGGAGAAGCAGCACAACCGCGGGCAGGAAGGCGCAGGTATAGGAGTTGTGAAGTTACATTCCCTCCCGGGCAACGAATATGTCTATCGCGAGCGGGCTTTGGGCAAGGATGCCATTCAGGAAATTTTTGACACTGTGCGCGGCAAACTCGCACAGAGCCACATCGACACCCTTTCGCCACGCGAGGTTGAGGAAGATGTACCTTTTATCGGTGAGATATACATGGGCCATCTGCGCTACTCCACCACAGGCAAGAGCGGCATCTCATACTGTCATCCTTTCTTGCGTCGCAACAACTGGCGCTCGCGCAACCTGCTGATGTGCGGCAACTTCAACATGACCAATGTCGACACCATATTTCAGGAAGTGGTCAAGAGTGGTCAGCATCCGCGCATCTATAGCGACACCGTAATTCTCCTCGAGCAGCTCGGTGCCGCTCTCGATAAGGAAAATCACCGTATATACCGCCAGTATCGCGATTCGCTCGACGAGCCTATGCTCACCAACACCATAGAGGATAATATCGACATCACACGTGTGCTGTCATCCACTGCTCCCGCTTGGGACGGAGGTTTTGTCATATGCGGTGCCACCGGGTCGGGTGATATGTTTGCGCTTCGTGACCGTCACGGCATACGCCCCGCATTCTATTACTATGATGATGAGATAGTGGTGCTCGCATCCGAACGTCCCGTTATTCAGACAGTCCTTGACGTGGCCCGTCGTCAGGTCAATGAGCTCGCTCCGGGTAGTGCCCTTATCGTTGATAAGGCCGGACATGTGAAGGTCACAGACATACTCGGCGAGGATGCCAATGAGCGCTGTTCGTTTGAACGTATCTACTTCTCGCGTGGCAGCGATGCCGACATCTACCGCGAGCGCAAGCAGTTGGGAGCCAATCTCGTGCCTCAGATTATGCAGAGCATAGGCGGCGACATTGCCCACACGGTCTTCTCGTTCATCCCCAACACCGCCGAAGTCGCTTTCATCGGCATGGTGTCAGGCTTTGAGGATGAGCTTAACAAGGTCAAGACCACCCAGATACTCAATGCCCAGACCGCCGGAACTCTCAATGAGGAACGGCTCAAGGAGATAATGAGTCAGCATCTGAGGGTCGAGAAAGTGGCCATCAAGGATATAAAGCTGCGCACATTCATCACCGAGGGTGACTCGCGCAACGACCTGGCCGCCCACGTCTATGATGTGACCTACGGTATTGTGGACAACCATGTAGACACCCTCGTGGTGATTGACGACAGCATCGTGAGAGGCACCACACTCAAGCAGTCGATTCTCCATATGCTCGACCGTCTGCACCCCAGGAAGATTGTGGTCGTGTCATCGTCACCCCAGGTACGCTATCCCGACTATTACGGTATAGACATGTCGCGTATGGGCGAGTTCATAGCCTTCCGCGCCGCTGTCGAACTGCTCAAGGACAAGGGGATGGATTACATCCTGCGCGAGACCTACGACCGTTGCCGCCAGCAGGAGGGCTTGCTCGATTTTGAGATAACCAACTGCGTCAAGGCTGTCTACGCGCCATTCACTCAGGAGGAGATCTCACGCAAGATTGCCGATATGCTCACCGCCGACGGCTCTGTCAATGCCGAGGTCGATATTATATATCAGTCGCTCGACGGTCTCCATGAGGCCATTCCCGACCATCCCGGCGACTGGTATTTCTCGGGCGACTATCCCACGCCGGGCGGCACGCGCCTCGTCAACAGGGCATTCATCAATTATTACGAAGGCAATGTAGATAAGCGTTAAAACCTGCCATACTCCTCTCCATTCATTCACATAAAAACACTCTCCTTATGCGTCCTCTCTCACTCCTTATTTCAGGCTGGATGTGTCTATGCACATCCGGCCTTATGTGTGCCGTAACCCCATGCTCGCGCATACATCTTGACGCCCCTGTCACGATCAATGACACAGCAGTTTCACGACAACTCGTGTCGGCAGTCTCTGACAGCCTCTGTTCCATAGAGGTCGAGGCTCGCGGTGCATTGTCAAAAGTCAAAGAGAGGAGAGGGTTGTCAAAAAATCATTGGGGGCTTACGCTCCTTGCGCCCGGCGATACCGTACGTATATCGCTGAGATTTGGCAACACTGATTATGGCGACATGCTCGACCGCCGCATCGCGACTCTTAGCGTCACGCGTAACGGTTCATCTCTTTTTGATAAGGAAGTGGCAGGGTTCCGTATGTCATCCAACGAGCTCAACAGCCTCAATGCTACTTTTACAGACCATCAGTTGACCGTTAGCGGGGGCGGTGAACAGTGCCGTGAGCTTGCAAAAGTTGACATCGCCGGTTTCTCCCCGCATGAGGCGCAAGTATGGAGTGTGGGCCAATTGCTGTTGACCATATTCTCCACCGAGACATGCACGCCCCCTTCGATAGCTCTGGCATCGGGTTACACATTTGAAGAATTGAAAGAACGGTTCAGAACAGCCCGTGACCCGCTCGAAGGGTTCTGGACTTACTTTGACCGTTCGAATGATCCACAGCGTGCCCGTCTCGGAGGACAATACACTCTTGCCGTTGTTAAAAAGCAACAGTCGGAACATGAGGCTTCTACTTCCGGTGCCGATATGGCTCAGCCGACGTCCGACAGCTTTATTTTTGACAATTATGACATCATTTACGTGTCCGGAGCTGTGACTCTTGCTGACACTTGGCAGCCGATGATGCTTAAAGGTGCACTCCGAAGTACTATTTTTGACGGACACTATGACCTTGAATGGATAGATTCCACAATGCAACCCATGACGACCGACCTGCATGCTACGCTTGATTATTCACAGGGTGCATATGGCGATGGCACCTCGGCATCTGTGCCGGCAGGATCCGTATCGCTCACGGGGAGCATGCTCACTCTCAATTTTCCATTACTTAAAACAACTATCCGTTTCTCCAAACTACCGATGAGCGTGCGTTAAGAGGAATGGGTGCATTATCTCTTGGCGAGGTCTTGGTATAGATATTGGAGTATGACGCGTCCCTTCCGTTCGCGTTCCGGATCAGGTGAGTCGGTCGCACTCTCCGACACGTTGTCATAGATGGTGTAGCCTGTGGCATCGCGAAACATGAAACCGTTGACAAACGTATGGAATCCAAACGGATACTTGTAGCTGTCGGCCATCACATCACGGCTGAAGATGAATTCATCATGTTTGATACCGAGTTGGCCGAGGATGGTGGCGGCAGTGTCGGTCTGTGTCATCAGCGTGTCGATGCGGCGCGGTTCTTTCACAGCACCTCCGACCATCAGCAGCGGTATGTGGGCGTAGCGGTCGGGCGAGAGATATTGGCCGGTGTTGCATCCGTGGTCACCGGTGATGACTATCAGTAGATTATCCCAGGCCGGAGTGGCTTTAAGTCTGTCAACAAACCGTCCTATAGCATCATCCACGTAGGCGAAAGTATTGGCAATCGGGTCTTCTTTCAGCCGGTCGTAAGGCACAATCCACGGTTCATGCGAGCTGAGAGTCTGGAATGTGGTGTACCAGTGTCGTCCCTTGGCCGTTTTGTCCATTATGTCGTCATAGATCCAGTCAAGCACCTCCCCGTCATGTATGCCCCATTTGCCTGAGGGCAGACCTTTGGGCAGATCCTTGTCACCGACCACACGGTCATGCCCCATGGTCAGATAATATTCGCCTTTGTGAAAAATAGTGAGGTCGCCGCCATGCACGGCCATTGTGTCATAGCCCTCATCCTTGAACTTCCGGGGGAATGCGGGCAGATTGGGCACCTTTTTGGTCATGCGTATCACGCTGGTGGTGGGTTGGGCGAGATAGCCGCTCAGCAATGCGACCAGTCCGCGGTCGGTGCGGAAACTGTTGCAGTCGACATGTGTGAAGAATAGTCCTTCGCGGGAAAGACGGTCGATGTTGGGGGTCACACCCTCCTGTCCGCCTAAGGCTCCCACGAAGCGGGCGCTGAAACTTTCCCAGATGATAAACAGCACATTCGGCCTGTCGGTGTTAAGCAGACGGTCGGTCGGGAAACTGTCTTTGGGATATAGGGTTGCAAACTCACGCCGGCACGTATCGTCGTCAAAAGCATGAAAAGCTCCCTCGATTTTATCATTGACCGATAGCGAGTAGATGAACGAATAGAGCGGATTGAGTGCGCAGTGGTTGAAAAACAATACGTTGGAGTAGAATGATACGCTCGGGTTGTTGGGGCGACGTCCGAGCCCGCGTATCATGGCGAAGAGACATCCCGCAAGCAGGATGAAAAATATTATCGCAAGCACTCCCTGCCCCCATCCGTGGGCAATTGCTGGCGTTGCCACCCCTCCGATACGGCTCCACACTTCAAGCCATCCGGTCGAGAAGCCCCACATCACGAGCACTGCGATGACGGCGAGTATTATATAGGTTGTCGAGACGCTTGCACATGCACCTTTGAGCGATTTCAGATAGGGGAGTATCGAGGCGTCGAGTTTGAATTTCCAGAATGGATACAGGGCTGTATCGACCACAGTGCCCAAGCCTAATATAAGTCCGGCGACTATGTTGTAGCCGATCATGAATGCCGGCAGAAATGTCGTATCTATAAAAGCCTGAACAGTAGCCGCTATCAATGGTATGGCCGAGATGTATGAGGCCACTATGATGTCTGACCGGAATCCGTGGCATGTCATCTGCCACAGATCCGTTGCCCGTATCGGTGTATCGGCAGCCTTGCGGTTGTACAGGACAAAAAGCGGGCGTTGGATGAGCTGAAAATACAGCAATAATCCGATGAAATATACGGCTATGAAGAGTATCAGGCTGAGCATGTCAGGTAGAGGGGTGTTCTATCAGTTCGGTCACTTTATCAACGATTGTCTGCGGTGCGAGCTGTGTGAGACAGTTCATGTGCCCTTTGGGACATTCCTTGCTTCCCGCGATGGTGCACGGTTGGCATGGCAGATTGAGGCACACCGCATTGTCAAGTGTCTGGCCGAAACCGAGAAAACCGCAAGCCGGAGTTGTGCTGCCCCATACGGATATGACTTTGGTTCCGGCAAGTGCGGCCAAGTGCTGGTTGGCCGAGTCCATGCTCACCATGACATCGAGCCGGCCCATGAGGGCGATCTCCTCCTCGAGCGGGAATTGTCCGGCGAGTGACACGATTCCTTTCTCCTGCCATGAAGCGAGGGTGTCGGCCTCGGTCCCTCGGCCTCCGAACAGATACACGTTTATACCCTTGGCGGCAAGCATCCGGGCCACTTCGCGCATCTTGGCGGGTGGATAGGTCTTTGTGGCATAGCGGGCAAATGGTGCTATGCCTACGGCGGGATGCGTGATGACACTTTCTTTCCCGTCTATGTCGCCGGGAGCATATACCGAGGTGAAGGTGCATTCCGAGTCGAGTCCCAGACGTCGGAAGGTGTCGAAGTATCGGTCGATATACTGTCGTTGCGCTTCACCGCCGCCATAGACCTTGCGTCGTGAGGCTCTGGCTTTGTCAACAGTGGCACATTTGGCACCATGCAGACGCAGATAGGCGGTTATAAGCATGGTGCGGGCCATGTTGTGCAGGTCGGCCACATAGTCGGGATGCAGTTCCGCAAGCCGACGCGCTATGCGCAGTGTTCCGCCAAGTCCGTGATATTCACCCTTGAGGTCGAATGTCAGTACCTTGACATTTGACGGGGCGTTGATGAACATACGTCCGAAAAACGGACGTGTGGCCACGTATATATCCATGTCGGGATATGTGCGAGCCAACGAATATATGGCGGGCACTGTCATGGCTATGTCTCCCAAAGCCGAGAAGCGCAGGATCAGTAATGTTGAATGTTGAATGTTGAATGTTGAATTTTCAGTCATAGGTGTGGCTAAGAATTAAGAATTAAAAATTAAAAAATATGAATCCCAATTAATTCAACATTCAACATTCAACATTCAACATTGTTTCAGGTATGCCTCCACGCCGTCGATATCCTTGCGGTTGTCGACCGACAGAGATTTGCAGTGGCAGTTGTAGTAGTAGATGGGCATGTGGTTTTCGAGGAAGCGGAACGAGTCGTTCTCCTCGATTTTCTCGATCGGACCGCGGGGGGTGTTGTGATAGAAGTCGAGAGCCTTGCGGGTGAACGCTCCCACGCCCACGAACTTGTGGAACACATAGTCCATGGCTCCCTTGGGATAGGGGATGGGCGAGCGGGAGATGAAGAGGCAGCGGTCGTCGGCGGCGGTGACGATCTTCAGGTTGGTGGCGTCGACCACCTCGACGGGGTTGGTGAAGTCGGTCATGAGGTTGGACACGAAGAAGTCGCCGGGCTTCAGTCCGTCGGGGATGCACTGCACGATGGCGTCGCGTGTGAGCAGGGGCTCGTCGCCGTTGACCATCACGTAGAGGTCGGCCTCGATGCGGGTCGACACCTCGTAGAGGCGCTCGGTGGCGGTGTCGTGGTCAGAGCGTGTCATCATCACCTTGGCGCCGAAGCTCTCGGCCTTGGCCTTGATTTTCTCGCTGTCGGTGGCCACGATAGACCTCCTCGAAGATCTCTACTTCCTTGCAGTGTTCGTAGACCCACTGTATCATAGGTTTGCCGAGAATGAGAGCGAGAGGCTTTTCAAAAAATCTCGTAGATTCGGCACGGGCCGGAATCACACATATAATTTTCATATTGATGTCGGATATAAATATGTATTGTTTGCTTTTTGTATATTTCTCTTACTTGTATAACCATCTGCGGTGCGACCAGAGCCAGAGGCCGGGGCGGCGGCGTATGGTGTCCTCGAGCATCTCCATGTAACGTCGCGTGTAGGGCGAGTCACCTTCGAGGCTTGCGGGTTCGATGGGCTTGACGGTAAATTTATAATGACCGCGGCGCGGTTTCTCGACATCGAGATAGAGATATGCGGCGTTGATGCGCTTGCCTATCTCCTCGCCGCCGGGATTGAACGGCGTGTGCTGGCCTAGAAATGTAGTGGCATGGTGTGAAAAGCTGCTGTTGGAACGGTGGTCGGCGATGAATCCGATGATGAAGGGCACCTTGTCGCGATACCATCCCACCATTGTGCGGAACACTTTGTCCTGTTGACCGACACGGGATTGAAGCGTGAGCGCACTTTTAGCATCAGACGGTCAAAGGCTTTGTCGTGGAGCGGTTTATACACCTGTGCACAGAGTTGTGGTTTGGTGAAATGACGCACTACCGAAGGCACATATTCCCAATTGGCGTAGTGTCCGAGATATAGCACCACCGGATGTCCCTCTTCAATTAGACGGTCAACCAATTCGCCACCTTCGATCTGTACCCGTTTGTCAACCTGACGGTCGCTTATGTGGAGCAATTTGGCTGTCTCGACTATATTGTCGGCAAACTGCGAGTAAAAATCGTTCTCGATCTCAAGCAACTCGGCCTCGGATTTTTCGGGAAAGGAATTGCGGAGATTCATGCGTATGACGTTGCGGCGATACTTCATCACCTTGGCGATGATGAAACGCAGACCGTCACTCAGGGCATAGAGCACCGGAAACGGCAGTAATGCGAGCGATGTGAAAAGCCCGCGGTAGAGGGCATATTTCAGTTTTTCGCGCATATGGTGTCAAGTATGCGACGCACCACACGGGGTGTTGCACCGGTGTTTTGTTTCACATATTTAGCCGCCCGTTTGGCGATATACTGCATACGGGCGTTATCGCGTTTGAGTCGCTTGAACCATAGGTCAAGTTCCTCGATATCATGCACCACTTTGCCGATGCCGAGACGCACCATCTCGGTCGGAGTCACCTTGCGGTGTATGTTGGGGCCGAACGATACGGGTATGCCATAGACAGCCGGCTCGATGACGCTGTGAAGCAGACGGGTGAATCCTCCGCCAACGTAGGCCCATGCGGCATAACGGTAGATGTAGGCGAGCGCGCCCACAAAATCGACTATCATCACCTGTGCATCCGACATGTCGGTCGAGGCGTCGCACTGCGAATAGCGCAGACACCGGCCCTTGACCTTTTCCTCGATGGCTTTGAGTATGTCGTCGTTTATTTCATGGGGTACGATGATAAAACGGGTGTCGGGATGGCGGTTGGCCAACTCGGTGATCATCTCGAGGTCCTTGTCGTGATGTATGCTTCCTGCCAGAAATACTTTACGGTTGTCAGTGAAGCGTTCGATGAGTTCATCTCTCCAGGGGGTGGAGGCCACGAGTGCCACGTTGTCAAACAGCGGGTCGCCGTTGACCGACGCGTTATCCACTCCGAGCCGCTGCAGGTTGCGCACCGAGTTGTCATCGAGGGTGAAGACTTTCGAGAAACTTTTGATGGAGTTGCGATACAGATTTCCGTACCATTTGAAGAACGGGCCGTCATCGCGTATTATAGCCGAGATGAGAAACGACGGTATGCCGCGCTCCTTGAGCGCGTGCAGATAGTTGTGCCAGAATTCCGACACCATGAACACCGCACAGTCGGGGCGCACGGCATCAAGAAATTTGTTGACATTATCCTTCGTGTCAAGCGGCAGATAGAACACTCTGTCGATGTCGCCCGGATGGCGGCTCACAGCCTCATAGCCTGTAGGTGAGAAGAATGTCATCACCACATTGCAGTCGGCCTGACGCTTGATGGCCGAGATTATCGGTCGTGCTATACCGAATTCACCCAACGATGCGGCGTGGAGCCACACTGTGGGTTTTGAACGGTCAAGATCCTCCATGCCTTGACGCACCTGCTCAAGCACAGCCCTCTGACCACGCGCGAAGCGCATGATTTTGGCCGGGCTGCCATCTGACACAAAGGCCGACGCGCCGAGTGAGGCGTATCGGGCAATGCGCATGATGAGGTCGTATCTTCGTAGCATAGAATGCGTCTGTGGCGGGTTTTAAGGTTAGGCTCACACCATTGCGGATGTGTGCACTATATCCATTACAGCCGACAAAATTACGACTTTTTGTTGAGATTTTCATACTTTTTTCACTAATTTTGCAACGCTATGAAAATAAGGTTTGAAGATACAATAAGGTGTGCGGCTCCGTCACTGACGGTTGTGACTGTGGAGGCTGACGTGACAAATGCCGGGACATCGGATGAATTGTGGGCGCTGCTTGAAAGAGCCTGTGCCGACCTGCGTTCGGTAACCGAACTTTCGGACATAAACAAGCGTCCCGGTATCAAGGCTACACGCGAGGCCTACAAGGCGCTTGGCAAGGAGCCCAATCGCTATCGTCCCTCGTCCGAGGCTCTATGCCGCAGGGCCGTAAAAGGAATGGATCTGTACCGTATAAACGCTCTTGTTGACCTTATAAACATACTCTCGCTTCTATCGGGCTATTCGATTGGCGGTTTTGATGCTTCAAAGATTGATGGTGAGGTGCTTACGCTCGGCGCAGGGCGTGAGAACGAACCGTTCGAGGCAATAGGCCGTGGTCAGTTGAACATATGTGGATTGCCTGTTTATCGTGACAATATCGGCGGCATAGGCACTCCGACAAGCGATAATGAGCGAACCAAGCTTGATCTCTCGACCACCCGTCTCCTGATGTGCATAAATATCTATGGCGAGGAGATGCCTGTCGATGACACCGTGGGCATGGCCGTGAGTCTGCTTGAGAAATATGCCGAAGCAAAAAACATAGAAATAAATTATTACCGACCATGAAAACTCTCCGTATGTACCCCTCGAGTCTCAATGACCGCTATCTTGACGAAGCTGCTGAGACGCTTGAAAAAGGGGGAATTCTGATTTATCCGACCGATACTCTTTATGCTCTCGGATGTGATGCACTCAACAACAATGCTATTGAGAAACTATGTAAAATCAAGGGATTGAATCCTCAGAAGCAGACGTTGTCAATCATATGTGACGGCCTGTCGATGGCGAGCGAATATGCACGTATTGACAATGAGGCGTTCCGCATACTCCGGGCCAATCTTCCCGGCCCGTTCACATTTATACTTCCGGCCTCGACCACGTTGCCAAAAGTGTTTAAGGGACGTCGTACGGTGGGCGTGCGTATCCCCGACAATGCCATTGCCCGTGCCATAGCCGAACGGCTCGGCCATCCGGTGCTCTCGACCTCCATACCGCAGGACGGTGACGGTGTTGACCCGATGACTCTGGCTCTTGAATATGAGGATACAGTCTCGCTGTTCATTGACGGCGGCGAAGGTGATGGCCAGCCATCCACAGTAATTGATATAACCGACAGCCGCAATCCCGAAATAATCCGCGAGGGTAAGGGTGTCTTGTCCTGATTGTTCGATACATTCTTATGCAGATAGTCCGCACCACTCCGCAGGAGTATAAATCTCTGTTCCCCAATCCGTCGCATGTGTTTAATTCGGTGGAGTTCAACGAACTTAACCGTCACAAGTGTGACGATGTGCATTATCTTGTCATCAAGGATGATAAAGGCAAGGTGAGGTTTGGCATAATTCTCGGCCAAAAAGGAAATATGCTGAAATCACCCTTCTCCGCCCCCTTCGGCGGTATGGAAGAGCGCGGAGTGCAACGACTTTCGTATTATATCGAATCAATCGATGCATTGAGAGGCCATGCTGAAAATATCGGAAAAAAAATATGTATAACTCTCCCGCCTGCGATATATGACAATGCGACTTCTGCTATAGCCGCTCAATTTCAGGCTATTCTGAGCCAAGGTGGCCGGATATTATATTCAGATTATAATTATCACTATGAATTGAATAGATTTGTAGAGTTTAAAGATTATTTGTGGGCTAATACAAAACGAAATCTTGCGAGCGCAATTAGGCAGGATTTTGATTTTGAATTTTCCTCATATCCATCTGACCAACTGATAAGGGAGATATATAATATAATATATGAAAATCATACCGGTTTGGGGTATCCTGTGCATATGTCGGTAGATGATATCATTGCTACATCCAAAATATTCGATATGGATTTTTTTCTGGTTAAGAAAGAGGGTATAGGTGTGGCTGCTGCGATAATTTATCATACATCTTCGAATGGAGTGCAACTTATTTACTGGGGGGATAAGCTTGATTACAGATCGCTTCGCCCGATGAACTTTTTGGCATATAAAGTCATCGAATATTATTACAATAAAGGTGTGACATTCTACGATTTAGGCCCTTCGTCTTCATCAGGTATCCCATCCTTTGGTTTGTGTGACTTTAAAGCATCACTCGGATGCGCTCTTACTCCAAAATACACATTGGAATTATAACTGACAAGTTATTATAACGGCTCAATCCGTAAATGCAGTTCAAAAAGATACAAACGGACAAAAGTTGCATAAGAACAAAAGTATATATTTAATTAATCTTTTGTTGCTTATGTAACTTTTGTCTTTTTGTATCTCCTAAACATCCTGATGATATGCACCGGACGAACGGCTTGTGCCGTTATAAACTCACATCGGCCATGTCCTTATTAGGGGGCATGGCCGATGTGAGTTTATTGTATATGGGTCGAGATTTATTCGTCGAAGGTCATTTCGTCAAATCCTGCGGCATCAAATTCGTCCTCGTTGTATTCGGTAGAACCGTAGAAATCGTCATCGAGGTCGGTGGCAGCCTGTGCGGCAGCCTTGGCGTCGATTTTGGCATCGAAATCATCCATGTCGACCGACTGTGACGGAGCCTCGCCCATGGAGATTGAGCAGAGGGGGTCAATGAGATGCTTGCCGGGCACCGAACGCTTCATCTCCAGGAAGAATGAGCGGTCGGTCAGATAGTCGAACACCCACACCAGACGCTGGCCCTCGTCCTCGATGAAATCGCTAAGCGGGGTGTCCTCCATCAGGTAGACATCCTGCGAAGAGTCGCTGCCCATATCCTCGAGGCATATTTCCTGCTCGCGTTCCCAGCCTTCGTCGCAGAGGAAGAAAGAGCTGAACTGTGTCTTGTCATAGCCTACGCTGTCGCAGATTGCGTTGCGCAAGTCAAGAAATGTAGCGTCGGCGTCGATCTGAATCTCCCGTTTGAAGTTGTCAACTTCGTCGGAGACTATGCGGAAATTGTATATCATATCTGAATGTTGTTATTTTTATATCTACGTTGCGAAAGTAGTAACTTTTTTTTAATCACAAAATACTTTGATGAAAAAAATAACGGGTCAGAGATAAACTATTTCCAGCTTACATTCATATTGCGCAACAGTGTGGCAGATGACCCAACGCTACCTGTGTGCTGTATCATGAGCGAAGCCGAGCGTGACTGCTCTACCGGAGCCGAGAGCATTACATAGGGTTTGACTTCGGGATTTGAGGATGTTACGGCCGGAGCCTCGGTGCTTGCGGTAACAATAAATTTATTGTCATTGATGTCAAGCTTGATATGGCATGGTGTGCGGAAACAGCTGGTGGGCACGGATTCGCTCAATGGTGTCACTTTACCGTGGTCATAGCGTACGAGGGTAAATGTCACGGCTTTGTCGTAATCCGGTGTGCGCTCGATACGCAGTGCGTAGCCTGTGAGGGTCGCCGGTGAGAATTTGACACATATATCCATGTACTGTCCCGTCGCGCTTCCGAATCCTTGGCCGGGGCCTTTGGCCGGTTCGGCGATGAGTTCGAGTGTCATGCTCCGGCAATCACCGCGCGAAGGGGTGTAGGAAAGGCGTGCGCCACGGGTATCCTGAATGAGTCCTGTACCGGTGGCATTATCCACTCCCGGGCCGTAATACCAGCTTTTGCCTTCTGCGGGTGTCCAGTCGTGCTCCGAAGTGTCGGCAGGTTTGAAGGTGTCGAAATTCCAATATCCCGATCGTTCCGGTTCTCCTTTGCGGATGGGTATCTCGGCAAAGGATGTCGAGAGTTTGTTTTCTTTCAGGTTGAGGAGCCCTATCATTTTCTGCGACACTGTTTTGTCAAAATCCACGGTGACGGGCGAGCCCGAACGAGTGTCGTTGAGTTTGGGATAAATCACTGCGGTGATGTAGCTCCCCTTGTCGGCGGGAGTGAGGGGATAGTTGCGGGCGGTGAGTCCGTGGCCATGGCGTACGGCAGTGGTGTCGGAACGGTCGGCCCGGTTTGAACGATACCATATGATGTAGCTGTCATCATCAGCTCCTGACGATAACTGATAGTCGAGCTGAAGGTTGGTTTTGACATTTGCCATCACCGGACCGCTTACGAATGTCGGTGCATCTTTGAGATAGGGGGCTAACTCTACCTGTGTGGCTCCGAGAAGGCCGTAGGATGATGAGGCAGAAATCATGCATTGCATCTCGCGTGGAAAGGTGTTGGCGCTTTCGGCCTTTAGAGTCTGTCCGGCCGAGAGCAGCGTGAGGGTTGAGGGTGCGTTCCATGATAAGTCGGCCGATTGGGCCTCGGCCGGATAATCGCCCCAAAGGAGGCGTGTCGGGGTCACGGTGAACGCCTCGCCCTGCGGAGCAAGCGAGCGTGATGAGGGGGTGAGACGCATGGTCACCGGTAATGACAGGAGCGAGGTCGAGAGGGATTTCTCGGCCTTGACGATTTCGGCACGCATCCCGAGCGGATCCCAACCGTCGGTGCCTCCGAGCAGATTGGGGGTATTATAGATGGTTTTACCGTCAGGAAGGGCTACCTTATAGGCTCGCATGAGCGGTGACGATGTTATATCGGCGCTGAGTTGGGGACGGTCGGCATCGATGAGCACCGGCACACCGTTGAGGGTGACACCGCTCTGATAACATCGCACGGCCGACGCATCGCGGGTCCAGCGCAATACTACCGGTTGGTCGGAAGTGAAGCGTGTGTCGATCATTGTCACGGCTCCGGGCACTTTGGTTAGATATTGTGTACCTGAGACGAGAGTGTGGATGTCGCAATCAAGGAATATGGCACCTGTGGAGGCTGTGGAGTAAAACGGTTTGCCGCTATGGAATGTGAAACGGCATCCGAGATATACAGCCGAACCCGACAGGGCATCATCGGTACATTCAAAGTAACAGTTGTCATAAAGCGAGCGCCGTGCTCCGACAAGCGGACACAGGTTGAGTCGGCTGATGAAACGGCAGTTGCGGGCAAACAGACGGTCGGTGTCGGTGCATATGCCCACTTGAGCCTGCACTATGGCATCGCGGCGGCGTGGACGGTTGAGCGACGGGTCGCGCGGGTAGTCCAGATCGACGTTGCAATAGTTGCCCATGGTCATGTTTTCGACTGTCAGGCTTTTGCCTGTAAAGTGGAGCATTGTGAAGTTGCCTATGGCGCCTTGGGTCTGGCCGCGGTTTACGGCAAAGACCACATCGGCGGGATTCTCTGCGAGACCGATGATCGATAGAGTGTCGCATGTCACTTCCATGGCATAGGGTAGGCCCGAGGCGTTGCGGCGCACAGCCGGATCGTCCGGATTATCAAGCCAATAGACCGATGGCGCGACTAAGAGTGTTATATTCGATTGCGAGGATGCGTTTATGGCTTCGAGAGCCTTGACGGCATCGTTAAATACATAAGGTGATGAAGTTTTTTCAGTAGTCAGCAACAGCGTAGTGGGTCCGGGAGTGACCTCGGCCGGTACGGCTGCAATAGCCGAGAGAGCTGAAAGTGTTAAAACAGTGAGCAAAAAGTGTCTGATCATGGTGCGAAATTAAGACAGGGATACAAATTTAAGACAGGAGTACAGGAGTGAAAATTTAAGACAGGGGTACAGGTGTAAAAAGTAAAGACAGGAGTACGGGAGTTGAAAATTTAAGACAGGGGTACAGGAGTGAAAATTTAAAGACGGAAGAACGGGAGAACAGGTTTAGAAATAGGAAAACGGGAGGACAAATTTATAAAAATCGTCCTCCCGTTCTTCCCTTATAGTGGCATTTAGACTATTATCTAAACTCTATAAACTTTAAACTATAAACTTCCTCAACCCACTTCCAGATCGATATTGAAGCTCTCGTTCCAGGGCAGGCCGTCCTTGGCGAGCTCGGCGAGGAAGGGATCGGGATCGAACTCCTCGACGTTGTTCACGCCGGGCTTCACCCACTTGCCGGTGAGGAACATCATGGCGCCTACCATGGCGGGCACGCCGGTGGTGTAGCTCACAGCCTGCATGCCGGTCTCCTTGTAGGCGTCCTCGTGCGAGCAGTTGTTCCAGATATAATAGGTGAGGGGCTTGCCTTCCTTGTCAAGACCCGAGATGCGGCAGCCGATTGAGGTCTCGCCGTGATAGTTCTCGCCGAGATCCTGAGGATTGGGGAGCACGGCCTTGAGGAACTGCAGGGGCACGATCTTCTGTCCGTTGTAGTCGACCTCGTCGATGCGGGCCATGCCGATGTTCTGGATCACGCGCAGGTGTGTGAGATATTCCTGGCCGAATGTCATCCAGAAGCGGGCGCGCTTGATGGAGGGATAGTTCTTGACGAGCGACTCCAGCTCCTCGTGATAGAGCAGGTAGCTCTCGCGCTCGCCGATGTTGGGATAGGTGAGGGTCTTGTGTATCTCCAGCGGGCCGGTGGTCACCCACTTGCCATCCTGATAGTAGCGGCCGTTCTGAGTGATCTCGCGGATGTTGATCTCGGGGTTGAAGTTGGTGGCGAAAGCCTTGCCGTGGTTGCCGGCGTTGCAGTCCACGATGTCGAGATATTCCATCTTCGAGAAATGATGCTTGGCGGCGTAGGCCGTGAAGACGGCCGACACGCCCGGGTCGAAGCCGCAGCCGAGGATGGCTGTCAGGCCGGCCTTCTCGAAGCGCTCGCGGTAGGCCCACTGCCAGGAATATTCGAAATGAGCTTCATCTTTCGGCTCATAGTTGGCC
>JAAGKN010000010.1_pt1 | contig 56892 bp, 50 predicted proteins | sample 6206371 | NCBI WGS metagenome assembly JAAGKN01 (sample SAMN11533720, study PRJNA540317) | gut metagenome | isolation source: fecal pellets from male and female animal of same cohort | host: Peromyscus leucopus | place: USA:CA | collected 2017
TTTGCATAAGATAAGCTGCACCTCAGCAATTCAGAGCAAGCTCTGACTGCATTCGGTTTGCATTATCTTTGCATAAGATAAGCTGCACCTCAGCAATTCAGAGCAAGCTCTTACTGCATTCGGTTTGCATTATCTTTGCATCGTTTATTTGCTAAAGAACTATGAATATAAGAAAATGCGTCTACATGATGATGAGTATTGCACTCCTTTCATCATGCTCACCAAAAGTTGTCACAGACATCGCAAAGACATATCCGGCTACCAATGCCGAGGATGTGGTTGTGTATGAAGTCTATGACAGTGTAAACGTCAAAGCGGAAGAACTGGGCACCATTCAAGTGAAGGACAGAGGATTTACCACTGACTGCGGGCTGGACAGGATGCTTGGCATCGCAAAGAGCAAGACGGCTGAAGCGGGCGGAAACATCCTGAAACTCACAGAACACAGGTATCCGGACATGAGGAGCACCTGCCACCGTCTATGGGGTACAATTCTTAAAACCGATGACACCACCGCTGCCGCCGGTCATGTGGCAGAGACAAAGGCAAGGGTGGATGATTACAACAGAAAGGCGTTGCAGTCCCGAACGAACATTGACATGTCAGGAAACGTTCTTATGGTGAATTTCGGACCTTCGTGGATTACATCCAATCTTTATACGCCTAACCGTACTTACAAAAGCAAATCGGGCATTGAGGGAATGATAAACTATGAGCATTTCTGGAAGAAAGGCATAGGATTCGGCATAGATTTCGCATATTATCAGACATCTTTTGATGATATGGGAGACTCATATTCAGGGAATTATGACATCACATTGGCTTATATAGGTCCAAGTTTTGTTTTTATGCAGAAGCCTTCTGACAAATGGCGTTTCGAGTATTCACTTGGTCTTGGATATGCGCGATACAGTGAGAACGGTGACTATATCCATAATGGCTTTGGCGTGATGGGGCGCATAGGAGTTGATTACTGCATCTCCAAGCACTTTGGCATCGGTTTGAATGTGAATGCTGTCACATCAAGGTTCAGCAATCCGGACGAGGCAGATTATTACATGGATAAGAACGAGGCCTACGGCATTCAGCGCATAAGTGTCATGGCAGGACTGAGATATTACTTTTAATTTCCACTTAGACTCAAACTTTCCTGTCTGTCACTGCATAATAAAAGACGCGCCAAACTTGCAGCATTGTGCAAATTTGGCGCATCTTTTATTTCAATAAGAACCGTTTCTTGTGCTTCAGAATGCAAGTTTCTGTCAACAAATGCTTTCTGTCTTGCCTCCACGAGACATCATGGAAGCCGGAATAATCCCACATGTCACTTCATTGCAGCGAGGACTTTCTTGTAGTACCTGTTGGTACTCTTCACTCGGTAGTTCACTCCTCCGTTCCATGCCCTGATGGCTTTCTCCACGTTGTTGTCCTTGTTGTAATGGCTCTGTATGAGCAGGAACATCTCCTTTGACTTCTCCACGGAGAAGCGGTCTTTAAGGGTGTAACGCTTCTTGGAGTTGCGTGCCTTGAGAATCTTGTTGCAGTCTTTCACCAATATCGGATTAATCTGCATCGCACCACAAGACAAACCGTTCACCGCCTTTGGGTTTCCTTCACTCTCCACATGAATGATTGCATCCATGACCGGTTCCCAGTCAAATGCCTCATTGGCGGATGTTGGCACTGTTGTAAATAATAATACTACTGATAATAATACACTCTTTACAAAATTGAATTTCATTATTTATCGGTTTCTGATGCTTTGGAAACGACATCACGTCCATCCGCGAACCGTTATACTCTGGGATATGAGCATCCGTATATTGACTATATTACTTTTACCCTTGAATTCTCATCCACTCTATTATAATATAGAATAAGGTGTTTAGTACGGAAGTTAACAACTCTAAGCATCAATTAATACTGAGGGACATCCTCTTCTTTCAGTCATTGACCGGCAGAAGAATCCCGGACATCCCACCTTTTCGTTCGGCAAAGGTAGCACATTCTTCCAACATGTGAAAACTTCAACGCTGATTTCTAATGTTTTACATCTGTTTTTTTATTATACATCAAATTTTCTGCTGCACAAAACAAATACAATGAGCAATAATCAACGTTATTTTGCATCATTATACAATTTTACATTGATTTTTCTTGCTAATATGCAGAAAAAGAGCTAATTTTGCACACTGAACATGCATTTTGTGCAAAAAACACACAGTTATGAAATTAGATAAAACAACCATGGAAAGACTCAGCATCCCTGCTGAGATTCCAAGTTTCAATGCATACATAGAGAAGTCCATAATAGACCATTGGGACCTTAATGCGCTCACAGACTATCAGGGTGCAACACTCCAATACAAGGATGTGGCAAGAAAGATAGAGAAAATGCATATCCTCTTCGAAAACAGCGGAGTGAAACCCGGCGACAAGGTGGCAATCTGTGGCAGGAACATGAGCCATTGGGCTGTGGCATTCCTCGCGACAATGACCTATGGGGCTATTGTGGTGCCTATACTGCATGAGTTCACACCGGAGCAAATCCACAACATCGTCAACCACTCTGATGCAAAACTGCTCTTCGTAGGTGACGTTGTGGCAAAGAGCATCACACCTTCGGAAATGCCGGCTCTGGCAGGTATCATCAACATTCCTGACTTCTCCATAATGGAGTCACGCACGGAAAAACTGACTTACGCCCGAGAACATCTCAACGAACTGTTCGGAAAGAAATTCCCGAAATATTTCCGCAAAGAGCATGTCTCTTATTTCCGTGAGGCGGATTCCGAGGATCTTGCAATGATAAACTACACATCCGGAACGACAGGATTCTCAAAAGGCGTCATGATTCCTTACCGTGCACTGTGGGGAAACCTTGACTTTGCCAACAATGCGCTTGGCAAATATGTCAGCCCGGGCTATAAGACTATCTCCATACTGCCTATGGCGCACATGTACGGCATGGCGTTCGAGTTTATCTATGAGTTCACGGCAGGATGCCATATCCATTACTTGACACGCGTGCCTTCACCTGCCATCGTGGCTCAGGCATTCGCCGACATCAAGCCGTGCATAATCATCGCCGTGCCGCTCATCATAGAGAAAATCATCAAAAAGAAGGTTCTGCCGAAAGTTTCCGCACCACATGTCAAAGCTCTCCTCAAGACTCCCGTCGTAGGAACAAAGCTCAAGGCACGCATCCGTGAGCAGGTCTATGAGGCTTTCGGAGGAAATCTCTACGAAATCATCGTCGGTGGCGCAGCTCTCAATCAGGAAGTGGAGAAATTCCTCTCTGACATCGGTTTCCCTATTACAGTGGGCTACGGTGCAACAGAGTGCGCGCCAATCATATCATACGATGATTGGCAGGACCGTGCGATAGGCTCGTGCGGACGTGCGGCATACCACATGGAAGTGATGATTGACTCCACCGACCCTCAGAACGTTCCGGGCGAGATTCTCACACGTGGATGCAACACCATGCTTGGCTACTACAAGAACGAGGAAGCGACAAAGGAAGTACTCACCGACGGCTGGTATCACACCGGCGACCTTGGCGTCATGAACGACGAAGGACAGATCTTCATCAAAGGACGCTCAAAGAACATGCTCCTCGGAGCCAACGGACAGAACATTTATCCTGAGGAGATTGAGGATGCACTGTCAAGCCTCTGCATGGTCAGCGAATGCCTTGTCGTGCAGCGAGGAGAGAAACTCGTGGGTCTTGTCTATCCTGACTATGACGAGGCAAAGAAGCAAGGTATTGACAATGAGGCTTTGAAAGGCATAATGGAGCAAAACCGTGAGACGCTCAACGCCACACAGCCTGCTTACCAGAAGCTCTCCGCCATAGAACTAATGGAGACAGAATTCAAGAAGACTCCTAAGAAATCAATAAAGAGGTATCTCTACAACTGATTCTTTTTAATGCTATTAGGGCGCGTTCCGGCATGGAATGCGCCCTGATTGTTTCCGACATATTACAACAAACTACATAAGTATAATTGTGTTCAGAAGGCAAAATTCTTTGGGTTCTTTGGATTCTTAGAGAGACCTCTGCTTTGAGAAATACTGCTCGGATGCAAGAACATCTTGATTACTTACTCGTAGAAAAACCTTACACCTAACATGAAAAACGAAAACAAGATACCTACTTGGGACGAACTTATAGCATCAATGTCCACATCGGTGCAGCACCCGGCAGACACCGCATGGAACATCTACCGATACCTAAACGCCTACTATAAGGAGATGAGTTCCGAAGAAGCACGCACACTGCTGGCATCGTACATGAAAATCCCACTCGCCAATCCCTCACTACTCCATTCGTGCGTGTTGGGCACAGCACTCAAAATGTCTACCGTACACGAGACATTCAACCTGCCGGCATTCCTCAAAATGTGGGGATTCCCTGCAAACCTGCGCACGGAGGACATGCAATGGCGCACACTCGCCAACGGCAGGACAGTGGCTCCACTCAGGGAAAGGGCAGAAAGAGCAGTCAGGGAATACCGCCAGAAACATATCGACATATCGCAAAAAACAATAGGCTATGTCGACCGCTACGACCCGAAGCACAAGCATTACCACATCTTCGACCCTCTCTCGCGCCATTTTGTGGCAATCGACCCGCCTACCCCTCCCGCCGTAGGCAGCTATGTCCGCTTCGCTCCCGTCATACCGGAAAAGGGGAATTTCAAGACCGCTGTCGCCCTATCCCCTGAGAACCACCACGACGGCCGGCGTGCTTTCGGCATAATGAAAGCAAAAATCAAATACATCAACACTGAAAAAGAGTATTTCGCCTATGAGCTTCTCTCGCCTATCACCCCTACTCCCGAAGGCGAGATAACCAAGGAAGGCTACGGCAAACTCTCGCTCGCCAACGCATACACCCTTACCGAGAACCGAGAAATCCACCTCATCCTCTTCCTCAAACGTGGCAAGGACGGCAAGAAGCGCAACTATATTGCGGAGATCATCTTATAAATTTCACCATCCCTAACAAACCAATTGCAGTGCTCTTGTACATGAGAAACACTGCAATTCCCAATCATCATGATACCTACACATAACAACCTCTAAATCAGCCCCATACTAACACCTCAACAAAAGGTAACGATTTGTGTGACAAATCGTTACCTTTTACCCCGCAAACCGTTACCTTTCAGAATGTAAATCAATAGGATTGGTAAATCAAACGATTACAGTACGGTTTTCAAATCATAAAACAAAGAAAAGAGGCATCATCAGTATGCCTACTCTCATTCAAGAATTGAAGACCTATAAACTTGTGGATCAATATCTGTTCCATACGGAGAGGTCATTAACTGCCATTAAATTCGTTGAATCAATCGAAATGAAATTATGAACGCTAAAATAACACAAGATAATCTGTATCTGATTTTGCCGATTAAAATAGGTTGGCTTGCCGAATGGCTCGTGGAAGATAAAGGCATCAGTCTGAAGGATGCCATCAACCGTATTTATCATTCAAAACTCTACAAAAAACTGTCAACCGAAAACACAAAATACTGGCATCTGGGACCTGTGGACTTGTATGAAGAATTGAAAAGGGAACTGTAATACATTTCCATGCAAAGTATTACGGAGCTACATACATAGAAATCAAGCAATTATACACAGTGAGACGGTACGCCAACATAGAAAGACTGTTCCTGCAAAACGAGATTCACCTTTCTGATTTAACAACTAATACGAAAAGCAGAAGAACCGTTTTATTATTACAAAAGTTTTTTGGCAAATTAAGCAAATATTAGTAACTTTGCAAATAGCTATAGAGTCATACTCGATGGAACAAAGAATACAAACAATGTCAATCGCATAAACCTAACACAATGGATTTTTTTGGTTTGAAAATAGGAGACATATCATCAAATGGTCAAGTAAAAATTATTGATGAAGACAGGCTATGCTTTCTTGTAAGGTCAGAAAGCAAGGGAGCTGTTGGGCTTAGAACAATATCCAAGCAACTATTATTAGAATTCTTCAAGTTGATTAGCGAGAATCCGGAAATCAACGCCAATCAAGCAAGAGAAACTCTATGCGGTAAGTCTGAGGTTGATAAATTTGAATATGGTTATGCATCCACACTGCTGACAATGGCAAAAATGATGAAAGACCATAAAGTTACCATTACTCCAACCGATAATAGTCTAAACTCTCGCCAAATAATCTTCTACGGTGCTCCAGGTACTGGCAAGTCAAACCATATAGAAACGTACACTAAAGATGGCAATAGGATAAGAACCACTTTCCATCCTGACAGTGATTATTCCACTTTTGTTGGAGCTTACAAACCAACAACCAAGACTGTCACAGTCTATGAGGCAAGCGGTTCTATTAGGGAAGAGGAACAGATAACTTATTCTTTTGTCCCACAAGCATTCTTAAAGGCTTATGTGGAAGCTTGGAAGCGCAAGGATGGTGGGGATGATAGTCCATACTATCTTGTCATTGAGGAAATCAACCGTGGCAATTGTGCACAGATATTCGGTGATTTGTTCCAATTGCTTGACAGGGACGATAGGTGCAGGTCACGCTATGCCATTGTCCCTGACGATGATATGAGGCGTCATATAGCCAAGGAATTGGACAGCTGCACACATATAGAAGAAAGTATCAGGACAGGCAAGGAGATGCGATTGCCTGAGAATCTGTATATTTGGGCAACGATGAACACTAGTGACCAGTCGCTGTTCCCTATTGACTCCGCTTTTAAGCGTCGTTGGGATTGGGAGTATATGCCAATAGAGAAGGGCGATAAGGAGTTTGTAATCAAAATAGGAAATACAAAATATGACTGGTGGGAATTCATCAGCACTATTAATGAAAAGATTGAGGGTATCACCTGTTCTGAGGACAAGAAGTTAGGCTATTGGTTTGCCAAACCGGCTAACGGTGGTACGGAAATAGGCTGCAAACAGTTTGTTTCCAAGGTGTTGTTCTATCTGTGTAACGATGTCTACAAGGATTATGCCGACAGCAATGACTGTATTTTCAAAAAGAAAACGACTGACGGCAGCGAGAAGACACCTTTCACAACGTTCTTCGGAGAAGGGCATGAGAAGCGAGTGAGGGAGTTCATGGAATACAATGGAATCATGCCGTTGGCGGAAGACACAGAGGATACAGAAGAGGAAGATGCTACCGATGACTTGGCAGGATTGCCAAAGAAAGAAAGGGATTATTCTAAATATAGAATCAATGGTGGCGACAAACAATATGGAAAAGGCGAACTTGTAAGAGAGGTAATAAGTTATTATTGCACTCAAAACCCAAACATGGACGCAAATGCTGTGAGAACAGCATGGATGTCACTTGATTTTAAGATTGTCCACCTTGTAGAGACGCAAGATGAGTTTACAACAAGAACATCAGGCTCTTCTGACTCCAAAAAGCGTGCAAAGCCGGTGCCTTTAAGCAATGGGGAGTCTATCTATGTATCAACAGAGGTGGGTAGTTCCAACATACAAGACTTTATAGACAAAGTTAGTACGCAAGATTGGAATATACGTATAGAAAAAGCATGATATGCGCATACTGATTGAAGGTTATCATTACAAGGCAGACGATGTGAAGGGTATTCTGACAGGACTTGATTTCCTGGAGAATGTCCATCATGAGGTGGTCGTGAATTATGTGGGTTATCTGTATAACCCGCATATCCATGACTGTGTGTTCATTTTGCCAAAGGTGATGGTCGACAAGCATGGCATGGCATTCTCGCACCTTGACCCGTCAAAGATAATCCATGTTGAGAAAGCGGAAGGACTGACTGACGATGAGCGCAGGTTCATTTACGAGTTTGCCGTATGGATTTACCGTGCTCTCTTTGTTTTCAACAGGTACAACACTGACAATGACATTGTCTACCATAAGCAGATGGTTAAGGTTGGGAGTCGCCACAAGCATCTTACCAACACTTATCTGGAAGTGCTGCTGGCATTGATAGATTTCAACAAAAAGAACCGGAATTTCTTCATGACCATACTGAAGAACTTGCATTCCGGCATGAACAAAATAAACTGGACACGCACCATTGCGCGTTGTCAGGCTATTGTACAGAACAACCGCCCCATTTATCTTGACCCGGTCAACAAGAAGCGGCAGATAAACTTTGACGAAGAGTTGCTCGTCATCTTCTTCTCCATACTGAAGCATATCAATGAGAAGTATGGTTTTCCGGTAACGATAAACATAGGTTTTGAACTGATTACCGGCGCAAAGTTCGAGCACTATCTGAATGGCTACGGACAGGTTCGGTTGCGACAGATTAAGTACAAGTATTTCTCAGACAAGGCACTTTATTTGTGGGAGCTGTGCTTCGCATTCTTCGACAAAGCGAGAAACATTTCCGTGGCAAGTGAGCTGCAGGAGTATCTGATTGCCAAGAATTTCAACATTGTGTTCGAGTCAATCATTGACGAACTTGTAGGCGACAAGAAGTCCGAGCTTCCTGACGGACTGAAGGAACAGAAGGACGGAAAGCGTGTCGACCATTTGTACAGCTACAAAGGTTTGACGACTACCGGAACAGAAGACAAGTCTATCTATTACATTGGCGACAGCAAGTATTATCATTTGAAGAACAACCTTTCTGACGAGTCTGTGTACAAGCAGTACACATACGCACGGAATGTCATTCAGTGGAACATGAACATTTTCCTTAATCCTGACGAGAAGAACGAGAAATGGCGCAATCGGACTCTGCAATACAGGGACGAGGTGACAGAAGGCTACAACATTGTTCCCAACTTCTTTATAAGCGCGAGGATGGATGAGGGCTTGTCATACGCTGACCGCATTTACAAAACGGACAAGGAGAAGCAGATGTTCATGCAAAGGCATTTTGAGAACAGGCTTTTCGACCGCGACACATTGCTTGTATATCATTATGATGTGAATTTCCTTTATGTCGTGTCGCTGTACGCGCAGGACAATGGCAGCGCAAAAAGGCAATGGAAAGACAAAGTCAGGAAGATGTTCCGTGAGGAAATCCAAAAGATGCTGGAGGCAAGTTTCTCTTTCTATGCCATGACAGCCCACCCCGGTGTGGATGCAAAAGCGTATATTGAGAAGAATTTCCAAAGTGTGCTTGGCAAGATGTACAAACCATATCAGAACCCGGATTATTTCTCTCTTGCGCTTGACAATGGCGACAAGTACAAGACAGAGAATGCAGAACTACTTGCAGAATTGAGAAGACATTTCTATGTGGAAGAGATAAAGGTCGGTGTTGACCCAGAAGCAAAGCTCACCAACGCCATTGAAGCCGGCAAGGCTCATGAGGCTGAATATAGAAATGAAGAGTGGCTCACGGAGTACCATGTCGAACGCTATATGGATGAAACCTTTGTTGTAGGAATGTATCATGACAAAGCGCATTGGGATTGGATTAACGGAAAGAACGCCAAAGGGTCATTGATGTACAATGTTCGTTTGTCAAAAGACCGTGAGGGCACGCAGCGCATTGGCAAGATAAACCAAATGAGACCAAAGTTTGCCATTTTATACGAAAACGGGCATGAGTTTGAAAACAAGTATCATGTGTTCCGCATAAATGGCTATCCTGAAATGACAGAGGAAGAAATGAAGGCCTCGTTATATCCTCGCAAGCCAAAAGGCAATTACCTGGTTTTCAGCCTTGACGAGGAAATCAAAATAGGAAACTATGATATAAACAGACTGATTTCCATAAAACGCATAGATACAAAGGAGAAATTCATAGAAGGTACCCCTATCTATGTGAAGGGAAAAGAACTTATTGAGGTAAAGATAAAACGATAAGTTCAATAGCGATCAGTATGATTAATGGTAAAGAAATGGAAACATCAGGTTAAGCATGTTGACCATTAAAATTTAATGGAACGCAAAACACTCAGTTATCATACGCTCAACAAGACTATTTAAGAAACATTTTTTATGCAGATTAGTAATCATGAAAAAAGAAGAATTGAAGAAACGTATCGCTCAAGGTGAATCTTCAACACTACAATTCAAACTGCAGTGGAGCGATAACGATAAAATAAGTAAAGAGACGATAGCTTTTGCCAACAGCAGAGGCGGTAGTATCGTGTTTGGCATAGAAGATAAAACCGGCAGCATAGAAGGGTTGACATACGATGAAGTTCATCAAAAGCCAGCAATATGGCTGAGAATAACATTATCCCACCTCTTTACATTCTGTCACATCCGGAAGAAATCGAAGGTAAGACATATTGGTTATCAACATTCCTTCCGGCAGCAACAAACCTTATAAAACCAAAAAGGGAGGATTGATTTATGTAAAACAAGGTGCAGACAAGAGACAGATAAATGACAACCGAGAGATACTACGAATGTTTTATGAGTCGGGACAATACTATCCTGACAAGATGGGTGTTCCTAATACGTCCGTTAAGAATCTAAGCGAATCATTGATTGACAAGTTCTTTCTCAAACAATTTGGTAAAACTAAAGAGGATTTTGATGTGCCTATTGCCGCTTTATACGAGAATCTGTGCCTACTTGACGAAAAAGGACAAGCAACTTTAGCCGGTCTGCTCTTCTTCGGTATTATGCCTACATGGAAATGCCCACAGTTTAAGATAAAAGCTGTTTGTTTTGTTGGTAACGACAAGTCGGGAACCGAATATAGAGATAGTGTTGACATAGAGGGGACAATACCAGAAATGTACGAACAAGCTATTCGCTTCTGTGAAGGCAACCTTCGTCATTTGCAGGAAGGCCAATCTTTCAACTCTACAGGAAGATTGGAAGTATCACGCATTGCACTTGAGGAACTTATCCAGAATGCTTTGGTTCACAGAGAGACTCTGGGTGATGATGTTGTAAAACTCTTTATATTCGACAATCGTATTGAAATAGAAAGCCCAGGATGCTTGCCGGCAGATTTGACCATCGAACGAATAATGTTGGGCAATGCCACCAAGCGCAATCCGCAATTATCACAATTCTGTGGCAAAACAATGCCATATAGAGGCTTGGGAACAGGCATCACTCGTGCTATTAAATCAGGCTCACGTGTAGAACTGAACAATGATATTGAACGAGATAAATTTGTAGCTATTATCTGGAGAGACAAAAATAATGCGCAACTTTCTCCCGATAATGCGCAACTTTCTCCTGATAATGTGAAGAGGATATTGGAATCTACATGTAAACTGTTGGAAGGATACAACACACTTTCAGACGGCAAAATCCAAACCCTTCAAGATATGACATTACTAATCGCATCGCGTCCTGCAATAACAAGTAAAGAATTGGTAGAGTGGACAAAAGCCTCTTGCCGCACGGTTACAGAATACACAAATATCTTGCAGCAGATGGAACTTATCAAACGTGAAGGATCAAAGAAAACCGGCGGTTGGGTACTGTGTGATAAACTTAAAGAAAAATTGGTATGATACCAGTGAAATCTGTCAGGAATATTATCAACAGATTGAAAGATGAAGGAAAAATAAAACATATCGAACCGGCAAGAGGTGGGTGTTGGGAAATAAAAGACAGTCAAACTGGATAAACTCTTCTTCAGTGTCTGCAAAATATCTTCCATGCGTATATTATTGCTTATTACTGATATTGTTTGTCTATAGAATCTGCAATGGCGCTATTATCCGCATGAGAGATATTATGTAGAATAGCAATAGTAAGATCATATGGACAAGCCATTGCCACATGTTTTATAAAGTTTTACTTTTTCATTTGTAAAGTTATCGTTTTTGAGTCATAAAGTATAACTTATTTTTCAGATGCTTAGCCATTAATTTGTGTATGGTAACACTCCACGAGTAGTTACCATACACAAATTGGTACATACCCCCATTGATACCCCTATAAAATTTGGAATCGCTTGTAAAATGTTGTACCTTTGCAGCGTCTTTAGAAGACAAGTGTTCTTTGACAGATTTGCCATACATTATTTATTATATATACCCAAGAAAACTCCATGAGTCGCTACGGACATTGTTCAGAAGATGTGGTAGCGCCACACTTTACAGCGAAGTTCTGGCATCATAGATAACTAAGTTAGTCAACAAAATCAAATGATATAATTTTGTTGGCTAACTTAATTACCAACAGTCACTTATTTGTATATGAGACCTGGCACACTTAACATTCCTCAAACAAACGGTGGTAGTATTCCGCCTTCTTTTCCAATTTGAGCGGATAGGCGCGTGACGATGACGGCATACGCCACCACCGCAACTGACGGCCGGAAAACTCCAGTTCCACACAGCCTCCTATCGGTGGCATAGGGATAAGAGTGGCAGGCTTTGAGGAGAAGATATCGGCGGAGGCGGATAGCTGCATCTTCAACTCTTCACTCGCTTTCCCTCCTGTCGTGACAACTGTGTGGCAGCATGGCATGGCTGTGAGCAAAGCGGAGATGTCCGTAGGCTCAAGTATCTCAAGGAAATTGTCACTGGCATTGTCTTTATGGCGGCACACTTTTACCGCTGTGTCGTAGAAAGCCAGCCCATTGCGTTCTGCAAACTCAACTATCCGTTCTTTGTAAAAACGTTTCTCCCCTTTCACCTCAAAATGAGCCTTGTCACCATAGTGAATCAAGCCCATCAGACGCCAGAAGTCATTTATCCAGTTGGGGTAAAAGAAATCCATCGACCACCGTGCTTTCGGCGGCGGAAAACTACCAAGGAAGAGTATCTTTCCTCCCGGCGGAAGGAACGGGCGTAAAGGATGTTCTTCTATTGTCATAAGCAAATGTAAATCGTTGGGCAAATCAGAGTAACAGAGACTCAACTTGTTTGATAAGCAGCTATTGGAAATTGATTTTCAACAGCTGCTTAACTTTATTATTCTTTTTCGTTTATTGCACTGCACAGTTTGTTTGCAGAGATACCGAGGAACCGGCAGGATGCCAACCTTTCAAGACGAAGGCCGGTGTGGAATAGCATTTGATAAGGGCGGCATCAGTCTTGGCATTTAGCCGGCGAGAATAAGGATGTCGGTGAGAAGTATCTACAAGCCGGCGTGTGTGACTGTCTCGTGTGCCATATTCAAGCATCCGTGCTGTCGGCAATCCGATAGAACTCCATCCTTCAGGGATGATGTTGTGAGTGAAGCAATTGATTAGCACAAACTCAGCATCAGGATATGACGTGCCCTTATTGGTGTTGGTGCGCCCAAAGTCAGCTTTGCATCCGTCAGGAGCAGAGAAAGTACATTCCAAAAACACATCACCATGATGGCCGGCAGTGTTCCTCACCCATGAGAGTGGTCCGCCACCATTGCGGAAATGGCTGCGGTAGGCAAAAAGGCTGCCCCTTCCAAGTATGGTGTCACCTCCGCCGTCAAGTTCGCAGCACTCCATATAGATAGTGCCGTTTGCCTGAAGCGCATCACCGGACCCTATGACATGAACCCTGTACAGCGCAATACGTTCTCCATTGATTAGCAGTCCCTCTGCCTGACCTTGCAAATCGGTGGCTATTGTCATGTCTTCCAAAATGATGTCATGGCAATTGTCAAGTGCGAAAGCTGCACGACGAGAAGGGAATGTACCGGGCCATTCATTGGTTTTCACCGTCAAGGGGTGAGGATTGAACACCTCATTGTTAGCGTAATGCACACGCGTAGACGCCATTCCCTCACCTTTAATCTTCACATTGGTCTTGTTACGGGCGTAAACTATCTCCTCATAATCGCCGGCTTTCACCAATATCACTGTACGCCGTGCACTGAAATCCGGCACAGCGTCAAGCGCGCCTTGCACTGTGCAGTAATCACCACAACCGGAAGCGTCCACAACGAGAGTATCTTTCAGGAACTTCGGCGCTTCCTTTGTTGTGAAAGTCCATGGATGCTTACGCGTCGTACCTTTATATTTCCGCGCCTTTATCGCTCCGCCAGATATTTCCACACTATATTTCCTGCCATAGTCCAAAACGTTGTTATGCAGATAGATTGTGGCTGTCTTGTCATGGATTATGACAGGATAGAAATGGAAAGCATCGGTAAAACCGCCGATAATGTTAAGCTGATACTCAGGAGGCGTTGGCTCAGCTGTGCCTGACGGAGTGCCGGGGCGAGTGTCCCGATTGGTAGGCATCACCGTGCGCGCATAATCATATGGGATTTTCGTGTAGCCGCAGTCTTTTCCATAAGTGCGGCTCTCCGTCGGACCGGCGGGAACACTTAGGTCAATGCTGTCAACTACCACTCCTGTGGCAACATCCGTGATGCGTATCATTCCCGCAGAGCCTACGGCAGGAACATCATCGAAAGTGATTTGAAGATGTGTGTCAGGGCAAACGCCAACAGCACCGTTTTGAGGATTAAGCGTCAGTGTCTGCGCATTGACATCGCACAAACCAACCAAAACCAGTAAGGATAAGGCAGCAATACGTATATTTTTCATCTTTTCGGCAGTTATAATTACTTCTTACAAACAAATCTTCCCTTTAAGGGCAATGTTTCAGAAGTTCGCGGCAGCCTTCAAGGCAATCACGGTAGGTAGCGTCAAAGTTGCCTGTGTACCATGGGTCGGCAACATCTCCCGGACGGTTTGTATAATCAAGCAGCATGTGGATTTTGCCTTCCGAGTCACCACCGCACATGCGCTGCATATTGCGTATGTTATAGGAATCCATGCCTATCAGCAGGTCATAGTGGGCATAGTCGTCACGGCGCAACTGCCGTGCGGTCTTTCCTTCGCAGTTTATTCCGTGTTCTGCCAGCTTGCGGCGTGCAGGAGGATAGACACTGTTGCCTATCTCTTCGGTACTTGTTGCTGCTGACGCTATTTCAAACTCATCTGACCTGCCGGCTTCGCTGACAAGTCTCTTCATTATGAACTCTGCCATCGGACTTCTGCAGATGTTTCCGTGGCATACAAAAAGTATTTTGGTTTTCAAAGCTCTTTGGTATTAAAAGTCAAAAGAATCGTTATTTATTTCTCAACCTCCATTTTCGGTCCCGGAGTGTTCCAACCGTATTTTTCTTTTTGTACGGAAAGATTCACAGAGAGGGAGTTGTTCCTGACGGTATAGCCATCAGTGCAAGCATCGAAATAGATAGGGAATGCGCGGAAGTTTGTCGCATAAGGCGAAGGGTGTGGCGCGCTGACAGTATTGTTCTCTATGAGCGAGCCAGGCTGATTGGACATCGTGTAGATACCTCCTGCATCATAAAGAATGCGCGCATAATCTTTGACAGTATTGCCTATGATACGATTGTTGCGCATACCCGTATCTTTAGGAGTCCAGCCCCAGCCTACACAGATGCCGGAGTAGTTCACTCGTGATACATTATTATTTTTAATGGAGAAGTCACGAACATAGCCACAGCCGATAGCCACCGCACCCCAATCGCGTGTTGTGACATTGTGGATTATATTACCGTCAATGACAAAGCCGGTTGTGTTTGTGTAGTTACGTGGATGATGCGCTTCACATGGTCCTTCGCCAAAAGAGCCTGCCATGATTGCCGTGCCGCCGATGTTCTCAAACTTGTTTCCGACAATCATTGCACCGACACAGTGATGTGCATAATCCAACGCTGTGGATGATAAGTTTGTGAATGTGCAGTTCTTAAAGTTAACACGCTCAGCATAAACCACAGACACTGCAGCCTCCGGGCGTATCACCCATGCCTGGTTTTCAAGCGTAGGAGCCCACGGCATCCCCTCGTTCTCTGTGAGTTTGTATGCGTCGATTATCGGGAAACCACCCTGAAGTGTGACATGCCCATATTTCAAAGGACGCTCCCATGAGGCATTCTCAAAAGAGACATTCTTGAAAGAGATGTCATGTACAGAGGCATATTCCGAGCCTTCTATTGTCACAAGGCGTGACAAAGAAGCTGAGGGCTGAGGTATAGGACGCAGCAGGAATGAGGAAGAACCTCTCTCCTCGTCTATCACCGGTTGCGGCCACGGATGTGAGAACTCCCAGCGTGACTCTGGATTGCGGAACGTGACAATGGCTTTATCGCCGGAAATACTGATAGCCTTGATACGCAGGATGGCAATTGCCCAACGCTGATGCACAACCATCTCATACTTGGCAGCATCGGCAACATTGGTTATTCCATAAGTCTGCAACGACTTCGCAGGAATGATGATTTGCTCATTGTCCTTGTCAAAGGCAAGCATACGCTCCATTTCAGGATATTCTTCCATAATACAGGAGTTGTCAGCCTTACCACCGGAAATGGTTCCGCCCGTGATAATGGTAGGACTATCGGGCGTTCCGCTATCTTCGGGACGTATGTAAAGCGGTTCGTCAAGTACGAAAGTATCTCCTTTAGCAAGGTTTATTGTTATGCCGTCCTTTATATTAGGATTATTTGTGCGTCGCCATTCTCTTGCTATGCGCAACGCCTTTTGAAGTGTTTGTACGGGAGCATTCTTAACACCTGTTGCCTTGTCGCTACCGCTGACAGACACATAAATGTCACCGGCAAAACAGTGCAGGCTCATCGAAACGAGGAATAACAGCAGTATTTGTCTTTTCATATTCATAGGTTAGTTAAGGTAAAAGCATTTGTTTAGTACATCTTTCCAAGCACCCAATTAATGAACGAGGTCGGAAAAAGTCTGCCGGCAAATATGAATAGGTGGTATAGCATACCTGTTGTGTTAAATGACCATGGACGGCGAGCTGTGGCAGTGCGGTAGATGCAACGCGCAATCTGCTCTGCTGTCATACCGTTCTCCTCATCATGTTCCATCTGCTTGACGGCCTTGTCCATATGAGTGTAAATATCCGCGCCCTCAATGATTTTCTTTCTCTGGAAATTTGTCTTGACATCTCCAGGAAGCACACTGGCAACGGTGATGCCGAACGGACGAACCTCATTGGCAAGTGCAAGTGCCATGGAATTAAGGGCAGCTTTGGAGGCTGAATAGAATGCCTGGAAAGGGATGGCATAGATGGCAGCGACACTGCTCGTAAACACTATGCGTCCCTGACGGCGCTCACGCATATAAGGAAGGACTGCCTGTGTGATGTTCAATGCACCAAAGAAATTCACCTCAAACTGTCGCTTTGCATCCTCGACTTTTGTAAACTCAATCGCACCCGAAACACCCATGCCTGCATTGCAAACAAGGATATCAATCTTGCCGGAAGAAGCGATGACTTTCTCCACTGCCGCACGACATACAACAGGGTCAGTCACATCACAGTCAACATGATTGATACCGTCATGGCTCTCACCATGGCGCGAGAACTCATAGACCTCATAGCCTTTGCTCACAAACAGCTCGGCAGCAGCTTTTCCTATTCCGGAACTGCCTCCGGTTAGTATTATTGTTTTCATATCTTTTTTCATTGGCTTCAAGAAATTCCGTCTTATCGTTCACCAACCGAAAGCCTTCGCACTGTTCATCCACAAGCCCTGAGCACGAAGAACCTGTTCTATGACATCCCTACCACAGCCATAGCCTCCGTTATATGGAGAGACATAAAGGCTTATCTCGCGGATGTCGCTGCACGCGTCCTTTGGACAACATGGGCACCCTACCCGCTTCATCACCTCATAGTCGGGAATGTCATCGCCCATATACAGAACCTCCTCATCTGACAAACCTGAGTCTGCAAGGAATACGTCGTATGTCTCTATCTTCACGGCACAACCCATGAAAATATCCTTAACTCCAAGATTCTCATAACGTTTACGCACTGAAGATGTGTTACCACCGGTGAGAATGGCAATCTGCAGGCCAAGTTTCTGTGCCAACTGAATGGCATAACCGTCCTTGATGTTCACTGTACGCAACGGCTCTCCTGTACAATCCATAGTGATAGTACCGGCAGAGAGGACGCCATCGACATCAAAGATGACGGCACGTATTTTTGTCAAATCATACGGAATCATTTGCAAACCTTATTTCTTGAAATAATTCAATGCAGAACCGATTGCTGTGGCAAACTCGGAATGCTTCGGTATATGGTATCGCACGCCATATATCTGTTCCATAATTCCAAACACCTTCTTGCACTGTGGTAGGAGGGTTAGATTGCCTATCATCACAAAATCCTTGATTCCACTACTGATAGACGCAAGAATTGCCGCGGAACCAATTGTCTGCACAACAGAACAGATGATGCCTAACGCAATGTCCTCATGCTTTGCTGTAGCCTTAGCATTTCCGAAGAGCGATGCCGTAGCAAATGCAGGCAGACCGGGGATTTCCTCGGCACAGATGTCACCTATCTGCAAATCAATGTTAGAGATGTTTCCATTCTTGGCAAGGCTGGAAATATGCTTGACGTCATCCGTACCTAACAACAGTCGTGAAAGACCGGCAAGCGTTCCACCGCCAATACCAAGTCCACCAATATGATGCACCGCACCGTTGTCGTACTTGACAAGTGTAGTTCCAGTGCCCATAGAGACAACTATCATCCTGTCAAGACCACTCTCATACTGCGCTCCCAGACCATCAGCAACAAACTCATCGGTGCGAGCAGTGGGAAGACCATAAATGTCACCCTTGATATATGCAGCTCCGACACCCGTAAGCATTACTTGCTCAATGTCACTGAGAGTGAGATTGTTCTCGTTGATGTACTTTCCGAAAGCACCATAAAGAGAGGTAACAGGGTCTGTCGCCTTGATGCGTATTGGAGAAATAATCTTTCCATTGCGTATGCCGACAATCTTGGTTGTGGATATGCCGACATCTATTCCTATCACAGTCTTCATAATATAAAAAGGCTGATGTCATTATATATTTAAGTGACTGCTGAAAAGTAATTTTATATTGAAAAAATATTTATCGAAGCCATAACCAATATAAAAAAGCCTCCAACAGCCACTTATATTCTTATTCTATACAAAGTGTTTTAACCTTCTGCCAATCTATGTCGTCGGTAGAATCTACTTTCTCGTCATAAACCTTAATCTCCGTACCCGGACGGCAGAACACCGGCATCTCATCAAGAGGAACCTCTACATTACGATACCACTTGCCACCTTCGAAGTGTTCACCTGTAAAGAAGTTAACCCACTCTCCTTCCGGAAGATAGATGTCGCGACGATCATTGCCGTTCATAACAGGACAAACAAGGAACTTTCTGCCGAAATAATACTCGTCATCTATGTGCCATACGGTCTTGTCCTCCGGATGATGCATCAGCAACGCCTGAATCATAGGCCAACCGGACTCAGTGGCTATGCGTGATTCCTCTATTATATAAGGTAATAGGCGATAACGCAGACGCCACCATTTCTTTATGTCCTCGGCTATTGTAGGATAGTACCATGGCTCACGCTTGTGAGAACCGTGATAACGCATGTGAGAGGAGAACACACCAAACTGTGTCCAACGCATGTAAACCTTTGGGTCAATTACTGAGTTCATGAAGTCCGGCTCACTATGGAAGCCCGGCACATCATGGCTCCAGAATGCAAAGCCTGAAAGACCGAAATGCAAGCCGCCTTTCAGAGAACCTGCCAGTCCTGCCCATGAACTCTCAGAGTCACCGCCCCAATGCAAAGGATAGCGTTGACAACCTGCCCATGCAGCACGTGCCCAGACAATGCCGTCGCCTGTGACATCCTTTGTTACCTCATAAGCAGCCTTCTGGTACAGCAATGAGTAGATGTTGTTAAGCTGCTCCGGTGTCATGGACTCGTAAGTAGCATCCATGTGAATATTCTCACCAAAATCGGTCTTTATGCATTTCACACCCATGTCAAGCAGATTCTTCAACAGACCTTTATACCACTCTGTGGCTTTCTCGGAAGTGAAATCTATCGTGCCGGCATAGTCAAGGGTTGAGAAGTTTGATGCACCGGATGTCCCGGCAGCGTTCTCCCAACCTCCTGTAGGTGTGGAGATATATTTGTTTGCCTTTGTCTCTTCAATCTGCTCTGCACCGTTGGCAACGTAAGGCAGCTGCCAAAGCGAAACCTTATAACCATTATCAGAAAGACGCTTCAGGAAACGTTCCGGATTTGGGAAACGTTCCGGATTGAATTTCCATTCGCAAAGCCAGTCTGTGCGGAACCAGCCTGTGTCCAGATGAATCACATCACATGGATAATGCTCGGCACGCAGCCTGTCACAAATCTCGTCCACCTCGTCAGCAGAGAAATATGTCATGCGTGACATCCATATACCAAACGACCAAATCGGGAGCATCGGAGGGAAGCCTGTCAACTGACGATAATGGAACAGAATGCGCTCCGGAGTCTCGCCACCGATGATGAATGTGTCAATCGTCGCACGGTCGTTGCGGAACTGCACAGAGCGGCTTGAATGGTCGGCAAGCGAAAGGCGGCAATAGTCAGAAGTGTGGTAAAACACACCATACATACGGCTTGACATATAGAACGGAATATTCTTATATGCCCGCCTATTGTTCACACCCTGTCCGTCCTGGTTCTTCAAATAGAATGTCTGACCGGAAAGGTCCATCTTACGGAAGCGCTCGCCCGTGCCTACAAAGCATTCATCTGCCTCACATTTGAAAGAGACTGTAGCACGGTCGGGCTTGCCTTCTGTAAGGCAGAAGCCTATCGGCAGCGCATCATAGCGCGGAGGAGAGAAATGGTCATCACTCAGTTCCACACCCTTTGCAAGATTACCGTCAGGATACACCGTAAGATGTATTGTCGGCTGCGGTCCGGGTTGCAGGTCGCTCCACCATTCTGTGTTGTACGGTGTGATGTCAATCCTTGCGCGTGTCCTACCGTCATTATCCTTTATGGTATAGACATTATCTGCAAACTCAACAGACAACGGCTTATGCGTCAAAGCCTTGTCAAGTTCCAACATATAACTGCCGGTGTCCTTCATCTCATCATCTACCATAGATGTGAACATACGGACAATGGAATCGCCGTATGCACGGAGAATCAATATATAATCCCTCTGTGGCACATCTGTGTCGGCAAGCATATCTTCCTGCAGCACCTGCTTCTGATAAGGCACAGTGATATGTATGTCGCCATCGACAGCCTTCACCTCGGTGGAGGTATAGGCTTTCCACAATGACTCATCCTTTGACAGACTTTCATCGAAGTCCATCCAATCAAATAGGTAGTAGTTGGTTTGTTTCATTTTCAGTTATAAGTGGGCGGCAGTAATATGCACGTCACATGTCCGTACAATCCGCCGCCTATATTATTATTTATTAAGGTCAGTCCTTGTTCGCCTTCTTACGCTCGTTGTGGTCAAGGATTGTCTTGCGTATGCGCATAGATTTCGGTGTCACCTCCACAAGCTCATCTGCCTTGATATATTCCAGACATTCCTCCAGCGAGAGGACAGTTTTGGGAATGATGCGTGCCTTATCGTCAGAACCTGACGCACGGACATTGGTCAACTGCTTTGCCTTGGTCACATTGATTACAAGGTCATTGTCATGGACATGCTCGCCCACAACCTGACCGTAGTAAACATCCTCCCCCGGGTCGATGAAAAACTTTCCTCTGTCCTGCAGTTTGTCTATGGAGTAGGCAAATGCATTACCTGTCTCAAGAGCAATCATGGAACCATTTGTACGACGGAGAATATCTCCCTTATACGGCTCATACTTTTTGAAACGGTGTGCCATAATAGCCTCACCCTGTGACGCTGTAAGGACATTTGTACGAAGTCCCATGATGCCACGTGAAGGTATGTCAAATTCAATGTTCACGCGGTCGCCCTGAGCTTCCATGGAAGTCATCTCACCCTTACGGCGTGTCACCATGTCAATCATCTTGGAAGAGAACTCCTCAGGCACATTGATTGTAAGTTCCTCGATAGGCTCACACCTCACACCGTCAATCTCTTTGTAGATTACAGTAGGTTGCCCCACCTGCAACTCATATCCTTCACGACGCATTGTCTCGATAAGGACAGAGAGATGGAGCACACCACGCCCGCTGACAATCCACTTGTCGGTGGAGTCTCCAAAAGGTTCTACACGTAGGGCAAGGTTTTTCTCAAGTTCCTTTTCCAAACGGTCATTGATGTGACGTGAAGTGACGAACTTGCCTTCTTTGCCGAAGAAAGGAGAATCGTTGATAGTGAAGAGCATAGACATTGTCGGTTCGTCGATAGCAATCGGCTCCATCGGCTCCGGATTTTCGAAATCACAGATAGTGTCGCCAATCTCGAACTTCTCCAAACCAATAATCGCACAGATGTCACCACTCTGAACTTCCGCAGCCTTGGCATGTGACATGCCCTCAAAGACATGCACCTCCTTTATGCGTGTCTTCTCCATACTGCCGTCACGGTGGGCAATAGTGACATTCATGCCCTCCTTCAGCGAACCGCGATGAACACGTCCGACAGCAATACGACCAGTATAATTTGAGTAGTCCAAAGATGTTATGAGCATCTGCGGAGTACCCTCAAGCACAGTCGGAGCAGGGATAACCTCAACAATCTTGTCTAACAGATAGTCGATATTGTCAGTAGGAGAATTATAATCCTCAGACATCCAGCCGTTCTTGGCAGAGCCATATACCACAGGGAAATCAAGCTGCTCCTCTGTAGCATCAAGAGAGAACATCAGGTCAAAGACCATCTCATAGACTTCCTCCGGACGACAGTTTGGCTTGTCAACCTTGTTCACAACAACAATCGGCTTCAACCCAATCTCCAAAGCTTTCTGCAACACAAAACGAGTCTGTGGCATCGGACCTTCAAAAGCGTCAACGAGCAGAATACAGCCGTCAGCCATATTCAGCACTCGCTCCACCTCACCACCGAAATCGGAGTGTCCCGGAGTATCGATGATGTTGATTTTGGTTCCTTTCCAATTTATAGAGACATTCTTCGACAAAATTGTGATACCACGTTCTCTCTCAAGATCATTGGCATCAAGCACTTGGCCGGAATTGTTCTGACCGTCACGGAAAAGCTTTCCCGCAAGCATCATCTTGTCAACCAAAGTAGTCTTGCCATGGTCGACATGCGCAATAATTGCGATATTTCTAATATCCTGCATAATCTTTCTGATGTTTCCACGAAACACAATTTCATTCCACCCTCGCCCTCCTGCCACAACAGCATGAAAACCAATTCCATTGCCCATTTGGGAAAGAAAAGCATGTGGTTACAACATAATTTATTATTATTTTCGGTGCAAAATTACAAAAAATATATTAAATATTTTGCTGATAGAGGAAAAAGTTGTAATTTTGCAACGCATTTTCACTAAGAGATGCTGCATTCGATGATGTACGCGGCTTCGATTAAGGTTGCGGAGACATCAGAAGAACGTAATTAACAAACCATTAATCACACTAAATTCATGTATTTAAATCCAACAAAGAAGGCAGAGATCTTCACACAGTACGGAAAGTCAACAACTGACACTGGTTCAGCAGAGAGCCAGATTGCACTCTTCACTTTCCGCATCAAGCACCTTACAGAGCACCTGAAGGCTAACCACAAGGATTTCAGGACAGCACGTTCACTGACAAAGCTCGTCGGCAAGCGTCGTGCACTCCTTGATTACCTCTACGACCGCGACATCAATCGCTATCGCGCCATCATCAAGGCTCTCGGTCTCCGCCGATAAGATGTGCCGCCGGGGATTCATTTCCACATCGGCAATCTTCGATTAATGAGAACTCAAATCTCGCCACCATTGTTTTTGGTGGCGAGATTTTTTGTTATGTCTGTTCGCCCCATTCTCACCATGGCATAGCACAAGCACTACTCGGCTCTACCCGGTTGGCTTAACAAAAACATCCCACGGCATTCTCCCGGCACTATAATATAATATTGTATGGCAAATCTGTCAAAGAACGCTTGTCTTACAAAGACGCTGCAAAGGTACAACATTTCACAAGCGATTCCAAATTTTATAGGGGTATCAATAGGGGTATCTACCCATATACCTGCTGTTTTTCATGATTTTATGCCGATGCTTCTGCTGATTATTCACAGTAATCCTCTGAATCTACATGAAGAATAATTTACCCACCGCACATAGTTACTAAAATGAGAAATCATTTATGGTGCCAATGCCCAATAAAAACAAATACATTGAATGCAGTTGAGTTTTTCAGGATGTTTTTCTAAAAATACCAAAAGACAGAAATTAGAAAACAATGGTTGCCCCTTTTATACTAGCTGACACTTCAATATTAGCAACCTTATTCTTTGGCAGTCATTGCATCAACTTATAGTCAAACAAAATTGATTTGCGAAACCACATATATACCTTATTGTATAGTCACCCAAAATTGGATTGCGAAAACACTCATGCCTTATTGTCAACATCTCCATGCAAAGTGTGGCGGAGCCACAACCCTTACGGGAAACGTCCCCGATAAGCCAAACGAGCAGAGCGAAACTTGTTTCAGCTATGCCGTGGCGAGGGGAGGTAGAGCGAAGCTCAACCACCTCCGGCTTTAGCCGTGAGGACTGTAAAGAAACTCAAACGCTGTGTGGTGGAACCACACTCCTTTATGCCGGAAACACAGGCGGTAAAAACGCCGCAAGCCAATCCCATGCAACTGCGCGGAGATGAAGCAGAAAAGAGTGTGGCGCTGCCACACGGCTTATCATGCAGAGTATCAGCCCCATCGCTAAAGCGAGGGGGTACCATAAGGGCTGTGGCTCCGCCACACTTGATGAGGAAATCGGACAACACAACCATACCGCATATTATTCATATTCATACTCCTACTCATACGCAATATTGCATAATCAACCGGTAATGTCTTGCAAAACACAATCATTGGGAATAATTTGGAAACCATGAGCAATGCACGTGCATATTTTCGCAAATCAATTCTGTTTGACTATATCATGAAAGCATAAAAAAAAATACGCAACCCTGCGGACCTCCCGGTCCTCAGGCTGCGTTTCTCTCTCTTTTTCACACACTATAAACCGTTTTTTACTAATAGATAATTACAACCGTGAACAGACACGGTCTTCAACAGACAATGTCACGGCTTTGATCGGTTATCATGGTATAAGATAAAATAACTGTTCCTGAAACATGTGTGTGTGTGTGCAGGAATGTCTTGCCGGCTCTTTCATGAGAGAAAAGGTACATTCTGCTATTTGTTTTTTTTCTGATTGGCGACATCCCTGCTTTCACACATGCATCTGCCTCCTTAGAGCTCCCAAGCACCGGAGTACGGGCTCTCCTTCGCCTCCTCCGGGATATCGCCCTCGATAATGGGGATATCCTCGCCTGTACCGTCACCGAAGTCGACATAGACTTTTGAGGCATGATCCATGAGATTCTCCTCCATTGGGATTATCTCGATTTTAGGAGCTATGTATGGTTTCTTCTGTTTCATTGTCTTGTCCTCTTTTTTTGATTGATTTTCCATAGTTTTTTGTTATGCCGGCAGACTGGATTTTCCGCCTGCCGGCATGGGTGTCATTATTTTACAGAAACCTTCTTTCCGTCTACTATATAGATTCCGCTTGGGAGACCGCTGAGGTCTGTTGTGCCGCAGCGGACTGCCTGTCCCCAGAGGTTGTAGACAGCCTCCACGCCTTCACGTACAGTGATGCCTGAATCAATTTCCTCTATGCCTGTGGCTGTGCCACCGTCATCGAAGGACAGCAGGTGGCGCTTTGCCTGCAGACCCACCTGTTCCACATCCTGATGCTTGTCCACTATCCACCAGCTGTAGCCCGGAACCTTTGTTGCCTTCGTGACATGGTAGAGGGCGCCTTTATGGAACACATAGGAGTTTGCCGGTGCCTCTGCCTCATTCTCAAAGGTAGCATAGAGGTCCAGCTGACAGTCCTGGTATTTCGTACCGGCGAGCTTGTAGGATTTGTCCCTTACGTAGGAGGAACCGCCGTCTCTGTCATAATCCAAAGAGTGGAACTTCTTATAGACCACAGATGTACTGTTGATGCCAATGACATCCTCAAGCTCCGATTTCGTGAGCGTTACTTTCGGGATGATGTAGTACGGTGGGAAAACATTGTTATTGTTGATGTTACCTACAGTAATACTATTGTCCTCGATAAGGCTTCCCACACCCGGCTTGATGAGGTAGCACTCGCCACGCTTGAGCACAACCTCGTCTTCCAGTGCATTCTCAAGGTCAACGAGCTCAAACTCTATGCGTCCGTCCTTTACAGGCGTGTCCTTCATCCTTGACAATTTCACCTCTGCGGAGAACGCGCTTCTCAGCTGCCATTTTTGGAGGTCGACAGGCAGACAGATGGGGTTCCACTTTCCAGTGGTGAGGTTGCGCTTGAAGACCATCGCCTTCTGGTTATAATGGTCTGTATAGTCTTCTTGGTCTTCTCCAACAATTCCCGGAGTCCTGAAATCATTCCATTCATCGCTGACGGCGAAGCTCAGTCCAAGATACTTCACACGGAAGTCATCGACATAGACATAGTCGTTATTCGGCGCATCGGCATTACTTGTTTCATTGGTCGTCAGACCGTCCGGCAGTTCTATACCGATTTCCATGTCCTTTGTCTTTCCTTCTTCGAAGGCTGCGTATACCATTACCTGGTTAGGATAGAGCTTTGAGTAGAACGCCACACCTGCCTCTACCTTGTTGGAGATTTTACTGTCACCGATGCCACCGGCAAGAAGATTCTTGTATGTGTCGTCTTGCGGACAGTTCTCATTATTGCTGCTAAGATCCAAGAATGTCTCAGTGTTGAGAGTCTGCTCGAACTTACCCATGATTTTGGCATCCTCCGCATAGGACTTCTTGAGCAGCGGTGTTGTTGCATACGCTACGGAATTTATGGCAGGATTGTTGCCATTCTCGTCAAGGAATTTCGCGTACAGCACCGCTTTGCCATCCTGCCCGCCGGCGTCATTGTAGAATCCCTGGCACTCAACCATGTACCATCCTGGTTTGCTCAGCGTCACTTTCTGGCAAAGTTTTGCACCTTTTTCGGCATTGCGGAGTCCGGCACACTGGAACATGCCGAAGTTAGGACTCAGCGCTTCATGCAAACGTGTCGCACTCTGATTCGGGAATGCGGCAGAGAAACTTGTCTCGTACTGCACCTTTCCTTTTGTCTGCCATCCTCTGCCATATTTTTCAACACTTTCGGTCGCACTGTATATGTTCGAGATATTGAAGCCCTGTGCGCGCAGCAGGAATGTGGCGTCAGCAAGAATCGCGTCCTTGTAATCCTCTTCGAACGAGCTTTCCAATGTTCTTTCTTTCGTCAGCTTCCAGTAGGTGTTTTCTATAGGCAAACCAGTTTGCTCTGTTCCATCCTCGCCAATGTATTTTATGTTCTGACGTTCGCTGTCTGTAAGCGCCCTTACAAGATTGTCATTTCCGTTTTTGAAGACATGGACACTCATGGGACAGCCTGAGCACAGATAGTATTTGGTGTTGTCTACGGTAACGTATATCCTATAAACCTTGTCGGTAGCGGTTGACTCGCTTGTCACCTCTTCAAATCTCCAGGCAGGATTGTTTATGTCTGCTCCTGACTTTGTGCCTCTGTCCCAGAAGACTCCTCGTCTGGACTGTCTCTGGTCATTCACAAAAGCCATAAGTGAGCCGACATCCGTTCCGTTGCCGTTGTCAAACGGACCACGGAAATAATAAGTATAATACCTATTCCATATTTGACCATTCCGTGTCCTTGACATAATCACCGGCAGTCCCACGGTGAAGGTTGCGGTACGTGTGCCCCAGAAGCCTCCGGCATTGAGGAACATGTCCCTGCCCACATTGTACAAAAGCACTCGGGAAGCATTTGAGTCTAAGATGTCCGGAAAAGTTTGGGAATCCGGATTGGCGAAAGTAATATCTCCATCTTTGTCAATGTCAAGACCCGCGCCCGTGAAATTAGCCTTTTCGGCATCACCCTGTGCTGCGGAGCGTTGCGGAATGGCAATGAAGAAGAGACACATCAGGCCAAGCCTGAGCAGTGTCTTGCAGAATACATTTCTTTTCATGATAATACTATTTGTTATATGAGTTTGATATAATTTTTTCTCTGTCCCTCCCGGTTCAACACACTGTGAGCCTTCAGTGGAATCCATATATGTGATTGTCTGTTGCTTCTCCACCTGTCCATGTCGATGTGAATATGGATACACAATATTCTGTCGGATAATCATATATTCAGGCAACAAAGGTACATATATTTCTTCTCAATTAACCCTTTTTAGGGGGGGGTAATAAAGTTTAACGTATATGGCGTGAGTTTTCTTGTTAATTAACATTTGTATTATGTTTTTATGACTATTCTGCTGCGCAAAAACACTTGTTTTCAAGCACTGTTAAACGGGGGCTTGAAATCAGGCACTTTGAATTGCTATCCTATTTATAGTCAAACTGGATTGATTTGCGAAAATAATGCAAATCAATTCTGTCTTACTATAAATCGTTGTCATAAAAGTTGCATTCCGCAAAATTTTGAACAATGAGAACAGTACATGAGAATGACACTATGATAGGTTACCTTTTACTGTGCGAAAGGTAACCTTTCATCAAGTAAAGTGTTACCTTTTGCAATGCAAAGCGTTACCTTCCGTCACGGTAATCACATTTTGACATTTATTGATTTTTTAGTTTGCAACAAGCACTAAGATACGTAACATTTTGCAAGCAACAGGCGCACTTTGCTTACATATTGACAAAACAAAGGGGTAGTAATGACTTTCACAATTCATTACTACCCCTGATTAAATTAAAAACATTCTCCGATGTGCAAGTTCTTTCATGGCATGAAACAAGCTGCACACCGCTTTTCACGGTTACTCCGCAAATGGAGTGTCCATTGCTTTGCGCATGTTCAGCACCCTCAGCAAATTGAAATGGTTCAGCACAATGGTGAAGTATGCCAATGATTTACTGCTACGGTTCTCATAATAGATTTCCTTGCTGTAGATGCGGTACTGCCCTTTGCCAGGGTCAACCATCTCCTTGGCATAGATATGCTCAGGATTCGACACAAGCGGGAAACCGCCATTGTAGTTCTCCACACCTTCAAAGAGCAACGCATCTATCAGTGTGCGCTTTGCCAAGTCAATAGTCTCAGCCTCTTTGTCCATCACAGGGACAACAACAGAGAACACGCGTGTCCCTCCATTGCCTACCTTCTCCAGATAGACCACGTCGCTTTTGCCGAACAACGGCATTACCGACAGTGCGAACAGGATTCCAAATAATAGTCTCATACGTTACTTTTTGCATTACAACAATCTGTTCAGGAAACCGCCAATTCCGTCAAAGGCACGTGAAATGACGATAATCTCTATTGAATCATCAGTAGCGTTCTTCAATATGTCATAAATCACCTCATCGCCCTTCTTTGAGCCCTTGATTTTGATTACAGCCTCAGTTGCCGACGGATTCTCGCTGACTTTTCCAGTTCCAAGGAACACGCGTGAGTCCGCACCGACACCTTTTATCTGCTTGTAGATGTCAAACATCATGTTCTTGCGCACTCCGACATTTGAGCCGATGCTTATGGATGCAGCTTTCACAGAGCCACGCTGCTTGGCAGGCTGGGCATTTTCTTCCTCATTCTTCTTTTTCTTTGATTTCTTGTCCACATAGTCTTTTGCCTCCTTTATTTCCATGACCTTGCCGGCAACAGGGAACACATCCTCGGCAAATTTCTTGATGTGGTCATCCATGGCGTCCACAGCCTTCTTCACAGCTTCTGCAGCATTTTCCATTGAGGAGTGCGGCTGGTCGGCATCGGTCATCTCTATCCATGAGCCTTCATGCACATTTATACCTTCTATTGAGATGTAGGCGTGAGACTCATAATTTGTCTTGCCTTCCTTTGTCTTGCTTGTCGTCTGGTCAAGTTTGTCGAAAGTGATGTTGATAAGTCCGTCGAGACCCGCCTTCCGGGCAGCTTCAAGAGTAGGATGCAGCTGCCGGACGAAGTCGATGGTTGTCACCTTTGACAAACCTTCCACAGTCTCAGATGCAAGGAGTTCCAAAGCATCCTTTGTCACACCGGAGTTTGCAGCAGTGATGCCCATAAGTCCAACCTTGAGTTTTGCCTGACGGTCAAGGTTCGGCTCATAGTAGTTGGTGCGCTCATCCTTCTTGAACACCTTTGTCACACCGGAGCCCAATTTTCCCCATAGTTTCTTGGAGCGTGACACGAACACCACATTGAATGAGCCGTCCATGTTCTTGAACAACTCGGCAACAGTCTTGTCGCCATCCTCCTTGCCGTAGACCTTCAGCAAAGACTCATCGGCACTGAGCACCTGCTCACAACGTGCCTTGCCGATTTCCGTCCTGTTGCCTCCAACCTCTTTGTAGACAGTGAACATCATGTCACGACGCACACCGGAGGCAGAGCCTTTGTTGACCTTTACGCCCTTAGCTTCGGCATCCTCCTTGTCAACATCACTTTGATAGATTTCTATCATCTCAGCCGTGACCGGCAGACTGTTGTCAATGAAGTCGATTATGTCCTCGTCAACAGTATTGAAAGCCTTATAGTAGGCTGTGTTGATGTCCTTGTTGCTGGCAGAACACTCAAAGACGGAGTTCGCAACCTCCTTGCCGTTTGTAACGTCAACCAAGGCAACATTCATCTTCACGGTGGCAGTATAGGTGTCCTTCTTCTTGCTTGAGAAAAGTTCCTCATCCTGCTTGTGTGACGCCTCTGTGACCTTTACGTTGAGTGCATACTTATATCCATCGGAAGCCAGTTGGCCGTTGGCAGTCAGCGTCTGCCCCTTTGTTGTCTTCAGGGTATGTGCTTTGCTCATACCCATAATCAGTTTCGTCTGCAGGCGGTTTTTCTTGTTGCTGTCCAGAGAGACAGCAGACTGTACAGGGTTCATGTAAACTTTTTCCACTTGCGCGTTGGCAGACATTGCTATCAAAGCAGCAAATGCTGTCAAAAGAAATTCTCTTGCTCTCATAATCTTTTTTTTAGTAGTTGTTTCAGTTTATTAGTTATCGGATGCCAAACGGAAAGAAACATCCTTGGCAGATAATTCCGGATTCATCTGTCCACGCCATGTGGCACTGCTCACAGTAAAATAGGATCCCGGACCATCTGCTCCTCTGACGACACGCAGGAAACCGGTTGCCGGCCCCTGTGGCGAAGGTCCTGACTGTGCATAATGGCCGAACCAGTCCGAACACCATTCACGGCACTTTGTCATATCCTCCATGCCGAGTTTGCCGGCGTTCTTGGCGCAATACTCCCATTCTGCTTCGGTAGGCAAGCGGTAGGACTTGCCGGTCTTCTCATTCAGCAATGTGATGAAATCCAAACATTGGCTGTAAGTCACATTGACAACCTGCCCGTTTGCACCTATCATGTTCTCGTCAATCTCTCCCATCACACTCTTCCATAACGATGCGGAGACCATTGCCTTGCCAATGTTGAACGGGCGGAGCTGTACAGCATGCACCGGGCGACCATAATAGAAACTATTGTCACCCATGGAGAACGAGACATTTTGAACAGCTATCTCACCATAGCTGACATTGCCAACCTTCAGAGAGCCTTCCACATTAAGATTGACAGTTATCTTTACAGTTCCGTTGGCAGGGATTTTCACAGCGCGTTTCTCATCGGCATAACCATCGGCTTTGACAAGCAGTTCATGCTCCCCCTTTTCGCCTTCAAAGACAAAAGGGGTAACCTCGCTTACCAGACGACCGTCAATGTAGACTTTAGCCTTTGAGCCAAGATTGCTTGATATTTCCAGCTTGCCCAATACCTTGTTTATGGACATGATATAAGTGGCATTGTCTTCAAGCTGTACGGGGAATCTGTAAATCAACGGCTCATGCAGTGGGGATTTTATGGTCATCTCCTTTGCCGTGCTCAGCAATCTGACCCAATACTCATTGTCACGGAACTCGCTCTCGATGACGCCCTTTCCCTCAAACTTTACATTCTCTTCCGCCAAGCCTACACGAACCAAGGCAAACGGAAGATTCTGTCCATAAGCATTCTTTGATGGTCTGTTCTGCGCCTCTGTGGTAGCAGAGAGGTCTCCATCCTTCTTGTAGCATGGGGTTGAAACCTTCAACTGGGCATAGGATTCAGAGGCTAAAAGGAAGAATGTTACCAGCAAAAACACTAATCTGTGTTTCATAAAATCACTTTTATTGGTTAGAATTCGAAATCAGTTGTCTTGAATCTGTTTGGGTCATCTATATGCTGCCATGTACGCACATAAATCTTCGGAGCTTCCTCGTTGGAGAAATCCCAAAGCAGGAAGACTATGCCTTCGTCACTGTATGTGGAAGAGTTCCATTTCTGTTTCAATGTCACTCCATACATGTGAGTATGCAAAGGATTGTTCTCAACCTCGATTTCATCAAACTTTACATTGATGTACTTGTTTTTTTTGAATGTTTTTGCAAGATTTGCGAGATACTGTGCCTTTGACTGCTTGGTGTATTCTGTCTTGGCAACCATGCCACGACCATCCTTTACTCTGGTCATTGTGCGCTTACCTGTTATGATGAGTGCATCGTCGCTGAAGACATTATTAAGGAAAGTCATATCCTTCTGGCAGTAAGCCGTGCGGAACTGCTCCACATAATGGAGAATCTGCATGCGGCGGTCATAGTCATCAAGCGTCACCGCGCCTTTCATCAAAGATGTGTACTGGTGCTTGCCCATTGAGATGACAATATCATCAATCCTTCCGCCTTTGTCATAGCTGATGGTTATCTCCTGAGTACGGCTCTCCTCATATTCATCAGTCAACGGAATCATCTCTATGGCAATGTTTGCCACCTCATAGCCACGCACACGTCCGTTGGCTTTCAGCGACAGGCATTTCTGGAAAATGTCGTCATCCATGACTCTGAAATGAACATTCGCCCACATCATTGCCAAGCTGTTCTTTGCATCATTCGTCATGTTGATGCCGGAGAAATCCAGTTCATCAGACTTTGCTGCCTCTGCCTTGTTGATGGCTGTGAGCAATCGTGCCGTATTCATCTCCATGACAGCAACAGGCATACCCGATGGCACTCCTTCATTTTTGTCTATTTCAAAGGACACTTGGTTCTGTGCGAAAAGATTGCCACAGAAGACCAATGGAAAGAGAAATAAATATATAAGTTTTTTCATTGTTATATAAGTTTTGTTTATTTAGAAAGCGTAAACCACACATGCTTTTTTGACTCTATGCCTACAGTATCGGCAGCCTTGCCTGACACATAATCTATACGCCCTGAGCCTGCATCGGCACTTATGAACTGCACGATGCTCCCACCGTCTCCAAACACCACGTAAAACGCCTCGCTTGGAGTTGGGCAAGATGTTTCATTACTGCCAAGGCGTTTAACCTTATATTGTGACTTGTACTTGTTTAGAGCCAGCTTGACCTTGTGGAAATCCTGCTTGCCCATCACGTCTTGTATAAGTTTCTTATGCCAATCTTTCAATGAAGCATCATTTATTGCCAACACATTGTCGGTCACAGGCTCGGTTACCTCTTCCTTACGTGCCGGGGCTGCTTTCTTTTCCTCTTTGACCTTCTTGGGTTCCGGTCTCGGCGTGATAGCATTGAGAGTTTTCTGATTGACAGCCTCAACAGTTTCAGCGGCAATAAGGTCATTTTTCTTCACATACAGGAAAATCCTTGTCATGTCTCCACGCGGCATCTCTATGGACTGGCTTTCTGTCTGCATGTCCTTGATAAGCACCTGGTCGGCTCCTGAGAATTTCTTCTTTGTTGCCACATACTGGCTAATCTCTATCAGCAGCAACTGCTTTGCAGCCTCAGCAGCCTCTTCCCTTGTCTTTGCTGTAGCTTCCGCATACACATAGCTGCCATCACGCTTAATCTTGTTGATGGTCTTGGAAGGTGACTCTCCATTCTGTGCCATTGCAGCTATGGAAAGATGTGGGAGGAATGCCAGCGTTGCCACTAAAAATAAAAATATCTTTCTCATTACTCTTTCATTTTGTTTTTAAGTCTTTGAACAGATTCTTGACATTGGCAGTCGGGACATACGCGTTCAGTCGTCCGGACACTGTACCCCTGCCCTCACCCATTTGTGCGGTATCGAATGACAGTTTCGTCACATGTGCATATCCCAAGGCTACATTGCGCATCACAAGCTCAACCTCCACGATGTTGCCGGTCTCACTTATAAGCCCGACATAAGGAGTACAACCGTTCTGCAGGCAAAACGAGACATATTGCCTTAATGAAGTCGTGACAATCTTCTGTTGGTAATTATAGGTCTGCTGCCTGAGAGTAAGCGTATAGTTCTCTGCCTGAGGCAAGTCTGTGCCGGTCAACATGTTCGCTATGGTTTCAAACTTATATTCAGGAGTATTCAGCAAGTGGAACAGTCTCTTTTTCTTGTCCCTCCGGAAATAACGGTTGCCTGTAAGCGAATCCATGTAATAGCTTTCACCCGGCAGCACATAATAGCCATGCTCCTGAGAATGTTGCAGCACATCACCATTTACAATAGTATCCTGCACCTCCGGACTTTGTCTTGCACGAAGAATGTCATCAGCCAACCTTTGGTCATTTTCGATAAGGTTTCTGCCACTGAGCAGTTCATTATCGACAGGGATGCTCAATGCACATACTGTAACACCGTCTTTCTTCCAAGTAATGACATAACGCCTCTCAAAATCCATTGATGTCTGCACAGACAAAGTTGAATCTCCTTGCAACTTGTCAATTACCGGCAGAGAGCCTTTGGCAAAAACGACTCTGTCCTCACGCATTTGTTGTCCGACGGGCTTCAGACGTTTCAATGGCAAATCGGTTGACAGCCAATATCTTTCAACAAAATCAGCAATATCTCTGCCAACAAATTCCCTCTGCATAGGAGAGAAGATTGTGTAACCGACATGCACAACCTCATCGTTGTTCACAACCACTGTCAACGGGCGGTTCTTATAAGAGAACACATCATAATACCAGCCGTCCGTAAGTTTGTCAATCTGAGGCCTTATACCCGATACCTCTGCCATTTCCTGCAAGAGATTGGAGTGGAATCCGGAAGCAGCAAAAGAGCATACGTTTGCCAGCACTCCCAAAACGAGGAGTGCCGACAAACGCTTTATTATCATAAATGGCTGTGCCATCAGCATCAAAGATTATCTGTTGAAGAACCTGCGCTTACCGCCATGCACCCATACACCTCCACGCAGCTGTCCGTTCTTGAACTGTGTGTTCTGTATCTCGTCGCCCGGATTAAGTTCAAGGACATCGCCATCCATACTGTTCAGGTCGAGAGTGTATGACTTTGTCACACGGATAGTGCCACCAAGTCCATTGGCAGGACCGGTATATTTGCCCCATGAGACAGACGGTCCCTTAGGAGCAGCAGGCTGTGTTTTCTCCGGTGCAGGCTTTGTCTCTTCCTTTTTCTCCGCCTCCGGCTTCACAGGTTCTGAGACAGGTTCTGCCTTAGCTGTCGCTGTCTCGGCTTTGACAGAGTCAACTTTAGCCGTATCAACTTTATTGATCGCTTCAGGAGCTTTCTCCTCACTGCCACCCATTTGGGAAAGGGCGAAACCACCGCCACCAAGCACTGCCAATGCTGCAACACCAATAGCGGCTTTCTTCTTCCATTTGTTTTTATCTCCATCAGATATATTGCCGAATGGAACCAACGGTTTGCCACATTCCTCACACACAAAGTTGGATTTCTCTACCTCTTGGATAACTCTTTCTGCCGCCAAGTCACAATCATCATTGCGGCATATTCCTTTTATCTTTGCCATTTGTCTTTCAGTTTTTAAATTAAAGTTCTTTCAGTTCCGTATTGAAAATGTCTTTTGCCAAATCTCTGTATTTAAGATATGTTGGGTCAAACTCATTGTTTTCACACATTGTTGGCAAAATCACTTGTTTCACAACAGCACCAACAGCCTTGCGCATGCTTGCCTTTTGCTCATTGCTGCGAGCCTGTATCTTCAACTCTGCTGCAACCTGTTCCTCTACGAGAGTAAAGTTCTTGAAGTTTTGTGACAGTGCCTCCAAGCAACTCTTGAAATCTTTTGCCAATTTATTCCAGCTATCACCAAAGTCTCCGTCAGGTACTCGCAGTGCATAGAAACTTTCTCCTGTGACAGGATCTTGGCACTGCTTGACAATCTGAAATGCAAATGCCAGCATCAGCTGACGCTTTGCTTTCTCCATCAAGTCAACCGCACTTTGTTCAAAGAGTGAAGGAAGAGGCTTTGCAAAACTTGTGGTATGAAGCACCATCCTGTTCAATTCACCTTCAGGAGAAGCTAACAGTTGGTCATATTTCTGTTTCAAAGTCTTCATGTTCTCCAAATAGCGCAGTGGGAAACCGGCATTCGCACACACCACAACCATTTGGTTTGGCTTGTAGTTGATTGACAAGTCAGTGTCCAGGTTAGGAACAAATCCCGGAACATTCTGCACAAAGGCATCAAGGAGTTTGTTTCGGAAAGCCTCTGTGGAGTCGCTTTCCGCCTTTGGCAGAGCCACCTGTACCATAGGCATCATCTTACCCGAATTGCCTGCAATGACCTTGCCTGTCTCCTCCGGATTGAACTGTACATAGGAACGCGCCCAATTGACACACGACTTCACAAACGCCTCTATCTTTTCCTCTGTGTTCAATTCCACCTTAAGTTTGTCAAGGATGTTCACCCCAACCATCTTCATCATCGGGTCGTTCTTTGCAGAATCATCCATTGCGGCACGGGCATTCTTTGTGCAGACATCCAAAATGATTCCCATAGCCGTCTCCTGGTCAATGGAATCATACAGATTAGCAAATGTATGTTCACCATCCTCGCCTAAGTTCGCTACCATTTTTGCACGAATCTCGGCAGCATTGCCACTTTGATACTCAAAGTTTGTTGCATACAATTTGCCCAACTGCTGTATTTTCTCCGGGTCGTATTTCTTGATAATAGCATCATCCTGAACAGCATTCACCTGGCATTTCGTGCCTGCCTGAACAACCACCTGTGACAAGATGTCGTTCAACTCGTTCTTAAATGCCTGTACTCCCTCTATCATGTTGCCCAATTCCACAATAATCTCTTGCAGGAGGGTTATGCCATAGAGGTAAGCCTGTATGCGTGTGGACGTTGTATAATAGTTGCATTTTGCAGTCTTGTATTGTGCAAAAACCTTTGATGACGCATTTGTAAGCGCATCCTTAAGCCAGCCTATGTTATTCCAAGCGGTATCAGCAGCCTTGACTGCAGCAGAATATTCTTCAAGTTCTGCCTCCATATTTCCGATTTGCCGCTTAAAAGTATCAATACGGTCATTACAGTCTGTTCGCAGCAACTGTGCATAACGCTCTATCGCCAATATGCTTTTGCTGTCCTTTCCACCACTTGTCCATTCATCAAAAAGGATTTTCTCTATCACTCTACGGATATTGCGAGCATAGGCTTTTATTTCCTGACGCTGTATATCATAGAACTTCACTACACCATGGGAACGGAATCCATCGGCATAATAAGCGTCAATCAGTGTTGTAAACTCGGCAAACCACTGTTTCTTTTCATATTGCGACTGCACCAGACCGGCATCTTGCTGTGTGCGGTCTTCCCATGTGGTAGTCAGGTCTTTCCACCGTTTTGTTGAGGAAGACTCAATGATAGGGCGTCCTAAGGTGATATAAGAGTTCGCCAATTTGAAGCGTTCTCTGTTTGTTGGGTTCTTGATTTCATCCAAGAATCCGGCGCCAACCTCTTCTATGGAACGTTCACCATAGCCTATACCCTCCTGCCACATGTCGTATGTTAGCTGACGTGCAGCCTGGATGGCATAGTTATAAACCATATACTCATTGATTTCTGACTCAGGGTACTCTATGCGGCTGATACCGAATGAGAGGAATTTACGGCTTCTGGTCTTAGCACCGCTTTGATCCTGCTCAGGACCGGCACCGTCATTCTCGCATCCCACAAGTCTTGCCATCTTGCCTGCACCACCGATCATGTTGGCAGCAACGATGGTCTGGAACATGAAATCAGCTACAGATGCCGGAAGTCCATGGCTCAAGTCAAGCATCTTACCAGCTTCATTCACATTGCTGTAAATATAGGCTGCCTCAAAAGACTCCTGCCTCTCCATAAGTTTCCTTACTTCCTGAGTGTAGACATCCTTCTCGCCTGTAATGTCTACAGGAGCATAATATCCTGTACTGATGGCGTTCAGTTCCTGCAAAGCAGCATAGCCATTGGCCTGATAGAATCCGCTGTCATGGTTGGCATAAACCATATTACGCTCAGGCATGTACACAAAAAGGCGTATCTTGAATGCACGTGTGCTCTCCTGATAAGGATATTGCTTTCGTATCTGGGCAATGACATCGACGATCGAGCCCGAACCTGTTCCACCTGCCAAACCTGCACAGATGTGGAAAGTCACATCGTTATCGCCTGACGCGCTCTGCAAACGTACCACGGCATTATGAATCACATTGTTAAGATTGCTTTGGTTGGCAGAATCACTGAGGTTGTTAGCCAACAGCATGCGTCCCAAACGACGGCGCTGACCTCCGATTCCGGCAGTAATAAGCGGTCCCATATGCCTGTCCATCAATGACTTGTCATTGCCATTGATAAAACTCTGCATACCCGGATACATCCCAAGGTTCTGGAGTACGGAAGCGTTCATGCCATTAATGTTAACTTTCTGAGCCTCACCAAGATGAACACTTTTGCCTATTACCTTCCAACCTGAACGGTCGTTAAGGTCGGCAGGTGACGAGTCGACATAGACATAATCCAAAAACACATCATGGCAAGGGTCGTTACTACGAAATTCCTCGTACACACGCTTACGGAATTCACGGAGAACTTTTCCACCTGTACCTCCAAGTCCAATGATAAGATGATTTGACATAATTATTGTTCTTATTAAGTTATTTGATTACTTGTTTATTTCTACCGGAAAGTTAGTCGTCATACACATACCTGTTAGTTGTGCTGCCACGCTTTTGCGTATATTTCATACTTTTATCCATTGTCTTAATCACAGCAAATGCGCCTATGGCAATGAACAGCAACATCCATAACAATCGCCTCAGAATATACCAATTCATGTAGCTACCCAACTCCTCAGCCATAGATGCAGCAATTGTAAGCGGAGTATGCCCACTGAAATCTGCAATATCGACATAGTAGCCGACAAGCGGGAATTCATTACTGATGCTATCAAGTATCTCCTGACTATCTTGGCTTGACAATACAGATGATTGTGAAATTCCGGAAACCAAATGATTTACATATATTTCCACATCACCGACATACGACTTTATCGTTACAGCACCACAAAGAAGAACTGTCTGAAACGCAAGGAAAAAGAACAGAACGCCTCCGACAATGTAACTTGCAGGAGTGTATTCTGCATTATTACGCCAAGACTTCACAAGATAAAACATAAGAACCATGCCACATAAAGTAAGGATAACTCCTAAGAAGAAGCTACCAATGGCATAATACATAATATCAAACAATGCACCCATAAATAAATGTCGGCTGAGCCGGAATAGTCCTACATAAATAATATATAATCAACTCAATAGGACACAAAAAAAGCGTGAGAACTTCCGGCTGTCCATTCCACGCATCAGAGGCTCTAGCAATTGCCTATTAAAGTCGAACAGACAACGTCAGAGCCCACGCCGATATGAATATAATACACCCATCTCATGGTGCAATATGGCCTTCTTTTTAAAAGAGGCTTTTGCACCAATCCACGATAGGTCGTGATATAATCACACCCGGGGCATCTACCGTTGCTATGTCCACGACTTTAATATTTGTATCTTAAAATTTGCTAGATTTCTGATACGTCACGAACGTAGCGTTAAGTAAACGCCTTAATTATGTCTTGACTTTTCTTTTCCCACCCATCCGTTGCAAAGCGTCCGCTCATCAACCCGGCGCAGGCTGCCCTCGTCATGTTGCATTGCAAGAACACGTTCTCATTCACAACATTTTGACAAAGACTCTAAAAAGTCAAGAACAAAGTTAACTTTTATTTTATTAATAACCAAAAATAATTAAGCCAACAGCTTTACTTTTAAGATACATTAACCTTACTATTCATAAAACAGTTATGCGTGTTCGATACTGTCACATATCAAACACGCATTGTATTTTATCTACATAAATTCTGAATCCATATGAGAAAATAACAACATCCTCATACGAATTATTGCGATTTTTTATTTCAGCACAAGTTCTACAGGACAGTGGTCGCTGCCAAAAATGTCAGTATGGATAGCAGCACTTTCCACTTTCGGCATAAGACGCTCGGACACGACAAAGTAATCGATGCGCCAGCCTGCATTCTTCTCACGTGCACGGAAACGGTAGGACCACCATGAGAAGGTCTGCTCTTCGGGGTGAAGGGTGCGGAACGTGTCCGCAAAACCGTTTGACAGCAGGGTGGAGAATTTACCGCGCTCCTCGTCAGTAAAGCCCGCATTCCTGCGGTTTGTCTTCGGATTCTTAAGGTCGATCTCCTCATGGGCGACATTGAGGTCACCGCAGAAGATGACAGGCTTCTTCTCGTCCAAAGCCTTTATGTAACGCAGGAAATCGTCTTCCCAACGCATACGGTAGTCCAAACGGCGCAGTCCGTCCTGGGCATTCGGCACATAGACCGTGGTAAGGAAGAAGTCCTCATACTCAAGGGTTATCACACGCCCTTCGTGCTCATGCTCATCTACATCGTCACCAAGGATTGGGCGCATGCCGTACATCACATTCTGTGGCTCATGCTTTGCATAAATGGCTGTGCCTGAATAGCCTTTCTTCTCAGCATAGTTCCAATAAGACTTATACCCAACGAACTGCAAATCAAGCTGTCCCGCCTGCATCTTTGTCTCCTGAAGACAAAAAAAGTCTGCGTCAAGCGCAAGGAAAGATTTCTCAAAATCTTTCCCCACGCATGCACGCAGACCGTTTACATTCCATGAAATGAATTTCATTTGTTTTGGTTGTGGGTTAATGGTTGTGGGTTAAGGATGATTTTGTTAATTACTAATTAACCTAAAACCCACAACCTATAACCTTATTATTATTCGTGTACATAGAGATCCCAGCCGAGGTATGTCTCAATAGCCTCGCGAAGAATCTCAACGACATCTGTACGTACCATAGCGACATGGTGCTCGAAGCCATTCTTGCAAATAAACTTCATCAGTCCCTGGAGATTTGGCACCTTAGTGACAGCGATGCAGCCGTCCATGCCGTATGGGTCGTTGGTCATCTCGCCCTTACCGAGGTAAGCCTTGATGCAGCCGAGAGTGTCATCGGTAGAGATACGGAAATATGTGAACTCACCTTCCGTGCACTTGCCATAGACAGCTCCGAAGGTGCGAACCTTACCGAGAGTTCTGCCAAGCACACCGAGAGGACCGAGCTTTATCTCGTTACGGATGAACGACTTAGGGAAGTTGCCACAGTGTGTGACAACACACTTCTCACGGTCTTCTGCAAAGTTGTTGTTCCAGTCTGCAAGAGCAGGAGCAAGCTCAGAAGCAAGGTGCAGAGCATACATAGCCACAGCACCGGCGAGGTCTGTCTCGCAAGCGCAAGGGATGCCCTTCTCGCCAAGCATGGACATTGTCACACAGGCAGCGCAGCCATAGTTTACTTCGAGAGAATCCCAGCACTGCATTGCCACGCAGTCCACTTCGTTTGCCTCAATCCAGTTCTCTACAGCAACACCGAACTTAGCCTGTGTCTTGACTTTGTCGTCGTAAGCCTCAGGAACAGTGGCATATCCGCGGATAGCAGCCATCTTTTCGATGAGTTTTGGGTCATCGTCAGCCACGCGCTCAGCATTGTAGAGAATCTCGGAAAGGTCGACAGGAACGACTGTTATGCCTGAAGCCTGAAGAAGTTTCTCTGATGCACGGCAAGTGTTGAAGCCAAGCGGACGTGTGCCAATCTGTCCCACACGGCAGTGAGTCAGCTTCTTCACCACGCGGCAAATGGCAGCAAAGCGGTTGACATCCTGCATCATCAGCGGAGAGTTTATAGAGTATGTGTGGAGAGTTGTGTCAGTGAAAGGAATGCCATACTGGTAGAGGTTGTTGCAAACAGAGATCTTTCCGCAGAAAGAGTCACGGCGGTGGTCAAGGTCTACCTTATCGTTCTCGTCGTCACAAGCCTGAACGAGTACAGGTACATTCAGCTCTGCACGTGAGATGGCGTTGATGATGCCAATCTCGAAGCCGAAGTTCGGAAGAGAAACGATGATGCCGTCAATCTCGTCACGATGCTTGCGGAAGAGTTCAGCACATTTCTTGCCGTCCTCGACAGTCTCCATTGCGCCTGCTGTAACTGTCTCGTTTTCATCAAGAAGGACATAGCCGTAGCCTGCTTTTGTAAGCTCACTGATGAGAGTCTTGCGCACATCGATTGCAAGTTCAAAGTTGAAATAGGCACGTGTGCCTATGATGAGACCGAAAGTCTCTTTTCCCGGTTTAGCTGGTTGATACATAATATTAATAGGTATTAGGGTTGTTGATTGTGGATTATGGGGTGATTGATTGTGGGTTGATGCAACATGTTTCATCATGATGAATCATGATTTATCACGAAATTCCTCTTGCAACCCAAGTTATTTTTACAGCAAGCTCTGCACCGCCTTCTGCCATCCGGCATACGCCGGTGCCATATCCTCCGGTGTATGTACCGGAGTTGTGGCTTCAAGGGCTGTCCATGCCTTCTGTGCCTCGTCAAAAGTCTTCCATATGCCAAGGGCGAAACGGTTCATTACGAGTGCTCCGAACGCTGAAGCATCCTCCACTTCGGAACGCACAACAGGCACCTGCAGGAGATCGGACTGCATCTGCATGAGGAACTTGTTCTTTGTAGGACCACCGTCGACACGAACTTCCTTCAGATTGATTCCCGCCTTTTCGGTCATGGTCTTTATGAGGTCGGTCACCTGATAGGCAATGCTTTCGAGTGCGGCACGTACCACATGAGCCTTTATAGAGGCGAAAGTCATGCCGGAGATGCATGCCTTTGCGTCAGCATTCCACCATGGTGCGCCAAGTCCTGAGAACGCAGGAACGAAATAAACGCCGCCATTGTCAGGGACAGATGTCGCCATTGCCTCCACTTCCTGCGGGCCGTTGATGAGCTGGAGCTGGTCGCGAAGCCAGTTAAGTGTGGCACCTGTGCAGTGGATGTTTCCCTCAAAGGCATAGAAAGTCTTGCCAAGAGCAGAAAATCCCACTGAGGTCACAAGACCGTCAGGTGCAGGAGCGCAGTTCTCACCGATGTTAACCATTACGGAAGAGCCTGTGCCGTAGGTTGCCTTTCCGAAGCCTTCCGCGAAGCACATCTGGCCACTGAGTGCGCCATGGCTGTCGCCAAGGATTCCGGCAATCTTCACTATGTCGGCATTGCATCCCAATTCGGCAAGCACTTCGTCACACACCTCACCGTAAACGGCATCGCAAGGCAGAGCCGTCGGCATCATTGAACGTGGAATGGTCAGCATTTCAAGCAGTTCGTCGTCCCAATCAAGAGTGTGGACATTGAACAGCATCGTGCGTGAAGCGTTTGTATAGTCTGTGGCATGAACCTTTCCACCTGTCAGTTTGTAGACAAGCCATGAGTCAATCGTGCCGAAACACAGTTTGCCTTCCTCTGCCAAGGCACGCGCACCCTCGACATTGTCGAGAATCCACTTGGCACCCGAGCCTGCGAAATACGGGTCGATGAGAAGTCCGGACTTTTCCTTGACCATGTCTCCATAGCCTTTTGCCTTCAGTTCGTCACAGATTTGCTGTCCGCGCATGCACTGCCATACGACAGCATTGCAGACAGGTTTGCCGGTCTCACGATGCCATACGACGACCGTTTCGCGCTGATTTGTGATGGCAACGCTGAGAGATTCACCCATGCCCTCCCCTTCCGGGAGCGCAGAGAGAGCCTCTTTCATAGCCTCGATGGTGTTCTGCCAAATCTCCTCCGCATCATGTTCCACCCAACCGGGCTGAGGATAGTGCTGCTTGTGAGGCACGCCCACCTGCTTCAGGAGTTTGCAGTTATCGTCAAAGAGCAGGGCTTTTGTAGCCGATGTGCTCTGGTCTATAGAGATAATCATTCTTTCACCGCTTCATAGATGCCGTCAGCATCGAGTCCGTAATAGTGGCGAATCTCTTTGTCAGTGCCGTGTACGGCGTTCTCATCAGGAATACCGAGGATTGTCAGCTCTGTTCCCGGAACTTCCTCGCAGACTATCTCTGCCACCATACCGCCAAGACCTCCATAACGAGAGTGTTCCTCTACGGTGATGATGCGTCCTGTCTCACGTGCCGCCTTGATGACAGCCTCACGGTCGCATGGCTTGATTGCCAGTGACATGTCTATCACACGGGCGTGGATTCCGTCAGCCTCAAGACGCTTAGCTGCCTCAAGAGCGTGCCAAACCGGCTCACCGACAGCGATGATAGCGACATCGTCGCCGTCATGAATCTGCTCTGCCTTGCCAATCTCGAAGTCAGTCTTTGTCTCCGGATAAACCTCAGGAACGGCAGCACGTCCCACACGCACATAAGCCGCCTGATTATAATCAACAAGTTTGCCGACAAGAACCTTTGTCTGCTGACCGTCAGCAGGGAGGAACACAGACATTCCAGGGAATGTGCGGAGAGCAGCGATGTCGTGGAGAGAATGGTGGGTTGCACCGAGTGCGCCATAGGCAATACCGCCAGATACGCCAAGGATTGTCACAGGATTCTGTGAGTATGCAAGGTCAACCTTCACCTGCTCCAAGGAGCGTGCGACATAGAAGCATGCCGGTCCGCAGCAGAAAACCTTCTTTCCCGAATGAGCCAGACCGGCGGAAATGCCGACAGCATCCTGCTCGGCGATGCCACACTCCACAAACTGTTCAGGGAGTTCGTTGGCGAAATCGCCCAATGTCACTGAGCCGCGCGCGTCACTTGTCACGGCAATAATATCTTTGTCTTGCTTACCGAGACGCAGAAGCTCATCGGTAAAACTTTTTCTACAAGCAATCATTTCTTTCGATTTTTAGGTTAAATGTTGATGGATTGGGCAGGGAAATGATAATCTCCTGCCATGAAGACTACTTATTTCAGGCTTTCGATGCGTGCGCTTATCTCATTTACAGCCTGCTCGTACTGCTCCCGGTTAGGCATGCCGTGGTGCCATTTCGCAATGTTCTCCATATAAGAGATGCCATATCCCTTTGTCGTATGGGAGATGATGAGGTGCGGCTTGCCATTAGTGTAGTCGATAGAGTGGAACGCATTGAGAATCTCTTCGCAAGAGTCGCCGTTGATTTCAATGACATCCCAGCCGAAAGCTGTCCAGCGTTCCTTTACGGAATCAATCTTCATGACATCCTCCGTATTACCGGAAATCTGAAGATGATTGCGGTCAATGATTGCCACAAGATTATCCAGCTTGTAGTTAGAGCCTGCCATGGCAGCCTCATATATAGAGCCTTCACCCTGCTCGCCGTCGCCCATCATGACATAAGTGCGCCATGGCTGCTTGTCCATCTTTGCAGCAATAGCCATTCCAACACCGATAGGGAGACCGTGACCGAGTGCACCGGAGTTTACCTCTATGCCCGGAACCTCGATTGTAGGGTGACCGGAAAGCACGGAATTGAACTGTCCGAGAGTGTCCGTAAGCTCCTTTGTGATAAAGCCTTTTGCTTCCAGCACACTGTAAAGAGCCTCAACACAATGTCCCTTTGAAAGCACGAAACGGTCGCGTTCCGGCATTTTAGGATCTTCAAGGTTCACATTCATCACATCGAAATAGAGTGCTGTCATCACATTAAGGCATGACAAGTCGCCACCGATATGGCCGGCACCTCCATTGTAGACAATCTCCACCAAGCGTTTGCGGTTGGTTTCTGACTGCAGAGTAAGTTCTTTTGCTGTCATTGTTAGTTTGATTTATGGTTGATTTATTTTTGTTTTCTTCCTGTAAATATCCGGTCTCCACCGCCCATACGATGGCATATAACCGCTAAAAGGCTATCCATGGAAAGCCAGCTCACTTTATCAGGTTCATGAATTCCTGACGAGTCTCCTGTGCCTTGAACACACCCGAGAATGCGGATGTTGTGGTTACGGAATTCTGTTTCTCCACGCCACGCATCTGCATGCACATGTGTTCCGCCTCTATGACAACCATCACTCCCATGGGATGCAGAGTCTCCTGTATGATTTCCATAATCTGATGTGTCATGCGTTCCTGCACCTGCAGGCGTCGTGCGAAGACTTCCACAACGCGTGCTATCTTGGAAAGGCCTGTGATTGTGCCGTTAGGGATGTATGCCACATGCACTTTTCCATAGAACGGCAGCATGTGGTGCTCGCACATCGAGTAGAAATTGATGTCCTTGACGATAACCATGTGGCTGTACTCCTCATGGAACAGTGCCTTTTCAAGTATCGCTTTCGGATCCTGTCCATAGCCTTTCGTAAGGAACTGCATCGCCTTTGCCACACGCAATGGGGTTCTCTCAAGCCCCTCGCGCTCAGGGTCTTCCCCAAGCAGTCCGAGGATTTCCTTGTAATGTGCTGCAAGTTCATCAAGTCCCGGACGCAAATATGTTTCTTCCTCTGTCATCAATACTGAACATTAATTTTTCCTTTGACAAGACACGCCTGTGAATATCCCATGGCACGTATCTGCTTAAGCACAGCCGATGCCTCTTCCTGGTTGGTGAAATTTCCCACGCGGCACTTCCAGCTTGGTGAATAGAAATGCACATAAACAGGGAGATTGGGGAAACTGCCCTTCACCCTTTGCGCAATCTGCTCACACTTGATGCGGTCGGCACGCTTGTTCCCTCCGCTGTAAATCTGTATGCGGTAGCCTGTAGTCTTGTAACTATGGCGCATTATCTTCTTTCCTGTTTCCGCCGTGGTGGCTACACCTTCCGTGGTGGAAGTGCCTCTCTCCGTTGACGGAGCGGTTGCTGTCGACGGCTCTGATGTTGTTGCCGACGGTGCTTTTTCCGCCTGCCGGCGCACATCTGCAGCATTCACGAGACGTTCAATCTCCTGACTTTGGTTTATGACTACCGTACCCTCTCCGTCCTTGGAGCGTCGGAGTTCATCTGTAATAGTCTGTGCATTGGCAGCGAAAGCCACCAATGCCAGACATATTGTAATAAAGAGATGTTTCATCATATTCAACAAATCATATATAAAATATGCTCTCCTCCATTCCACCACAGGCTTTACGCCATTATCCCCAAGCGTCGATGATGCCCTTGAAGTCAGCAGCCTTCAGTGACGCGCCACCGATAAGTCCGCCGTCGATGTCAGGCTTTGCGAAGAGTTCAGGAGCGTTGGAAGCCTTGCAAGAGCCACCGTAAAGGATAGATGTCTCTGCCGCTACCTCTGCGCCGTAAACCTCTGCAACGCAAGAACGGATGTATGCGTGAATCTCCTCAGCCTGCTCTGCAGTGGCTGTCTTGCCTGTTCCGATAGCCCAGATTGGCTCGTAAGCGATTACGATGTTCTTCCACTGCTCTGCTGTAAGGTGGAACACAGAACCTGCAAGCTCTGCCTTTACTACCTCGTTCTGCTTGTTTGCCTCGCGCTCCTCGAGAGACTCGCCGATGCAGAAGATTACCTTCAGACCGTTAGCCAGTGCAAGCTCCACCTTCTCCTTGAGGATTTCCGGAGTCTCATTGTAGTACTCGCGACGCTCTGAGTGACCGAGGATGACGTACTCTGCACCTGTAGACTTGACCATCTCTGCAGAAACCTCACCTGTATATGCGCCGGAAGCCTTGTCAGCACAGTTCTCTGCGCCAAGCTCTATTGCAGAACCCTTGACAACCTCTGCCACACTTGCAAGGTGGATGAACGGTGTGCAGATGATGACACCGCAGTTTGGATTCTTGACAACTTCTGTGAGTTCCTTAGCAAGGGCAACACCTTCCTGAAGATTCTTGTTCATCTTCCAGTTGCCCGCAACAATTTTCTTTGCCATTTTGTTTTTATTTTTTAAGTGTTAAACTGTTATTTTTCCGTCTTTATCATCCCCGAAAGCCTCTCCAACGACGGGAGGAGGTTATGGCTCCACTTGCCTATAATCCTGCCGTCCTTAAGGAGCAGCAGCCCCGGATTGCTTCGGACTATGGTCTTCAGCGTCGTTCCGTCGGTGAAACAGAAAGGATATTCCGCGCCGGTGATGTCCCTCCAATGCCCAACAGCCTTTTCGCCACTGGATGTCAGGCAATAGAACCTGTGGGCGTTGTCGTCCGCAAACTCATAAATCTGGTCTATCTCACCAAAATTGGAGTCGTCGGCCTTCTCCAGAAAAGGTGCTATGAGCAGGAATGTATATCCTTTGTAGGAAAGTACATCGTCGGTTATGTCCGCACCGTCGGATGTAGTTATCGAGAAATCATGTATCGGAGGGACATATCCTTGCTTGACAACGGTTGTCCTGCTGTCAATGAATGTCCATGTGGAATCGGGGTAGTTCTCCAGCGAGAACTCCTCTCGCCTGCCGTCCTTCTCCATGATGAAGACTGTCTCAAACTCCGGTTGCTCGGCGTCTTCCGGCACAATCATCCCCTGACGTATGTCGGCTCCGACATGATAAGGGCGGGAATCCACCACCGGCAAGTCGTAAAGACACCATCCGCTAAGCACGATTGAGCCGGCAACAGTGATGTGCACCGTCATCCATTGTATGTTTTTGCCAAGCATGCGTGGCATTGACAGCGGGTAGCGGGCAAGCACTGTGGCACAAGCCGTCAGGATGATGTTCTTGATGAGTGTGTCCCTGTTTGTCAGAACAAGCGCATCACCGAAGCATCCGCAGTCCTGCACCGGATCGGCAGCATAAATCCAAACGCTCAGCAACAGCATTACAGCCATCAAGGCAAGCACAGCCTTCGAGGTCTTGCGACGCCATATTGCCAGAAGAGTGAACACGCCCATGGCAAGCTCCACCGTTGACAATGCCACAGCACAGAGCAGAAGCAGGGCGTCCGGAATAGTGTTTCCAAGCCCGAGGGCTGCAAGATAGTCCTGAAACTTGTAGACTGTCCCCAACGGATCGACTGCCTTGGAAAAGCCCGAGAACACAAAAACCACGCCGACCAAGACCCTGGAGAGGTTTACTATGACAGCATTCGCAATCTTACGTTTATCCACAGGCTTCTACATTTTTGCCGCTTCCATGAACTTTATGACACCAAACACTGCATAGTTGATGATGTCCATATAGTTGGAGCCGATGCCTTCCGAAGCGATGGTCTCGCCATTATGGTTCTCGATTTCCTTGATGCGCTCTATCTTCGTGAGTATGAAGTCGGTATAGCTGCTCACACGCATGCCTCTCCATGCCTCGTCGTAGTCATGGTTCTTCTTCATCATCAGCAACAGGCATGCCTCGGCATACTCGTCATAGAGTGCCATCGCCTGATCGTTGGTGATGTCTATCTCGTCCACAAAACCATTATCAAGCTGGATAAGCCCTACAATACCGTAGTTTATCAACGCTATAAACTCAGGGAAGATGCCCTCACCGACTTTGGATTCCCTCTTTATCTCCAACGAACGGATGCGCTTTGCCTTGATGAAGAGCTGGTCGGTCAGCGACGACGGGCGCAGCATCCTCCATGACGGCTTATAGTCATAGAGCTTCTTCCGGAAAATATCTCTGCACAGTTCCAACGCTTCATGGAACTGACTTTCTGTCTTCTGCAAGTCTTTTGCCATTACGGTTTGCTTAATTTGGGGCAAAGTTACTCATTTTTCCCCAATTTCCCAAACTTTTCACCTTATTTTATATGATACACCACAAAGGAAAATGCAGATAAATTCATGCAGCACCGTTTTGGCACAATAAAACAAAAGCCTACACGTTATATATAGGATGAAGAATATTTTGACAATCATACTCGCCTTGGCGCCGGCACTTTATGCCTGCGCACAGGACAGATCGGTGGAGAACCGCCCTTACACGGATCTGCGCCCGTTCCATTTCGGCGTGGTTCTCGGCACCCACTTGCAGGACATGGAGCTGAACAATGTCGGTCCGGTCACCATAGAGACGGAGGACGGAGGGCAATACACATCTGTCGTGAGCGTTGACCAGGACCGTTGGGACCCGGGCTTTCAGGTTGGTGTGCTTGGCGAAGCGCGCCTCGGAGCGCACTTTGCGTTCCGCCTTGCACCGATGCTTTATTTCGGCACGAAGCACCTGACATTCCATAATCGGGCAGACCTTGACGAGCAGGAACAGCCGAGAGAGGTGGTGCAGAACATGAAATCCGTGTACATCGCGGCGACAATGGACATGATTTTCAGTGCAAAACGCTTCAACAACCACCGCCCTTACATTGTTGCCGGCCTGACCCCGATGTTCAATCTGACGACAAAGGCAAACGACTATCTGCGCCTGAAGAAGTACGACATATTCCTGTCTGCGGGCTTGGGATGCGATTTTTATCTGCCGTTCTTCAAGCTCCGCCCGGAGCTGAAGTTCATGTACAGCCTGACAAACAGCCTCGACACGAAGCATGCCGGCACCCTGCGCGACGAGAGTATGCTGCCCTACGCCTACTCCGTGGACAAGGCACGCACGAAAATGATTTGCCTGTCGCTTTACTTTGAGTAGTTACGCTTTTTGCTACATAGCAGTTTATGGCATGATAGTCCACAGTCTGTTCGTAGGAACAGACTGTGGACTATTTCATTTTATTGGTATTTTCACGGGGCAGTAGAAATTCTGTTGGGATGTACACTTGTGATGTATGTCCAACCTCCGAAAGAGGAAAAGAATTAGAAAACTCACGCCATTTTTGCCCTCTGAGAATCGTCTGTAGATTTTTTCACAAGGGAATTACGGAAATTTCTAAAATCCAGTCATTTAGTTATTTTACTGAAAACCAAACCATTAGCAATGATATAACACTCACAGGGCATGATAAAACACGCCAATTCGTTACCATTTACCTTGCAAACCATAACGTTTTGCAGTGAAAAGCAATACCTTTGGCAGTGCGAAAGGTATTGCTTTACTGTCTGAATGACCGGCTTTGACTGAATGGAGCATGATTTTTCACGTAACGAAGGCTTGTTTCTCACATTATGATAAATAGGGAATTAGAAAACTCATGCACTTTTTTTTCGATTTATTTTGCTGGTAAAACTCCACAAGTTGTTGTGAAATCACATTTTCATAGGAAATGTTTCGCATAAGATGTGGCAGAGCCACACTTTACAGCTAAATCATGTTGCCGTATGCGAGGATAGGGGCTTGTCATAACAGAAATAGATAAATGATAATGCGTTATATAAGTTGGTCCACAAAATTAATTTGCATTATCTGCGCTATTATTTGTGAGGAAAAACGTAGGCTGAATAGGGAGTGTAGCGAGCTACATGACCGATGAGACCTATGGTTTTCACCAAAAATGACAAGCAGAGAAGGCTAAAGACAAATTCATACATAACGATTGAAAATAATGTCGTTTAATTTTGTGGACTAACTTATGTTTAGCGACACCAATATTTTCGATTATATCCATAAACAAATCAGGCGGTATCCGTAACACACGGATACCGCCTGACTCCATAAAACAGGACATAGCAAACCAACCTATACTCAAGTCGTGTTTGCCGCAAACAACGACAGACACTATAGGGAAGTCATGTCATTTGCCAAGCTCGAGTACGATTTTGCCTACATAGATGCCGGATTTTCCATTTTGGTCGGCAGGGACATCCTTACCGTCGAGATCCTTGGCATACTGAAGTTCGGTGAAATAACTGTGACTGTGCCCTCCAAGAACGATGTCTATGTTGCGTGAGCCCTTTATCATTCCGATGTCGCCACGCTCGTCCCAGCCAAGGTGGGAGATGCAGATGACAACATCGCATTTCTTCTTTTTCTTAAGGAATGTTCCCATTTCCAGCCCGCAAGCGACAGGGTCGTTGTAGGTGACGCCCTTGCAGTTTCCGGCAAACACAAGCCCTTCAAGTGGCGGGCAAAGGGCGAAGATGCCGATTTTCAGACCGTTGCGCTTGATGATTGTATACGGTTTGATGACATTCTCAAGCTCTGTGCCCTTGAAATCGTAGTTGGAACAGATGAACGGGAACTTTGCCATGCGTGCGTTACGGACAAGGTTTTCCAGTCCGTAGTCCCACTCATGGTTGCCTATTGTTGATGCGTCGCAGCCCATCTCGTTCATCAGCTGCACCTCCACGTCACCCTTGAAGAGTGTGTAATAGGAAGAGCCTTGCGAGAAATCCCCGGAATCGATGTACAGAAGGTCAGGGTCTTTCTTGCGTTCCTCGTTAATCAGCGTGATGCGCCGCAGGTATCCGCCACGTCCGGCAATGCTCTTGTCGGAAAGATTCGGGTTCATCGGCAGGACGCATGAGTGCGTGTCATTGGTGTGAAGTATGGTGAGCCGCTTCTGTGCGTATGCAGGCAGCAGAGTGCAGACAAGGGCACAGACGACAATGGCTTTAATCTTTATAGAATCAATCATAGTTTTCCGCTTTTTTGTTTACTTTGATTTTATTGTTGTCCGATAAAAACACAAAATACATCTCTGATTGTGTACGCAATGTACGGATGTTTCTGTGCAGAGAACCGCGTTAGCGGTTCCCAAAACACCCCTTTTGAAGAAAAATATCATAAGATGGTGATATACAAGAGCTTTGCTGCTTGTCATTGTTTTTTTTTACCGGACAACAATGCTTTGAATTCCGGTCTTCATGCTTACTTCAGCACGACACGCCCTTCGATTTCCGCATCGATGACCTCACCCGCCTTGGTCTTCTCTATGAAATAATCGACAATGAATTCTCTTGTGCGGGCTTGCTCATCCTTAGGGGACTTTATGTCAAAACCTTCAGGGAGCACCGCAAAACCGTCGTTTCCTTCAGCAAGATAGTTCAGTGTGACAATGCGGTAGGTGCGGTTCGGGTCTATCGGCTGTCCGTGAAGTGTGACCGATTCCACCTCCCTGCCCTTTATGACGAGGGCGATTCCCTTTGACAGACCGCATCCGTTGCTCTTCGCTATCTGGTCGCAGAGTGTCTTCATCTGCTCACCTGTAAGGGAGATGAATGTTATGTAGTTCTCAAAAGGCGCGACATCATTGACATCACCGAACGTCACGTCGCCGGCAGGCAGTGCCGCGCGGATGCCTCCCATGTTGTAGATGCCGAGGTCAGGCTTCTCGCCGTACCGCCTGCCCTGCCACACCATGATGTCCGCAAGAAGGTTGGACAGCTCGCTTTCGGGATTGTGTGCCGCCATGTATTTGGCAACCTTGCCGACAACAGGCGACATAATGGAATCGACAATGTGCTTGTAGGGCGCAAGGACATCCACGCCACGGGCATCATCGGCAAAGGTGCTGTCGACGAGGATACGTTCCCGTGTGACATTGGTGACATGGTATTTCTGCCCAAAAGCAGAAATGGCAGCCGTCAAAAAGACGACTGCCACAACTATATATTTTCTCATTTGCATAGATTACAGTTTGTCGTTGGAGCCCAGTACGTCAACAATCTTGTGGATGTACATCTGCTTCATTGCCTCACGAGCCGGTGTAAGGTACTGGCGAGGGTCGAAGTGGCTTGGGTTCTCTGCAAGATACTTGCGGATGGCAGCTGTCATTGCAAGACGTGAGTCGGAGTCGATGTTGATCTTGCAAACGGCAGACTTGGAAGCCTCACGGAGCTGCTCCTCAGGAATACCTACTGCATCAGGCAGCTTGCCGCCGAACTCGTTGATTGTATCCACGCAGTCCTGTGGTACGGAAGAAGAGCCATGGAGCACGATTGGGAATCCCGGAAGCTTCTCCTCAATCTCATGGAGAATCTCGAAAGCGAGTGGAGGAGGAACGAGCTTGCCTGTCTTAGGGTCGCGTGTGCACTGGTCAGGAGTGAACTTGTATGCACCGTGGGATGTGCCGATAGAGATAGCGAGTGAGTCGCAGCCTGTGCGTGTAGCGAAATCGATAACCTCCTCAGGCTTTGTATAGTGAGACTCCTCAGCAACAACCTCATCCTCAACACCTGCGAGGACACCGAGCTCAGCCTCGACAGTCACGTCGTACTGGTGTGCATACTCCACAACTTTCTTTGTGAGAGCGATGTTCTCCTCGTAAGGGAGTGAAGAACCGTCTATCATTACAGAAGAGAAGCCCATGTCAATACATGACTTGCAGGTCTCGAAAGAGTCACCATGGTCAAGATGAAGAACGATTTCCGGATTAGGGCATCCCAACTCCTTAGCGTACTCAACAGCCCCCTCTGCCATGTAGCGGAGAATTGTCGGGTTAGCATAGTTACGTGCACCGCGTGACACCTGCATGATGACAGGTGACTTTGTCTCCACTGCTGCCATGACGATAGCCTGCATCTGCTCCATTGTGTTGAAGTTGAACGCAGGGATAGCATAACCACCGGCAACAGCCTTCTTGAACATCTCGCGAGTATTTACGAGACCAAGTTCTTTGTAATTTACCATAGTTTTTTAATTGTTTATATAGTTGAACTGTATATCCTCGGTATAGTTTTTTTGTACCGCAAAGTTAAGAAAATTATCAGTAAGTACCAAAAAGTTTGTTAGTTTTTTTGTTATTTTGGATAAAAACATTATATATATTTGGTCAACTCGTTTTTTTTTTGTTATTTTGCAGCAGGTTTTTCTTATAAAAAGATTCATTCACGATAACTAAACTTTTTAAATACATATAATATTATGGTGAAAATAACGAAAGAAGCCGCCCTTGAATATCACGAGGCCGGCCGACCCGGTAAAATCGAGGTAGTACCAACAAAGCCTTATCGTACTCAGACAGACTTGTCATTAGCGTACTCACCGGGCGTGGCATATCCTTGCCTGGAGATTCAAGATAATCCTGATTCTGTTTACAAGTACACGGACAAGGGCAACCTCGTTGCCGTAATCTCCAATGGCACAGCCGTGCTCGGACTCGGTGACATAGGCGCGATGTCAGGAAAGCCTGTCATGGAGGGAAAAGGCCTTCTGTTCAAAATCTATGGCGGAGTAGACGTCTTCGACATTGAGGTTGACGAGAAAGACCCGGAGAAATTCTGCGAGGCAGTGGAGAAGATTGCACCGACATTCGGCGGCATCAACCTTGAGGACATCAAGGCTCCCGAGTGTTTCTACATCGAGGAGCGTCTGAAGAAGACTCTTGACATCCCTGTCATGCACGATGACCAGCACGGCACGGCCATCATCTCTTCAGCGGGCCTTCTCAACGCACTTGAGGTGGCAGGAAAGAAGATTGAGGATGTGAAGATCGTGGTCAGCGGTGCGGGTGCGGCAGCCATAATGTGCACAAAACTGTATGTCGCCCTCGGCGCAAAACTGGAGAACATCCTGATGCTTGACTCCAAGGGAGTGATTACCAGCGACAGACCTAATCTTACGGAACAGAAGAAGTTCTTCGCGACAGAACGCCGCGATGCGCACACATTGGAAGAGGCTATGAAGGACGCTGACGTGTTCCTCGGACTTTCAAAGGGCAATGTTGTCAGCAAGGAGATGATACGTTCCATGGCAAAGAACCCTATCGTCTTCGCATGCGCGAACCCTATACCAGAAATCTCCTACGAGGATGCCATGGATGCACGCCCGGACGTTCTCATGTCCACAGGACGCTCCGACTATCCTAACCAGATAAACAATGTAATCGGATTCCCTTACATCTTCCGTGGCGCATTGGACGTTAACGCCTCTGCAATCAATGAGGAGATGAAGATTGCGGCTGTACATGCCATTGCCGACCTTGCAAAACAGCCTGTTCCGGATGTGGTGAACCAGGTCTACAAGGTCAACAACCTTACCTTCGGTCCTGACTATTTCATTCCGAAACCTGTCGACCCACGCCTCATCACAGAAGTTTCCGCTGCTGTTGCAAAGGCTGCCATGGACTCAGGAGTGGCGCGCACCCCTATCACTGACTGGGATGCATACAAGAACAACCTACGCCGCAAGATGGGACAGGAGACAAACGTGACCCAGTCACTCTACGAGACAGCACGCAAGCACCCACAGCGTGTGGTGTTCGCTGAAGGTCTCCACCCGACAATGATAAAGGCTGCCGTGCAGGCTAAGCAGGAGGGAATATGCCAGCCTATACTCCTCGGCAACGATGAGATGATAGAAAAGAAAGCCGCGGAACTCGACCTTGACCTGACAGGAATAGAGATTGTAAACCTACGCCATGACCGCGAAATGGCGCGCCGTGAACGATATGCACAGATACTTGCAGAGAAATGCTGCCGCGAAGGATATAACTTCGAGGAGGCAAACGACAAGATGTTCGAGCGCAACTACTTCGGAATGATGATGGTCGAGACAGGAGAAGCGGATGCATTTATCACAGGTGTCTACACAAAGTTCTCAAACACTATCAAAGTCGCTAAGGAAGTGGTTGGCATACGTGACAACTACAAGCATTTCGGAACAATGCACATTGTCAATTCCAAGCGTGGCACATACTACATTGCCGACACACTCATCAACCGTCACCCGGACAAGGAGACACTGAAGGACATCTCCAGACTTACAGCGGATGCTATACGCTTCTTCAATGATGAGCCTAAAATGGCAATGATCTCATACTCCAATTTCGGTGTGGACAAGGATGGCAGCCCAAGACTTATGCACGATGTCGTGGCAGAGATGCAGGCTGAATACCCTGACCTGAAGATTGACGGCGAGATGTCTATCGACCTTGCACTCGACCATGAGCGCAGAGACAAGAAGTATCCATTCCTCCGCCTGCACGGGGAGGTCGTGAACTCAATGATTTTCACAAACCTCTCGGCAGCGAACTCTGCCTATAAGCTCATCAAGGGCTTCTCTCCTGAGACGGAAGTGATAGGTCCGATACAGATGGGTCTTAAGAAGCCTATCCATTTCACAGACTTCGACTCTACAGTTCGTGACGTGGTAAACATTGTTGCCGTAGCTGTAATCGATGCTTACGTGAACAAGATAAA
>JAAGKN010000265.1_pt1 | contig 56851 bp, 46 predicted proteins | sample 6206371 | NCBI WGS metagenome assembly JAAGKN01 (sample SAMN11533720, study PRJNA540317) | gut metagenome | isolation source: fecal pellets from male and female animal of same cohort | host: Peromyscus leucopus | place: USA:CA | collected 2017
ATGAAAAAAGAAATATTGAAATTGTTAAACTAATACTTGAAAGACTTGGAAAACCAGAATCATTAATAAAACATGTAGAAGATAGAAAAGGACATGACTTTAGATATGCTATTGATCCTACTAAATTAAGAGAAGAGTTTAACTGGGAGCCTCATACTATGTTTAAAGATGGAATAGTTAAAACAATTGATTGGTATTTAGAACATCCTGAATATTTGGATAAAGAATAGTAAATTTAAAATAATTTATTAAAATTTAATAAGAGCTTATCTAACCATTTTTGTGGCTTGGATAAGCTTTTATTTTATACTATTTTATTATCTTTAATAGGTAAATTAAAATACAAAATAATATTGAATAATATATTATTAAATGATATAATGTAGGCATATTTGGAGGTATAAAATAATGAAAATTCTAAGGGAAAACAAATGGATTATTTTAATTGCTTTATTTTCAGTAATTTGTTTGTTTTTTATACAAGATTCGTATATGATGGCCCCTGATGAATATAACTATAGTAATATAACATGGACACCTAATCGTTTAAGTTCATTTGGTGATGTATTTAAATCGCTACATTTACTATATACATTATGGACAGGGAGAATATTTGTACATGGAATTATACAAATGATTTTATTTTTAGGTGATGGAATATATAAAGTTTTAAATCCAATAATGTTTTTAACATTTATATATTTAATATATAAGGTTAGTAATAAAGATAATAGTAGCAATAAGAGTTCTAGGTTCACATCGATAGCAAGCATTATTGTTATAGTTTTATATTTTATAAATAGTATTGGAGAAAAGATAATATGGCTTTCAGGAAGCATTAATTATTTGTGGACATGCACTATTATGCTATCTATAATTTATTTTTATAAAAAAATATTATTAGATAATAAAAAGTTAAACAGAAAGAGTAAAATATTATTTTTTATATTATCTTTTTTTAGTGGTTGGACACAAGAAAATGTTGTTTTTGTATTAGGTTCTTTTATAGCAGTATGTGTTCTTTTTAAATTTAAAGAAATTTTTAAAGATAAAGAAAAAAGAAATATTGTTATTATATCTATAGTTTTATTTATGATTGGAGTAATTTTACTAATATTTGCTCCAGGAAATTTTAAAAGGTTTGGAACATCAGAGACTACAAATATAATAACAACAATTTGTAATAATTTTAACAGCATAATTTCAAATTTTATTAAAAGTAAATTTTTATTATCGCTATATGTCATAAGCGTATTTTTTGTAATAATGCTTAATAAAAAAGAAAATAAAATTAAAGAAATATTAAAAATACAGACAATATATTGTATTTTACCAGTTATAATAGCTTTAACACCAATGCTTGTAATTGGAGAGTTTCCAATAAGAGCAATGTTTCCATATGAAGTATTAATTATAATTTCTATTATGATTAATCTTAATTTAATATATAAAAAAATAGAAGTAAGAAAAATAATTTATATTATAAGTACTGTTTTATCCTTATTAATAATTTATGATTTAGGTATGAATTTAAGTTTATCTCAAAAATATATGAAAGCATATAAGGATGAAGTAAATTTTGAAGTAAATATGGCTAAGATATCAGATAAAAAAGATGTTGTAGTATCTGTATTTGAACATGATATTTCAAAATCTTTAAATCAGTTATTATTAAATTTTGGTCCTACTAAAGATAAAAATAACATAATAAATACATATATGGCAATTTATTATGGATTTGATTCTATATGTGCTATAAGTAAAGATGAATATATTATTAAAATTACTTTTGAGGATGATAAAGCGTTAAAAGAAAGTGATGTTATAGATATTCAAACTGGTGAATGCATATCAACATCATATGTATATGATAAAAATAATGAGATTTATTTTATAATTCCAAAAGAAAAACTTGGAATATATAAATTGAAAATGCCAGATGAATTAAAAGGCAAAGATTATAAAATAACATTTTCATCAATTACAGAAAGTTTTGAGTTAAATGTTAAAGAGGCTATTATATAGGTGATAAAAATGAAAGAAAAAATAATAAATAAATTTGTTTATTGTGTATCTTTTGTTGTAGCAACTATAGCCATATTTTTATCGATTAGTGGTATTTTTTGTACTGGAATATTTTGCAATAAATTTGATAATAGTGCTGAAACAGTTTTTTTTAAAATAGATAATGTTATTTTTAATTTATCTTTTATAATTTTATTTATTTTTATGTTGTATTTCATAAATAAAATTGTAAAAAAAATAGATAAAAAGATTATTATTGTTATTAGTTTAATATGTATAGTTACAATTAGTTTTGGATGGACAGTATTTTCTAAGGCTCCTGTAAGAGCTGATCAGAAAATGATACATATTGCAGCAACTAGTTTTCTAAATAATAATTATGAGATGCTATTAAACAGAGGAGACTATTTGTTTATGCATCCATTACAACTTGGCATTGTATATTACTTAAAACTTATATATGAAGTCTTTGGTACAACAGATTATTTAGTAATAAGAATTTTAAATATTTTATATTTAGTAATCTCAATATTTATGATTGAAAAAATAAGTGGTAAATTATTAAAATATAGTGATGAAACGAAAAAAATGATATATATAATGTTTTTATTATTTTTACCATTAATGTTTTTTACAACATATGTATATGGAAATATGGTTGGATTTGTATTAAGTTTAATATCTTTATATTTAATGTTGAAGTATTTTGAAGATAAAAGTATAATTAAAATGGTATTAAGCTCAATCATAATTGCTATATCTATAGTTTTAAAAAGTAATAATCTAATTGTAATGATAGCAATGATTATTATAATATTATTTGATATGATTAAGAAATTTAATTGGAAAAATATTTTATATATTATTTTAATATTAATATTATATAAATTTTCAAATACTTTAATATTAAAATATACTGAAAATATAACTGTTTCTAAAATTAATGAAGGTATTCCAATGATATCATATATAGATATGGGGATGGCAGACCAAAAGGAAACTACACCTGGTTGGTATAATGGCAAAAGAAATGTTGAAAGTATATATATAGAAAATAATTTTGATACTACTTTGACTAAAGAAGATAGTAAAGAAACTATTAAAAACAGAATATTATATTTTATTAAAAATCCAAGTGATTTTATAATATACTATTCAAAAAAAATAGGTTCAACATGGTTAGAACCAACATTTCAATCACTATGGATAAATGCACCAGCAGAAGAAATAGAAAATATTGATGAAGTAGATAGGGAATATATTAAAAATAATAAAATTTTAATTAGTATGTATGAAGGAAAAATAAACAAATTTATAGTAAAATATTTAGACATATATCAAATAATTATATATTTTACATCTGGTTTATACATACTAAAGAACATAAAAAATATTGATTATAAAAATTTTATATTTATACTTATTTTTATAGGTGGACTAGCATTCCATATTTTATGGGAAACTAAATCTAGTTATGCAATAACATATTTTGTGTTGTTAATTCCATATAGTTGTTTAGGTATGAATATAGTATTTGAATATATAGAAAATAGAATAGATAAAAATAGAGAGGAGGAAAAAGATATAAGTAATATTATATCTTAAGAAACATGAAGAAAATATCAGTTATTGTTTCTGCATATAACGAAGAAGAAACTATTCCTTTGTTTTATGAAGAAATGGAAAGAGTAAGAAAAGAAGATTTTGATGGGGTAGATTTTGAGTATATTTTTGTTAATGATGGTTCAAGAGATAATACTCTAAGCACTATTAAAAAATTAAGAGAACAAGATAATAAAGTAAGATACATATCATTTTCTAGAAATTTTGGAAAAGAAGCAGCAATGTTTGCAGGGCTTGAAGCAGCAGAAGGTGATTTTGTTACATTAATGGATGCAGATTTACAAGATCCTCCAAAACTATTAAGAAAAATGTATGATTTGATAGAAAATGAAGGATATGATTGTGTAGCAACAAGAAGAGTTACTAGAAAAGGTGAACCACCAATAAGAAGTTTCTTTGCAAGAATGTTTTATAGAATTATAAACAAAATATCAAATGTTGAAATGGTAGATGGTGCTAGAGACTATAGATTAATGAAAAGAAAAGTAGTAGATAGTATAGTATCTATGAAAGAATATAATAGATATTCAAAAGGATTGTTTAGTTTTGTAGGCTTTAAAACTAAATGGTTAGAATATCAAAATGTTGAAAGAGTAGCAGGAGAAACAAAATGGTCTTTTTGGAAATTATTCAAATATGCTCTTGAAGGTATAACAGCATTTTCAACAACTCCACTTGTTATATCTTCAATAATTGGATTAATATTTTGTATTATTTCATTTGTATTAATAGCTTTAGTCATAGCTAAAACATTAATATATGGAGATAATACAAGTGGTTGGCCATCACTTGTTTGTATAATATTCTTTGTTAGTGGTGTTCAATTATTTTCTCTTGGAATAATTGGTCAATATTTATCTAAATTATATTTAGAAGTAAAAAAGAGACCAATATATATTGTAAATGAGACTGAAAAAGATAATTAAAAATTAATTATTGTAAGAAAGGAAATTTTATGGAATATTTAAAAAGTTTAGTAAAAAATAGAAAATTAACATTTCAACTTGGAAAAAATGATTTTAGAAATAGATTTGCAAGTACAAGCTTAGGAGCTATATGGGGATTTGCACAACCATTTGTATTTATGCTTACATATGTAATTGTATTTCAATATATTCTAAAAACTGGAAGTTCAGGTAAATATCCATATGTTGTATGGTTTTTACCAGGAATGACAATGTGGATGTTTTTAAATGACAGTATAATGAATGCTAGTTCTTCAATTAGAAGTTATAGCTATTTGGTAAAAAAAGTTGTATTTCCGGTAGATATAATACCAACAATATCATTAGTATCTTCAACATTTATAGGACTATTTTTATTTGCTATATCTACAATTATGTGTATGATATTTGGATATTTTCCAAATGTTTTAGAATATATTTATATAGTAATTTGTTTTTTTGCTTTTGTAATTGCACTTACAAGATTTACTTCAGCTATTACTACTGTTGTACCAGACTTTGGTCAACTTTTAACAGTAATTATGCAAATAGGAATGTGGCTTACACCAATAATGTGGAATTTAAATATGCTTTCTAATTATCCTATGATATCAAAAGTTGTAAGATGTCTACCATTTGCATATTTAGTAACAGGTTTTAGAGAAGTATTTATAGATGGAAGCATAATAACAGATAATAATTGTATATATTCTATTGTATTTTGGATTATAGTGACAGTTATCTTTTTATGGGGAAATTATGTTTTCAAAAAGAATAAAAAAGATTTTGCAGATGTATTATAAAAAGTAATGTAAAATGAGGAAAAAGAATGGAAGAAAAAATTGATGTATTACTTGCAACATATAATGGGGAAATGTATTTAAAAGAGCAATTAGATAGTATATTAAATCAAACATATAAAAATATAAATTTAATTATATCAGATGATTGCTCTACTGATTCTACAAGAGAAATTTTAAAAGAATATGAAAAAAAGGATAGTAGAATAAAAATATATCTACAAGATAAAAATTTGGGATATATTAGGAATTTTGAATTTTTGCTTAGTAAAGTTGAAAGTAATTATTATGCTTTATCAGATCAAGATGATGTATGGTTAGAAGATAAAATAGAAAAATTATATAAAAAAATGATAGATACAAATAGTGACTTGGTGCATTGTGATTTAGAAGTAGTAGATAAAGATTTAAATACTATCTATAAATCAAGATGGAAAAAAATGAATCTACTAAAAAAAGTAAAATACGATGATATAAGAAGTGTATATTTATATAATTGTGTAACAGGATGTACAATTTTATCTAAAAGAAAATTTATAAAAGATATACTGCCATTACCAAACAAGTCAAAATATATGCCACATGACTATTGGATATCACTTGTTGTTGCTCAAAAAGGTAAAATAGCACATACTGATGAAAAATTGATATTATATAGACAACATGGTAATAATGAGATAGGAACAAAAAGAACATCTACTAGAATGAATAAATTTGAAGATGTTAGGAACTTATTTATACAAGTAAAAATAGAACATTTTACAGATTATATAGAAAGAGAAGAGATATTTAATAAGGAGCAAAATAAACTTAATAGAGAAGCTTTAGAATATTTTAAAAAGTTAAAAGAGATAAAAAATATAAGTATTAAAGGATTAAAAACTTTTCATAAACTATATAAATATGAAGATATATCGTACTATTTATTACAATGTATAATATTAAATTTTCCAGCTGTATCAAGATTTGGATTTAAAATTTTTAAAATGATTCAGCATATTTTCATAAAGGAAGGATAAAATAGAAATGAGTGAAACTATAATTAAAATAGATAATTTAGTAAAAAACTATAAGATGTTTACTAAAAAAACAGATAGAATGTTAGAAACTATATTTCCATTTGTTCAAAAACATAAAAATTTTAGGGCTATGAATGATTTAAATTTAGAAGTAAGAAAAGGTGAGGTTTTAGGAATACTTGGAAAAAATGGAGCGGGAAAATCTACACTTTTAAAAATGATAACTGGTGTTGTATCCCCATCATCTGGTACAATAAAAATAGATGGAAAGATAAGTTCTTTATTAGAACTTGGAGCTGCATTTAATGGTGAACTTACAGGAATAGAAAATATATATCAACACGGACAAGTTATGGGGCTTACTAAAGAACAAATTGAAGAAAGAAAACAAGAAATAATAGATTTTGCAGATATTGGAGATCATTTGTATCAACCAGTAAAAACATATTCTTCTGGTATGTTTGCACGTCTTGCATTTGCTTGTGCTATAAACGTTGATCCAGATATATTAATTGTTGATGAGGTATTATCTGTAGGTGATATGGCTTTCCAATTAAAATGTTTTAAGAAATTTGAGCAATTTAAAAAGAGTGGTAAGACTATATTATTTGTTTCTCATAGTGTAGCAGATATATTAGAAAATTGTACAAGAGTTATCATATTAAGTGGTGGAAATAAAATATATGATGGAGATGTAAAAGAAGGCGTTGATACATATAAAAAATTAATTACAGGAATGCTAGATAAAAATCAATATGAAGAAAATCAAAAGAAGAAAAATAAAAAGATAGAAGTAGATCCAAATTCATGGAAAAGTCACTTTACTCTAAACCCAGATATGACAGTATATGGGACTAAAGAGGCAAATATTTATGACTATGGAATTTTTAATTCTAAAAACGAACCAGAAAGTGTTGTAAATAATGATGAGGAAATTTCAATAAAAATTAAATCTGAATTTTATGAAGATGTTGATTGTCCAATTTTTACAATGACAATTAAAGATTTTTCAGGAAAAGAAATATGTGGAACAAATACTAGTTATTTAAAAAAATATACTGGAAAATGTAAAAAAGGTGAAAAATATGTATGTAGTTTTAGACAAAAGCTAAAACTTGCACCTGGAAAATATACATTATCTATTAGTTGTACTAAATTTAATTCAAATGGAGATTTAGTTCCATTAAATAGAAATTATGATGCTATAATTTTTGAAGTAATGTCTAAAAAATCATTTGTTGGATATTTTGATACAGATTCTCAAGTTGATTTTGAGAAAATTGACGAATAAATTTTAGTAAATAATACACCTAGGTTAGGCTATAATTGTTTAGTCTATAAATAAAGGAGTGAATAGTTTGAAAATAAATTGTGATTTTTATGAAGAGCAAGCAGATGTTATAGATGAAGAAATAGTACATATAATTGAAGAATATAATCAAGAAGAATATTCAAAAGTAATAGAGGGTAATGATAGAATAGATGTTTTATATGCCTTATCTAATATAAGAAAAAATTTAATTAGTTGGTATACTTTTAACAAAAATGAAGATATTTTAGAAGTTAATACAAATTTTGGAGAATTAACAGAGGAACTATGTTTAAAAGCTAAACAAGTAATTTCTATAGAAAAATCTTTGAAAAAAGCTAATGCAGTAAAAAGCAGATTAGAAAAAACTAAAAATCTTGAAATTGTAGTTGGAAATTTAAATAAGATTAAGTTAAATAAAAAGTTTGGATATATTATAATTAATGGCGTAGAAGAAAATGATTTTACTTTGGGTGAGTATTTAGAATTTTGTAAAAAATATTTAAAAGATAATGGAACAATATTATTTACTTGTGATAATAAATTTGGAATAAGAAATACTAATGTTAATTGTAATAGAGATACATCTAATATTAATAATATGAGTAAAAAAGAAATAGAAGAGATATTAAAAGAATATAATTTTAATAATTATAAATTTTATTATCCACTTCCAAATTATAAGGTTCCCAATGTAATATTTACAGATAAACATCTTCCAAATACAGAAAGTATTTTAAGAGATTTAACTTTATACGATAAAAATGAAGTTATTGTAGTAGATGAAAGAGAAAAATATAAAGAGATAATAAATGAAAATAAAGAATTATTTCCTTTTTTTGCTAATTCATTCTTAGTTGAAATAACATCTAATGATAATAAAGTTGAATTTGTTTCTTTTAGTAATTCTAGAAAAGAAAAGTATAGAGTAAAAACAATAATGTATTCAGATATTGTTTTAAAACAATATGCAGATAAAGCAGCTAAGAGCCATTTTGAAAATATAAAAAAGAATATAAAAATATTAAAGAAAAAAAATGTGGACATGCTTGATACTTTTGATGATGATATAATTTATAGTAGACTTATTAAAGAGGAATCATTAGATAAAGTTTTAATAGAAATGTTTAAAGCTGGAAAAGATGAAGAAGCATTTAAATTAATAGATAAATTTATTAATGAAATTAAAAATAAACTAGGAGAAACTAAAGAAAAAGTAAAAACCACAATATTTAAGAAATATAATATTGAAATAAGTGATGAGTTAAATAGTAAACTTAATTATATAAAATATGGATTTTTTGATATAATATTTCAAAATTGTTTTTATATAGATAATAAATTTTATTTCTATGATCAAGAATGGATGGAAGAAAATATTCCTTTTGAATTTATAGTATATAGATCAATTAATTATATTGCTAATTCAAATATAAAAATAAATAGAAAGAATTTGTATGATAAATTTAAAATAACAGAATATTTAGAAGTTTTTGATAAACTTGAATTTATTTTACAAGAAGAAATAAAGGATAAAAATATATGGAATATTCATGCAGCAAATAATACTACTGTAAAAAATATTTTTGATACACAAACACATTATAAAAATCTAAAAGATTTTGCAGAAATAAATCTTGAAAATGAGAGAATCTCAAAAGCTAAAGAAATAAGTGATAGAGATAAAATTATAAAAGATTTAACAAGAGAATTAGATAGTATAAAAAAATCAAAATATTGGAAAATAATCAAATTATTTTCAAAAAAGAGCAAAGGTAGTAAGGAAAGGAAAGATAAATAAATGGCAAGAAGAGGGAAAAAAATAAATAAAGTATTTTTTGAAATCGGAAGATTTTTTAGAATTATTTTTAGATGCATAAAAAGATTATTTAATTTTAAATATATGAATGAACAAATAAAAAAGAGAAAAGAAAAAGGCTGGAAGGTAACATTCATAGAATTTAAAAGAGATATATTAACTGGTTTGGAAAGAACTAATACTATAGATGAATACGAAAAATGGATTGAGAATAATGAACCAACAGAAAAAGAATTACAAGAACAGATTAAAACTAATTTTAAAATTAGTCCTAAGATAAGTATTATAGTACCAATGTATAATACACCAGCAGATTTTTTTAAGGAATTAGTAGATAGTTTAATTGGTCAAACTTATTCAAATTGGGAGTTGTGTCTTGCTGATGGCAGTCCTGAAAAAAATGCAAAAATTGAAGAAATTTGTAGTGTAGATGAAAGAATAAAATATAAATTCCTAGGTGAAAATAAAGGTATTTCAGCTAACACTAATGCCGCCTTAGAATTAGTAACAGGAGATTATGTAGCACTACTTGACCATGATGATTTATTACCTATATTCTCTTTATATGAAGTAGTAAAATGTATAAATGCTCATCCAGATGTAGATTTTATATATTCAGATGAAGATAAATTTCATTTTATAGATGAACCAAGATATGCACCACATTTTAAACCAGATTTTGCACCAGATACATTAAGATCAAATAATTATATTTGTCATTATAGTGTTTTTAAAAAAGAATTATTAGATAAAATTGGTGGATTTAGAAGTAAATATGATGGTGCACAAGATTATGATATATTCCTTAGAATGAGTGAAGAGACAGATAAAATTATTCATATTCCAAAGATATTATATCATTGGAGAGTTCATTCTCTATCTACTGCTAAGTCTGGAGCAACAGCAAAACCATATGCTTATGAATCTGGAATAAGGGCAATTCAAGCTCATTTAGATAGAATCGGTCTTAAAGGAACTGTTGAACATGGATATACTTTGGGTACATACAAAATAAATTATGAATTAGAAAGAGAGCCTAAAGTATCAATTTTAATTCCAAATAAGGATTATATATCAACTTTAAAAGTATGTTTAAATTCAATAAAGAAGCTTACAACATATAAAAACTATGAAATAATAGTTATAGAAAATAATAGTGAAGAAAAATCAACTTTTGAATATTATGAGAAGATTAACGGAAAAGATAATATAAAAGTTATAACTTATCCAGAAAGTGGATTTAATTATTCAAAAATTATAAATTATGGTGTAGCTAATTCAACTGGTGAATATATTATACAATTAAACAATGATACAGAACTTATAACACCTAATTGGATTGAAGAAATGCTTGGATATGCACAAAGAGAAGATGTTGGAGCTGTTGGTGTTAAATTGTTATATCCAGATAAAACAGTTCAACATGCTGGAATAATTATTGGAATAGGTGGAATTGCAGGACATGTATTTAAAAATATACCAGACAAAGAACATGGATATTTTGCCAAAGACAGTATGATTCAAAATTTAAGTGCTGTAACTGCAGCATGTATGATGGCACCAAGATCAATATATGAAGAAGTAGAAAATATGGATGAAGAATTTAAAGTTGCTTTTAACGATGTAGACTTTTGCTTAAAAGTTAGAGAAACTGGAAAGTTAATTGTATATAATCCATATGTTAAATTTTTACATTATGAATCAAAAAGCAGAGGATTAGAAGATACTATTGAAAAACAAAAAAGATTTAAAGGAGAAATAGATAGATTTTCAAATAAGTGGAATAAAATACTTAAAGAAGGAGATCCATACTATAATGTAAATTTAAGATTAGATAATGATCAATGTGAGATAAAAACAACAAAGGTAGATTATATGAAGTAAGAGGTGAAATATTTGAAAATAAATGAATTTTTTTCAAAATATAAGTATAGAATTGATAGAGGAAAAAAATATATAAAAAAACATGGCTTAAAGAACTCTTTAAAAAATTTATTTACAAGACTAATCGAAAAGATTACCAGAAGAAATAGTAAAAGAAATCGTATAGAGAGAGAAAACTATAAAATTTGGATAAAAGAAAATGAGCCAAATGAAAATGAAATAGAAAATCAAAGAAATCATAAATTTGAAATTTCACCTAAAATTAGTATATTAGTACCAATGTATAATACTCCATTAAATTATTTTGAAGAATTAGTAAATTGTCTAATTAATCAAACATATTCTAATTGGGAATTATGTCTAGCTGATGGAAGTCCAGAAAAAAATATAGAATTGGATAAAATAATAGCTAAAGACGATAGAATAAAATATACATTTTTAAATGATAATAAAGGAATATCAGGTAATACAAATGAGGCTTTAAAAATTGCCACAGGAGAATATATTGCATTACTTGATCATGATGATTTATTACCTGTATTCTCACTATATGAAATCGTAAAATGTATAAATAATCATCCTGAAGTTGAATTTATTTATACAGATGAGGATAAAATTGAATATACAAAAGAAAATAGATGTGATCCTCATTTTAAACCAGATTTTTCACCAGATACTTTAAGAACAACTAATTATATAACTCACTTTTCTGTTTTTAAAAGAGAGTTAATGGAAAAATTGGGTGGATTTAGAGAAGAATTTAATGGAGCTCAAGATTATGATATTATAATAAGAGCAACAGAAAATACAAAAAATATAATTCATATTCCTAAAGTGTTATATCATTGGAGGGTACATCCAAGTTCTACCTCTATGGCTGTAGAAGCTAAACCATATGCATTTGAAGCTGGAAAAAGAGTTGTTGAGGAACATTTAAAAAGAGTTGGACTTAATGGAAAAGTTACATTTGGAGAGGTTCCAGGTGTCTATGAAGTTCAATATGATGTTATTGGTAATCCAAAAGTATCAATCCTAATTCCAAATAAAGATGGAATTAAAATGTTAAAAAAATGTATTGATTCTATTATTTTAAAAACTACATATGAAAATTATGAGATTGTCATTATAGAAAATAATAGTGAGAAGAAAGATACTTTTAACTATTATAAAAAGTTAGAAGAAAATTCTAAAATTAGAATATTAAAATATCCAGAAAAAGGTTTTAATTATTCTGCAATAATAAATTTTGGTGTTAAAAATTGTGATAGTGAATTTATAATGCAACTTAATAATGATACTGAACTAATTACACCAAATTGGTTAGAAAAGTTAATTGGATTTGCTCAAAGAAAAGAAGTTGGTGCTGTTGGTGCTAGATTATATTATGCAGATAAATCTATTCAACATGCTGGAATGGCTGTTGGAATAGGAGGTCTCGTTGCAAATCTATATACTAGAATTCCATTTGGATTACACGCATATTATGCAAGAGAATGTATAACAGCTAATGTTTCAGGAGTTACTGGGGCTTGTCTATTTTCAAGAAGAGAAATATATGATGAAGTAGGATTTATGGAAGAAGATGCATTTAAAGTAGCATTTAACGATGCGGATTTTTGCTTGAAAATCAGGGATAAAGGATATTTGATTGTGTATAATCCATATGTAGAGTTAATGCATTATGAATCTAAAACAAGAGGATATGAAGATACTCCAGAAAAAAAAGAAAGATTTGCAGGTGAATGTGAAAGATTTAAAGATAAATGGAAAGATGTAATTAATGTTGGAGATCCATATTATAATATAAACTTTACACGTAATACAGATAAATGCAATATAACAACAGAAAAAGTGAATTATAAAGAATAATAATTTAGAGGTGAAATATGAAAAAGAAAATATTTTTAAGTATTATAGTTATTTTAGTAGTTGTAGTTGTTATAATGCTTGTTTTTAAAAGTTCAATTAAAGTAAATAAAATTGCAAATTTAAATAACCTTAATATAGAAACAGAAAAAATAGATTCAACAATTGAATTAGATGAAAATATAAATATGTCTGCAAATGTACCAATATTTATGTATCACTGGGTGAGGGATAATACTGGAGATTATCCATATCCAGAGAATATGGTAAAGCCAGCTGAATTAAGAAAACAAATGGAGTATTTAAATGAAAATAATTATGATGTTATATTTGTATCAGAGTTAGATAAATTACAGCATTATGAAAAGCCTGTCATATTAACTTTTGATGATGGATGGGTAGATGTATATTACGAAGCTTTTCCACTTGCAAAAGAACTTAATATGAAAATTTGTATGTATATTATAACAGATTTAGTAGGAACAAATGGATACTGTACAATTGAACAATTAAAAGAGATGAGAGATAGTGGACTTGTAGAAATAGATTCCCATACTTTATCTCATCCATATTTAGATCAACTTACAGTAGAAAAAGTTTCAGAAGAATTAATAAGTTCTAAAGCATATATAAAAGAAAATTTAGGAATAGATTCTACTGTAATATGTTATCCTTCTGGAAGAAGAAGTGAAACAGTACTTGAAATTGCGAAAGATAATTATAAGTATGGACTTCTTATGGATGGTGGAGTTTTTAAGTATAACAGTAATACATCAAATATGTATTTAATAGAAAGAATTTATGCAATGCGTAGTATGACTTTAAATACTTTCAAATCATATTGTGAACAAGCAACTGTAAATATAAATTAAGAATAGGAGAATATAATGAGTTTTGCAATAGTAGTTTTAAACTATAATGATCATGAAAATACATTAAAGTATGTTAATGTATTAAAAAATTATGATGTTGTAGATAAAATAATAGTAGTAGATAACCATTCTACCATAAAAAATGAAATAAAGATTTTAAAAGAAATAGAATCAGAAAAAGTCGAAGTAATATCTTCTGATAAAAATGGTGGTTATGCATATGGAAATAATATAGGATTAAGATATTTAGAAAAAATAGGAAATTATGAATTTGTTGCTATATCAAATCCAGATGTATATGTTGATGAAAATACAATAAAAGAGTGTATAAAATATTTAAATGAGTCTAAAAAAGTTGCTATTGTTTCTCCACGAATGAATTTTATTAATGGACCTGCAAGAAGAGCTGCTTGGAAAAAAAGAACTCCTATTATTGACATAGCAAACTCTACAAGACTAACAGAAGTGATATTATATCCTTTCTTTAAGAGTGGTGAATATTCAAAAAAAGATTATCAAAAAGATAACTTAAAAGTCGATTGTATAGCAGGATCATTTTTTATTGCTAAATATGATTCATTAAAAAAAGTAGATTTTTTTGATGAGAAAACTTTTTTATTTTATGAAGAAGATATTCTTGGAGAAAGAATAAGACAAGCTGGATTAGAAATACATATTTTAAATAATTTAAAATTTATGCATTATGACAGCCAAACAATTGGTAAGTTGATGAGTATATTTAAAAAACAAGATATATTATTTGATAGTAGAATATATTATCAAAAAAATTATAATAAAATTGGTTTACCATTATTAAGCATATTATATATTTTAAAATATTGGAGAAAGTTAGAATTAATAATAGAAGTTCCAATAAGAAAAGCAATAGTAGCATATGTAAGGGGGAAAAAGAGGGATGAATAAAAAAATATCAGTAGTAGTTCCAATGTATTATGAAGAAGAAGTAGCACAAGTATGCTATGAAAGATTAAATAAGGTTTTAAGTGACTTGGAAAAATATGATCATGAAATAGTTTTTGTAAATGATGGATCAAAAGATAAGACTCTAGATATTTTAAGAAAAATATCCAAAAAAGATAAAAATGTAAAAGTATTATCTTTTTCAAGAAATTTTGGACATCAATGTGCAGTATCAGCTGGACTTAAATATGTAACAGGTGATGTGGTATGTATAATAGATGCAGATTTACAAGATCCACCAGAGTTAATAAAAGATATGTTAAAAAAATGGGAAGAAGGATATGAAGTAATTTATGGAAAAAGAAAAAAACGTAAAGGAGAATCTTTCTTTAAGTTGTTTACTGCTAAAATGTTTTATAGAACATTAAACTTCTTTTCTGACGTTGAAATACCTATGGACACTGGAGACTTTAGATTAGTAGATAAGAGTGTAGTAGATACTATAAATTCAATGCCAGAACATAATAAATTTTTAAGAGGACTATTTAGTTGGGTAGGATATAAGCAATATGCGTTTAAATATGAGAGAAAAGAACGTTTTGCAGGTGAAACAAAATATCCTCTAAAAAAGATGTTAAAATTAGCAGCTGATGGAATAATAAGTTTTTCTGTTAAACCTTTAAAGATAATAGGAGGAATAGGAATAGTAAGTATATTAATATCTTTTTGTGTTCTTATTTATTCTTTATTATCATATATATTTAAATTTGGTAATTTAACACCTGGTTGGACATCAATTATGGTTGGAATAACTTTCTTTGCTGGAGTTCAATTATTATCTTTATGGATAATAGCAGAGTATTTAGGTAGAATGTATGATGAGTCAAAGGGAAGACCTCAGTATATAATATCAGAAAAAATAAATATAGTTGAAGAATAATAGAAGGTATTACTATGAAAAAATTAAATAACTTTTTTGTAAAGAGTATTTCTGTAATATTTATTTTAATAATTTCATTTCTTACAATAAATAGTCTATTTTTCACTTGTACTATTGATATTGCTGAAAAGACACATTATAGCAAAGATAATTTTATTTTAAATATAATTTATATAATAGCATTTATTATGATAATTTCATTTTTTAAAATAGTATTAAAAAAAATTAAAGAAAAACATATAAAAATACTAAATATTATTTTTGCTGTAGTATATATATTGTTGCTGTTAGCTTTTGTAAATAAAATGAAAATAAATCCAACATCTGATCAAAAATTTGTATTTAATGCTGCACAAGAATTTTTTGATGGGAATTATAGACAGATGCATGGATATTTAGAGGCATATCCAAATCAATATGGAATTGTATTGTTTTTTTATTTGATAAAATGTATACCAATTCTTACTAACTTATTTAGTCCAATTTTTATACAATATCTTAATATAGCTTTTCTATTTTTATGTTTTCTTTTTATTGAAAAAATAAGAAAAACTATTGCTAATTCTAGTGATAATAAAAGTATAGGTATTGTTTATTTGATGATATTTTTACCAATATCATGCTATATTACTTTTGTATATGGAACAATTTTAGGACTTACATTAAGTATGATTTCACTATATTATGAGATATTATACTTTAATAATAAAAAAAAGAGAAACATTATTATTTCATCTATTTTCATAGCAATTGCAATAGCAATGAAATCTAATTATTTGATTTTTTTAATAGCTGAAGTCATATTAGTATTTTTAAATTCATTAGATAACAAAAAAATTATGGAATGCTTATGGATAGTTGTATATTTAGTTATATACTTAATCTCTTCTAAAATTATAAATTTTTCAATAGAAAAGATAACAGGAGTACAAGCTTCTGATGGAATACCCAAAATTTGTTGGATTACAATGGGATTACAAGAAAATGAGAATATGGCAAGTGGTTGGTATAATGGATATAATACAAATACTTATTCTAAATATAATAGAGATAGTAAAAAAGTATCAGAAGCTGCATTTAACGATTTAAAAGAGAGATTAGTTGAAATGTCAAAAAATCCAAAATCAACTTTAAAATTTATGTATGATAAAGTTATATCTCAATGGAATGAACCAACTTTTGAGTCTGTTTGGATAATGGCTACAACAGTTAATGCTAGGGATACAATAGTAGAAGATGGAGATACATTTGAATTTTTATTTGGACGAACTAAAGAATATGAGCAATATGTAAGTTTTTGCAATATGTTACATAATATTATATTATTTGGTACATTATTATATTTCGTTTTAAATTTTAAAGATTTAAGTTATGTCAATATATCTTTTGCTTTAATATTCATTGGTGGATTTATCTTTCATATGTTTTGGGAAGGTAAATCACAATATACATTACCATTTTTTATATTAATCATACCATATGCTTTAATGGGGTATAACATTTTAGCAAATATAATAATAGATAATATAAATAAAAGAAAAAAACAAGATATTAAACTTATAGAGCAATAATTATAAGTTATTAAGGAAGGAATAGTTAAATGGGAAAAATTTTAGTTACAGGTGGTGCTGGATATATTGGCACTCACACATGTGTAGAATTATTAAACAAAGGCGAAGAAGTTGTTATTTTAGATAACTTTTCAAATAGTTCACCAGAAGCTTTAGAAAATGTGAAAAAGATAACTGGAAAAGATATTAAGTTCTATGAAGGAAATATGATAGATAGAGAAATATTAGAAAAAATATTTACAGAAAATAATATTGAAGCTGTAATAGATTTTGCTGCATATAAAGCTGTAGGAGAGTCTGTTCAAAAACCGATAGAATATTATACAAATAATGTTTCTACTGTACTTGTGCTTTTAGATGAAATGAAAAAGTATAATGTTAAAACATTAGTGTTTTCATCTTCTGCAACAGTTTATGGCGATCCAGAAGTTATACCAATTACTGAAGATAGTAAAGTTGGAGGAACAACAAATCCTTATGGAACATCAAAATTAATGGTTGAGCAGATATTACAAGATTTATATAAATCAGATGACGAATGGAATATCGCAATTCTTAGATACTTTAATCCAGTAGGAGCACATGAGAGTGGTCTTATTGGTGAAAATCCTAAAGGAATACCTGCAAACTTAATGCCATATATTCAAAAAGTTGCGGCAGGAAAATTACAAGAATTATCTGTGTTTGGAAATGATTATGATACAAAAGATGGTACAGGAGTAAGAGATTATATACATGTTGTAGATTTAGCAATAGGACATATAAAAGCTCTAGACAAATTAAGAGTAGATAACAAAGGGATGCATATATATAATCTAGGAACTGGTATTGGATATAGTGTATTAGATATGGTAAATGCTTTCGAAAGAGCTAATAATATTAAAATACCATATAAAATAGCACCAAGAAGAGCAGGAGATCTTGCTGAATATTATTCAGATCCTACAAAATCTAAAAACGAAATTGGATTTGAAGCAAAAAGAACACTAGAAGACATGTGTAAAGATGCATGGAATTTTGAACGTAAACATCAAAATGACAAAAATATGTAAAATATTATGTAAAATGAATTAAATAAAGTCAAGAATATTGACTTTATTTTTTTTATAAGATATAATTTTATTATAAGAGGTTATAGGGGGTTGTTTATCATGACAGTAGAGGAAATACAATCAAGATTTAACGATTTAGAAATGGAAGTAAATCAAATAAAAGAAGAGATAGAAGCAGATGCTCATTTAGAATTTATTAATTCTTTAAAGCAATTTGTGAATAGATATTAATTAGAGGAGGTAATTTAATATGGAAGAAAATACAAAAAATCAGGAAAGTCAAGAAAATAAAAAAAATGAAGAAATAGGGCAAGAAGAACAATATAATACTTATGATTCTGATGTTAATGGCATTGAATTTACAGAAACAAAAGGTAAAATAAAAGATGTAATTAATAAAGCTAAAGGAATTTTAGAAAGTATGAGATTTAAAAAATTCCTTGAATCAAAAGGTCTATCTGAAGAAGAATATAAAGACCCAACATATTTAAAAGATGAAAATTTAAGCAAAGAATTTAGTGAATATAAACTAGATAAAGATGACCCAGATGTTGTAAAATGCTTTAACGATGCAAAAGGCGAACTTATAGCAATTACAGCTTTTAGAGATGATAAAATTAACGAACTATATGGTAATAAAGAAAGCAAAGAAATATCTGAGCAAAAAGGTAAAGTACAACAGTTATTAGAAGATGTAGATGATAAAATTGCTGAGCTTAAAAATCAAGAAGGAAAAGAAGAAGAAATAAAAAAATTAGAAGAAATAAAGCAAAAAATTGGAGATAAAAAGCAAAAAACAGGATTATTTCAAAAATTAGATGAAGCAGCTAAAAAACAAATGTCTGTTAGAAGAATAGCTTTAGAAGATTTTTCACTTGCAATGGATGAAAAAGTTAATGGTGGAAAAGATATGGTACTAAATGATTCAAAGATTAAACAAACAATTGGAGAATTAGATAAAGATGGTCAATTAATAGCACGAAGCTTAAATGAACTATCCAAAGATGATGATTTAGATAAAGAACAAGAAGAAGCAGAAAAACAAGAAGAAAATAAAGAAGAAAAAGCTGCTGCAGCACCAAAAGGAGCTTCAATACCTGCAGATGTTGCAAAAGCAATGCAACAAATGGCTGGTCAACCAGTTGTAGCTGCTGAGGATACAGTAAGTGAACCAAAACAACCAAGCTATGCAGATATATTAGGATATGACCCAACTAATGTGTTAAACTATAACAGCTCAATGGATATTTTAGGAGTGTTTATGGGAAATGCTGAAAGTCCAATAGGAACTCCTATGACTGATGACTTAAGAATAGCATTATTAAATTCTCCAGAAGGAGCAAAAATTGTTCAACAAGCTTTAATGAAAATTAATAGTAAAGAGGAATTAGGAAAATATAAATTTTTTGATAAATTAGCTAAGAAATATAATTCATCTAAAATGAATAAAAAAGTAATGGCAATGATTGAAAAACAATTACCTGAACATTTAAAAGAAAAATCTGACTCAATAAATGATAAAGACAAAGAAAAAATTCAAGATGATTTAAAAAAATATGGTGTAAACATTAATTTAAAAGAAGATATTGAAAGTCAATTGAAAAATAACTTTAAAGATGCTAAGGATATAAATAATTTAGAAAGTGGTATAAATTCTTTATCTGGTATATATGATGAAAAAATTAATGAATTAAAAGATATACTTAAAGATAAAGAACTGTCTGATGAAGATAGAGAAAGATATAAAGAAATACTAGATAATACTACAAATAAAAAGAGCATTTTGGGAGATTCAATACAAAAATATGTAGGAATGCATAAATTTAAAGAAATTGCAAAAGATGCTACAAAAGGGGAAATAAATCAAAACTATATGTTAAATGCGCAATCTACAATAAAAGATATTTCAGATGATATGCCTAAAAAGACATTTGGTGGACAAGATAAAGTGTATAGTGATGTACAAAAAGTAGAAAGAGATGTTAAAGAACAAGAAATAATCGATAAATATAATGACTTAAGAATATCAGGTAAACCAATCCCAGAAAAATTACAAGAACAATTTAATAATATTTCATATAATGATTATGCAGCCATAGATAATAAAAATAAAAATAAAAACAAAAATGATGAACCAAGTATATAATAAAAAAATAAAAGTACATACTAAAAAAGTATGTACTTTTTTCTATATTTTGTGTTAAAATAATTTATATAGAAAATGAGGGATGAAAATGAATAAAACAGTAATAGTAACAGGAGCTGCAAAGGGAATAGGAAAAGCAATAGCTAAAACTTTTGCATATTCTGGATATAATGTATGTATAAACTATAACACATCTGAAGAAGAAGCAAAAAAACTTTGTACAGAACTTGCTAAAGATGGTTGTAGTGTTATTACATATAAAGCAGATATAACAAAAAGAGAAGAAGTAGATAAGATGGTAGAATATGTTATAGGTACATTTGGAAATATAGATGTACTTGTAAATAATGCAGGAATAAGTGAATATAAACTGTTTATAGATATAACTGAGACTGAACTTCAAAGAATGCTTAATGTTAACATACTTGGAACATTTAATACAACTCAAGCAGTATTAAAAAAATCCATGATTCCTAGAAAAGATGGAACAATAATTAATATTTCATCAATTTGGGGAATGGTTGGAGCGTCTTTAGAAGTAGCATATTCAACATCAAAAGCTGCAATAATAGGAATGAGCAAAGCTTTAGCAAAAGAACTTGCTCCATCAAATATAACAGTAAATGTTGTAGCCCCTGGTGCAATATCTACAGATATGCTTGCAAGTCTATCAGATGAAGATATGCAAGTATTAAAAGATGAAATTCCTTTAGGGAAGATAGGAGCAGTAGAAGATGTAGCGGCGACAGTTAAATTTTTAGCATCATATGAGGCAAGATATATAACAGGACAAGTAATTAGTCCAAATGGTGGACTTGTAATTTAATTATAGGGAAAATACTAGATAACTTTTTAGTTAACTAGTATTTTTTTCTTTTCTAGAGGTTGCTTATGAATACAAAATATGTTAAACTAAGGAACGTATATGAAAAAATTGTATAAAGGGAGGAAAAAATTGAAAAAAATAAAAGAAAATATAATGAGAATGGAAAATGAAATAAAATCAAAATTATTAAAAGAAAACACATTAAAAATATTATTTTTTGTTGTTATAGTAATATTAGCTATAGCATCAAGATATGCTATGCTAGATTATAAATCACCTGATTATAATAATTTCTTGGAAAAGTGGTTTTATCAGATAAAAGATTTAGGTGGTTTTTCAGCTTTAAAATATAATATAGGTGATTATAATGTACCATATCTTACAATACTTGCTGCATTAACATATATTCCTAAAGTTTCACCACTTATATTAATAAAAGCAGTATCAATATTTTTTGATTTTGTAGGGGCAATATATGCTGCTAAGTTATGCAAAGCATATTTAGGTGATGAAAATAATAAAAGTATTAAACCCCTTATTGTCTTTACTATTATAATGTTTTTACCAACAGTATTAATAAACTCAGCATTATGGGCACAATGCGATATAATATATGTTACTTTTATATTAATGAGCTTATATTATTTAAAAAAGAATCATATAACAATATCATTTATATGTTTAGGAATATCATTTGCGTTTAAATTGCAATTTATATTTATACTTCCAATATATATACTATTGTATTTACAAAAGAAGGATATAAGTATATTTCATTTTACACTAATTCCAATTGTTAATTTGATTTTGTGTATACCATCTCTTATAATAGGAAAGTCCTTAAAGGATTGTATAATGATATACTTTAATCAAACTGAAACATACACAGCACTTACTTTAAATTATCCTAACCTATATAATATATTTATTGAATTCTTTAAAGGTCAAACTTTAAATGCTATTATATTTACTGTTGTGGTAGTAGGTATTATTGCTTTTTATATATTATATAAGAAAATAAATGTTGAAGAAAATATATTAAGATTATCATTGCTATTTTCTGTTTTAATGGTATTTTTCTTACCAAGAATGCATGAAAGATACGCATTTTTAACTGAGGTTCTTTCAATTATATATGTAGTAAAATATAAAAAGGATTATTATTTTCCAATAGTTTTACAACTTGCAACATTATCTGCATATTTTAACTTCTTAGCGCAAGGAACATTTAATTCAAATATATTTATATTGTTTTCTATAGTGGAATTTGTTGCAATTGTTAAATTTACTATTGATACATTTAAAGATAATAAACAAATTGAAGTTAAAAGCATATAATTATAAAAATATAATAACTAAGACTAGTTTTATACTAGCCTTAGTTATTATTTGTATTATTTAACTTTTCAAATTCTTTTAATTTTATTTTATACTCTAAAACTTGTGTAAGATATCTATAGTACATATATTGTTGCTCATAATACATCATAGGGTTTGCCATAGTGGGATCCATTGCTGGGTCAATATTTGTTTGCTGCATATTATTGGGCTGAACACTAAAATTGTATGGGTCAAAAAAAGGTTGGTTTTTATCCATTTTATCACCTCCTTTTATTTTTTATGAATAAAAATATTTTAATTGTATATAATATTAGTGTAGACTTAAAGTTTACCCCCCTTCTTTAATTTATATATGGTAACTTGGAAATTTAGTTATTTTCGAGTTACTTTTTTTAGTGTAAAAACAATAGTAAAGAGAAGAGATACGAGCATTATAAAATACGAAGTTGTATTAAAATTTATTATATTGAAATTTAAACTATTTTTTTGTGTAAGTATATTTAAAAGTAAATAAGTAATAATTCCAGAAATTATACCTTGAATTAGTTTATATTTTATTAAATGCCATAATTTAATAGGAATTTTATATATACATGAATATATTTGAAATATAATAGAAAATCCGCTAAAAGACAGCATAAATGAAATTATAGCAATTGTTAAATTAAAATTGAAATTTGTGTTTAGGAAGAATAGTCTAGTGCCATTTGTCACCTCAAATAAACCAGAAAGTGTATATATTATATTTTTAGATATATTTAGTTTAATTAAAACAGTTTCAATAACTGAAAATACCAAATTAAATATTATAATAAATGCAAGAATGTTTCCAAGAGTAATAAAAGTAGACTTTATAGACAAGTCTATACTTTCAAACATACTTTTATGTAACTTTTTGCCATTATTTTCCTTAAAACTATTTGAAAAATTAGCGTTTTCGTGTATAATATTATTATGTGTAAAATTTATGATACAAATAATTAATGCAGCAAGATAATGACTAAATAAAAGTAATATGCCTAGATACATATTATTTAAAACACATATTCCTATTGTAGATATAATAAAAATAGGATTACAATTATTTGCAAAAGACATTAAAAAATTAGCTGTTTTTTTAGATATTTTGTTTTCAGAATATAAACTATATGTTGCTTTGGCACCCATTGGATAGCCACATAAAAAACCAATAATGCCTGCATATAGTAAATTACCATTTTTTTTGAAAATACTATTAATTATTTTTGATACATCACAAGATATTATAATATTAGTAAATAAAATAAATGGAAAAAGAGAGGGCATAACAGATTCTAAAAAAACTGTTATTGTATTTTTAATACATATATAATTGCTTTTTTGAAAAGCAAAAATACAAAATAGACATAAAGAAAATATAATATACTTTATTATTTTTTTATTAAATTTAATCATAATAATACTTATGAAAAAGGAGAATATAATATGCGTTATAGTAAAGAATTAAATGAGTATGAATTACTTGATATGGCAAATGGAGAAAAATTAGAAAAATGGGGTAAATACATATTAATTAGACCAGATCCACAAATTGTTTGGAAAGATAAAACAAATCCTGAATTATGGAATAAGGCTCATGCTAGATATATTAGAAGCTCGACTGGTGGAGGGCACTGGGAAAAACTAAAGAAAATGGAAGATGATTGGAGTATAAAATATAGAAATTTAACATTTAATCTAAAACCAATGGGGTTTAAGCATACAGGACTTTTTCCAGAGCAATCAGTAAACTGGGATTATATGATAGATAAAATTTCGAAAGAAACAAAAAAAGGAAGAAATGTTAAAGTATTAAACTTATTTGCATATACTGGTGGTGCAACTATTGCATGCGCATATGCAGGAGCTAGTGTATGTCATGTTGATTCTTCTCAAGGAATGACAAATTGGGCAAAAGAAAATCTTGCATCTAGTGGACTTAAAGATAGACCAGTAAGATTTTTAGTAGATGATGTAATTAAATTTGTAAAAAGAGAAATAAGACGTGGAAATAAATATGACTGTATTATAATGGATCCACCATCATATGGAAGAGGAAAAAATGGTGAAGTATGGAGTATAGAAAAAAATATTTATGAACTTATTGAACTTTGTGGAGAATTATTATCAGATAATGCCATGTTTATGGTTGTAAATACATATACTGGTGGACTTTCAGGAACAATTATATCAAATGTAATAAATCATGCAATTAAAAGAAGGAATATGAATATTTCTTTTGATGAAATAGGATTAAAACAAAAAAATAGTGAAGAATTTTTGCCATGTGGTATTACTACAATATGTGAGTTTTAATACTAAAAAATATAAAAATTATGTATATTAGGATATTTACAAAAAAGAAAAAATATTATATAATAAATATTATAATTTTGAAGGGGGAAATAAAATGTTATCAAAACCAAACGTTAAAGAAGTTATGCCTAAAGTTGGAAACAGATATCAATCTGTACTTGCAATTGCAAAAAGAGCTAGAAAGATTGAGGCTAATAGATTAGAAAAATATAATACTAATAAAGATAAAATTAAAGAAGGAAAAGAAGATTATTCTGAATATTCTTTTGATGCAGTAGATAGAGCAGCAAAAGAAATTACAGAAGGTGAAGTATATATAAAAATTGATGGAAAATATGCTGTAACTCCTGAAGCAGAATTAGAAAAAGAAATAAGAGAAGCACAAGAAGCAAACAAGGAGTAAATCTAATGAATATACATATTATAACTATGGCAGGAGATATAGCAAGTGGCAAAGGAACTGTTACATCTCTATTAAAACAAGAGTTGGGATATGAAATTTATAAAAATGGTGAATATGTAAGAAAGCTTGCAAAAGAAATGAATATGTCAATTATTGAATTTCAAGAATATTTAAATGCACATGAAGAAGTAGATAGAGCAGTTGAAAAAAGTGCGTCAATATATGCAGAGGAACATGATAATTTAATAATTGATGCAAGACTTGGATTTTATGCTGTTCCTCATTCTTTTAAAGTATATTTAAAAGTAGATATAAATGAAGCTGCAAAACGTGCATATAATGACTCGTTAAGAAAAGATACGGAAATATATGAGTCAATAGATATGGCAATAAAAGATATTAAATATAGATATGAACAAGAAAATATGAGATATCTAAAAACATATAATGTAAGACGTGATGATATGAATAATTACGATTTAGTAATTGATACAACAGATAAATCACCAGAAGAAGTTGCAGATATTATTTTAAAGGAATATAAAATATGGTTAAAAGATAAAGAATAAAAAATGTCTAGGATTTTTCCTAGACATTTTTCTACTTTAAAACAAATGTTTATTTCTCTTGACACTTAAAAATTACTAATATATAATATTAAAAGAGGTGTGAAATGTTAGCTAAAATATTAATAAATACATCAGTAAATACACTAAATAAAGTTTATGATTACCTAGTTCCAGAAAATCTAGAACAAGAAGTAGAAATAGGAAAAAGAGTTCAAGTAAGTTTTGGAAGAGGAAAAGATTTAGAAGAAGGAATTATAGTAAAACTTGAAACTGAGTATGAACTACCAAAATATAAACTAAAAGAAATTAGTGGTATTTTGGACGATGTATCATATATAGATGAAAATAGACTAAAACTTGCAAAATATATTGCTTATGTATATTTTTGTAATGTTTATGATGCTTTAAAACTCATGTTACCACCAGGTACAAAATCTAAAAATAGTAGTAAGAGTTTAGAAACAAGAAAAGATAAAAAAGTTATATTATTAAAATCTCAAGATGAGATAATGCAAGATATTGAAACTAATGTAATAAAAAGTGCTAAGCAAATTCAATTACTATCTTTTTTAATGTATACAGATAATGTTTTAATAAGCGATATCGAGGATGGATTATCTATATCTAGAAGTGTTATATCTACTGCAAAGAAAAATGGATATGTAGATGTAATAGAAGTTGAAAAAGAAAAAGATTTTCTAAAAGATTTGGAAGTAGAAAGAACAACATCATTACCACCAACTGAAGAACAAAAAGAAGTAATAGATGGCATTAGCAGATACATTTATGATGAAGAATATAAACAATGTTTGATTCATGGAGTAACAGGTAGTGGCAAAACAGAAGTATATTTACAACTTATTGAAAGAGTTCTAGATCAAGGAAGAAAAGCAATTGTACTTGTACCTGAAATTTCACTTACATATCAAACTGTAGAAAGATTTGTATCAAGATTTGGCAATGATATTGCAATACTTCATAGCAAAATGACAGTAGCAAAAAGAAAAGAAGAATATAAAAGAATAAAAATGGGAAAAGTAAATATAGTAATAGGTGCAAGATCTGCAGTATTTGCTCCACTAGACAATGTGGGATTAATAATAATAGATGAAGAACATGATACAAGCTATTATTCTCAAACAAAACCAAAATATTCTACTAAAGATATAGCAGCTTACATTTGTAAAGAGTCAAATGCTGTTTTAGTACTAGGAAGTGCAACTCCTGAAATTAGTACATATAATAAAGCAATTAATGGTACTATTGAACTTTTCGAAATGAAAAAAAGAGCAGCAAATGCTAAACTTCCACAAATAGATATTGTTAACTTAAGAGATGATAGAATAATGGGAAACACATCAAGCATATCATTAAAACTAAAAGCTGCAATACAAGAAAATATAGATAATAATGAACAAGTAATGTTATTTTTAAATAAACGTGGATATAATTCTTATCTTACATGTAAAGAGTGTGGATACGTTTTTAACTGTCCAAATTGTGATGTTGCAATGACATACCATAAGAGTAATAATTTACTTCTTTGTCATTATTGTTCTCATGTAGAAAAAAATGTACACATGTGTCCAAAATGTGGCTCTGAGGAAATTTCTAGTTATAATCTTGGTACAGAAAAATTAGAAGAAGAACTTAAAGAAATGTTTCCAAATATTTCTGTCTTAAGAATGGATGCAGATACAACTGTCGCAAGAGATTCACAACAAAAGATACTTGATGAATTTAAAAATAACAGAACTAATGTATTAATTGGAACTCAAATGATTAGTAAAGGACATGATATGCCAAATGTTACTCTTGTTGGAATAATTGGTACAGATTCTCTACTTGCTATGAATGATTTTTCTGCATCAGAAAGAGCTTTTTCAAATATATATCAGGTATCTGGAAGAGCTGGTAGGAGTGTAAAGGAAGGTAGAGTGCTAATACAGTCTAGCGATACAGATAACTATATATTAAAAGCTGTTGAACACAATAGCTATATAGAATTTTTTGAAAAAGAAATAGAGTATAGAAAAACATTTGGATATCCGCCTTTTATAGACATATTGCTATTTGAAATAAGTGGAATGAATTTGCAAGATGTAAAAGATGATGCAGAAAAGTTATATAATATATTAAATTATAATAACCAAAATGAGTATAGAGTATTTTCTCCTAGATCGCCATTTATTCAAAAATTAAATAACAGGTTTAGAGTTAATGTGTTAGTAAAAGCAAAACTTAATACTAAAATATATAGTCAGATGTATGGAAAAATAAAGATATATAATACTAAAAAGAAAAAGAATACATCATTGTCTATTACCAAAAATCCAATATTTATTTAATATTTATTGAAAAAAGTTTAAAAATATAATAATATAAAAATATGAGAGGTTGATGTAGAATGAATATAACTTTTTATGGGGCTGCAAAAGATGTTACAGGCTCATGTCATATGGTGAATGTAGCAGGACATAAATTTTTAATAGATTGTGGACTATTCCAAGGCAGTTTAACAGATCAAATGTTAAACTATGAAGAATTTCCTTTTGATATTCAAGAAATTGAATTTATGGTACTTACACATGCACATATAGATCATAGTGGTAGAATACCTAAATTATATAAAGCAGGATATAAAAATCCAGTATATTGTACAAATGCGACAAGAGAACTTTGTAAGATAATGTTACCAGATAGTGGTCATATACAAGAAAAAGAAATTGAATGGGTAAATAGAAAAAGGATGCGTGCAGGAAAGAAACCTAATGACCCAATATATACACAACAAGATGGTATTGATTGTATTGAAATTCTTAAGGGAATCGAATACAATACAAGAATAAAAATTAATGATGATATATCATTTGAACTTAAAGACGCTGGACATATGCTTGGATCTGCAATTGTTGAATTATATGTAAAAGAAGATGGAGAAGAAAAGAAACTTGTATTTACTGGAGATTTAGGAAATACAAATCTTCCAATAATAAACGATCCTACTACAATTGACAGTGCAGATGTTCTTGTTATGGAGTCTACATATGGAGATAGATTACATAGTAGTATAAAAGACCAATCAACTAAGTTTATACAAATTATCTTAGATACAATAAGAAGAGGTGGAAATGTTGTTATACCTTCTTTTGCGGTAGGTAGAACACAAGAATTACTATATGAATTAAATAAATATCTAGCTGATGATAAAATAAAAGAAGAACTTGGAAAAGTACCAGTATATGTTGATAGTCCACTTGCTGTAAATGCAACTAAAATTTTTGAGACACAACATAGATATTATGATGAAGAAGCATTATCATATCTTTTAAAAGGAGATAACCCACTTATTTTTGATAATCTTCATTTTTGTGAAACTAGTGAAGAATCTCAAGCTTTAAACGAAGATATGGAACCTAAAATTATAATATCTGCAAGTGGTATGTGTGAAGTCGGAAGAATTAAACATCATTTAAAACATAATCTTTACAGAGCAGAATGCACAATTCTTTTTGTTGGATATCAAGCAGAAGGAACTTTAGGAAGAAAAATAATGAGTGGCGAACCATTAGTTAAGATATTTGGAGAAGAGATAGCAGTAAGAGCAGAAATAAAATACTTAGATGCATTCTCTGGTCATGCAGATAGAGATGGATTATTAAATTGGGTTGGAGCAATGAAGAAAAAACCTGATCACATTTTTATTGTTCATGGAGAAGTTGAAGCTCAAAAAGTTTTAAGAGAATATATTGAGCAAGGATTTAGAATAAAGAGTACGATTCCAGGATATCAAGAGCAATATAGTATGGATGGTACATTATTATCTGATGGAAGAAATTCATATAAAGCAACAAGATATAATATCTTAGAACTTATGACATCACTTAAAGAAGAAGTTGATACTATGACAAATAATGTTAAGAGAAACTTAAAGAGCGATGTTGACACTGAATATTTACAGACTATTGTTGAAAAATTAAAACTAGTTCAAGACTCAATTGATGGAGTAAACGAAGAGACATAAAATATGAAAAATAACTAACATGTAAGTGTTGGTTATTTTTTTATTAAATATCTCATATAATTTTACAGGTGAAATAATTTGAAAATATTAAATATTACTTTTGATACTAAAGTAAAAATACTAGTTATTATATGTGTTCTTATAGCATTAACTATAATATCATACTCTTTTTATTATATATGTATAAAAGAAAAGGAGACAATAGCTGAGCCGCAAAAAATTGAGAGTATAGAAACAATGCTTGATGTTTTATGCTATGAGGCAAAATATGATGTTGTAGTAAATAGTAATAAAACAGAAAATAAATATAGTGTTTCTGAAAATGTAGACTTTGAAAATCAAACATATGATATGGTAATTGATGAAAAACTTTCTATATCAATTAATTCGGAAAATACAAGTATAAAGAAACAAAATATGGAATATGAATATTTTACATTTAATAATGGAGAAATATTAAAAAACAATGCAATTTCATTTTCAACAATAATAGATTGTATAAAGAAAATATCTTGTAATGAGATAGAAGGTAATATTAAAAGAATTGAACAAGATGATAAATATATATATCAAATTTTGACAGATAAAAACTATATAGAGAAGGTAAAAAGAACGGATATTGTAGTTCAGAAAGAAAATTGTAAAATTACTGAAATAAAAATGTATAATTCTGAAGAAAATGAACTATATACAATGATTTTTGAGTCTTTTCTAGTCAAAAAATAATCTTTAAAGTATTTACTAAACATATATAATAGTGTATAATAAAGGAGGTAAAATAATTTTGAATATAAAATTAGGAGACATATTTTATGCTAGTCTAACTCCAACTGTTGGAAGTGAACAAGGAGGCATACGACCTGTTCTTATTATACAAAACAACAAAGGAAATAGATATAGTCCTACAACTGTAGTAATTCCAATTACTTCAAGTATGTCTAAAAGAGATTTACCAACTCACGTTATTTTAGATAATACGATAGGACTCGAAAAGAAATCCATAGCTTTAATAGAACAAATAAGAACTTTGGATAAATCAAGATTACTAAAGAAAATTACTAGAATTAGTAAAGCAGATTTAGAAAAAGTTAAAGAGGCTGTGAAAGTGAATTTAAACATAAGAGGGATGGATATTCTTTGGTAAAAAATAGAATATGCAGGAGGAGAAAATGGATAACAATAGTAATAAACCTTTAAATGTAAGACTTAGAGGAGATTCAAGAAAAGCTTCTTCAAGTAATATTAAAAAAGTTAGTAGTAAAAAAAGTAGCAATAATAACTCTAAAAATAAAGAACCTAATAAAAAGAAAAACAAAAAATTAGGATGGAAAATTTTTAGAGCAGTACTTTTAATTGGACTTGCTTTATGTATTGTTGGTGCAGGTATTGTACTTGGAGTTATTTCTGGAATTATAGGAGATACTGAGAGTATAAGTCTTGATGAACTAGAACTTTTACCACAAACATCATTTTTATATGATATGGATGGAAATGAGCTAGCTTCATTATATGATAGTGAAAATAGAATAATGGTATCATATGATGATATTCCAAAACAAACTGTAAATGCAGTTGTTGCAATTGAAGATGAAAGGTTTTTTAGCCACCATGGTATAGATATAAAAAGAACAGCAGGAGCTATTTTATCTTTCGTTGCCAATAAAGGAGATTCAGATTATGGTGCAAGTACGCTAACACAGCAATTAGTTAAAAACTTAACATCAGATAAAGAAAGAGCATGGCAAAGAAAAATAAGAGAATGGTATAGAGCTATATCTCTTGAAGGAAAATTAGAAAAAAGCCAAATATTCGAATCATATGTTAATACAATATATTATGGTGATGGATGTTATGGAATAGAGGTAGCTTCAAATCATTTTTTTGGTAAATCTGTAAGTGAATTAAATGTTGCCGAATCTGCTGCTATTGCCGCTATGATTCAATCACCAGAAGGAACTAATCCATACAGAAGTGATGAAGCAAAGCAAAGACTTTTAGATAGACAAGAAATAGTTTTAAATAAAATGAAATCTTTAGGAATGATTAATGAAGAAGAATACAATGAAGCTAAAGATTATGAACTAGATTTTAAAGTGAAAAATGTAGATTATGGTGGAACACAAACATATTTTGTTGATGCTGTAGTTGAAGCTGTAATTGCAGATTTAATGGATCAAAAAAATGTATCTAGAGGTATAGCAATGAAAATGATTTATACAGATGGATACAAAATATATACAACTCAAGATAAAAATGTTCAATCAGCTATAGATAAGGCATATCAAGATAGTAGTAGTACTATTTTCTATGATGATATTCAAAGTGCTATGGTTGTAATGGATCATTCAACTGGTGAAGTTAGAGGACTTATTGGTGGTGCAGGAGAAAAAGATGGTGCTTTAACATTAAATAGAGCAACTCAAGGTCGTAAGCAACCAGGTTCTTGTATGAAACCATTTGGAGCATATGGACCTGCATTTGAACAAGGAATATTATCTCCAGGAGCAGGACTTGATGATACACAAATGTCTATGGGAGCATGGACACCAGTAAACTGGTATCATTCATACAATGGTTTTGTAACTACAAGAGAAGCTATATATGATTCTAAAAATGTACCAGCTGTTAGAGCAAATTTATTAACAAGCCAAAAAACAGGAGATCAAAATTTCGCATGGAATTTTGCATATAACTGTGGATTGACATCACTTGTTGAACAAGATAAAACAGCAGCATCTTTAGCGCTTGGTGGTGTAACTAATGGATTTTCAGTATTACAAGTTGCAAACGCATATGCTACAATTGCAAATGAAGGATACCATATAGATCCTAAGTTATATACTAAAGTTGAAGATAGAAATGGAAATATTGTATTAGATAATACTAAAGTTGAAGGAAAACAAGTAATGAAAGATTCTACAGCATTTATGTTACAAAGTTGTTTACAAAGTGTAGTAGATACTCCAGGTGGTACAGCTTATGGCGCTGTAAGAATTAATGGTGGAGCAATACAATGTGCAGGTAAAACTGGTAATACAGATAATGACTATGATAGATGGTTCTGTGGATTTACTCCATATTATACAATAGCTTGTTGGACAGGATATGATAAAAACCGTGTAATTGGTAGAGGATATCCATATGATTCAACTAAATTATTTAACATTGTTATGAATGCAATTTGTTCTGATAAATCAGCTGCAAATTTAATGTCTCAACCATCATCTGTTACAAAAGTAGATTTATGTAGAGATTCTGGAAAAGTTCCAACAGATGCATGTAAGGCAGATCCAAGAGGAAGTAGAGTTTTATCTGATTATATTGCAGTAGACTCAATTCCAACAGATACATGTACTGTACATGAATTTGTAAATATTTGCCCTGTAACTGGAAAAATAGCATCTTCTGCATGTAAAAATGCTACAAGAAGATCATGCCTAGTAAGAAATTATGGCCCTTCAAAAGGAACATTCTCAGCTGACTGGGGATATATGAAACCATCAGAAGCTTGTGATGGAAGACATGGTGGAGGAACAGGAAACTCAGGAGTAGTAATATACAGAAATGGAGTAGCACAATAAAGTTAAATTATGTAGCAGTATATAAAATTATGTAAAATATACTGCTACTTTTTCTTTGTAAGAATAGATATGTGTTTTTTTAGTGAAAAAAATACATATATGTTGAAAAAAGGTATATTATTTGGTAGAATAAAATAGAATTGTTTGAAATAGTATAAATATATTTCACTACGAAAAGAGAGGTAAAATAATGAAAAAAGTCTTTAAAAAACTTGCTAAAATATTAGGAGTTTTAGTATTTGAAATAGCTTATATTTTAGGGCTTGGAATTTATTTAATTTATTATACGGAATTTTTTACAACAACAAGAGATATGATTGTAACAACATCAATGACTACAATGACACATCAGTATTTTGCGACATGGTTCCTATCTGATGAAAAAATTCAAGAAATATTAACAGCTAATAGAGGAATAAATGAGAATGTACAACAAAATTTAACAGATGTAAATATTAAGGCACCAAAAAATCAAAAAAATACAGAGGGTATAGAAAAAATTGATGTTAGTACAGATACATTTAATGCATATTTACTAATTATTGATGATCCATCACGTGTAGATTTAGCAATTGGTCCAAAAGTTCCAACAGTTGGTTCCACAACATCTCAAATTATAGAAGCATATAATGCAGTAGCTGGAATTAATGCAGGAGGACTTGCAGATGATGCAGCTGGTACTGGAGCAATGCCGGTAGGACTTCTTATGACAAATGGTGAAACATTCCAAAATGGACTTACTAATTATGATGCTTTAAGTATATGTGGCTTTACACAAGATAACAAATTATATGTTAATGATAGTATAACAAAATCTGAAGTTGAAGCTTTAAATCTAAGATGTGCTATTTCATTTGGACCAGTAATGATTGTAAATGGTCAACCAAGAATTAGTAGTGGTAGTGGATGGGGAATTCAACCACGTACATGTATTGGTCAAAGACAAGATGGAGCAGTATTATTCTTAGTTATAGATGGAAGACAAACTGATAGTTTAGGAGCAACTTTAAAAAATGCGCAAGACATATTATTAAATTACGGTGCATACAATGCATTTAACTTAGATGGAGGAGCATCATCTACAATGGTATTTGATGGAGCTTTGGTAAACAAACCAAGTGACATTGCAGGTGAACGTTATGTTCCAACAGCATTTATAGTTAAGTAATTTAAACATATGAAAAGAGGTAATAAAATGAAAAAATTTATAATTAAACTATTTGCTTGCGTAGTAGTTGGAACATTAATTACAGTAGGAGTCTTAAAATTTGTTGATGGTTATTTATATAAAATAACACAATCTAGTTATTTAGAAATAGATACATATAGAACAAGTGGAGAAGTAGAGTTAAAGAGTGAAGATATCATTTCACTTCCAGATAATGCTACACAAGTACAATTTTCATATAACAATAAATATTATTCATATTTAGAAGATGGAAGTATACATATAAATACTACAGAGGATAAGCAAGAATATTCAGTTATTACAGAAGATAATCCAATTTGTTATTATTATTTATTATATGATAAGAATTTAATAATGTATTTTATTGAGGATACTACAGGAATATATACAACATTAACTTTAAGAACATATGATATAGGGACAAAAAGAACAACAGACTATAATGATATAGATGTTAGAAATTTCTCTAGAATAAAAGATATTACTATGTCACCACTAGTTAATATAATTTATATTAATATCGAAACAAAAACAACACTTGCTACAAATAATATAGTATATAAAATAGATTTATTTAATTCTATGTCTCAAGTTAGATCAGGTTCTATAATTAGTAAAATTCGTATGTTACAACATATAGATAGACTATATTACCAAGATACAAATGGTGGTGTATATACTGCTGGTGCAACTGTAAATTATTTATTTGGATATGCAGATGTTGAACTTATTGGTATAGATTCAGATCTTGCAAGTAGTGATGATAACGAAAAACTATATTACTTAAATACAGAAACAAATGATGTTGTGTATGTAGTTAGTGGTTCAAAATTAGTTGATACAATATATTTAAGTGATAAAGATTTAGTAACAACATATAATGAATATGGAAATGTATATTTAATTTATCCAACATATATTTTAGATATAACAGGTCAAAATCCATATAAGAGATTAGCTAAATTATCTAAATATGTTACATTTGAAGCAATTAAAGGAGATACAGTATATTTAAGAACTTCAAATAATAAAATTATAACAACAAAGTTATTAGATAATTAAAGGAGATAATAATAAATGAGTAAAACAAAAAAGAATTTTATAATTAGCGGTATATTATTAGTAATAGCAATTATTTATACGATTTTAGTACAAATGGTAGATGTTAAACCAATTGGACCAGAAAATTCTAGTGTTGGGTTTGCAACTGTTAATGAAGCAGTTGCAAACAAAATTGGAGAGAATACTGCAAAAGGATATAGTGAAACATTATATGATATAACTAAATATTTAGGATATATTTCACTTTTAATGTGTGTTGTATATGCATGTATTGGATTAGTTCAATTAATAAAAAGAAAAAGTCTATTTAAAGTAGATAAAGAAATATTTATATTAGCAGCATTTTATATTGTTGTAATTGCATTATATGTATTATTTGAAATATATATAGTAAATTATAGACCAGTTATAATGGAAGAAGGGTTAGAAGCTTCATATCCATCATCACATACTATGCTTGCTGTATGTGTATGTGGAAGTGCAATAATATTAAATAAAAAATTATTTAGTAACTTTAAACAAATTAAAATAGTAAATATTTTATGTGCAGTTTTACTAGTTGCAACTGTGGTAGGAAGACTATTATCTGGAGTACATTGGTTTAGTGATATAATAGGAAGTATTATAATTTCATCTGCATTATTAATGACATTCTATTCATTAATAAATGCAAAAAAAGAAGGAAAGTAATAGGAGATGGCTAAAGTTTGTATAATCAAATTTTAGCCATTTTTTAACTTAGAAAGAAGGAAAAATATAATGAAGAAATATGTAGTTATGGTGCTTGCATTAATTAGTTTGTTAATACTTAATAAAAATTTGTATGCTACAACTAATTTTAATGTAAAAAGAAAGTCATTAAAAATATATGAAAAATATGATATAAATCAAATTTTAACAACAAATAGTAAAAATCTAAAGTTTGAATCTTCAGATGAGAATATAGCAACTATATCAAATGATGGAATAATATTTACAAAAAAACAAGGTGATTTTGATATTACAGTAAGTGATGGAATATCAACAGATATATGTAAATTTTCATCTGGATTTTATATAGGTATTGATGTTTCAAGATGGAATGGTGTAGTAGATTGGGAAAAAGTTAAAGCGCAAGGTATAGATTTTGCCATGATTAAATCTTCTACTGGATGGTATGACGAACATGATGAAGAAGCAGGAAAAGATTATGATTTCCAATATGATATAGAGTTTTTAAATAATATAAAAGGAGCAAGTGAAAATAATATTTCATTTGGAATATATCATTATTCGCTTGCTACAGAGGTTAATGAGGCAGAACTTGAAGCAGAATATGTACTAAATGCAATTAATGAGTATGGAAAAGAGTATAAAAGCAATATGACATTACCTATTGCATATGATATAGAAGATGAAGTTATTCAAAAGCTAGGTAAAGCAAAAGTTACAGCAAATGCTATTGCGTTTTGTGTAAAAATATATGAAGCAGGGTATACGCCAATTATTTATTCAACAAATCATATCTTTAGAAATTTATTAGATTTAGACAAGCTTAATGCTATGGCATATAATTATTGGCTTGCATCACCTAAAGAGGAACCAGATTTTTCAGAAAAAATCACAATAGCGGATACTAAAATTTCACCAATTATGTGGCAATATACCTTTGAAGGCTCTGTAGAAGGTGCAAATAATGACCAAGGAAATGTAGATATGAATGTTCTATATATGAAAGATAGAGTAAAAGTGGAAATAGAAAATGATGGACAAGTAGTAGATATAATTGGTGTAGATAAAGGAGAAAAATTAGAAGAACTACCTACATATGAAAAACAAGGATATAACTTTAATGGATTTAAAGATGAAAATAATCAAGTTGTAGATAAAAACTATATATACAATAAAGATACAAAAATTAGTACAGTATTTTCAAAAATAAAGATAACAGATATTGCATTAAATAAATCTAATATTGAAATTAGTGATAAAAAAGATTATTATGTTAAAATTAGTAAAGTAAGCCCACAAACAGCTATTCTTGATGGAGAGAAAGTGTTATACAAATCAGATAATACAAATGTAGCCAAAGTAGATAATAATGGAAAAATTACACCAGTAAATGATGGTATATGTAATATAACTTGTTATTTAGAATCAGATAAAAATGTACAAGCTATTTGTAAAGTAAATGTACACTTTGGATATATTAAAGGGGACTTAGATGGAAATAAAACAGTAAATGCAAATGATGCAGCAATTGCACTAGATTTATACAAGTATGGTAATGTAACAGAAGAACAACTAAAAATAGGTGACATGGATAATAATGGAACAATAAATGCTAATGATGCAGCACTCATTTTAGATATATATAAATATGGTGAATAGATTAAATTATTTTAGCTGAGATAATAATAAATTAAATATTATCTCAGTTTTTTTATAATAATACTTTATTATTTTTTTAATTTCATATATAATTTTTTTATAGGAGAAAAGCTATGTTAATATATGATGATGTAAAGAAAAATATCAAAATTGCTATTTATTCTAAACATAATAATATATTAGATAAAGTAATAGACGAATTAGAAAAAGAAGAATTTAAAGTAGAAAAATATAATGATGTAGATAAGCTGTTTCATGATATTTCAAAAAAGAAAATAAAGATATTAATTTATCCTTTAGAAAGCAAGGAAGAATTAGAAAAAATAGAAAACTTAAATATAAAAGTTATTTTATATAATAAAAAGATTAATATTGATACATTAAAAGTTGAGATATATTATAATTTAAAATTAATTGATAAAGAAGAAAAAATAGATTTTGAAAAATATAAACTTGAGATTGTTGGAAATTTAGTTGAAAGCATATCACATAAGGTACAGTCAAATCTTCTTGTTCTTGGTGCAAGTCAAGATATAATAAAGATGATTAATAGTGACTTGGAAGAAAACGATGAAAGAAAAGATGTACTTGAAAGTTTATATGAGAAAAATTCATATGCTTTAGAGAAGGCTAATATGTTGTTACAACTTGTATCAAACGCGACAACTCTTTCTCATGAATCAATTATGCACTGCAATGATATAAAAGATATTATTAATGTAATACTTGATGAGTATTTGAAGGAAAATGAGGTTTTATTATCTATTGAAGAGAAGATAAAAGTTGGTTCATATATCTGTGGCCCTTTAAATGATGTTATATTTGTAATTTGTAGAGTTATAAAACTTTTAATAGATGAAAATAAAAAGAATATACATTTAATTATTTATGAAGATGAAGTAAATTGGTACTTTAGTATTGATGCACACGAAAAAATAATTGATTCTGAATCTATAGAACAAATTAGAAAGTTTATTGTATATATAAAAAATGTAAGACCAAAAGTTAATGAAAAACAGATAAGTTTAATAATAAAAAAGATAAAATAAAAAATTTATAAGCAAGTTGTAAAGTAGAAATACTATACGGCTTGTTTTTTTATTGTTATATATAACATATTTATGTAATTGTATTTTGAGATTAATCAACTAATATAGAAAAATTACGCTTTTAGCTTTACATAAATTAAAATATAATCACAAAAATGTTGCATTGGAAAAAGTGTTGTGTTATAATAGACGTGTATCGAAATTGGATGAGTTAAAAGCATAATTGCTTTTAGAGTACTTTCTAGTGATTATCATAGAAAAAGTTTACGTAAATTAAAGAGCAATATGCGAATGCTCAACTTCTATTTCGTTCAAAAAAAATTATGGAAGGAGAATTACTATGGGAAATTCAAATAATTTTTCTAGTATGGATGTATATAGTCCAATAGGAATATATATATCAAGTATTGTTACGAGTGTAATTCTTGCATCTTTATGGTTTATAACTGGTAATCTCGTAGTTTTAATTGCGGCTGGATTTATTACTCCATTTTTAATGTTAAAGCTTGTTCATAGAGATGTAACCAAAGGTGGAAAGATTTTAGCTGCAATTCTTTTGATTTTATTATTTGCAATTTGTTCTCTATTTTTTAGAGCTAAAGTTAATGATAAAATCGAAGAGGATGTTGAAAATCCTGGAATAGTAATAGAAGATGATGTAACACCAACTGATGATACTGCTAACCAGGAAAATACCGATAATGATTCTGGTGCTGATGATGAAAGCATAAAAAAACAAAAGGTAACAAAAGGAACATCTAAAAATAAGAAAGGTAATGTGACACCAAAACCAAATGAAGTTATTAAACCAACATATTCAGGTGTTGGAGGAGACCCATCAGGAACTAATGTTAACACAGGAACTGCATCATCAACAAATGGTGATTCAAATAATATCATTTGTGAAGAAAACACATCTAAAGATTATGAAGAACAAATAAAAAATGATGTTAATAATGGTAAAGATGTTACAAACCTAGACAAAGGAATAACTGCTACAACAGATAACAAGCCTAAAGAAGAGCCTAAAAAAGATGAATCAACAAGAGTAGATGTTACTGACAAAAATAACAACATAGAAGTTATTCCATCAGGAAATGAACCTGCATCAAATGATGTACCAAAACCTTTGCCAGATGATGAACAACTTAAAGAGGATGTAAAAGTTCCTACAAAAAACGAATTGGATGAAATGAATAATGCAACTGTACCAGAGGAGGTAAAAAAGGATGACAAAGTTCCAACTGAGAACAAGCCTACAGTACCAACAAAGCCTACTGATACTCAAGATATAAAGCAAGATGAAAATATAAAAAATGATTCTGATTCGAAACTTGATAATAAGGTAGAAGGAGAAACTACTCAAACTACTAATACTCCAGTTACAATTTCATGTTTAAGTGGAAGTAATGCTATGGCTGGAGATTCAGTTCAATTCAAAGTTACAGGTGATGTTAAAAGTATAGAGGGTTTAGATGGGCTAAATTGTAGTTCACTTACAAATGGCTATATAACTGTTTATACAACACCTGGAGTAGCAACAGTAATTACACCTGTTGTAATTGGTGCAGACGGTACGAGTACTGCAACAACATCAGTAACAATTAGTGTGTTAAATTAATCTTGAACTAGAGATGTGATAGATTATTAATGTTGTTATAGTGATTTGAACGAAGTAGATAATCAGAATCTTGTTTGATGACAACGATTTGGATATGAGTATTTAGCATGATATTTATATATCAATAGAAAAGTGGTTTGATTATACTAGATTTAGTATAATATATTGATATATAAACTCTGCATCTTTGTTCCATAATTTGGAATATAAGACTTTTATAATAGATAAAGTATTTGAGTTTATTGTATAAAAGTAATATAAATATTTAGTTATATTAGAATATAAAATAAATATTTGAAGATGAATGATAATTTACAAAAAAGAATTAATATTCATATTACAAAGAGTTTCATTTTATGAGATTCTTTTTTTAGCTCAAAAAAGTAACGAATAAAAAAATTCGTTACTTTAAAAAGGCGATTGTTACGCCGTAGCTTCCTTCATAGTATCCACCAAGACGATGTTCTTTTACATATGGTGAGTTTTCTAAATATTTGTGAACTTCACGTCTTAGAATTCCTCCATTTTTTCCATGAATTATCTTAACTATTTTAACGTTATTACAAATTGCATTATCTATAAATTTTTCAAGATTTGTAATTGCTTCATCTACTGTTTGATGTCTAATCATAATTTCATCTGTAGCAGGGGATGAAATTTCTACATTTACACTGAATCTATTTTTTTCGCTTTGTTTTTTTTCGAGTTTTTGTATATTATTAATATTAACTTTTATATATTTATCATTAAATAGAATAGTAGCATATTGTTTATTTATTTTTGCTATAGTTCCTTGTATATTATTATCTAATATTTTAACATAGTCACCTATGGTATACATCATTTTCCTCCTATATATAACGAAATAATTATATCACAATGTTATATGTTTTTGAAGACTTGGATATTGAATATATAGTATATTTTTGGTATAATCTATAAATATGGAAGGATGAAATATGGTAAAAAAAGAAAATATTAGAAATTTTAGTATAATAGCACATATAGATCATGGTAAGTCAACACTTGCAGATAGACTTTTACAACTTACAGGTTCAGTAGACCAAAGAAAAATGCAAGAGCAACTCTTAGATAATATGGATATTGAAAGAGAAAGAGGAATAACAATAAAATCTCAAGCAGTAAGAATGAAATATAAAGCTAAAAATGATGAAGAATATATATTAAATTTAATAGATACACCAGGACATGTAGATTTTAATTATGAAGTATCAAGAAGTTTAGCAGCATGCGAAGGAGCAGTACTTTGTTGTAGATGCAGCACAAGGAGTAGAAGCACAAACTTTAGCAAATGTATATTTAGCATTAGATAATAACTTAGAGATATTACCAGTTATAAATAAAATAGATTTACCTAATGCAAGAATAGATGAAGTAAAAAAAGAAATTGAAGATGTAATTGGTCTTGATACTGAAGGAATACCATGTATTTCTGCAAAAACTGGATTAAATGTTGAAGATGTATTAGAACAAATTGTTGAGAAAATTCCAGCACCTCAAGGAGATGATAACGCTCCTGCAAAATGCCTAATATTTGATTCAGTTTACGATAACTATGAAGGAGCTATTGCTTTTGTTCGTATAGTAGAAGGCAAAGTAAAAAGAGGAGATAGAATAGTTACTATGTCTAATGGTAAAGAATATGATGTAGTAAATATTGGTTACTTTAAGCCAGGTGGATATGTTAAAGCAGAAGAATTAACTGCAGGAGAAGTTGGGTTTATTGCAGCAAGTATTAAAAATTTATCAGATATACGTGTAGGTGACACAATAACAACTCTTGAAAATAAAGCATCAGAACCACTAAAAGGATATAAAGAAGTAAAATCAATGGTATATTCTGGAATATTTCCTGCAGATGGTTCAGATTATGAAGAACTTAAAGAGGCTATTAATAAATTAAAGTTAAATGATGCATCTCTTCAATATGAACTTGAATCTTCATCTGCACTTGGTCATGGATTTAGATGTGGATTTTTAGGTTTATTACATATGGAAATAATAGTAGAAAGACTTGAAAGAGAATATAATTTAGAAATAATAACAACAGCACCATCTGTTATATATAAGGTATATAAAACGAGTGGAGAAGTTGTTGAATTATATAATCCTTCAGAGCTTCCTGCTCCACAAGAAATAAGTTATATTGAAGAACCAATTGCAAGAACAGAAATTATAACACCTAAAGAGTATGTTGGAAATGTTATGGAATTATGCCAACAAAGAAGGGGCGAATTTATCAATATGAAATATATTGATCAAACACGTGTGATGCTTGAGTATAATTTACCTTTAAATGAAATTATATATGATTTCTTTAATAGTTTAAAATCAAGAACTAGAGGATATGCTTCTTTTGATTATGAAGTTACAGATTATAAAAGATCAAATCTTGTAAAATTAGATATACTTTTAAATGGTCAAGTAGTAGATGCTTTATCATTTATTGTGTTTAGAGCTAATGCAGAAACAAGAGGAAGAAAAATTGCAGAAAAATTAAAAGATATTATTCCAAGACAGTTATTTGAAGTTCCAATTCAAGCAGCAATTGGTGGAAAAGTTGTTGCTCGTGAAACTGTTAAAGCTATGAGAAAAGATGTACTTGCGAAATGTTATGGTGGAGATATAACAAGAAAAAGAAAACTACTTGAAAAACAAAAAGAAGGTAAAAAGAGAATGAGAAGAGTAGGTACTGTAGAGCTTCCACAAGATGCGTTTATTACAGTTTTAAAGATAGATGAGTAAGTTATATTAAAAAAATATTACAGAGTTGTGAAATATTACAACTCTGTATTTTTTGTGTATTATATTTGTTGAAAAATGATTTTTTTTAGTATACAATAAATTACATAAGAGGTATTTATATGAGATTAAATAGAATGTTATTTACAATAATAGTTTGTTTTTTATTAATTGCTTGTAATAATCTAGCTTTTGCTAGTGAATATATAGAGGATGAAAAATATAATCCAACAGATAATTCGGATTTAAAAGAATATGGGGATTATTCATATATGGAAGCAGCAGGAGGAATATATGTTGTTGAATATTCAGGAAATGAGGAAGTATTAAATATACCAGAGAAAATAGAAGGTAACACAGTAATAGGTTTATATTCTGAGTGCTTTGCTACAGCTGAAAATTTAAGAAAAGTTATTATACCTAAAACAGTTGATGCTATTTATACAGATACATTTTTAAATTGTAGTACACTTGGGACAATAGAAGTTTCGAGTTCTAATACTACTTATTCATCATATAATGGTACATTATATAGTAAAGATTATGTATATTTTGTTTGTTGCCCAGAAGGTAAAAAAGGTGATGTAGTATTAAGAAATGGTACTGTATATATTTGTGACTATTCGTTCTTTAATGCGTCTAAAGTTACATCAATACACATACCAGCATCAGTAATAGATGTTGGAGATAAAGCTCTTTATGATACTAGTTCTTTATCAAACATTAGTGTAGATAGTTCTAATAGATATTTTACATTTTCTGGAGGTATTTTATATAACAGAAATAAAACAGAAATTATAAAATGTGTAGATACAAGAATAAGTTGTGTAAATATACCAAGTACTGTAAAAACTATTAGAGATCATGCATTTTTTAATTGTAAAAAATTATTAGGACCTTTAAATCTTCCAAGTGGTTTAACTTCAATTGGAGAAAGAGCATTTTTTAATTGTAATAGCTTAACAGGAGATGTAGTTTTACCATCTAGCTTAACAACAATAGGAAATGCAGCGTTTTATGGGTGTAAGAGTATAGAAAGACTTTCAATTTCTTCTGGAATAGAAGAAATACCAGATGACTGTTTTTGTTTATGTGAAAGTTTAAAAGATATAGTAATACCAAATGGAATAAAAAAAATAGGAGAAAGAGCGTTTTTTGAATGTAGAGGAGCACAAAGTTTAACTATAGGAAATTCAGTAACAAATATTGGAAACTGGGCCTTTGGATATCTAACGTCTTTAAAAGGAGATTTGATAATACCAGATAGTGTAATAAAAATAGGAGATGCTTCTTTTGATATGTGTACATCATTAGATGGTTATATAATATTGGGGTCAAAAGTATCTGAGATTGGAGCAAGTGTTTTTTATGCTTCGTCAAATGCTAAAGGAATAATATTTAGAGGACCTGTTCCAGCAGTTAATCAATATGCTTTTGTAGAACCTAATGTACCATATTATCATTTAGAAGGCAAAGTAGGATTTGAGGATGTATTAAAAGATAAAGCTGTTTATACATATGTTGAACAACCAAGGGTATCTTTTATGATAAATGGAGAAAAACATAAAGAAATATCACAGTCTAAATATGGACTAACTGTTTCAGAATTTATGAACCCAGTAATTGAAAACTATAATTTTGATGGATGGTACTATGATAGTTCATTCACAAGACCATATAGTTTTTCAGATGTTATTATGAATAATACTACTATTTATGCTAAAACTAGTGTAAAAAATAATATTAGCTTTAATGAAAGCTCTTTACTTCTTGAAATAGATGCAATAAAAAAATTGAATATCAATTATATATTAGAAGAGGGAGCTGGATTTGAAGATATTAAATGGCAAAGTTCAAATGAAAATATAGCTACAGTAGATAATCAAGGAAATGTAACAGCTATTTCAAAAGGAGAAACAACAATAACTGCTAGTTATAAGAATGCAAGCGCACAAGTTGTAATAACAGTATTTAAAGATGAAAATGAAATTTCTTTTTCTGAAAATTTAGTAAGAATTGTTATTGGAAATAAAGAGAAACTTAATATTAATTATCATTTATTAAATAATGCAACTTATGAAGATATTAAATGGACTTCGTCAGATGAAAATATTGCAACAGTAGAAAATGGTGTTGTAAATGCTATTACAGAAGGAAGAGTAACAATTACAGCTTCATACGATGATGTTCAAGCACAAATAGAAGTACTTGTTGTAAGAAGCAATAGATTGGATATAACTACAGAGGAATTTACTATAAAAGCAGAAAGATATAAAAATATAGATGTGGATTACTATTTTAATGATGACTCTACTTCAAATGATATAGAATGGATATCATCAAATATTAATATTGCAACAGTAGAAAATGGTTTAGTTAAAGCTATATCTTCTGGAAATGTTACAATAACTGCTAGATATAAAGATGTTGAAGATAGTATTAATATTACAGTTGTTGGAAAAGATAATATATCATTTAATACAGGAAGTTTAAATATTATTAATACAGTAAAAACATATACATTAAACTATAATTTTTATTCATATGATTATTCAATAGAAGACTTAGAGTGGATATCAACAAATGAAAATGTAGCAACAGTAGAAAATGGTATACTTACTATACATTCTAACGGCCAAACAATTATTACAGCTAGATTTGGAGATACTACAGCAAATATTTTAATAAAAGTAGTTGATCCTAACTGGATTGAGTTTAAAAATGATAGTATAAATGTTGAGTACAGAAAAGATGCAAGTATTAATTTAGACATAGATTATTTCTTTAATGATGGCGCTAGTTTAAATGATATAACATATGAAAGTAGTAATACTAATGTAGTAAGAGTGATTAATAATACATTAGTACCAGTTGGAGTAGGAAGTACAACAATTAAAGCTAAATATGCAGATGCTATAGATACAATAGAAATAAATGTTATATCTATAGATAAATTAGAATTTAGAACACGTAAATATATTGTTGGTATTAATCAAACACAAGAAATAGAATATATATTTGATTCATACAATGGAGACTCTCAAAATATAATATTCTCTTCATCAAACAATAATGTAGTAAGAGTACAAAATGGATATATATATGCAGTTGGAATTGGAGAAGCAACAATAACTGCAAGATATGGCAATATGGAAGCTCAAGTATCTGTAATTGTTACAGATAAAAGTTATATGCTTGGTGATTTAGATAATAACAAAACAGTAAATGCAAACGATGCAGCTATTGCTCTAGATTTATATAAGTATGGTAATGTTACTAAAGAACAATTAATTATTGGAGATTTAGACGGAAATGGAGTAATAAATGCAAATGATGCAGCTTTAATATTAGATATATATAAATATGGTAAATAAAAGGAGTGTGTGTATGAATAAGAAAAAAATATGTTTTATAGCCTTTTTGTTTATGAGTGTATTTTGTTTAAATAGTGTTACAAATGCAATAGCATTAGTAGAACCTTATTCAGGACCAATAGAATATGATTCTTTCACAGATGGCTTTAAATTTATAATTAATAATGATGGACCAAAGACATGTACGATTTCTGGATATAAAAGCAAGGTATATACTAATATAATTCCTGATGAGATAAATGGATATACAGTAACAAGAATTGGAGATAAGGCATTTAAAAATCTTATTCAAATTACAGGGGAAGTTTCATTGCCAAGTACAATTATATCTATAGGTGAAGAAGCCTTTTCTGGGTGTGAGTATTTAACTTATATACATTTAAATGATGGATTAAAAAGTATAGGAGATAGGGCTTTTTCAGATTGCGATGGATTAAAGAAAAGTGATATAAAAATACCATCAACAGTAAATAGTATTGGAAGTGAGGCTTTTGCATATGCTACTTTAGAATCTATTACTTTTACATCAAAGATTGCACCAATAATAGAGCCAGATACATTTAAGAATTTTATTGGTAAAGTGTATTTACCAGAAGATTCTTCAAATTATATAGGTGAAGGATGGGCTGGATCAATTATTACTGGTGTAGAGCTTATGGGAGATTTAGATGGAAATCAAATAGTAAATGCAAATGATGCAGCTATTGCTCTAGATTTATATAAGTATGGTAATGTAACAGAAAAAGAGTTAAAAATAGGAGATTTAGACAGAAACGGAATAATAAATGCAAATGATGCAGCATTAATACTTGATATATATAAATATGGAAAATAAGGCTTACGCCTTATTTTTTTTCCTTATTTTTTGTGTTATTAAATATGTTGAAAAGAAAATACAAGTAAAGCAGATTAGATTTAATAATAGTGATATATAATTTTGAGTATTTGGAATTAATTTAGAAGATATAAATAAAGATACAAATAATAATATAGTTGGTAAAATTAACCAATCAAAATATTTGAAATTTAGTTTTATTTTATTTAGTAATAAATTTATACTCAAAAGACCATTTAAATATTCACTTACATATATAACAAGAATATAACCAAAAGTTCCAAGATAAGGTACTCCAAAATATATAAGCAAAATGCAAGTTACGACATCTATTATATTTATTTTCATAACTTTAACCTGTAAATCTAATCCTCTTAATATATTGTCTACAATAAAATCTAAATAAACAACACATATTAATGGTGTTAATACTTTTACATAATACGATACCTCAGTATTTTTATATATAGAAAAACAAAGTAAATCTGAAGATATATATATTACAAATGATATAAAAAGTGATGCAAGTAGTGTTAATTTAAAAATTCTCTCAGTTATACTTTGTATTTTATTTGTATTATTAGTTGCAAAATATCTTGAATATTCTGGTAATAGTAAAGATGAGAAACAATTAATAAATATACTAGGCATAAGTATAAATTGCCAAGCAATACCATGTATTAATCCGTACCTAGAGAGTGCGTAATCATATGAAAAACCATATTTTTGAAGCCTTAAAGGTATTAATGTATGTTTTAATGTAGAAAGACCAGAACGTACAAAAGATGTAAATGATATAGGTGCTGCAATCTTTAATATTTTTTGTGAAACTGCAATGGTACTGGCAGTTTTATTTCTTTGAATAGAAAGCTTTTTAATATCTTTTTTATACATTAAATAGCAGTATGCAAAAGAAAAAATTTCAGATATTAATAAACTAATTCCAAATGCTAGGTATGTTTGATTATAAAAATATATTAATCCTACAAGAACTGTTGAACGTATAACATGGCAAAGAAATTCATTTATAACAGGTTTATCTACTTTTCTTAAAGCATTAAAATAACCGCAAATACTTGATCCTATTGCCATAAATGGAAGAGAAAGTGCAAGTAAGATTAATAATCTATCATCTTCTAAATTATGTAGAAAAATATCACATATTTTATCTTTGAATAATATTGTAATAATACACACTATTACTGATATTAATGCACATATTTTATTACCTATACTTATTGCTTTTTTTATATATCTATTATCATTTGTTTCATCTTTTTCAGAAACAATTTTTGTAATTGCAAGAGGAATACCAAATAGTGATATTGTTACTAAAAAGTTAAAAAAATTAGTTATTAAAGAATATGAACCAAGGATAGTTGTTCCAATTTTTTGAGTAATATACGCATTTGTTATTACTTCAATTATATTTATTATGCCAGTTGAAAGACTAAGTAGTAAAAAGTTTTTTATAAATTTTAGCACTAAGTTTCCTCTAATTCATCAAGTGAACAGAAAGTATATCCTTGGTCTTTTAACTCAGTTATAAAATCTCCTAGTATTTCCATATTAGTTTTTGAAGTTGAATGAAGTAGTATTATAGCACCATTATGAACTCTTTTTCTTAAAGTAGCCATTGCACTTTCATGTGATGGTTGACTATCTTGTTTCCAATCTACATATGCTACTGACCAAAATATGGTTTTATATCCGAGGTTTTGAGCATCTTGTAAATTTTGAGTATTATAAATACCTTGAGGAGGTCTATAATATTTTTTCATTTCTTCTCCTGTAATATTTTTATATTTTTCTTCATTTGGTAATATTTGCTTTTTGAAGTCCTCAAAAGTAGACATTTTAGACATATCTGGATGTGTAAGTGTATGGTTTGCTACAATATGGCCTTCATCATGCATTCTTTTTACAGTATTTGCATCAGAATCAAAAAAGTTTCCAACAATGAAAAAAGCTGCTTTTACATTTTGTTCTTTTAATGTATCAAGAATTGAATTAGTATATCCAGCCTCATATCCAACATCAAAAGTTAAATATACTTTTTTCTCATCTTGAGAATCTGTAAAATATGCATCATATTTTAATAGTTCTTCAGGAGTTGCATTTCCTTCAGGAAGAGCATTAGGAGTTCTAAAACATAGTCCCCATGAAGTAGTACCAGATGCTAGAACGTAGCATGAAATACCACACATAAATATTAAAAATAAAATAGAAAAAGATAAAATTAATTTTTTTCTTGTAATTATATAATACATTTTATCACCTTAATAAAGTATATTAATTAAATTAAAAAATATTAAAATATGAAAACAAATAATAAAAATTGACCATACTATTGTTATGTGTTAAAATTAATAATGAAAAAATACAGGAGGAGATAAGATGTATTTATATGTAATAAGACATGGTCAAACAGATTGGAATATTCAAAAGAAGCTTTTATCTATTACAGATATTCCATTAAATGATACAGGAGTAGAGCAATGTAAAGAGGCAGAAAGATTAGTAAAAAACTTAAATTATGATTTAGTCATATGCTCTCCAAAGATTAGAACAAAACAAACTGCAGAAATTGTAAATAGTAAAAATATACCAATAATATATGATGATAGATTAATAGAAAGAGATTCTAGAAGTTTAGAAGGAATAGATGTTGATACATTTAATTATAGACAATTTTGGACTTTAGGAAAAGATAAAATAAAAGATGAAGAAACAATAGAAGAGTGCAAGACTAGAGTATACGAATTACTTGATGAAATAAAAGAAAAATACAAAGGTAAGAATATTCTTATTGTAACTCATAATGGAATTTGCAGATTAATATATACATACTTTAATGGATTTCCTAAAAAAGGAGATATTTTTGATAAAGGACATTCTAATGCTCAAATAAAAATGTATGAATTAAAATAAAAAAAGCTGATACTATATTGTATCAGCTTTTACATTAATATTTCTTTTTGTTTATCATAATTTTTTCCAATAATACACAAAGAGAAGTCATCTCCATTATATGTGTATCCTGCAAGTAAACTTTTTTGAGGTAATTCTAAAGTCATTTCTTTAATTTCATTAAAGTCATCATCCCATTTTAGTTTACCAATCTTATCATTATAATTTGTTATATTAAGAGATAGGTTAGAACCTATTTTATCTATGTATTCTATAAAATAATCTGCTTTTTTTATCTTATTTATTTTATTAAAAGAGGTATTTCTTTTTTCATAACTAAAAATATCTGTATGTATAATAATATTCTTTTTAGCTATTAAGTTTATTTTCCCATTAATACATAAAATGAACCATCTATTTTTTGAACTATCTAATATAAGAGTAGAGTTATAATCTTTAATTTTTATTAGATTAGTTTTTATATTAGTTATATATAGCTCATTGTTTAATATATAATCTCTAACTTTAGGATAAGTTTCAAAATCTATATCTTTTTTTAAGTCTTTTATATATTTTTCTTTATCTATTTCACTCAGTTGCTCATAAAATTTTGTCATTTTTTACCTCCAGGGCAAGATTATATCAAAAACCAATTAAAAAGTCAAACAGAGTATACATAAGTAAAAAACTTATACTTGAATTTATACTTTTGTTATAATATAATGGTTATATTTGAAGGGTAGGCTTAAGTTATGAAAATAGAGGGCAAAGTTGCAACAATTATTTTTAAGAATGAAACAAATAATTGGACTGTATTACTTGTAAAACAAAAAAATGAATATATAACATGTGTAGGTGAGACAGATGAAATAGAAGTAGATGATGAACTAGAATTTGAAGGTGAAGTTGTATCACATAAAGTTTATGGAGAACAATTTAAATTCTCTTCATATAAAAAAGTACTACCTAAAACAAAATCTGCATTAATTACATATATAGCAGATAATATATCTGGTGTTGGAAAAAAGACTGCATCAAATATTGTAGAAGCATTTGGAGATGAAACAGTAAATGTAATTAGGTTTTCAATGGATAGATTATATGAGGTAAAAGGCCTTAATACTGAAAAAATAGAAAGACTTAATGAATTTTTTAATACAGAATGGGAAAAATGGAACACAATAGAATTTTTAAGTGAGTTTCAAATTTCTACTGTTGTTGCAAATAGAATATACCAAGCGGTTGGTAAAGATACAATTAGTATAATTAAAGAAAATCCGTATAGTTTACTTGGTTTTGTTAGGTCATTAGATTTTAAAACAGTAGATAATATAGGAAGAAGAATAGGAATATCTTTGAATAACTCAGATAGATTAGATAATGGTATTATTTATGCTATAGATAAAATAACAGAATTTGGACATACTTGTGTAGAAAAAGAAAACTTATTAAAATATTGTGTAGAACTTCTTGAAGTAGACGAGACAGAGATTTCTGATAGTATTACAAGACTTGTTCTTTTTAACAAATTATATATAGATAAAATAGATAATGTAGATTTTGTATTTAGACAAAGCATGTATTTAGCAGAGGAAAATATTGCTAAGTGTATAATTGAACATACAAGACAAAGTATTAAATCTAAAAATCTTAGTAACTTAATTGAAAAAGTAAGTGCAAATAATGATATTGTATTATCTAAAGAACAAAGTGATGCTATATATACTTGTTTAAATAACATGATTTCAATTGTAACAGGTGGTCCTGGAACAGGAAAGACAACAATAATAAAATGTATAATAGATATACTTGAGGAACAAAAGAAAAATTATGTTCTATGTGCGCCAACAGGACGTGCTGCCAAAAGAATTACACAAACTACTGGTAAAGAGGCCAAAACATTACATAGATTATTAGAAATAACAAAAATAGATGATAAAGATATAGACATGTTTTATGAATATCAAGTAAAACAGGTAGAAGATGAAGTAATTATTATTGATGAGGCATCTATGATAGATTTAATGATGATGAATAACCTAGTAAAAGGAATAAAACCTTCTACACAGGTAATCATAGTAGGGGATGTAAATCAACTCCCTTCAGTAGGACCTGGAAGTGTATTAAAAGATATTATTTCTTCAGATATAGTGCCAACAGTAGAGTTAAAACAAATTTATAGACAGAGTGCTAAAAGTGATATTATAGTCAATGCCCATAGAGTAAATGATGGAATGTATCCAGAATTTAAAAGTAGAGACACAGATTTATTCTTTATTGCAACGAAAACAATTGATCAGACTGTTGCAGAAATTTCTTCTCTTATATCATATAGACTTGAAACATATGCACCACTTGATATACTGAAAGATTTACAAGTATTAACTCCTGTTAAAAAAACAGAGCTTGGTACAATGCAATTAAATGAAAAGATGCAAGAAATTTTAAATCCTAAATCTGAATCTAAAAAACAAGTTGAATACCAATCTAAAATTTTTAGAGAAAAAGATAAAGTTATGCAAATTGTAAATAATTATGATAAAAAGTACTCAATTGAAGGTAAATTTTTTGAAGGAATTTATAATGGAGATATTGGATATATAGATATTATAGATAATGAAGAAGAAAAAGTATATGTAAAATTTGATGACGATAGACTTGTAGAATATGACTTTGATGAGTTAGATCAATTGGAACATTCTTATGCAATAACTATTCATAAATCACAAGGTTCTGAGTTTGATTATGTTATATTACCAATATTTACAGGATACAGAAAACTATTAAGTAGGAATCTATTATATACAGCTATGACAAGAGCCAAAAAGATGTTAATTATAATTGGAAATAGAAATGTAGTAAATTACATGGTGGATAACTTAGAGTCTAAAAATAGAAAAACAGGACTTAAGGAAAAACTTGAAAAATTATTATATTTAAATGAAAATAAAAATAAAAAATAGGTATAAAAAACAAATTTTCCTCAAACAATAAAAGTAGTTGTTTGAGGTGATTAAATGAAGTTTACTAGTATAATAAAAAGAATAGATAATCTTGGTAGAATTGTACTACCAAAAGATGTAAGAAAAAAATTAAAGCTCAAAGAAAATGATGAAGTAGAAATAATTGTTAGTGAAGATGGATCAATAGAATTAAAAAAATATTCTGCGATTGAAGAATATAAAGATGAATGTATAAATATAGTAAAGATATTAGAGGAATTAGTAGGAGAAGAAGTTATTGTTACAGATAATACCTCAATATATGTAACTGGAAAAAAAGAAAATTCAGAATATATTGGTATGTCTCTATCTAAAAAGTATACAGAATTACTTGATGAAAGAAAAATATTTAACGAAAAGACTATGCCAACATTTAATGTTTTAGAAGACAATAAAGACTTTTATGCTAAATCAATAGTACCATTAATTGTTGAATCTTCTGTAGTAGGCTCAATAGCTATTGTATCCAAAAACAAACAATTAAATATAAAAGATAAAGATATTGAATTATTGAAGTTTGCAGCTTTAATTCTTTCAAGTAATATAGAAAATTAAATTTTACATAATTGTTACAAAAAAGAGATATTTGTTATAAAATATTTCTTTTTTTTATTCTATATGCTAATATTTATATATAAGATTATTGTGAAAGAGTGTTGGTAAAAATTATGGAAGAAAAGATAAATTTAATTAAAGAAAAACTAACTGGAAGTTATAGTGAGGATATTGAGTATTTAAATGTATTATATAATGCTCAAAACAAAGTAGTAGAAGATGCTCTAGCAACAATTGAAGCAATTAATATAGTATTAGAAGAACTAAATAAAGAACATACAAATGATGAAATTATAGAAGATATACAAGATAATAATACAGATGAATTAAGTGAAGAAGAAAGTTATGAAAAATCAAAAGAACAAGAAGAAATAGATAACTTAATAGTAGATTTAACAAATAATATGAATAGTGGTAACTTAGAAGAAGCATTAAAAAATGCAGAAGAAGTTATACCAAAGATTGAGACAATATCTAAGACAGAAAATGAGAATGTGTTATATTGTAGCTTTTCATCAGATTTTGAAAAAATGATTTTTCAAAATATATTTGCAGGAGAAAAAGAAGTTAAAGATACTCCATATGCAAATGATGAGGTATATATATTATACTCAGATATACTTCTAAGTAAAAAAAGACGCAAAGCTGCAATGGATGCTTTAGATAGAGCTATTTATTGGAACTTTTTAAGTAGAGAAGCAAGGGAAAAGAAAATAGACTTGTATTTTACTAGAAAAGAAATTGTTAAATGCTTGGAGGCAATAAAAAAACTTCAAATGATTTCTTATACTGCCCAAGATATTGCTACTTGCTATAATAAATATGCATATGTGTTTGAAAGTTTAAAAGATACAAAATCAGCTTACACTTTATATAGATTAAGTTATAGTTATTATCAAGATGAAAATGTAATGGAATTAATAAATAAATATGAGGCCCAAGACTCATCATATAAAGAATTAACACCAGAAGAATTAATTAAAATTGCACAAGATAATGAAGTAGATATTGGTCCAAATAATAAAATAATTAAAGCTCATAGAGATATTACAACCAGATTAATTGAAAATGGAGCAATTGAAGAAGCAAAGATGATGATTGAAAACGATTATTCTATGACAAGAGAAGAGGCAATAGCTAATATATATAATCAATTAGTTGAATTAGATAAACCAGTAGAAGAAGAGATAGAACCTAAAAAGACATCTACGAAGAGAAAAAAGAAAGCTACTGTATCAGAATAGTAAAGAAATAAAAAGATACTTAAGAGTAAAATCTTAAGTATCTTTTTTCTACATTAAAGGTAATAAGATTTATCTAAGAAAAACTAGTTTTGTAACATAAATTAATAAGTATTTACATTGAAAATTTTAAGTACTATAATCTAAATAAATTCATGAATATTTATTTGTTTCTAAAAATTTTTTATTCTAATATTTTTATTCAAAAATTATCAAAGAAACAAGCAAATTTATTAAAAAAGAATAATTCAATATTGAAATGTACACAAATTTGTGATATTCTTAGGAAGGAAAAGAATGTCAGAAAATTCAAATAATAAAAATAAACCAAAACTATCTGTAAAAAAAGATATAGTATTTAAAAGAATATTTGCACATCATGGCAATGAAGAGTTCTTAAGAGAGTTTCTATCATCATTATTAAAATTAGATATAATAAAAATAGAAATAATGCATGATATACACTTAGAAAAAGATATAGAAGAAGATAAGCTTGGGATAATAGATGTAAGAGCAATAATAAATGATAGTAGTATAGTAAATATAGAGATACAACTAGAAGATGAGAAAAATATTATACCAAGGTCAACATTTTATTCAGCAAAATTATTTTCAGATGAGTTAAAGAAAAAGGAAGAGTACCAAAGCTTAAAACCAGTAATAGTAATATGTATATTAAATTATGAACTATTTGAATATAATGAATATATAAATGAAACAATAACAGTATTAAAAGAACATAGAGAGTATATAGTAAATGAATATTTAAAATACTATTATATAGAACTACCAAAGTTTAGAAAAAGAGAAAAAGACTATGAGGACTTAACATCACAGTGGCTAACATTTATAGATAGTGAAAATTCAAAGGAGATAGAAAAAGTTATGGAAAAGAATAACACTATAAAAAAAGCAAAAGAAGAATTAGAATATCTAGAGGGTGATGAGGCTTTCAAAAGAAGAATGGAACTAAGAGAAAAGTATGAAAGAGATATGAGTTCTGCAAGACAT
>JAAGKN010000094.1_pt1 | contig 56850 bp, 41 predicted proteins | sample 6206371 | NCBI WGS metagenome assembly JAAGKN01 (sample SAMN11533720, study PRJNA540317) | gut metagenome | isolation source: fecal pellets from male and female animal of same cohort | host: Peromyscus leucopus | place: USA:CA | collected 2017
CTGGAAGGGCAACTACTCATCGTGGCTCGACCAGAAGACCAAGCGCATGGAGCAGGAAGAGAAACAGGCCAGCAAGCGCCGCAAGACCCTCGAGCGCGAGCTCGAATGGGTGCGCATGGCTCCCAAAGCCCGTCAGGCCAAGGGCAAAGCCCGTCTGTCAAGCTACGACCGGTTGCTCAACGAGGACCAGAAGGAACGCGAGGAAAAACTCGAAATCTTCATACCGAACGGTCCGCGTCTCGGCAACAAGGTAATCGAGGCTGTCCACCTCGCCAAGGCATACGATGACAAGGCGCTGTTCACCGACCTCAACTTCATGTTGCCACCCAACGGTATAGTCGGAGTGATTGGTCCCAACGGTGCCGGAAAGACCACATTGTTCCGACTGATCATGGGTCTTGAGAAACAGGACCGCGGAGAGTTCGAGGTCGGCGAAACGGTCAAGATCGCATATGTTGACCAGAACCACAAGGATCTCTCGCCCGACAAGACCGTCTACGAGGTAATCTCGCAAGGCGTTGAATCATTCCGTATGGGAGGGCGCGACATGAATGCCCGCGCCTACCTGTCGCGATTCAACTTTACGGGCGCCGACCAGGAGAAAAAGATTGGTGTGCTGTCGGGTGGAGAACGCAACCGCCTGCATCTTGCCATGGCCCTCAAGGAGGAAGGAAACGTACTGTTGCTCGACGAGCCTACCAACGACATCGACGTCAACACGCTCCGAGCCCTCGAGGAAGGCCTTGAGAACTTTGCCGGCTGCGCCGTGGTTGTCAGCCACGACCGCTGGTTCCTCGACCGCATCGCCACGCACATCCTGGCATTCGAGGGTGACAGTCAGGTGACATACTTCGAAGGCAGTTACTCCGAATACGAGGAGTTCAAGAAGAAGCGCGACGGTGTCGCCGACACCCCGCACCGCATCAAGTACCGGAAGCTGTAGCGCCCGGAACGTAAAAAATCTTGAGAAATCCGAACGGAGTTTGGATTTCTCAAGATTTTTTCGTAATTTTGCACGCCAATTCAGTGGGATCGCGACCTGCTGAGCCCAAATAACAAACAAATTAACTGCAGTAAACAGAAATGAAAAAAGACATTCATCCCTCAAATTACCGTGAGGTTTGCTTCAAAGATATGTCGAACGACGAGATCTTCATCACCCGCTCGACTGTAGCTTCACGCGAGACAATCGAGATCGACGGCAAAGAGTATCCCCTCGTAAAGCTTGAAATCACCAGCTCCTCTCACCCCTTCTTCACCGGCAAGCAGAAGCTCGTCGACACCGCAGGTCGCGTGGACAAGTTCCGCAGCCGCTACGGCAACCGTTCGAAGAAGTAAGAACAGGGAGTCAATACCCACCCGAGAGGTGCAGCGTCCGCGCTGTACCTCTTTTTTTGTTGCACAACCGTTCCGAAAGGAAAAAATATTACTGAAAAAATTCTTTAATTCGCTAATTTTTGCTAAATTTGACTCGTAAATGAACTCGACTACAGAGATCAAATACCATAAACACATTAACTAACACAGAACAACAGTGACTAAAAAACTACAAATCAGAGATTTGACGCTGCGCGACGGCCAGCAGTCTCTATTCGCTACCCGCATGAAGCAGGAGAATGTCGACAAACTTCTTCCGCTCTACCGCGACGCTAAGTTCTACATTATGGAGGTTTGGGGCGGCGCCGTACCCGATTCAGTTATGCGCTACCTTGGCGAATCTCCCTGGGACCGTCTGCGTGCCTGCTCGAAGGCAATGAAGGGCATCTCGCTCCTCTCGGCACTCTCGCGCGGCCGTAACCTCTTCGGTTATGTGCCTTACCCCGACTCTGTGCTCGAGGGCTTCTATAAGAAGGCTATCGAGAACGGTCTGAACGTGATGCGTATCTTCGACGCCCTCAACGACATCAACAACATCAAGGGCTCGATCCGCATGATCAACGAGCTGGGCGGCATCGCCGACACGGCTGTCTGCTACACCGTTGACCCCAAAGGAACCCCCGAGGAAGAGAAAATCTTCACCGACGAATATTTTGTCAACAAAGCCAAGGAGATGGAAGCCTTGGGCGCCAAGATGGTCACCCTGAAGGATATGGCCGGTCTGGTAAGCCCCTCTCGCATCTTCTCGCTCATGCCGAAACTGAAGGCTGCTCTCAAGGTGCCCGTTGACTTCCACACGCACTGTACTCCCGGTTACGGTCTCGCTTCCGTGCTGACAGCCATCATCCAGGGTGTCGATATCGTCGACACCAACATCTGGTGGTTCGGCGGCGGCTCGGCTGCTCCCGCAATCGAGCTTATCGACATCTTCTGCCGCAAGATCGGAGTCGAACTTGAAGCCAACATGGAGGCTGTGGCCAAGATCCGCCACGAGCTCAAGGATGCCCGCAAGGCTCTCGCCGACTTCGACCTCAACAAGGACAAATGGCAGAAAGACTTCGACGAGGCTTACGCCGAGATGCCGAAGGAGATCGACGCCGAGTTCGACCGCGCCATCGAGGCTGCCAAGGCCAACAAGGAGGAGGAACTTCTCGACGCCTGCCACAAGATCGAGGCTTATTTCGGTCTCCCGAAACCCAACGAACTCGTCAAGAACGCCGAGGTTCCGGGCGGTATGTACTCCAACATGGTGGCCAACCTCCGCGCCCTCGGTGCCGAGGACGTGCTCGACGAGGCTATGGCTCTCATCCCGAAGGTGCGCCGCGACGCAGGTCTTGTGCCCCTCGTGACCCCCACCAGCCAGATCGTAGGTTCGCAGGCCGTAAACCTCGCCATGGACCGTCGTGCCGGCAAAGCTGACTATACTAACAAGAACAACCAGTTCGTAGGTCTCGTCAAGGGCGAATATGGTACTACCCCGGTTCCGGTTGACCCGAAATTCCGCGAGCAGATCACCGGCAGCGCTGAGGAGAAACCATATGACGTCAACTCTTACAAGACTCCGGCAAATCCTGAGCTGGAGAAATATGGCAACCTGAAGCTCGCTCAGAACGAGGAGGAATTCCTGCTTCTCGAACTTCTGCCCGCTGTTGCCAAGACTTACCTTACCAACCTCCGCAAGAAGGAATTCGAGGCTGGCAAGAGTGCCTCACCGGCCGAGGAGAAGAAAGCGGCTCCGGCTGCAGATGGCCCTGTTACGGGTCCTGTGTTCAACGCTCCGATGGGTGGCACCGTGATGGAAATCCGCGTCAAGGAGGGTGACACCGTGAAACCCGGTCAGGTAGTTCTTGTTTACGAGGCTATGAAGATGGAGAATGACCTTGCTTGCGACAAGGGTGGCGTGGTTAAGCGCATCCTGATCGGCGAGGGTGATGTCATGTCGACCAACCAGCCGCTGATTGAGTTCGCATCCGAGGGCGAGACTGTCGCTCCGGAGGCCGAGGGCGAGATCAAGGGCTCAGGCGAGGTGATGGTTGCTCCGATGGGTGGCACTGTTCTCGAGTTCAAAGTTAAACCCGGCGATACAGTCAAACCCGGCGACACTCTGCTCGTCTACGAGGCCATGAAGATGGAGAACAATCTCATGTCTGACCGTGCGGGTACAATCGCCAAACTTCTCATCGACGAGGGCGAGGTGATGTCCACTGACCAGCCGATCATTGAGTTCGGCGTAGCCGGCACGGCTCCGAAGGCTGCTCCGAAGGCAGCTCCGAAACCTGTTGCGGCTCCAGCACCCAAACCTGCGGCTCCGAAGGCTGACGCACCGAAGGCTGAACCGAAGGCTGTCGCTCCGGTTGACATCAACCGCGCGTTGTCGCCTGTCGAGGGTGGAACTGCGTCGAAGTATGTTCTTCCCAACCAGCGCAAGGCTGAGGGTCCCGCTCTGCGTCTCGCAGAGGGCACTACTCTCGAAATTAACGTGAACCCCGACGGCGGCATCAACATCCGCATCACCACTGGCAAGTAACCTCTGAATAATCCTATACGACAGGCCCCGTTTCTAACGAAACGGGGCCTGCTTTATGACTGACTATTTATCGAACATTCCTACAAGGAGACAGATTAACATTAATAATATATAAGCGCTGATTGCCAACCCTATCTTCCAGTATTTTGCCACGAATTGGTTTACCTTGTCTTTCTTCAACTGTTTTTCTGCAAGTACGGTTTCTTCTTCAATGGCAGCAAGAAGTTTCTTGACTTTCGGATTGTTCTCGTAATAGAGTTTCCCCTTGCGGACATAACGGTCTACCTTTGCGCGGTTCTCCTTTACGTTCTTTCCTGACTTCATGGCTTCGAGGGCGTCCTCGAGCTGATCGATGATTGTCTGGAGTTCCTCGCCGGCTTCGACAGTAATGTTCTCGTCGCAGTGGGGACATTTGTCTGCGAGTTGAGGAACGGCCCCTCCGCAGAAGGGGCAAACCTTGCCGCGGCGCTGTTTAGCCTGTGCGTTGATCTGCATGTCTATCTTTTGCTGTTGCGCATCGATGTAAAGGTCAGCTTCATCAACATCGATTCCGAGAGACTCCGCTTTCTTAAGCAGCACATGACGTTCTTTGGTCGAGATGATTCCATCGGTAAGGTATTCCTGAATGAGATCATCAAATTCTTTTGGCATTCCCATAATTGCTGAATTTAGAATTTTGAATTTAGAATTTAGAGTATCTTGAATTTTTAGTGGTTTTTAGTGAGAGTTGTGAGGTGAGAGTTGTGATTTGTGAGGTGAGAGAGGTTTAGATGAGAGAGAAGGTGCGGGAGGGATTGACAAATTTAGTATAATTTTTTTATCGGACAAAACCGTGGGCCTTAAATCATGCTAAGTGTGAAAAAATAAATCACCTGAGTAATTCTGGAAAAGTCCCGTCAATAAAAAAAGCCGCGCACATTTGTTTTGCACGCGACATTTAATAATCTCAATATTTTTGAGACCAATTTCCGAAGTTGGACTACAGGAAGCAGAGGATGATTACTTGGGCTGCGATCACGCGCATGAACATTGTCAGCGGGTAAACGGTCGAGTAGGCAACTGCCGGCGCGTCATTGTTCGCAATCTTGTTTCCATATGCCAATGCCGGTGGGTCGGTATAGTTACCGGCCATCATACCGCAGATGCTGAAATAGTTCATCTTGTACTTGGCACGCGCGATGATGCCGACAACTATCAGCGGTATCACCGTTATGGCAAATCCATATCCTACCCATGTGACGCCTCGCGCGTTGAACACAGTCTCCGCGAAGTCCTTGCCGGCCGCGATACCGACTGAGGCAAGGAACAAGCAGATACCTATCTCCCGCAGCAACAGATTCGCCGATGAATTGGTGTAGGTGACCAAGTGGAATTTATGCCCGTATGCCGAGATAAGGATAGCGACAACAAGAGGACCGCCGGCCAGACCCAACTTCATGGGCACTGACATACCGGGGAATTTCAAAGGAATACTTCCGACCAAGATACCGAGGAAGATACCGATGAACATCGTGATGAGGTTAGGCTCGTTGAGTCGCTTCATCGAGTTACCGAGCTTACGCGCAAGGTTGTTGATATCGTCAAGCTTACCGACAACTGTGATACGGTCACCCATCTGGAGGCGGAGGTTAGGAGCCGCCAAGAGGTCCATACCCGAACGGTTGACACGTGTCACGTTCAACTCGTAGGCTGAGTGCAGGCGGAGCGAACCGAGCTTGACACCATTGTATTCGGTGCGTGTAACGAGGATACGGCGCGAAACGACCGGACCACGGTCCATCTCCCACTTCTTTTCGACCTTCGGACCAAGGAAGCGGCTGAAAATCTCCTCATCCTGCACGGAGCAAACCACAAGAGCGAGGTCGCCAATCTCAAGAATATCCTTGGAAGTCGGGATGATAACGGTGCCATCCGGTTTCTCGATACGAGAGATTACATAGTTGACCGATATGAGGGTGTGCATCTTGAGCATGCTCAGACCGTTGATCATCTCGTTTGTCACCTTGAATGTGACGATATGCGGGGCAAGCGCCGATGACTTCTGGTCAGACTCGATTTCCTCGGCTTCCTTCTCGGGGTTGATCTTGAATATGACTTTCAGCAGAATCATAGTCAGGATGATGCCGACCACGCCAAGGGGGTAAGCGGCGGCATAACCCATCGACATCTGCTGGCTGACATCATATCCGTCGGCGTTAACCTGCAGGAAGGTCTGCTGCGCGGCACCGAGTCCGGGGGTATTGGTCACAGCACCCGACATGATGCCGACCATCTGGGCAATCGAAGTGTCACCTTCGGAACCACCCTGTAGATAGTAGATGGTTATGGCAATGCCGACGTTAAGAGCTATGGCGAACATAGCCAACATGTTCATCTGGATACCACCCTCCTTGAACGAAGAGAAGAAACCGGGACCTACCTGCATACCGATTGAGAAGATGAACAGGATCAGTCCGAATTCCCGCAGGAAGTGGAGAACGTTACCGTCGACGGAGTACCCGAAATGTCCGAGCAGAATACCGACAAACAAAACGAAAGTCACGCCGAGCGAGACTCCGAAAAACTTAATCTTTCCGAGGTAGATACCCGCGAAAATCACGAATGAGTACAACAGTATCGTACTCGCCAGGGAAAGATTGTGGGGCTTTAACAAATCAATCAGCCATTCCATTGTAATACAATCTTTTCATTTGGAACATGTCAGTCCTCTTACCCATGATGTCAGGTCAAGGTCCGGATAAGGTGGTAAAGTCAGAGGTTCCTACAACCTTAATTTTACTAAATACTCTGCAAAATTACGTAAAATTTCGGAGGTATGAAAATTTTGTCAGATGAAAATGGCGTTGCTTGCGACAGGCGCCCGATCAGTCGAAGATTCCCTCGACTGATTCCTGACTCTGCTCGACTTCGTAGTGATGGAAGGTGCTGTGCTCTGTGCGACAGAGGTTAAGGTCTTCGGGGAACTCGAATTTCGTATCCTGCGAATATGGCAGTTTCTTGTCGGCGTAGACCTTCCTCATATAGAGTCCGTAGATAGGCAGTGCGGCTTTCGCACCCTGACCAAAGGCCATTGAGTTGAAGTGGATGTAGCGTTCCTCGCCGCCTACCCAGACGCCCGTGACGAGGTCGGGGGTGAAGCCCATGAACCAGGAGTCGGAGTTGGCGTTGGTGGTACCGGTCTTGCCGCCCATCTCGGCAGTGATGTTGTACCGGCTACGCAGACTGCGGCCCGTACCGGAGTCTACCACGTTGAGCAGTATCGACACGATGCGGTAATAAGCCTCCTCGGAGGTGACTTCCGTGCGATGCGGCACGGCGGAATATATCAGGTTGCCCTGATTGTCCTCGATGCGCGTGACGTAGACAGGATTGACGCGGATACCCTTATTAGCAAATGTCGTGTATGCAGCCACCATGTCGCCGACCGACACGTCGACCGTACCGAGACACAGCGGAAGAGTCGGTTCGATATAACCTGAAAGGCCGAACATGCGCATCTTGTTTGCGAGCGCACCGGGGCCGAGCTCATTGACGAGGCGGGCTGATATCCAGTTGTTCGAGTTGGTGAGCGCCCAGCGGAGGTCGACCATCTGGCCGATACGCGCGCGGCCGGAGTTACGTGGCGCCCAGCCGTTGAACACTGGTTGCGTATTCGAGAATGTCGAGCATGGAGTAAAATCCTGCTCCATCGCCAACGTATAGAGGAAAGGCTTCGCGGTCGAACCAATCTGACGCTTTCCGCGAGAAACCATATCGTACTGAAAGTGGGTGAAATCCGGACCTCCGACATATGCCTTGACATATCCGGTGACGGGATCCATGCTCATCATACCGGTGCGCAGGATGGTCTTCATATACATAAGCGAATCGTAGGGAGTCATCGTGACTGCCTTTGTACCGGGGACGATACGGGTGGTGCGGCGTCCGTTCTCGGTCTTGGTCTCCTTGACATATGCGAAGACATCCATCTCATACTTGGTGTGGAAAGCCTTGTCGATCTCGGACTCGCTGTATCCGGCCTCTTTCATGTTGCGGTAACGGGCCGTCTGCCGTATTGCATTCTTGATGAGACGCTGCACGCTGGCCGGACTGAGCTCGTTGGGGTTAGAGGTATAGGGCCCGGTCTTTGAGCCTCGTTTCTCGGCCTCGAACGCAGGCTGCAGGTAGCCTCCGAGATGCTCGTTGACCGCCTGCTCGGCGTACTCCTGCATGCGCATGTCGATTGTGGTGTAGATGCGCAGACCGTCGGTATATAGGTTGTAGTAGCTACCGTCCGGTTTCGGGTTCTTCAGAATCCATCCGTACATCGGATCTTCCTCCCACTTGAGAGAGTCGGTATTGTAGGCGCCGAGGGCAATCTTATATGCAGACTCGCTGTCGTAATTGCCGCGTTTGGGGCGTTCGGGCTTCTTGGCGGTCATCAGGCGGCGAATTTCCTCGCGGAGATATGGAGCGCCGCCCTCCTTGTGGTCAACCTTATGGTAATCGAGACCGAGAGGAAGCATCTTGAGCGAGTCCGCCTCGGCGACCGACAGGAAACCGGCCTTGACCATCTGGTCGAAGACCACGTTACGGCGCTCGCGGGTGCGGTCCTCATGTCGCAGAGGGTTGTAGAAACTCGGATTCTTGAGCATACCTACAAGCATGGCGGCCTCTTCAATCTTGAGGTCGCGGGGCTCCTTGCCGAAATACACATTGGCGGCAGTCTTGATGCCGACGGCATTGTTAAGGAAGTCGAAACGGTTGAGATACATATTGATAATCTCATCCTTGGTGTAGAAACGTTCGAGTTTGACTGCAATCATCCACTCGATGGGTTTCTGTATTGCACGTTTGAATACGTTGGTCGAAGGCTGGGAGTAGAGCTGCTTGGCCAACTGTTGGGTCAATGTCGAGGCACCACCCGAAGATTTGTCACCCATCAGGAGGGTCTTGAATGCGGTGCGACCCAAGGCCTTGAAGTCGATACCTGAATGCTCGAGAAACCGGACATCCTCGGTGGCAACGAGGGCATTGATGACATGGGGAGAGATGCCGTTATAGTCGGTGTACACGCGGTTGCCGGCGCCATAGTAGTAACGGCCAAGCTCGGTGGTACCGTCGTTGGCATAAACGAGTGACGCGAGTTTGTCGTGCGGGTCCTCGAGTTCCTCGATAGGGGGCATGTAGCCGATGACGCCGTTATAAATCAGCATCAGGAAGAAAATGATGATGAAGCCGAGGCTGAGGAAAGTGATCCACAGCCACTTCACGAACCTGCGGTTGCGACGGTATTTCTTGGACGAACGGCGACGAGGTTCCTCCTCAAAGTTGTATATATTGTCTTCTTTGCTCATATCAGAAAGCGGAATATCAGTGTTTTAGAGGTTCTCAAGCCAATTTGTCGGAATTCCGCAACTGCAAATTTACAAAAAATATTCTAAATCGTAAACTCTGACGTGCAAAACCGTGATAAAACGGAGCGAAGCCGAACGCTTCAACCTTTTTTCTGGACGGAGAAGCCGAACTTGCCGATTAGGTCGCCGAGGCCGTAGTAGTGGCCGTGGCAATAGGCCATCAGGCCCGATTTCTCCAGTTCGAAACGCCCGGTCGCCGGGTCCATGAACCGGTCGTCCGCCCGGACGTTCAGCACGTCAGCCACAAACATATGGTGAGTTCCAAGGTCGGTGACAGACTTTACACGACACTCGATGCTGAGGGGCGACTCTTCGATGGTCGGAGACTTGACCGCTACACCGGGGATAGGCGTCAGACCGGTCTCCTTCCACTTGTCATAATCGCGACCCGAGCGAACGCCCACCCAGTCCGTGGCCCGTGCCATGGCCACTGTGGTCAGGTTGATGGTGAACTCCATGTTCTTCATCAGAATCGGGAAAGAATGTCGTTCGGGCCGAACGGAAATATAACACATAGCCGGGTCCGAACAGATGGTTCCCGTCCAGGCGATGGTCAGCGGATTCCACTCGTCGGGGGTAGCCCCGACCGTCACAATCACTGCGGGCAGCGGATAAATCATCGTGCCCGGTCTCCAGTTCTGCTTGCTCATACTCTAATTCATTATGATTGGGTATGCAAAATTAATTTCAAAGTCCAAACTTTCAAAATAATGTTATAAAAAAGATTAAATGCGCGTATGGAAGTTCGGCAAAAATTACTATCTTTGCGTTTAAATAACGGGGAGAAACCCACTTCGCACCGCAAGTGTGCACGAAGTTTCACCCCCAATGCCTTAAAAAAACATATCACGCAACTCAAGTAAATTAACCCAAATATTAAGATGAATAACGAAGAATTATTGAAAACCGTTACCGAACGGGCTCAGAAATGGTTAAGCGACCAATACGATGTCGAGACAAGAACTGAGGTTCAGGCACTTCTGGACAACGAAGACAAAACCCCGCTGATCGAGGCATTCTACAAAGATCTCGAATTCGGCACCGGCGGCCTGCGCGGCATCATGGGCGCCGGCACCAACCGCATGAACATCTACACTGTAGGCGCCGCCACCCAAGGTCTGGCCAACTATCTGAAGGACTGCTTCAAGGGCGAGCCCCAGATCTCAGTGGCCATCGGCCATGACGTGCGCAACAATTCGCGCAAATTCGCCGAGCTGACAGCCGACGTATTCTCGGCCAACGGTATCAAGGTCTACCTGTTTGACGGTCCCTGCCCCACCCCCGAGGTATCGTATGCAATCCGTAAGTTAGGATGCCAGAGCGGTGTCATGGTTACAGCCAGCCACAACCCGAAGGAATACAACGGTTACAAGGCATACTGGAGCGACGGTGCACAGATGATCGCGCCCCACGATGTCAAGACCATCGAATATGTGAACGCCATCACATCAGTCGACCAGATCAAATTCACCCCCAACAAGGACCTCATCCAGACCATCGGCAAGGATATCGACGACCAATACTTAGCCGACATCCACAAACTGAGCCTCTGTCCGGAAATCGACAAGAAGCACAGCGACATGAAGATCGTGTACACCCCGATCCATGGCACAGGCCTGCGCCTCGTGTTCGATTCGCTCCGTCTCTGGGGCTTCGAGAACGTGATCCACGTTCCCGAACAAGATGTACAGTGCGGCGACTTCCCGACAGTCGTATCCCCCAACCCCGAGAATGCAGAGGCCATGACAATGGGTATCGCCAAGGCCAAGGAAACCGGTGCGAGCCTCGTGCTGGCCTCCGACCCTGATGCTGACCGTGTCGGTCTCGTTGTCCGCGACAAGGAGGGCAACTATCAGTTGGTCAACGGCAACCAGATCTGCATGTTGCTCATCTACTACATCATCACCCAGAACGTCGATCAGAGACTGCTCAATGGCAACGAGTACGTAGTGAAGACCATCGTTACCACCGAGACCATCAAGCGTATCGCCGACGCCAACGGCATCCGCTGCTTCGACTGCTACACCGGCTTCAAGTGGATCGCCGACGTGATGCGCAACGAGGAGGCCACAGGCCGCTACCTCGGCGGCGGCGAGGAGAGCTACGGCTTCCTGCCCGAGACTTTCGTACGCGACAAGGACTCTGTATCGACCAATTCACTCATCGCCGAGTGTGCTGCATGGGCCGCAGAAAAGGGCATGAACCTCTACGAGCTGCTCGTGGACATCTACGCTCAGTACGGCTTCTCGCGCGAACGCGGTGTCAGCGTTGTCCGCCCGGGTAAGACAGGTGCCGACGAGATCGTGGCTATGATGAAGAACTTCCGCGAGAATCCTCCCAAGACTTTGGCCGGAAGCCCCGTCACCTGCGTCAAGGACTACTCGGACCTGAACTGCCGCAACCTGAAGACCGGCGAGGTCGAGAAGATGAACTTCCCGACAACCTCGAACGTGCTTCAGTTCTTCACCGAAGCAGGCGACAAGGTATCAGTACGTCCGTCGGGCACAGAGCCGAAAATCAAGTTCTACGTTGAAGTGCGCGAGGACATGAAGGACAAGGCAGACTACGAGGCAATCGTAGCCAAGTCCGAGAAACACATCGACCAGGTTCTCGCCGACCTCGGTGTCAAATAACATATTATCTGACAAGACCCACATTCCAACCAACTTTAAGATATGGGCACTTCTCCTCCAGTCACATAGCTCGCTATGCTCCTTGCGGAGAAGCACCCATATCGTCTCAAGGATGCGACCCCCAGAGCCAAAATTTTTATGAAACGGACTCTAAAGGAGGCCACACATTCAGCCGAATGTGTGGCCTCCTCGCTTCAAATCTAATCTCATACCCGTCGGGCGCCAGTACGCCGCTGTGGTCATGCAGCGGTTGGTCAACGGCAAATAGTCACCACACCCCGCTCTCGAATTTAGACATGGTGTTTTTAGACATGGTGTTGGCGTTTTGTAAAATTTTTGCTATTTTTGCAATTAATTGCCGTTTGTGCTGAGAGCGCCTGCGGAAAACAGAGAAAGACTATATGATACTATCCATGACCGGCTTCGGCCGGGGCGTTGCTTCCTCCTCCTCAAAGAAAATAACAGTAGATATCAAGTCACTGAATTCCAAACAGTTTGACTTGATGGCTCGCGTTCCCCAATGCTTCAAGGAAGTTGAGTTGGATGCCCGCAATATCGTGGCGGCACGACTCGAACGTGGCAAGATCGAGATGAATATCACCCTGGAAACCATCAGCGACGCGTCACCGGTCGCGCTCAACACCTCAATCCTGGCGAGCTATAAAAAGCAGATTGAGGAAATGGCGTCACGTCTCGGGTTGCCCGAACCTGCTGACTGGTATTCGACACTGCTACGGTTGCCCGATGTGCTGAAAGCCGAGTCAGGCGACCTGGACGAGGCCGACGTCGAGGCATTCCTCGACGCGGTGAGAATGGCTACGGATGCCCTTGTGGAATTCCGCGCCGCCGAGGGCCGCAAACTCTTCGACTTCTTTGTCGGCAAAATCGAGAATATATCCGGTCTCCTTTCGCAGATCGACCCGTTCGAAGAGGAACGTGTGCCGAAAATCCGTGCGAGACTCGAGGAGCAGCTCTCGAAACTGACCTCGATTGAATATGACCGCGGCCGTCTGGAGCAGGAGATGATTTTCTACCTCGAGAAACTGGACGTAACTGAAGAAAAAACTCGCCTGCGCGCCCACCTGAACTACTTTCTGGAAACCATGGGCAACGCGAGCGGTGACGCCTCCAAACAAGGCCAGGGCAAGAAACTCGGTTTTATCGCCCAGGAGATGGGCCGCGAAATCAACACCCTCGGCTCGAAGTCGAACCAGGCCGAGATGCAAAAAATAGTGGTCCGCATGAAAGATGAACTTGAACAAATCAAAGAGCAGGTGCTCAACGTATTGTAAATGATGAAAAAAGGAAAAATCATAATACTTTCGGCACCGTCCGGCACAGGCAAGTCCACCATCATATCCAAGCTCATCACCGACGAGTCGCTGCATCTGGGTTTCTCCGTCTCGGCGACCAGCCGCTCACCCCGCGGAGCGGAGCAGAACGGTCGTGAGTACTTCTTCCTCAGTCCCGAAGAATTCGACAACCGCATAGCGGCCGGCGACTTCGTTGAATGGGAGGAAGTGTACGCCGGAACCAAATACGGAACATTGCGGTCGGAGGTGGAACGTGTCACTGCATCAGGTATAAACCTAATAATGGATATCGATGTCAAGGGAGCGCTGAACGTCAAGAAACAATTCGGCGACGAGGCCCTGGCGCTTTTCATACTTCCTCCGAGTCTTGAGGAGCTGGAGAAGAGGTTGCGCGGGCGCAACACCGAGTCCGAGGAATCGTTGCGCAAACGCATAGAGAAAGCAGAGTACGAACTGAGTTTCGCCGACCGCTTCGATATCAGGATAATAAACGACAATCTCGACCATGCGGTCAGCGAAGTCGAGAAAGCCATCCGCGAATTTACCGCTAAATAATGAAAAAGAGGACGGCTCTGTTCGGTGGAAGTTTCGACCCGATACATATCGGCCACGCGATGGTGGCCAACCACTTGACCCAGTCGGGCGAAGTCGATGAGCTGTGGCTTATGCCGAGCCGTCTGAATCCGCTGAAAGCCGGCACTGTTCCCGCCTCGCCCGAGCACCGCATGGCGATGTGCCGCCTCGTGGCGCAGAGGTGCCGTGATGTGGATGTCTGCGACATAGAGCTGGCTATGCCTGAACCTTCATATACGGTCGATACGCTCAGGGAATTGCGGGAACGGTTTCCCGACCGGGAGTTTGTCCTTCTGATTGGATCGGACAACTGGCTCGTGTTCGACCGGTGGTACAAAAGCGAGGAGATTCTGGCAAACCATGACATAATCATATATCCCCGCCCCGACTATATGATTGACCCGAGGACGTTGCCGCCGAACGTGCATATCCTCGACAAAGCTCCGCAGGCACTGATATCTTCGACTTACGTCCGCAACGGAATAAGACATGGCGACAACATGAACTTCTTCGTGCCCCGCGACGTATTGGAATATGTAAAAAATCACAAGCTATATGAATAACACCGACCATCAGTCAAGATTGCTTGCCATAACGGCACTCGCAACCGACTACTGCGCACTGCTCGAAAATGCGCGGGAAGTTGAGAAAGAGGAATTCATCGCTGAAGTTCTCGGACTCCTCCCCCGCTTGTATTATGAATTCTCGGATCTGACACTTGATGATACTCCGGTTGATTACGAATACTTTCCGTCGTATGTTGACGAAGATTTCTATGAAAGCGTGCGGCTGAAAATAGAAGGAGTGATGGGCCCTGACGATGTTTTTCTCGAGACCTTCGAAGAGGATATGAAATATAGCGACACACCCATCGCTGCCAGTATTTCGGAGTGTCTGGCCGACATATTCCAGCCGCTCTACAACTTCATATGCATCGTCAAGGAGAGCGAGGGCGAGCAGACCACAGAGGCTTACAAGGACTGCCGCGAGAACTTTGTGGCCTATTGGTCGCAGACCTTGTGCAACGTGATGCGTGCGTTGAATCATCTGCGGTTCGGCGCATAAGATATAACGCATAAGATATAAAAAGAAAAATAAACTTTAAATCGAAATAAGATGGAAAACCAGATAATGGACAGGTTGTTTGACCTGATGGACGAATCCACATGCAACTTCATGGCAGTAGATGCCATCCAGGCTATGCTTGACGCGAACGGCTTCCGCGAACTGCACGAATACGACATGTGGGATGTTGAACCCGGCGAAAAGTGTTACGTCATCAAGAACGGGAGCGCGATCTTTGCGTTCATCGTGGGCACCGAACTGTTGGAAAACACCGGGGCGCGCATCATCTCGGCCCATACGGACAGCCCATGCTTCAAACTGAAACCGAACTGCGAGATATACGGTGACGGAGGCGTGGTGTCGCTGAATGTAGAGAAATACGGCGGAGGCATCATGTACACCTGGTTTGACCGTCCACTGTCCATATCGGGACGCGTGATGCTCAGGACCGAGGATGCGCTCGACCCCATTTCAATCAACATCGACCTGGAGCGTCCGATTGCTACAATACCGCATTTAGCCATACATTTCAACCGCGGCGTAAACGAAGGCAATCCCCTGTCGGTACAGAAGGACATGAAGCCTGTGGTCGGTTACTTCAGCCCGGAGCAACTTATCTCCTACAAGAGCCATGGCGGTCTGATCAAATGCCTGATAGCCCAGGAAATCAAGGAGTCGGTCGAAGGGTTGCCCGAGAAGTTTGACGGCAACGACATACTCGACTACGAACTGTGCCTCTATCCGGTGGAGCAGGCGCACTACGTCGGTGTAAACAACGAATACTTCCAGTCAGGCCGCATCGATGACCTGTCGATGGCATTCGCAGGGCTTGAGGCACTGATCAGCGAAAGCGCTACTCCGTGCGAGGCCACCCGCGTGCTGGCGCTGTTTGACAACGAGGAGACCGGTTCGGGAACCAAGCAAGGTGCCCACTCCCCCGTGCTCAGACATATACTCGAGCGCCTCTGCATATGTCAGTCGGCGAATGCCCAGGCGTTTCATATGGCCTTGGCCAACTCATTCATGATCTCGGCCGACGACGCCCACGGCTGGCATCCCAACTACAATGAGAAATATGACCCGACCAACCATCCTGTGCTCGGAGGCGGACCGGTTGTTAAGATCAACGCCAACTGCAAATATATGACGGATGCACGCGGTGCGGCGGTGTTCCACTCGCTCTGCGAACGCGCCGGTGTCAACATGCAGTACTTCGTCAATCATGCCGATGTGGCGGGCGGAAGCACCCTTGGAAACATATCGTCAGCCCAGCTTGACATTGACGGAGTCGATGTAGGCTGCGCCATATGGGCAATGCACTCAGCAGCCGAGACTGCCGCCGTGTCCGACCATCTGGATATGGTAAAAGTTTTCCGCGAATTCTTGAAATAAAGCAAATTTTTGTTAATTTTGCATTTCGTTTGCAAAACCAAGGGAATAATAGGGTCTAAACTCTGTTATAACTTTTGAGAGCCAAAGCGGCGCAGACGCATCACCGCTCGGCATTTCAACTGAATAACCCAGAAAAAACATACAAAATAATCATATCTAACAGATGAAAATAGATTATGCAAAACTCAACGACGTGACTGGTGAGATCACCATGGTCGTTGAAGAAAGTGACTACGCAGACCTCGTAAAGAAACAGCTCAAGGAAATCGGCAAGAAGCATGCCGAGCCCGGATTCCGTCCCGGCCACGTTCCCGCCGGCCTGATCGAGAAGAAGTACGGCAAGGCTGTAAAATATGATGAGATCAACAAGCTTGTAGGCGAAAAACTGTTCGAATATATCAAGGAGAACAAGCTCCACGTACTCGGCAATCCCCTGCCCGACAAGGCCAATGCCATCAACGACGACGCCAAGGAGTTCACACTCAAGTTCAAAGTCGGTGTAGCCCCCGAAATGAATCTCAAGGTCGACAAGGACCTCCACATACCTTATTACAAGATTGAAGTTACCGACGAGATGATCGAGCGTCAGGATGAGGCTCTCCGCCGTCGTTTCGGCAAGCAGGAACCGGGCGAGGAAGTAGACGCATCTGCCCTGGTGAAGGGTGTGATCACCGAGCTCAATGCTGACGGCACTGTCAAGGAAGACGGCATCGTTGTCGAGAACGGCATCGTGGCTCCGCAGTACTTCAAGAGCGATGACCAGCGCAACCTGTTCGTCGGCAAGCACGTGGGAGACTCACTCGTGTTCAACCCCGCCGCCACTTGCGAGAGCAACCCCACCGAACTCTCCTCGATGCTCAACGTATCGAAAGAGGAGGCCGAGCAGCATCAGGGTGACTTTCGTTTCGACATCAAGGAAATCATCGTGCTCAAGCCCGCAGAGCTCAACGAGGAATTCTTCAAGTCTGCATTCGGCGACACTGTCAAGGACGAAGCCGGATACCGTGACGCCGTGAAGAAGATGATTGAGGCTTCTCTGACAGGCGATCAGAACTACCGTTTCACCATCGACGCCGAGGAAGCTATCCGCAGCCAGGTAGGTGACGTAGAACTGCCCGACGATGTTCTCAAAGAGTTCCTCATGCAGCAGAACAAGGCGCTCACCGCCGAAAACATCGACAAGGAATATGAGAATATCCGTGGCGAACTCGTATGGGACCTCGAGAAAGAGGAACTTATGGACAAGCTCGGTGTAAAGGTTGAAGAAGAAGACCTCCGCAACACTGCCCGTCTGCTGGCCCGCAACCAGTTCGCTCAGTACGGCATGACCAACGCACCCGAGGATGCAATCGAGCACTTCGCTGACCAGATTCTCAAAGACGAGCGTTACAGCAACAACATCGCCCGCCAGACTTCAGACATGAAGCTGTTCGGCGCCATCCGTGACGCTGTCACTCTCGACGAGAAGAATGTCACCGTCGATCAGTTCAACGAGCTCTTCGCCGAGAAGAAAGACGCAGAATAATTTTTGGCACATAATTTGCAATCATATGGTCAACTTCGCGTCCGCGCGCGAAGTTGACTGCATTTTAGCAGATATACTTTTTAATTCAGAGTATTAATTCAGATTAGCAATATGAAAAACGACTTTAGAAACTTTGCCGTCAACCATCTCGGCATGAGCTCGACCACACTCGACTCATACGCCAAAGCCATGGACCGTTCGGGAATCATGTCAGTCACTCCGACCGACGACTATATGAATCCCTACATTCTGGAGGAGCGTCAGCTCAACGTCACCCAGATGGACGTATTCTCGCGTCTGATGATGGACCGCATCATATTCCTCGGCACTCAGGTAACAGACCAGAGCGCCAACATCATACAGGCCCAGTTGCTGTACCTCGACTCGGTAGACCCCGACAAGGATATCAGTCTCTACATCAACTCGCCCGGCGGATCGGTTTATGCAGGTCTCGGCATCTACGACACCATGCAGTACATCAACTCGGATGTATCGACAATCTGCACCGGCATGGCCGCGTCTATGGCCGCCGTACTTCTCGTCGCCGGCGAGCACGGCAAGCGATTCGCCCTGCCCCACTCGCGCGTCATGATCCATCAGCCGATGGGAGGTATCCAGGGTCAGGCATCAGATATCGAAATCACTGCCCGCGAGATTCTCAAACTGAAAGAGGAACTCTACAACATCATCTCGACACATTCTGGCCAGGACTTTAAGAAAGTCGAGGCTGACTCCGACCGTGACTACTGGATGACTGCCGCCGAAGCCAAGGAATACGGCATGATTGACAAGGTTCTTGTTAACCCACGTAAGTAAGTGTGATAAATAACTCACTTAAAGAAGATAAATAATGGCAAAGAAAGCCGCTAAACGCTGTGTGATGTGCGGCCGCGAGGAAACGGCCGCCAACCACGTCGTCACAGTCTACGACCAACTCACCATCTGCGAGGAGTGCATCGAGTTCATCAACCAGATGCGCGACTCCGAACGTGCCGACCGCAATAAGGAGAAAAGCGGCGACAAGGGAGGAAAGGCAATCCCTACCCCCAAGAAGATTCACGAGTTTCTTGACCAGTACGTGATCGGCCAGGAGGAAGCGAAGAAGTATCTGTCTGTGGCGGTCTACAACCACTACAAGCGCATCAACCAGACTGTCGGCGACGATGATGTTGACATCGAAAAGTCAAACATCATACTTGTCGGCCCGACCGGTACCGGCAAGACTCTTCTCGCCAAATCTATTGCGCGGTTGCTCGATGTGCCGTTTACGATAGTGGATGCCACAGTTCTGACCGAAGCCGGTTATGTAGGCGAGGATATCGAGTCACTCCTGACCCGTCTGCTCCAGACCTGCGACTACGATGTCGAGCGAGCAGAACGTGGCATAGTGTTCATTGATGAGATTGACAAGATCGCCCGCAAGTGCGACAATCCCTCGATAACCCGCGACGTGAGCGGCGAGGGTGTGCAGCAGGGACTTCTGAAACTTCTCGAAGGAAGCACCGTGCTCGTGCCGCCCAACGGCGGCCGCAAGCATCCCGAGCAGAAGATGATTGCCGTCGACACGAAGAACATCCTCTTCATCTGCGGCGGTGCCTTCGACGGCATCGAGCGCAAGATCGCATCACGTCTGAATACCCACATGGTCGGCTACGGACACGATGAAAAGGCACGTAAGCAACAGCGTGAGAACCTGATGCGCTACGTGTTGCCCCAGGACCTCAAATCGTTCGGATTGATTCCGGAGATTATCGGCCGTCTGCCGGTTCTGACCAGTCTCGACCCCCTCGACCGCGAGGCATTGCGTCGCATTCTGACCGAACCCAAAAACGCCATCACACGCCAGTACAAGAAAATGCTTGAGCTTGACGGCAAGGAATTAGTGTTTACAGAAGACGCACTCGACCTCATCGTCGACAAGGCCATAGAGTACAAACTCGGCGCCCGCGGCCTACGCTCGATTGTGGAGACCGTCATGGTCGACACGATGTACGAGGCTCCGTCGAACGATGAAAAGAAAATCACAATCGACGCCGACTACGTCCGCCGCCAACTCGAGAAAGCAAACTTCGAGAAGACAAAAATAACAGACTGACAGGAGAGCGTGCCTGTCGGCCAGACCGAAAAACAGCGTTCCGCGACAATCCGGAGCGCTGTTTTTTTGTGTCAACATATAATCAAAGCATGATTTTTTTATCATTGCATTGAAAAAACACAAACAAAGGCTTGTATTTGTCGAAAAAAAGATTTAATTTTGTTATTGAACTCAACAGGCGCATGATTGCGCCTGACAAAGAGTCTCAAATTTCATACGTGGACTCTTCATGGGTTCCATAATACCCCTCACTCCCATGTCTGATACCAGTAACATCTATTCAGCGCTTAAGAAACATTTTGGATTCGAGTCATTCAAGGGCACGCAGCTTGAGATAATCAAGAGCCTGCTCGACGGCAACGACGTGTTCGTGCTCATGCCGACCGGTGGAGGGAAATCTCTCTGCTACCAGTTGCCAGCCCTGATCAGCGAAGGTACCGCAATAGTAGTCTCCCCTCTTATCGCGCTGATGAAAAATCAGGTGGATGCCGTCAGGAGTTTCGAGGACGAGGAACACGTGGCACACTTTCTCAACTCATCTCTGTCACGTTCGGCCGCCGAACAGGTCCGCAACGATGTTCGCGAAGGACGCACAAAACTTCTCTATGTGGCACCCGAATCGCTGAACAAAGAGGAGAACATCGAGTTTCTGAAATCGATCAACATCTCGTTTTTTGCAATCGACGAGGCCCATTGCATCTCGGAATGGGGTCACGACTTCCGGCCCGAATACCGCAAGATCAGGCCGTTGATATCTCAAATCGGCAATTTCCCCGTCATCGCCCTTACAGCCACGGCCACACCCAAGGTGCAGCATGACATACAGAAAAATCTCGGCATTCTCGGGGCGAAGGTATTCAAATCGAGCTTCAACCGCCGGAATTTATACTATGAGGTACGCCCGAAGACTCCGGACATCGACCGCGACATCATTCGCTACATAAAGAGCAATCCCGGCCGGTCGGGCATCATCTACTGTCTGAGCCGGAAGAAAGTAGAGGAACTGGCCGAGACACTGCGCATCAACGGCATCTCGGCCTTGGCCTACCACGCCGGCATGGACGGCGCGACACGCTCGGCCAACCAGGACGCGTTCCTCAACGAGACCGTCGACGTGATAGTGGCTACGATTGCCTTCGGTATGGGCATCGACAAACCCGATGTGCGCTACGTCATACATTACGACATACCTAAAAGTCTCGAAGGATATTATCAGGAGACCGGACGCGCAGGACGCGATGGAGGCGAGGGTCGCTGCATCACCTTCTACACGCGCAAAGACCTTCAGAAACTCGACAAACTGATGCAGTCAAAATCGATAACCGAACAGGAGATCGGGCGTCAGCTGCTGATGGAAACCGCCGACTATGCCGAATCGTCGGTGTGCCGACGTAAGATACTCCTGCACTACTTCGGAGAGAGTTACGAGGAAGAAAACTGCGGCAACTGCGACAACTGCCTCAACGAACGGCGCCGCATCAACGCCACCGAAGAGGCGCAATCGGCCATCGAGGCCGTACTGGCCGTCGGTCAGAAATACCGCATCGAATATATCATCAACATCTTGGTTGGCCGCGCCACTGACGAAATCAAAGGAAACGGCCACGACAAGCTCGACATTTTCGGGGCTCTGCACGACATGGAGGAAAAGCTGGTGGGAGCGCTCGTACGGCAGACTGCAATCGCCGGATACCTCGACAAAGACCTTGACAACTACGGCATACTCAAAGTGACACAGGCCGGAATGGACTTTCTTGAGAATCCGAAACCATTCCAGCTTGTGGAAGACATCGATTACACGGAGGCGCATGGCGAATCGTCAGGCGCCGGTGGAGGTTGTGCCGCGCTCGACCCCCAACTTTTCGCCATATTGAAGGGACTCCGCAAGGATGTGGCCAAACGCAAAAACATCCCGCCATATCTCGTTTTTCTCGACCCGTCGCTCGAAGCCATGTCGAGCATGTACCCGACGACGATGGAGGAACTTCTTACCATACCGGGCGTAGGCGCGGGCAAAGCCAACAGATACGGCAAGCAATTCGTCGAACTCATCGCCAAATATGTGGCCGAGAACGAGATTGAGAAACCGACGGAATTCCGGGTGAAGACCATGGCCAACAAGAGTAGCCGCAAGATTTCGATCATCCAGGCCATAGACCGCAAGATCGACCTCGACGAGGTGTGCGACGGCATGGGTCTCGAGTTTCCGGAGTTTCTCGACGAACTGGAGGCAATCGTAGAGGCCGGCACAAAAATCGACATAGACTACTTTATCGACGAAATATTCGACGAAGAGCAGCTGGAAGACATGCTCGACTATTTCCGCCAGAGCGAGGATGGAGATGTCGAGACGGCAATCCAGGAGCTTGGTCAGGATTATGACGAAGACGACATACGCCTGGTCAGAGTCAAATTCATATCAGACGTGGGTAACTGACAATTTTTTACCATATTGTCCGTTTACAGAATTGAGGCGCACAATCAATTGCCTGAAATAAACAAAGAAAACTATATCCGTAATAAAGGAAATGAAAAAAACAGTAGCAGCCGGACTCGGAGCATGCGCGGTGGCACTTGCTTTCGCCGCCAAGGATCCGGTAATCATGACCGTCAACGGAGTTGACGTTCCGCGTTCGGAATTTGAATATCTGTACAACAAGAACTCGCAGCAGCAGATCAATCCGCAGACACTCGAGGAGTATGTGGAGATGTTCAAACTCTACAAGATGAAGGTTGCCGATGCCCGCGCCGAGGGTATCGACACGATGGCTAACTTTCTGAAGGAGACGGAACAGTACAGACATGAGCTTGCGGCCCCGTACCTGACAGACTCAATCTACATCAACAAACTCGTGGACGAGGCCTACGGCCGTATGAAGGAAGAGGTCGAAGCCTACCATATCATGTTGTTCAAGACCCGCAATCTGGCCCAGAACGCTGTGCTGCGCAACCGTGCTGACAGTTTGTTGGGCGTGCTGAAGGATGGTGGAGATTTCGCCGAACTCGCGGCTCGCTACTCAGGCGACCGTGGCAGCAACAACAAGGGTGGACGCATGGGCTGGATCGTGTCGAACAACTATCCCGCAGCATTCGAATTGGTGGCATACTCACTGCCCGAAGGCCAACTGTCAGAAGTTGTGGAGTCGCCCGTAGGCTACCATATCCTCAAGGGTGGAAAGCACCGTCCGGCCCGTGGCAAAGTCAAAGCAGCCCATATCCTCAAACTCACCCAGGGCAAGGACGCCGCCGGAGTGGCAAAAGCACGTCAGGAGATTGACAGCCTTTACAACATCGTCAAGAATAATCCCAACATGTTCACGGTGATTGCCACTCAGAACTCAGAAGACCCCGGCAGTGCCCGCCAGGGCGGCATGCTTCAGCCGTTCGGCGCCGGCGAGATGGTGGCCGAATTCGACTCTGTGGCCTTCTCTTTGGCTAACGGAGAAATCAGCAAACCGTTTAAAACCGCTTACGGCTATCACATCGTATACCGCATCGACAACGAACCTATCCCGGAGCTTTCGAAAGTTAAACCGGCATTGGTAGCACGCATCACCAATCCGCAGGATCCGCGATACAAGATGATCCGCGACAACCAGTCCGCGAAATTCGCTTCGCGTCACAAAGGTTCGATCAACAAGAAGGCACTGGAGGCGATGTCGGCTGATGCCCGTAAACTCGGTCTCGACTCGATGTTCGCACAGAACTGGACAACGATGCCCAAAGCGGACATGACAGTATATTCTGTAGAAGGCAAGGCTTACAAAGCCGGCGACCTTGCAAAAGAAGTGGGACGCTACAAAATCCCCGCTTCGGTGAACGCATCAGAGATGCTTGAAGACAAGGTGGCCAACAATTACAACCGTGCATTGGTTGAAGCTGAGGAGCACTCGTTGCTGCAGACAACTCCCGAATACCGCAATCTCCTCAAGGAATATGTGGACGGCAGCCTCCTCTATGAGGTCAGCGTGCGCAAGGTATGGGACAAGGCGGCCAAGGACACCGAAGGTCTTCAGAAATACTTCGAGGCCAACCGCGACAGCTACAAGTGGAGCGAGCCTCATGCCAAGGGTATCCTGGTGCAGTGCACCAACGACTCTGTCGCTGCCCTGATCCGTGCGCGTGCCGCCGAACTCGGCAAAGACACTCTGGCAAACACACTCCGCAAGGAGTTCCGCAAGGTTGCCAGCTTCGACCGGGTACTTGCCACCAAGGGTACAAACCAGATGGTCGACAACCTCTTGTTCGGTGGTCCGAAGGTGAACTCAAGCAACAGCAAGTATCAGGTGTACTTCATGCTTGACCCGAAGGTGCTGAACGAACCCGAGGATGTCAACGACGTAAAGGGGCTTGTGACAAGCGACTACCAGAACGAATTCCAGTCGGCCTGGGAGGATGAGCTCCGCCGCAAGTATCCTGTAACGGTCAACGAAAAGGTCCTCAAGTCAGTCAAGAAAAAATAGCATGGCATCGAGGCCACTGACCCGGATAACGATAATCAGGCTTCTCGGACTTGCAGGATTGGCGGCTATGGCCTCCTGTGGCTCGGGTGAGCAAGAAAATACAGTTGCCGATGACGACATTTTAGTCGCCGTCGGCGACTCTACGTTAAGGGTGGCCGATGTCGTAAGCCGAATTCCACGGGGACTCGACCCGGCTGACAGCACGATGATGTTCCATAACATCGTCGACACCTGGGTCAGAAACCTTGTTCTCGCCGAAGTCGCCGAGAAGAATATCCCTGACCCTGAACGCATCGAGAAGATGGTGGAGGATTACCGCAACTCGATCATCGTCTCGGAGTATCTGGCCTCGATGGCTGAACGCGACTCCAAGGATATCGCGGAGCAGCGGGTCCGCGATTACTATGCCGACCATCGCAACGAGCTCGTGCTGACCCAACCCATTATAAAAGGTGCGCTGATAAAACTGCCTGAAGCAAATCCGGAGCTTGAGAATCTCCGCGCATGGATGAGCGACTTCACCGACGAGTCTATCGACCGTATCGAGAAGAGCGGTTTGCGCCAGGCCTCACAGTATGAATACTTCCGCGACGAGTGGCACGAATGGAATGTGGTGGCTGACCAGATTCCCTACAGGTTCTACGATGCGGACGCATTCCTGCGGTCGACCGCAAATTTCGAGACAACAGCCGACGGCTCCGTCTACCTGCTGCACATCTCGGATTATCTGCCCTCGGGAACGGAGATGCCTTACGAATTTGCCCGGTTCAAGATTCGCGAGATACTCAGAGTCGGCGATATCGAGTCGATGCGCGGACGTCTGATTAAAGACATCTACAGCCGCAAGATTCAAGAGGGGGGACTTAAACCGGGCTTGTATGACCCGGTCAAAGGAGAAATGAGTGAGAAAAACAAAAACAAAAGATAAAGTGAAATTACGAAAACTGATATTGCCCGCGCTCGCCATGGCGGCCATTTGCGCCATCGCAGCCCCGATCAAGAAGAATGTCATCGACGAGGTGGCCTGGGTTGTAGGCGACGAACCGATCTACAGGTCGGATATCGAGGAACAATACATGCAGTCACGCCAGGAGGGCGTGTCGATTGCGGGCGACCCATATTGCGTTATCCCGGAACAGCTGGCAGTTGAGAAACTGTTTCTCCATCAAGCCAAGATAGATACTGTCGAGGCTCCGGAGTCGCAAGTTGCGGCGGGCGTCGACAAGAGGTTGAACTACTTCATAGCCAATCTCGGTTCACGAGAGAAAGTCGAAGAGTACTTCCGCAAGCCGCTCCCCCAGCTCCGCGAGCAGCTGATAGACATGATGCGCAACAACTACATTGTGGAATCGGTCCAGCAGAACCTCACCAAGGACATCAAGGCAACCCCGAATGATGTCCGCAAATACTTCACCAATCTTCCGGAGGACAGCGTACCGTACATCCCGATGCAGGTGGAGGCTCAGATCATCATGATCAATCCGCGCATCCCCGAGCAGGAGATTGAGGATGTCAAAGCACGTCTGCGCGATTATGCCGACCGTGTCAACAAAGGCGAGTCATCGTTCTCGACACTGGCCATCATGTACTCTGAAGATGGTTCGGCCATGCAGGGCGGCGAATTAGGATTCCACGGACGAGCCGACTGGGTGCCTGAATTCTCGCAGGTGGCCTTCAACCTCAGCGACCCCAAGCGCGTGTCGCGAATCGTCGAGACCGAGTATGGCTATCACATCATCCAGCTGATTGAGAAACGCGGCGAACAGGTAAATGTCCGCCACATACTGCTCACTCCCAAGGTGGACAGTAAGGACCTCGCCGACGGCGTTGTCAAACTCGATTCGCTCCGCAAGGAGATTGTGGCCGGCAAGATTCCGTTTGACGAGGCCGCCCGCTGGATTTCGCAGGACAAGGATACTAAGAACAACAACGGTGTGATGATGAACCAGAAGACAGGTTCGAACCGTTTCGAGATGCAGGACCTGCCGCCCGAGGTGGCACGCCGCATCGAGTCGATGCAGCCCGGCGACATATCCGAGGCCTTCATCATGAAGGATACCCGCAAGAACCGCGATGTCATCGCCATCGTGAAACTGACTGACCGAATCGCCGGCCACAAGGCCACGTTGAGCGAGGACTATAACATGATCAAGCAGATGTACGAGCAATACGCCAAGAACCAGGTTATTGCCGACTGGATTGAAAAGAAGATCAGCGACACCTATACCCGCATCACTCCGGGTTGGGACGGTTGCGAGTTCAAGTATAAGGGATGGAACGGCACAGCCACCGGAAAATCCAATAAAAAATAGAAATGACAAGGAAAGGTTTCAGAAAACCGACTTACATACTCTATGTGCTGGGCGCGATTTTCGCGCTCTGCACTATTTCTTTATTTGCCCAGACGGCAAAGACCAACCAGAAAAAGAAAGATGAATTCCACCGTCCGGCACCGACACAGCCGATAAAGCCCACAATTCCGGACGCCAACCGATTTCAGGAAGACAAGGTCTTTCTGGAATATGCTGACTCTCTTTACCGCCCGGCAAACGAGATTGAGGAATTTCAGATCGTGAAGGGTTCGGTCAAGTTCCGTCAGGGAGGTATGTGGATGTTCTGCGACTCCGCGTACTACTACCCCACCAAGAACTCGATGGACGCCTTCGGACATGTGGAGATGCGCCAGGGTGACACGCTGTTCGTGTATTCGGACAAGTTGTATTACGACGGCATGTCTAAACATGCGACGCTGACCCACGGACCGTCTCGGCCTAATGTCGTTCTGAAGAACCGTACAGTTACGCTCACCACCGACAGTCTCGACTACGACCTGAACTCGAGTCTGGGCTGGTATGTCACCGGCGGTGTGCTCGAAGATGATGTCAACACACTGACCTCTGGTTACGGAGAGTACTCACCGTCGACAAAGCTGGCGAAATTCCGCGAGGATGTGGTCCTGGTGAACCGCAAGGATGGCTACAAGATGTACACCGAAGATCTGGAATACAACACGGCCACCCATATCGCCGACATCAACAGCCAGACCCGTATCGAGGGAGCGAACGATACCATCCTGACTACTCGTGGATGGTACAACACCGCCACAGACCATGCCCAGCTGATATCGAGATCAACCATTCTTCACCGCGACTCGAACGCGAATGTGATAACGCTCGAGGGTGACTCGATCATATACGACAAAGCGAGCCGCATCAGCCGCGCCTACATGTTCCACGCACCTGGTTCGAGAGGAGCGCCGATGATTATCACCGATACTGCCCGCAAAGTACAGTTGATCGGTGGCTATGGCGAATATAACGACCTGAAACAGTCGGCCTATTCAACGGAATATCCGTTGCTTATTGAATACTCGCGTCCCGACACGCTGTTCCTGCGTGCCGACACCGTCTTGTCATTCATGGAACGCGTGCTTCCCGATTCAACCGACTCAGTCGGGACTCTGCCAAAAGACTTCAAGGTCGCAAAGGCCATCGGTCGCGCACGATTCTTCAACAACCAGATGCAGGGAATCGCCGACACGCTGATAATGAAAGAACAGGACTCGATTCTTTATATGCTGCGCAAGCCGATAGTCTGGAGCGAGGAGCGCCAGGTGTACGGCAACCGCATCAATGTCCACTTCAACGACTCGACACCCGACTGGGCGGAACTCCCCGAGTCAGGAATGATGGCCGAGCATATCGACGAGGATTTCTACGACCAACTGACCGGTACATACATGAAGGCCTACTTCGAAAACCAGAAGTTGAAACGTATGGAAGTCGAGGGTAACGTCATAGCGATAATGTTGCCCCAGGAGAAAGATTCTTCTTACAACAAACTCGTGCACAGCGAAGCCTCTTATCTGACTCTCGATATGGACTCGGCCCAACAGGTTAAACATCTGAAAATGTGGCCGGACGTCACCGGCTTTGTGGCACCACTGTTCGAGGTGAAGAAATCTCAGCAGTTTATCGAAGGCTTCCGCTGGTTCGAGAATCTCCGACCGGAGCGGGCATGGTATGGTGACCGTGTGCACTGGGTGGACTATTTAGGTGAGGTGCCTGAAGAACTTGACCGATATTTCCAGGAACCGCCGCTGTTCAAGGCAGTATCGCGACCCACACGCGAAACGCCGACCTCTCTCACCTTGCCGGTTCAACCACCGACAGAACCGACCTCAGAGCCAACAGAGAATCCGGAAAACACAGAGAACTCGGAAAAGATAAACAGTAACGCACTATCAAACTGAGGCATTAGAAATTGGATATAATCAGATTATTACCCGATTCAGTCGCGAATCAGATTGCGGCCGGTGAAGTGATACAACGCCCGGCGTCGGTCATCAAGGAATTGGTGGAGAACGCTGTCGATGCCGGTGCGACGGATATCCGTGTTGTCATCAAGGATGCCGGGAAAACCCTGATCCAGGTTATTGACAATGGCTCTGGCATGTCCGAGACCGATGTCCGCATGGCCTTCGAACGTCACGCCACTTCGAAGATAAACAAGGCAGACGACTTGTTTACGCTCCACACAATGGGGTTCCGCGGCGAGGCACTTCCCTCGATCTGCGCGATTGCAGAAGTAGAGGTCAAGACGCGGCCACGCGATGCCCAGTTAGGTACTCGGCTGGTGATAGTAGGCTCAAAGGTGACCGAACAGGAACCTTGTGTCTGCGACAAAGGTACAGTGATTTCTGTGAGAAAAATCTTTTTCAACGTTCCGGCCCGACGCAAGTTTCTGAAAAGTGACAATGTCGAATTGTCCAATATCATGCGTGAGTTCGAACGACTCGCATTGGTCAACAATAATTTACGCATGAGCATCGACACGGGCATGAAGATGCTCGACCTGCGTGCCGCTTCACTCAGAATCCGAATCGAGGAAATCTGGAAAAACAATCTGAAGTCCGATCACCTCATACCGGTCGATGTCGACACCTCACTGGTTAAGATCGAGGGTTTTGTGTCGCGTCCGGAATTTGCACGTAGGCGCAATCCGTTGCAATACCTGATTGTCAACGGCCGTAACATGCGGCATCCGTATTTTGCGAAGGCTATTCTGAGTTGCTACGAATCGCTTATTGCTTCGGACACTCAGCCATGCTTCTTTATCAAATTCACGGTCGATCCGTCGACCATTGATGTCAACATTCATCCGACCAAGAATGAGATAAAATTTGAGTACGAGCACCAGATATGGCCGATACTTGTTTCGGCTGTCAAGACGGCATTGGGAAAATATTCGGCGGTGCCAAGCATCGACTTCAGTATGGATGCAATTCCGCTCAATCCGCTTCGCGAGGGTGAGAATGCCGCCGCGCCCCACATCGATTACCGGTCGGACTACAATCCTTTTGCGTCACAGGCACGTGCACAGTCGCATGTGTCCGGTCATGTCCCGGGTGACTGGGAGAAATTGTATGACAATTTTACGGGGCGCAAGGAATACTCTCCGGGCTTGGAGTCAGCACCGAAAAAGTTCGATAATATCGAGATGTCCAACGCGGTTCCGGATGATATGTTCCGCCAAGAGCCGGAAGCCGAACTTAACGCCCCACAGGTATGCATCCAGTTCGCGACGAAGTATATTGTCACCACATCGAGCGACGGACTGTTGCTGATTGACCAGCACCGGGCCCACGTCAAGATTCTTTATGAGGAATACAGAACCCGCGCCTCCAAATCAGAGACAGTCTCGCAGGGTGTGATGTTTCCTGAGAGTATATCGCTCGACTCAGCCCAGCAGGCCGCTTTGGACGGTATCCGCGAGGAATTGCGCAATCTCGGATTCTCGTTGGAATATGACTCGGACACCACGTGGAGAATCACGAATGTGCCCCCTCTTCCGTCGGGCACAACGGCTCGCGACGTGATACTCCGCATATTGGATTCAATAGTGGAAGACAGTGAGAATTATGGCAAGGAAAGCAACATCGGAGACTCGTTGGGTGACCGCGTTGCGCTTCTGATGGCAAGGTCGGCAGCAATCCGCCGTGGCCAGCGTCTTTCGGTGGCTGAGATGGAATCAATAGTCGGTTCACTATTCGCGCTGCCTGACCCGTCGCTGACTCCGAACGGCAATCCTATCTACATCACGCTTGATGACTCACGTGTTGCCAAGTTGCTCGGATAGAGTTATATCAGATTTTAGGACGTGACTCCAGATAAGTGTTGAGGATAATGGTGGCTGCCATCTCGTCGGCCAATCCTTTACGTTGACGGTCGGACTTCTTGAAACCAGCCGTTATCATGTCGCGGTGCGCCATGACTGAGGTAAAGCGCTCGTCACACATCTCGACCGGCATGTCGGGCATAGCCTTGCGAAGCTGGCCGAGGAACGGTTTTATATATCGCATCGACTCGGACAGCTCGCCGTTCATCTGACGTGGCTCGCCGATGATGATTCTGTCGACGGTCTCGCGTGCACAGTAATCTTGGATAAACTTCAGCAGGTCACAGGTTCGCACCACCGGGAGTGAGTTGGCGACAATCTGCAACGGATCGGTCACTGCCACCCCGCAGCGGCGACGTCCATAGTCAACAGCTAAGATTCTGCCCATAATTAAAGTAAATGAATTTAAAAGGAAGCGGGCATATCATAATCTCGACATGACATTATGATATGCCCGCTGTATCAGCATATGATGTTATGATTATTTCTTGTTAGCGAAATAACGCTGATAGAGGCCATAGAAGCCGCGGCCGTGACGGGCCTCATCCTTTGCCATCTCGTGAACAGTGTCGTGGATAGCGTCGAGGTTGGCAGCCTTGGCGTTGCGGGCGATACGCATCTTGTCGTCGTTGGCACCGGCCTCAGCGTGCATGCGCTTCTCGAGGTTGGTCTTGGTGTCCCAAACCACGTCGCCGAGGAGCTCAGCGAACTTGGCAGCGTGCTCAGCCTCCTCCCAAGCGTAACGCTTGAAAGCCTCTGCGATTTCGGGATAGCCCTCGCGGTCAGCCTGACGCGACATAGCGAGATACATGCCGACCTCAGTGCATTCGCCCATGAAGTGAGCGTTGAGGTCCTTGATCATTTCCTCACCGGTACCTTTTGCGATACCAACCTCGTGCTCTGTAACGAAGTTGAGGACTTCAGCCTCATCGAGTTCCTTGAACTTAGAAGCGGGAACGCCGCACTGAGGACACTTTTCGGGAGCTGTCTCACCCTCTGAAACGTAACCACATACGGTGCAAATCCATTTTTTTGCCATAATGACTAAATGTTAAATTGTTATATACTCTTAAAATATTGTTCAAAAAGATCCTGACCCCGTCAGACGAAATCAGGATACAAATATAGTAACTTTTCTCGTAAATCAATTAAAAAACATCGAAAAATTACGATAATTCACGTTAATTCACGTTAAATTTTAACGGCGAACCAATCGGATGGCATGCCCGAACTGATAGACATGAGGATTTAGCGTGTGAATTTGATTGTTTTCTTGTTTACGCGTACGAGATATACTCCTGCGTCAAGTCCAGCGAGATGGCTCTGGAAATTTTCTAAATGGCTCGAATAGCAAAATTAATTTGGATGGATATGGTTCGAATATGGTACGAGTCGCCAAATTACTGCAAATATTGCGACTTCGTGAAATTTTATGTAAATTTGCATAATCGGATAGCCGAAGTTGGATAACGCATGGAAAACAGGTATTATGGAAAAACTCGAATCTGTCGTTAAAGAGGTTTTGGACCGGGCCGAGGTCAGCAAGGTGGTCGCCGGCGTCAGCGGTGGTGCTGACAGCGTGGCTCTACTCATGGCATTGGTTGCCACCGGGTTGCAGGTCATTCCGGTGCATTGCAATTTTCACCTCAGAGGTGAGGAAAGCGACCGCGACGCATCGTTTGTCGAAGCCTTGTGTGACCGATTGGGTCTCCAGCTTCTAAAAGCGGACTTCGATGTCGAGGAGTATAAATCAGAGAAAGGTGTCTCTACAGAAGTCGCCTGTCGCGAACTCCGCTATGACTTCTTCTATAATATACTCGAAGATACAGGCTTTGACCGCATAGCCGTGGCGCACAATTCGGACGACCAGGCCGAAACTGTGTTGCTGAATCTGATGCGGGGGTCAGGTGTCAGCGGTCTCCGAGCCATGAAACCGGACACGGGGAGCATCATCAGACCGTTGCTCAAAATCAGCCGGAAAGAAATCCTGCAATACCTTGAGCAGAAAGGTCAGGACTACGTCACGGATTCCACCAATCTTGAATCAGAATACCGCCGGAACTTTCTCCGCAACGAAGTGATACCTCTGCTTGAAACGAGATGGCCCGAGGCAAAGAAATCGATTTGTCACACAGCGGAAATAATGCTTCAGGAGGAGAAGATTCTCGACACTACCGCCGAGACCCTCGCGTCATCCGACGAAAAGCGACTCCCCTACCAACACCTCAAGATGGTGGCCGACCCTCTATGGCTCATCTACAGATTCGGCCAACGGTTTGGCGCATCTGAATCGCAATGCCGCGAGATGCTGCGGACCATCCAAGCTCCCGACTTCCAGTCGGGCAAAATCTGGCACGTCCCGCATGGGCGTCTTGTGGCCGAACGCGAATTCATTGATTACATACCAAATGGACTCCACAGGAATATGTCACACACGGTCAAAAGATTCAGTCAATCAGAAGCACCCTATGAAAGCGTGTGCAAGGCACCTCTGACAGAACTTTGGAGTACATTGCCCTCCGAAAAGATAGTGATTCGTCAACCGCAGGAAGGAGACCGAATCCGTCCGCTCGGCATGAAAGGCACGACGCTCGTAAGCAAAGTCCTCAAAGACGCCAAACTCACACTTGCCGAAAAAGAAAATATTGCGGTAGCCGTCAACCGTGAGACTGGCCGCGTCATATGGATAGAAGGAATAAAGCGGTCGGCAGAACACCTGATGACCCCCAAATCAAGATACATCTACCGACTGACGATAATGACTCCCGAAGAGATACGTAAGAATCTCAGCGGAATACGTTTTTGATGAAACATTTGCCGGAATAATTGCGTTAACTAATTGAAAGGAGTGAGAGAAACTCCACGTAATGTGCCATAACATTACAATCATGACCAAAGATTAAGACCAAAGACCATGAAAGAAGATAGAGATTACGATCCCAAATATATGAAATTGGCTGCCGAACTCTCGATAGAGAATATCGACAACGGCGGCGGCCCCTTCGGTGCCGTCATAGTACGCGACGGCGAAGTAGTGGCAACCGGCGTCAACCGCGTGACCGCCGACAACGACCCCACGGCACATGCCGAAGTAAACGCTGTGCGCGCAGCCTGCCGCAAACTTAATACGTTCCAGTTGGAAGGCTGCACTGTTTATTCCAGTTGCGAGCCATGCCCGATGTGCCTCAGCGCCCTATACTGGGCCGGAGTTAAAAAGCTGTACTACGGCAACACAAAAGAAGATGCCGAAGCCATCGACTTCTCCGACAAATTTATTTACGACGAAATAGAGAAGAAACCCGGTGACCGGAGCATGAAAGGCGTCAACGTGGACCGCCGTGAAACAATCGAAGCCTTCGAGAAATGGGCTTCGAAAACCGACAAGATCAAGTACTGAGCCCTTTGTCTCAAGCACTGCCCCTCGGATGTTCCTATGAAAAACTAACCAAACAAAACTATAAACAAAATTATGAAAATCGAAAAGGAAGACCTGGAATTGCTCCAGGAAAAGGGTATCAGCGAAGAGACCCTGAACGAACAGCTCGAAATGCTGAAGAACGGTTTCCCGTATCTCAAACTTGAAGGAGCCGCGAGTGTCGGCCATGGCATATCACAATTCACTCCGCAGATGGAAATCGGCGCAATCACCTGCTGGGAAGAATTTCTCCGCAAGGGTGGCGTTGTGATGAAGATGGTTCCGGCCAGCGGAGCCGCCTCACGAATGTTCAAGAATCTTTACGCGTTCCTGAACGGCAAATCAGAGACACCCGACAACGATTTCATCAAGAAATTCTTCGATGAGATTGAAAAATTCGCCTTCTTCCACCGCCTCAACTTCGTCTGCCTGCAGCAGTACGGATACAGTGTCGCGACATTGGTAGACAAAAAGAGATACAAAGATGTGGTCCGCACACTGTTGGAATCAACGGGACTCAACTACGGACATCTGCCGAAAGCACTTCTGCAGTTCCACAAAATAATCGGTACTACCCGCACCGCTATCGAAGAGCACTTGGCTGAAGGCGCCCAGTACGCCCTTGCCAAGGACGGCGTGGTCAAGGTCCACTTCACCGTGTCGGAAGACCATCTCCCCTTGGTAAAGATGAAAGTCGAAGAAGCAGCCGGACATCTCGGACATGAGTATGGCGTGAAGTTTGACGTCACATACAGCGTGCAGAAACCCTCGACCGATACCGTAGCCGTGAACAAGGACGGCACGCCTCATCGCCAGAACGGCAAACTCTTCTTCCGCCCCGGCGGTCACGGTGCTCTCATCGAGAACCTCAACGACCTCGATGCCGACGTGATATTCATCAAGAATATCGACAATGTCGTTCCCGACACGCATCGCGGTGCCACCATTCAGTACAAGAAAGTCATCGGCGGCACACTTGTAGCCGTAAAACAGCGCATGGACGAATTCTGCAAGGCCCTCGAAGCCGGAGAATACGATGATGCGAAGCTTGAAGAAATACTCAATTTCCTCCGCACCGTTCTGTGCATCACCCACGATAAGGCGGACGAGATGACGGCTCAGGAGAAAGCAGACTATATCTTCAGCAAGCTCAACCGGCCACTGCGCGTCTGCGGAATGGTGCGCAACGAAGGAGAACCCGGTGGAGGTCCGTTCCTCGTGTACAACCAGGATGGTACAATCAGCCCTCAGATTCTTGAATCCACTCAGATCAATCCCGATGACAAGGAGGCTGTGAAGATGCTTAAATCCGCCACACACTTCAATCCTGTAGACCTCGCCGTATCGGTACGCGACTATAAGGGCAACAAATTCGACCTTCCCAAATATGTGGACAAGATGACAGGCTTCATCTCAGAGAAGAGTCTCGAAGGAGTTGAAATCAAGGCTCTTGAACTTCCGGGACTCTGGAACGGCTCGATGAGCGACTGGAACAGCATCTTCATCGAGGTTCCGGCCCAGACCTTCAACCCTGTGAAGACCGTCAACGACCTTCTCCGTCAGGCCCATCAGCCTCTGCCCACCCCGGCCCCGGAAGCTTGAAAGAAGGTTGATTAATAAACTTTCACCCTCGAATAGTGCCGTATTTCGGGAAAATTTCGTAATTTTGCGAGGTTAAACCGAATACAACTTTGAACAGACAATATACATATCGGATCAGCAAGATAACCCTGCCGGTTATCTTGCTGATATTTGCAAATTTGCTAACCTTCGGTCAATCCAAATTGTCAGGTAGTAGAAGCAGCGACAGCGGCGACAAGAAAACCTATCCCCCCGGATCGGCCTGGACACTCTCCTACCCTCTCGGCAACCACATAGAGTCAACTCTTGACACGACACTCTATAATTTCCAGAGACATTTCGTGACGGCCCTGACCTCGGACGCCTGGGCATCGACAGGTCAGTTTTCATCGCCGGGAATCAATATGATATATTTTGATCGCCCGGAGAACCTGCCTTTCCATTTCGACGATGCGCTGTCGTACTGGATTCCTTCCTTCTCCAAGCAGAAGTTCTATAATGTCTACATCCCCTTCACTCAGGTGGGTTATGGATGGGGCACAGGCACTGAGAGCCGTACCGACCACCTGAACATGACTTTTGCCGGCAATGTCAATCGCAAGCTCGGCTTCGGGGCGTGGCTTGATTTCCCGTACACCAAGGGTGCATACAACTCGCAGGCAACCAAGGGCTTCGGCTGGGGCCTATCCGGATATTACAAAGGAGACCGCTACGAGATGCAGGCCTTCTACAACCATTATAACCATCTGAACAAAGAGAACGGCGGCATAACCGACGACCTCTATATAACCAATCCGGCGGAACTGCAGGGTGGTGTCAACAGCATAGAGCCCAAAAGTATCCCGACACGCCTCAACGACGCGCACAACCGCATAATAGGTTCGGAGTTCTATATGAGTCATGCCTATAAACTCGGTTTCTGGCGAGATATAACTCAGGAAGAGGATACGGTACAGAAGATGGAATTTGTGCCCGTGACGAGATTTGTGTATTCTTTCGATTGGAAATATAACCATCACCTGTTCCTGAACCAGAACGCTTCCGAAGCCCGTGACTTCTGGCAGAACACATACTTCGACGCAACCGAGACCCGCAACAATGACTATTATTGGTCAGTAGCCAACACGTTCGGTGTCGAATTGATGGAAGGTTTCCAGAAATGGGCCAAGTTCGGTCTGTCGGCATACGTCACTTATGAGATTGACAAGTACCGCTACGAGGTACAAGGAATGGAGGAGATACTGAATCCTCCGGTGACACCCGACATACCAATAGATCCCGATGACCCGAACTATCCCGGTGCCGGCGAAGGCACCGACCCATCTCTCACGGCGTTGCCCGAAGGTTGGGACAGTCATCTTAAGAGAACGCGCAGCCGTCTCTGGGTCGGAGGACGCCTGGAAAAAACCAAGGGCTCCATATTGCGGTATGCCGCCGACGCCAAATTCGGCCTTATTGGCGATGCTATCGGGGAAATTGATGTCCGGGGCGAGATGGAAACGAAGTTCAAGCTGGCCAAGGACACCGTGCGAATTGGAGTTGACGGATACTTCAAGAATCTTGCACCCAACTACATGCTTAATAATTACGTCGGCAATCACTTCTACTGGAACAATGACTTCGGCAAAATACGCAGTTTCAGGGTGCAGGGAAAACTGCATATACCCTGGACATGGACAACACTGCGAGTAGGTTTTGAGAATATCCAGAACCAGGTGTACTTCAATTCGCAGAGTCTGCCGGCGCAATACGGTGGAAACATCCAGATTTTCTCGGCGGCCATACAGCAGAATCTGAAACTCGGAATCTTCAACTGGGATAACACCGTCACATATCAGACAAGTTCGAATCAAGACATAATGCCATTGCCGGCACTGAGTGTGTACAGCAACATGTATCTGTACTTCAAGGCCTTCCGCGCACTGACCGTGCAGGTAGGCGTTGACTGCAACTGGTACAGCAAATACAAGGGTTACGACTATCAGCCGGCCACAATGTCATTCACGCAACAGGGCGAGAACGCCGTCGACGTAGGCAACTTCATCTTCTCGGACGTCTATCTTACCTGCAAGCTATACAAGGTTCGCTTCTTCCTGCTGTACAGCAACCTCAGTCAGGGATGGTTCTCTAAAGGAGCGTTCGCACTCCCCCACTATCCGGTCGACCCGCATCAGTTCAGGTTGGGTCTCTCGATTGACTTCAGCAACTGATCCGTAAGGAGAGCACCGGAAACAGATAAAAAATTTGGTGAGATTGCCGCTTATGCAAGCAATCTCACCAAGTTTTTATCTGAATCCTCTGATTGTGTAGCGTTTCCTTATCCGTTCACCACTCCGGCCAGCAGACAGGGTTCCTCGATACCGAATTTGACGCGGAGATTTTTGAGCATATCCTGAGTCATCGAATCGAGATCGAACTCAGGTTTCCAATCCCATTCGGAGCGTGCGCACGAGTCGTCGAGCGAATCGGGCCACGAGTCAGCGATGTGCTGACGGAGCGGGTCGAGGACATATTCCATCTCAAAGTCTGGAACATACTCGCGGATTTTGTTGTATATGATTTCGGGGTCAAAACTCATCGATGCGATATTGAATGAGTTGCGGTGAATCAGTCTTGAGGGGTCAGCCTCCATGATTTCGACTGCAGCACGCAAGGCATCGGGCATGTACATCATGTCCATATATGTGCCTGGTTTGAGAGGACACTTGAACTTCTCGCCCTTGACCGCTGAATAATAGATGTCGACAGCGTAGTCGGTGGTGCCACCGCCCGGAGGAGTCGTATATGAGATAAGACCCGGGAAGCGGACCGAACGAGTGTCCACGCCGAAACGTTTTGCATAATAATCGCTGAGAAGCTCGCCGCTGACTTTTGTCACACCGTAGATAGTGTCGGGACGCTGGATGGTATCCTGGGGGGTCTTGATGTGCGGAGTGTTATGTCCGAACGAACCGATGGAACTTGGAGTGAACACGGCGCAACCATTCTCGCGGGCCACTTCGAGAGTGTTGAAGAGACCTCCCACACCGATGGCCCACGCAAGCTGGGGTTTTGCCTCGGCGACAGCTGAGAGGAGCGCGGCAAGATTGTAGATTGTGTCTACATTGTATTTCTTGACCACGGCTGCGATCTGGTCCGGACGTGTAATGTCCACAATCTCGGCGGGGCCGCTCTCGAGAAGTGCACCCTTGGGTTCGGCACCCGGTATGTAACCGCAGATAACATTGCCATTACCATAGATTACGCGCAGTTTCATGATTAGCTCGGAGCCAATCTGACCGGTGCCTCCGATTACAAGTATATTCTTCATTGTCAGGTATGAATTTAAGGGATGACCTTGCCGGAGTCTCGACGCGTGGATTCAAGGCACGTCTCCTCAACCGGATTATGATGCAAATTTAAAAAATTTTTTGGAAAAAATATTAATAAATAGAGAGCAATTTATTAATTTTGTGAAAACAACAGGCGGCAATCGTGTAAAACGGGTGTCACCGCAATACTAATATCATGTATCAGGATTTTAAAACACATCTGGAGAAAGAGCTTCAGGACATCAAGGATGCCGGACTCTACAAGAACGAGCGTATCATCACCACCCCTCAGAGCAGCGACATCGAAGTAGAGGGCAGCCAAGGAGAGGTTCTGAACTTCTGCGCCAACAACTATCTCGGTCTGGCCGACAACAGCCGCCTCATCGAGGCTGCTAAGAAAGCCATGGATCGCCGTGGCTACGGTATGTCGTCTGTCCGCTTCATCTGCGGCACGCAGGACCTCCACAAGGAACTGGAACGCGCCATCAGCGAGTACTTCAAAACTGAGGACACAATTCTCTACGCAGCGTGCTTCGATGCGAACGGAGGTCTGTTCGAACCTTTGTTCACAGAAGAGGACGCAATCATAAGCGACGCCCTCAACCATGCCTCGATCATCGACGGCGTGCGTCTTTGCAAGGCCAAACGTTTCCGCTACAAAAATGCGGACATGGAGGATCTGGAGCGCTGTCTGAAGGAGGCTCAGGATTGCCGTTACCGCATCATCGCCACCGACGGTGTGTTCTCGATGGACGGAAATGTCGCCCCGATGGACAAAATCTGCGAGTTGGCTGAGAAGTACAACGCACTCGTGATGGTCGACGAAAGTCATTCAGCCGGAGTTGTGGGCAAGACCGGTCACGGTGTAGCCGAGAAATTCGACTGCTATGGCAAGATTGACATCTTCACCGGTACGCTCGGCAAGTCGTTCGGCGGTGCCATGGGTGGCTTCACAACAGGCCCCAAGGAAATCATCGACATGCTCCGTCAGCGTTCACGTCCCTACCTCTTCTCGAACTCTGTAGCCCCGTCGATTGTAGGAGCCAGCATCGAGATGTTCAAGATGTTGGGCGAGAGCGATGACCTCCACACCAAACTGATGGAGAATGTGGAATACTTCCGCACCCGCATGCTTGATGCAGGTTTTGACATCAAACCGACCCAGAGCGCCATTTGCGCTGTGATGCTCTATGACGCGAAACTGTCGCAGGACTTCGCGGCTGAGATGCAGAAAGAGGGCATATATGTTACCGGTTTCTACTATCCGGTTGTACCGAAAGGACAGGCCCGCATCCGCGTGCAGCTTTCTGCAGCGCACACCAAGGAGCAGCTCGACAAGGCCATCGCTGCCTTCGTGAAGGTAGGCAAGAAACTTGACGTAATCAAATAAGACGTCGCCAACTGTATATTAACAGAAGGATGAAGTGCCTGAACAACGACACTTCATCCTTTACACATTTATCCCTTTTGAAGGTGACTTTTCGGCGAAATTATCCCTTTTGAAGGTGAGTTGCAGAGGACGTATCAGCGGTCTTTGTGCTCGCGGATAAGTTTTATTTTTTCATTCAGCATGGGGACTCGGCGTTCCAGATTCTGAAGGTCGGAGGTTGCCTTATAAAGCGCGTAGGTGTAGGAAATCATACGCGCGTTGCCGGAAGCCAGTTTCAGGCTCTGTACCGGAGCGCCATTCTCGAAAATAACTGTCAACGGGTTGAGCTCGTTGTTGGCGATAAGCTGTCCGACCGAATCAGCGGCCTCTCCGGTAAACATCACCGTAGTCAACGATCCGCTTGTGTAATTTAACGCCTGGTCGTGGGGCACGACGTCGGTACTGGCAGTTACCGAAGGCCCCTGCACAGTGATCCGATTGAAAGCCTTGCCCGAAAGCGCAGCGACAATCTCAAAGCCGTCACTGTCGTTGATTCGGGCGACGATTCCGGTTGAGGTGAGAGGGTACTTGTTACGCCAACTTGTCAGAATCTTGTAACTGCCGACCTCGCGCGGATTGGCTACAGTTGTGAAATCAGTCATCCATGTACTGATATGATTGCGCAGTATGGATATCTGACTTTTGCAGGAATCTATCTGAACCTCGATGTTCTTGATTGAGTCCTCAAGTGAACGCGTATAACTTTCACGGGCCTTCTCACCCTGGTCAGTCTTCGTACCGCCACAAGAGGCCAACAAGGCCATACAGGCGATAGCCGACGCATATATAATAGATTGTAATTTCATAATTTTCATTTTTCCGGGGATGCTAATCCTGGCTCCTGTCAGACGCGCACAACGTCCTTGACACCGCGGACAGTCCTTATCTTCTTAACAAGTGTTGTCAGCTGATGGTTGTCCGAGACCCCGATTACCAGGAAGCCCTGGAACATGCCGTCATGCGAATCAATCGAGATATTTCGGAGTTGTACACCCTGCTCATGCGAGATGATAGAGGTGATGTTGGTGACGATACCGATATCGTCATTGCCGACGACACGCAACGTGGCCGGGAGTATCGTGCCCGACTTTCCGCTCCAGTCGGCGCGGATGATGCGGTAAGGGTAGCGTTCGCGGATATTTGCCGCGTTGGGACACGTCATCTTGTGAATCTTGACTACACCGTCGCTTGAGATGAAACCGAAAACGTCATCGCCGTAAATCGGATTGCAGCACTTCGCGAATTTATAGCTCAAGCCATTTATAGACTTCTCGCCGATGACCATGACATCGTTCTGGGTCTTCTCCTCGTCGGCATCATTGCGAATTTCGAACTCCTCGGCCGAAACATGTTCCGTATCGGCGGTAACAGTTGTGAAATCAACATATTGATTGAGGAAACGACCCGGATCAATCTTGTCGAGACCCATATCGGCATAGAACTCGAGGGCAAACTTGTACCCCAACTTCTTGATGAGACGCATCAGGCTCGCCTCGTCGAGGTCGATCTTGCGGTTTTTGGCGCGACGCGTCAAGGCCTCCTTGCCGAGTTCGGCAAAATGCTGCTTCTCCTCGTTGAGACATTGCTTGATTTTATTCCGGGCTTTCGACGAGGTCACGATGTTCAGCCATTCCTGCTTGGGGGACTGGTTGGCCGACGTCATGATCTCGACCGTATCGCCATTCTGAATCTTATAGTTCAGCTTTCGGTACTGGCCGTTGACATTTGCACCGGTGCACTTGGCGCCGACATTTGAATGGATCTGGAAGGCGAAATCAAGTACAGTCGCTCCACCCGAGAGTCGGAACAGGTCACCCTTGGGGGTGAAAGCGAACACTTCCTTGCCGAATGGGTCCATCTGGATATTTTTCATCAGCTGCATCGGGCCGGCATCGGCGCTCTCGAGAATATCGCGGATATTGTTCATCCACTGGTCGGTGCCATCGGCACGGCCGCCCTTATATCGCCAATGGGCGGCAAGTCCTTTCTCGGCCACAAGGTCCATGCGGCGGGTGCGGAACTGCACCTCGACCCACTTGTTCTCGGGTCCCATGACCGTGGCGTGAAGAGATTCATAACCGTTCGATTTCGGTATCGAGATCCAGTCGCGCATACGTGCCGGATTGGCCGTGTACATGTCTGCCAGGATGGAGTATGCCAGCCAGCAATCAGACTTCTCGCGTGCAGGTTCCGAATCGAGAATTACGCGGATTGCAAACAGGTCGTATATACCGGGAAGGTCTACTTTCTGCTTGCGCATCTTGTTCCAGATGGATGAGATTGACTTGGTTCGTCCTTTGATCTCAAATTTCAGGCCGGCCTTCTCAAGTTCTCGCTTCACAGGATCGATGAAAGCCTTGATATAGGCATCACGCGAACGCTTGGTGGCGTTGAGCTTATGAGCGATCTGAACATAAATCTCGCGATTGGTGTACTTGAGAGACAAGTCCTCAAGTTCACCCTTTATCTTATACAATCCGAGACGATGGGCCAGCTGGGCGTAGAGACAGTTCGCCTCGAAGGCGACATTGCGCACCCAGTCATCGTCGGGGTGGAGATTGATGCTGCGCATCAGCACCAATGAGCGGACTATCATGATGATAATCACGCGTATGTCATGGGCGAGCGAAATGATAAGGCCACGGAAATTTTCCTGATTGGTCGCCGAATTGCGGGCGCTGAACTTAGAAACTTCCTCAAGGCCCTGATGCAGACCTGCTATATCGTCACCCCACTCCTTGCGGACCTCCTCGATGGTCATGAGGCCGAATTTCACGAGGGGATGCAGAAGAATAGCGATAAGAATATTATGGTCAGGGTCGACCATCTCGGCGAACGTGCACGCGGTTTTCATGGTCATGACGGCATATGAAAGTCCATGCGAGTCATGCGCCGCTGAGTCACGCCTGACAAGACCACTCAGAGTTGAGCGCAACTTGGTCTGTTCTTCGGGTGAGAGCTGAGGGGTCAATATTGTATCGAGCGAATTTGTAAGAGCCTGCAATTCGCGCAATTCCGAGAACGTAAGTTTATCAACCGTCTTTGTTTCCATAGGCAGAATGCAAATTTACCAACAGGATAATCCACCATCGGGAAAAGACAATGGAATGGTGGCTGTATATCCGTACTGCAAAATTAGCAAAATAAGCTGATAAATCAAATGCTTGGATTACTAATGTGTTCTAATGAAATTAAAAATGGTATCGTAGGCGGCCTCACGAGGCGTGGGTTCGGAGAGTATGAGGTCGTGCAGCCCGGAGTCAATTGCGCAGACTTGGCGCACGTGGCCGAGTTTTTCGCCACGCGCCTGAATCATAAACGGATCCAAAACGCAGTCACCGGTCTGAAACTCAGGAGTCCAGCCACACCCGTCTATTTTCCGGCTGCTGTGCATCACGAGCACCGGAACCGATATGTTGGCACGTTTTTTCATGAGTTGCCGCTGGGCCGAGTTTATTGCGGCCACCCAGCTGAAAGTCACCGGTGGTGAATAAATCATCTTCCAATCCGCATTATAGGTCCATTCACCATGAAACTCTTTGAGCAGACTATAGGCGTAGCCGGGACAGCTGTCCTGTTTGATTTTTGCATCTTTTGAGAACTTGGAAGCGAATTCGACCAGAGGCACCGCGACGTTGCGCATGAACGCGCTGTAGTTCCATTCGAGAAATGGCGAATCGCCGATGACACGGTCGACTCCGCACTGTTCGCCGCGCACCGCTGTCAGCAACATTACAGTCAAGCCACCGGTTGAGTGACCTGTCAGCGTTATATCGGTGTTACCGTCACGGCGTATCTGCGAGATTGCCGAATCGATGTCGTCAAAATATTCGTGCATATTTCGGACATTATATGGATACTGCCACGGCAACTTGCTGCGGCCATAGCGGCGCAGGTCGACGGCATAGAAATTGTATCCTGAGTCGACACAGCGCTCCCCCATTTCCGACTGGAAGAAATAATCATTGAAGCCGTGGATATACAGGTAGGCGCGCTTGGTGCCGGGCGCGGCCAGCTTACGCACTATGGTTGACCGACACGGACCATCGAAAGCGTTTCCCTGAGAGACGTAACGGGCTTCGTAACCTGGCAGAATATCTTCATGCCATGTAGTATCCATGACGAGAATCTTCGGTCCTTCATATTTTTCATTAATATCCCAGGAGCGTGCCGCCAGCGCGACAATCACCAAAGCAAAAAGCAACAAAGGTAGTTTTCTCATACATTCTTAACAATTCACCGAGCAAAATTATCAAAAGAAAAGATAAAAAACAAGTCAAACCGGAGTGCATTTTTTATTTCCTAAAGAGTGAATGGATAAGGATGGTTGGGTCGGAGATGCACGTAATTTTGCCGAAAATTAACTTCATATAGTTTCTCAACAAATACTGCACTCGCATCGGAGCTGTCCCGGCTGTCCCAACTGTCCCGGCTATCCCAGGCGGGACATCCGGGACAGACGGAAATAAAAAATCAAAATTGACTCAAAAATACATATCAAGACCGACATCTCAATTGTGTACCCAAATACGCAAGGGGGCGCCGTATGCATATTCCGCTGACGCTGCGTAGCATCAACTCCAGGATGGTGTTGCATTTGATATCAGATGGTGTTGCATTTGATATCAACCGTGAGAAGAGAAAGCCAATCTAAAACCGACCAGAAAACCGACAAGACAGATACAGTCCGAACCAAAACCGAACCAAAACTGACAAGACAGATACAGTCCGAACCAGAACCGAACCCAAACTGACAAGAAAAACCGACCAGAAAAATCGGATTATCGATATACACACTGTTCCGCTGTCCCACGGTGGGCGGCGGGACACGATGGGACGATGGGACACGATGGGACGATGGGACACGATGGGACGATGGGACACTTTCCATGAGAAATTTTGGCAATTATTTATAAATATTTTGGAGATACGAAATGATTTATTAACTTTGCAGACGAAAACGGGTATAATTCCGCACTACAGGGCGGTTCCCCGTATTTTCCGACACACCGGACGCATTCTATCGTTGGAAACAAAATTCAACAAACTCCGTTATATAAATAGAAACGTCGACCGGAACCCCACCGGAAAATCACCCCGAAAACAATATTGAGAACTTCTGATTCTGCCCACTCCGGAATTACCACGTCCGGATTACCAGGAAAGACATGGTTTGCATCCTCGCAAGCCGAAGCAGAATACAGCCCACCACAACACTATATGCAAAGTTTTGATGAACTTATGTCGATGGACGAGACAGCTCTGCGTAGCCTCGCCGAATCGATGGGAATGAAAAAGAACAGCACGGACAGCAAGGAAGAAATGGCGTATTTCGTCATTGACAATGCATCGGCACAGGTTGCCCGTGAAGAAGCCGCCAAACTGAAGCCGCGCCAGAAAGAGCGCAAGCCCCGTGCAAAGAAATCAGCCGCCGAACCGGCGGCCACTGCGACTCTGGAACCTACAGGAGACGCCGAACCGGTTGCGCCCAAACGTCGCGGCCGCAAACCTAAAGCCGTTGTTGAAGCTGAGAAAGCAGCAGCTGCTGCAGGTGACGCTGATGCCAACGTCGCTCAGCCGGCAACCGCAGACAACGCCGACCAGCAACTTCAACCTGCCAAACGCCGTGGCCGCAAACCAAAGGCCGCAGTTGAGGAGGTTCCGGCCGAGAAGAATGAATCATCCGCTCCGGTTGCCCCCGAAGCAGTCCCGGTTGTGAAACCCAAGGCTGTCTCAAGCATCATCCCCGGTCTCGAACCTGACGATCTCCCCCTTGTGCTTCCGGTGGCCCCTGCTCTCAAAGTTGCCGAGAAAAATGTCGAGGCCAAAGAAGCCACTCCCAAAGAAGGACGCGATGTCTTCGTACACCAGGACAACAACCCGCTCCTCGCCGACAAACCAGCCAAGGGCGGAAAGTCCGGATTGGGTTCCTTCTTCGCAAGTGCCAAAGGCAAGACCTTCACTCCCAGATCTCAGCAACAGATCCAGGAGGAAGAGAAAGCTTCGGCTACAGCGCCGATTCTCATTGCCGAACCCGGCATGCCCGTTCAGTCACAGCAACATCAGAAACAGCAGAAGAGACTGACAAAGAAACAGCGCCAGCAGGAACGCATGTTGCAGCGTCAGGCCAACATGCAGCAACCCGAAACCAGCTACGACCTGTCGGGTATCCTGACCACTTACGGAGTTCTCGAAGTTATGCCCGAAGGATTCGGCTTCCTGCGTTCAAGCGACTACAACTACCTGACCAGCCCTGATGATGTCTACGTGACTCAGCAACAGATACGCGAATTCGGATTGAAAACAGGCGATATGGTCGAAGGCGGTATCCGTCCTCCCCACCCCGGCGAAAAATATTTCCCGCTCTGTAATGTTGTCTCGGTCAACGGACTCGCTCCAGAGGTGATACGCGACCGCGTTCCTTTCGAACACTTGGTTCCTTTGTTCCCCGACGAGAAATTCGACCTCACGAAAGGCCGGTCGAACAACCTTTCGACCCGTGTAGTCGATATGTTTTCGCCTATCGGCAAGGGACAACGTGCACTCATCGTCGCACCTCCCAAGACCGGTAAGACCATCCTTCTCAAAGATATCGCCAACGCAATCGCCGAGAACCACCCCGAGACATACATCATCATGCTTCTCATCGACGAACGTCCCGAGGAGGTGACCGACATGAGCCGCAGCGTCAACGCCGAGGTCATCGCGTCAACCTTCGACGAGCCTGCCGAGCGTCACGTCAAGATTGCCGGACTTGTGCTCGAAAAAGCGAAACGCCTTGTGGAATGTGGCCATGATGTCGTGATAATGCTCGACTCCATCACACGTCTTGCACGCGCTTACAACACCGTATCTCCCGCATCCGGAAAGATTCTGTCGGGTGGTGTTGACGCCAACGCACTGCAACGCCCCAAACGATTCTTCGGTGCGGCACGCAACATCGAGAACGGAGGTTCGCTGACCATCATCGCCACAGCTCTGACCGAGACTTCCTCAAAAATGGATGAAGTCATCTTCGAGGAATTCAAGGGCACCGGCAACATGGAGCTGCAGCTCGACCGCAAGCTGTCGAACAAGCGCATCTTCCCCGCCGTCGACATCATCGCATCGTCGACACGCCGCGACGACCTGCTGTTGCCGAAGGAGACGCTCAACCGCATGTGGGTGCTCCGCAACTACTTGGGCGACATGAACTCGCTCGAGGCCATGGAATTCATAAAGAAACGCATGGAACTCACCCGCTCGAACGAAGAGCTTCTTGTCACAATGGATAAATAACCGGGAATAAGTAATGAGTCATTTTATGAAACGGACTCTAAATTTAGAATGACTCATTACTTATCCCGTCACATCAGATATTTTATATGGGAAACTGGTTCGGAAAAAGGCTTCATCTGTCGACATTCGGCGAAAGCCACGGTCCTGCCATGGGAGGCATACTTGACGGTATGCCTCCTTTGGTAAAACTGGATATGGAAGAAATCCGCAGACACATGGGCCGGCGCCGTCCCGGCAGCCGACCCAATGTGTCGCAACGTAACGAAAGCGATGAACCCGAATTCCTATCGGGCATCACCCCCGAGGGCGTGACCTTAGGCACTCCCATCGGATTCATAGTCCGTAACCGCGACCAACGCAGCGGCGACTACGCCGGCTACACCGGCAGGTTCCGGCCAAACCACGCGGACTACACATACTATAAGAAATACGGCATCAACGACTTCCGCGGAGGTGGCCGGGCCAGCGCACGCGAGACCGTATCGTGGGTAGTGGCCGGGTCTATAGTCCGCCAATGGCTCGAAAGCCAGGACATCCGAATCGAGGCCGAATTTGTAGAGACCAATCCCGTGGCCGAAACTGCCGCCGAAGGCGACTCCACCGGTGGCATAGTCACATGCCGCGTCACCGGCGTACCGGTCGGAGTCGGCAATCCGGTGTTCGACAAACTGCACGCACGGTTGGCACAGGCCATGATGTCGATCAATGCGGCCAAAGGTTTCGAATATGGCGACGGCTTCCAGGCTGCCTACAAGACCGGCATAGAATCCATGGACCTCTTCAACCCGGACCCGTCCGCCGACGAACCATGTCTGTCGAATCATTCCGGAGGTATCCTGGGAGGCATATCCAACGGTATGCCGATTGAATTCAAAGTTTACTTCAAGCCGACTCCGACGGTGATGGTGCCTTATGAAACCATCGACACCGAAGGCAATCCGTGCACAGTCGAGCCGAAGGGACGTCACGACCCCTGCGTCGCCATACGTGCCGTGCCCGTCGTAGAATCCATGGCGGCACTGACAATCGCCGACTTGATGCTATGAACCCATATTACACGGATTACGCCGAATATCTCAGCCGGTTCTTCGACGGCAAAGTGCAGAAACTGTCGGTAAACACCGGTGCAGGATGTCCGAACCGCGATGGCACAATCGGCACCGGAGGTTGCATTTACTGCAACAACACCTCATTTACTCCGGCGTACTGTTTCGGCGACCGAAGTGTAAAAACTCAACTCATCGCCGGCAAGGAATTCTTCGGCAGAAAATACCGCGATATGCGATATCTTGCCTATTTCCAGTCATACACCAGCACCCACCGGACCGATTTACGCAAGATTGAACAGGAATATCAGGAAGCCCTGTCGGTAGACGGAATCGCAGGAATAATAGTCGGGACACGCCCGGACTGTCTGGATGACGAAATATTAGGCATTTTAGAAGATATCAACCGCGACCGACCGGTATTTGTCGAACTCGGAATCGAAACAATGAATGACAGGACACTTGAGTTGATCAACCGGGGACACGACTCCGCGACCAGCCGCAAAGCCATCGAACGGTCAGCCGCTCGAGGTCTGCACACAGGCGTGCATCTCATAGCCGGACTTCCCGGAGTGGATGAGGAGCAGACGCTGGGCAATGTCCGCAAGATATGTGCCCTGCCGGTCGAATCAATCAAGATGCATCATCTCCAGATTCTGAAAGGTACAGCATTGGAGCGGATGTGGCGCGAAGGAAAAATAAAAATAAAAGAATATACCTCCAATAGTTACCTTGACCTTTGCGTTAATATAGTCAGGGAGGTGCCTCGCTCGATAGCCATAGAACGTTTTCTTGCGTCCGCTCCCCCCGATATGGTAGTCGCCCCCAAATGGGGACTTAAAAACTACCAGTTCACCAATCTTCTGATGAACAAACTGAAAAATTCACAAAAATCTGAAATATGAAAGAAATCATCGCGACCGCGCTTGCAATAGCGACGGTAGGAGGAACGGCAATGGCCGACATCACAGTCAACGTCAACCCCTCGATCCAGGACAAGGAATTTGAAATCGAATACGGCTACGTGGCCGATATGGTGAAACCCCGCATGGAACGACCTGAAGCCCTGCATGCCACCGGTAAGGTAGAGAACGGCAAATTCACCCTCAAGACGCTGCCCGACGGCGCGGCACAATATGTAATTCCCGCCGGCGAGCGTTCTTACATCATGTTGTATACTGAGCCCGGTCAGGACCTGACTGTCAACATCAACAGCACCACCCCGCTCGACTATACAGTGACCGGATCAAAACTCATGGAGGATATCTCGCGCCTCGACATGGAGTCGACCAAAATCGAGCGTGAATTCCGCGAACTTATGGCCAACGGCAATCCCGACAAGGCGCAGGTGGAGAAAATGAACGCGGATTACAACAAGATTTTCACCGACTATATCACCGCCAATCAGGATGCTCAGGCCATCCCCTATGCCATTCTGCATCTCGAGGGACAGGATTTTCTGTCGGCCTACGACGCAATGACTCCCGCGGCAAAAGCGAGTCCGATTGCCGCTTTCCTCGAACCCCAGAAAAAATATGTGGAGCGCCAGATTGCCGCCGAGAAACGTAAGGCTGAACTGGCCAGCGGTACGGTAGACGCTCCCGACTTCACGTTTGACGATATGGCCGGGAAGCCCGTCAGCCTGAAAGACTTCCGCGGCAAATGGGTAATCATCGACTTCTGGGGCAGCTGGTGCCCATGGTGCATCAAGGGTTTCCCCAAGCTCAAAGAGGCATATGCCAAATACAAACCCAATCTGGAAGTCATCGGCGTGGCTTGCAACGACCCCAAAGAAAAATGGGAGGCTGCCGTCAAGAAATATGAACTTCCCTGGGTCAACATCTACAACCCCGAACAGGGAGGCGGCAAGCTCCTCGAGGACTACGCCGTGGAAGGCTTTCCGACCAAAGCGATCGTAAGCCCCGAAGGTAAGATTGTCAACATCACCACCGGCGAAAACCCTGAATTCTTCGAAATTTTGGAGAAACTCATGAAATAATGACCCGAAAATTTGCACAGGTCAAAAAAAAGTTATAACTTTGCATCGCTTTTCGGGAGAAACCGATAAGCGACATGGTGAAATTAGCTCAGTTGGTTAGAGCGTCGGATTGTGGTTCCGAAGGTCGTGGGTTCGACCCCCACATGTTCACCCCAACAATACTACAACAAGCGAGATCAACAAGGTCTCGCTTGTTTTTTTGTATCGCAAATTATAGAAAACAATTTTATCATGTGAAAAACTTTCGCTAAATTTGTATGCTTTTGTTAAAATTGCCGGCTTCTCGAGGTTACAATTGACAATTTAAAAATATTCGCTGATGATTAAAGATATAAAGAGATCTAATAATACGATAGTATCCGGTTCTAAAGAACTGGAGATTTTGCGTGATAACTTTCCCGCATGTTTTCATGCAGATGGAACTTTTGACATAGAACGATTCAGAGAATATTTGAAAGATAAGGTAGAGGTGTCTGATGAAGGATACGAGCTTCGGTTCCTCGGAAAGAACTACGCCCGTATGTTGGCTTCGCTTGACACTACCACGGTGGTGGTGCCGGATGAGACACACAATAATCTGCCCGAAAACAAGGATAGTAAAAATATTTACATCAGCGGAGATAATATTGACGCGCTCAAGCATCTCTTGAAATCGTATTCAGGACAAATCAAGTGCATCTATATTGATCCACCTTACAACACCGGGTCAGATGGATTTGTATACAACGACTCTTTCAACTTTACAGCCGTTGAACTATCGGAGAAACTAAGCATTTCCAAAGAAAAGGCCGAACGTGTCTTGGATTTGACCAAACGCGGCTCAGCCACTCACTCGGCGTGGCTTATGTTCATGTTGCCGCGCCTGCTTCTGGCCCGCGACCTTCTATCGAAAGATGGCGTCATCTTCATTTCAATTGACGACAACGAACAAAGCAATCTCAAACTACTCTGCGATGATGTGTTCGGAGAGGAGAATATGATTTGCTCGTTCATATGGAAAAAGAGGCAGATGGTGGATAGCCGCACCAAAAATGGAGCATCCAAAGACCATGACTATCTTTTGTGCTATGGCAGGAAAGAGTATTGTCGAATAATAGGCAAGGAGTCCGACAAAACAAAATATTCCAACCCCGATAATGACCCTCGCGGGCCTTGGATGAGTGCAGATATGACAGGATTGGCAACTGCTTCTCAACGTCCCAATCTTCATTATGAACTTACAGACCCCAATACGGGAACAGTATACTCATGCCCTTCGACGGGATGGAGGTATGAACCCTCCAGAATGCAAGAGCTTCTCCAAAACAATGAGATAATATTCCCAAAGGATCCAACTGGACGTCCTCGTCGTAAAAAATTCATGCGCGATTTAGAAAGTGAGTATACGGGATTATCATCTATATTAGAAACAGTCTTTAGTACTCAAGGAACGCGGGAGTTAAGAGAATTGTATGACGGGAAAGAGTACTTTGATTTTCCCAAACCTGTTGAATATATACAGTTGATTTTATCTCAAGGAATTGCGCCTACAGATAAAGACCATGTATTCGTACTGGATTTCTTTGGCGGTTCTTCCACAACCGCTCACGCAGCCATGAATTTGATTTCAAATGGTGAGCCATTAAATTACATTCTCGTTCAGATTCAGGCTCCGTTTGAGAAGGAATCAGAAGCATTCAAGGCCGGTTTCAAGACTATTGATGAGTTAGGCATTGATCGTATCAAACGCGCAGCCAAGAAAGTCAAGGAAGCCAATCCGATGTTCGCCGGGGACTTAGGCTTCAAACATTATACCCTCGTGGAGCCGACGTCAACTCAGATTGAGAAAATTGAGAAATTCAATCCCAATGCTATCAACGGAGACTCATCTCTTGTCGAGGAATTTGGAGTTCCTACTATCCTTGCCACTTGGCTCGTAAGGGATGGCTATGGTCTAACTCCTGACGTTCATGAGCTTGACATAGAAGGCTACACTGCATATTATAGCGACAAACACCTTTATCTCATAAACCCGGATTTGTCATCGGAAGCCATTGGTGCGTTGCTCGACAAGTTTCAGAGCGACAAGAATTTCAATCCTCAGAACATTGTCATATATGGCTACGCTTTTGACTGGACAGAGCTGTCGAGTCTAAAGGACAGCCTTATGACAGTACAGGCCGGCGAGAAGAATCTTCATATTAATTTTGATGTCCGTTACTGATTATGGAGTTGATTCTGCAAAGAAAACTGGAACATCAGCAGAAGGCTGTTGACTCCATTGCACGAGTATTCAAGGATACTTGGATTAAATCTCCGACTAAATATTACTCTAATCCCGAGATTACAGTTTTTCGGGATGGCGTGGGGAATAATATCCAGGCCGTCCAAACCGAAAATAAGATCTACCCTGAAAACCGAGGGTTTTCAGTATCTCCCGGTTGTCTTAATCTCGACGTAAAGATGGAGACAGGGACTGGCAAAACATATGTCTATGTCCAGACCATGTATGAGCTGCACCGTATGTACGGCATCAATAAATTCATTGTGGCAGTGCCGAGTCTCCCTATCAAAGCCGGGGCCCGGCAATTCATGGAAGACCCATACGTGCTCCGTCATTTCCGCGATGAATGTGGTTACGACGCCGACATAGACCTGCTGACTTTAGACACGCCGAAGAAAAAGAAGAAAGGCCGTCAGTACTTTCCATCGGCAGTAAGTGAATTTGTAAAAGGCTCTTGCCGGGACAGCAAAAAGATATTTGTTCTTTTGGTAAACATGCAGTTGCTGAAAGAACAAAGAAATTATATGCTCAGCCGTGACGATTACGGAGCTGTGGTTGAAGGTTTTTATTGCCCATACGATGCACTTGAAGCCACTCGTCCTTTTGTAATCATCGACGAGCCGCATAAATTTTCGCGAGACCAGAAGGCATATTCAGTCATTACAAACAGACTCAATCCCCAGTGCATAATCCGATTTGGCGCCACTTACCCCGAAATTACAATCGGGAAAGGTAAGAACAAGCATGTCGTAAAGGATTATCAAAATTTACTATACGATCTGAACGCCTGCCAGTCGTTCAACCAAGGTCTTATCAAGGGAGTTGCGAAAGAGCATTTTGAGCCTTCGTCCAAGCAGGAAGAGAAGGTGAAACTTCTATCGGTGAAAAAAAATGACATGGCGACATTCCAATATAAGAGTGCCGACAATCCGACGCAGACTTTCCGGCTTAGGGTCAATGACTCACTGGCTCAAATTGCGGAAGAGTTTGCCGGCCTTACCATTTCAGCCATTGATAAAAACTTTATCGAACTTTCCAACGGTCAGACCAAAACCGTCGGAGAGGAAATGACTGTCGACATCTTTATGAATTCCTATCAGGAGCAGATGATAAGACTTGCTCTTGAACGCCATTTTGAGACAGAAAGAGAGAATTTCTCAGGCAGAACATTCAAAATAAAGACGCTTGCTCTTTTCTTCATTGACGATATAACTTCCTACCGCAAAGGCGAGAACGGAAAGAAACCTTATATCTTTGAGGCTTTCGAACGGTTGCTGAAAGAGAAGTTAACTGACACCATTGGCAAACTTACCGAGCAGGAAAGCGAATATAAGGAATATCTGCAGGCAAGCCTTGAGAACATACGCGCCTGTCATGCCGGATACTTCGCGCAGGACAACAGTTCGTCAGACGAAGACATTGCTTCTGAAATCAATGACATTCTGAACGGCAAGAAAAAACTTCTGTCATTCAAGGATAAGGATGGGAAGTTTATGCTCCGCCGGTTCCTGTTCTCCAAATGGACATTGAAGGAAGGGTGGGATAATCCCAATGTGTTCACTATCGCGAAACTACGTTCAAGCGGCAGTGATATATCGAAACTGCAAGAAGTCGGTCGCGGATTACGCCTCCCGGTGGATGAGTGTGGAAACCGTATATCCAATCAAGAATTCACACTCAACTACATCGTAGATTTCACCGAGGCAGACTTCGCCAAGAAACTGGTGGACCAAATCAACAGCGAAGTGCCTGAGTCTTTGGCAATATCTTTCAAAATCATCCAAGATGTCGCTTCCAAAATGGCAAAGGATGCCAATTTGCTGTTTGCAGATTTGCTTACAAAGCGATATATTGACGGCACCTTCAACATTATTCCTGAAAACCACTCAAAATTATTTGAGGAATATCCATTATTTAAAACCGGTATAGAGTCGGGCAAGGTCAAGGATAGAAACAAGGCGCCCAATAAAACGGTAAAGATTAGAAAAGCTCAGTTTGAGGAGATACAACAATTATGGAGTGTCCTGAATCAAAATTACACCATCAATTATGATTCAGAACTGAACGAAGAAGTCAAAAAGGCGTTCGACAATATCTTCAAAACCCAGACTATATTCTCTGACCAGATTATAACAAGCCGACGGGATATGGTGGCCAGTGATGGAGAGAAAATGTCCGCATCATCAAGTGCCGGAGTCCAATACTCTATAAATCAACCCCTGCCTTATGGCATATTTCTCAAAAGAGTTTCCGCTTCGACTAATGTCTCCGTCCGGATTATTCATGAGGCAATCTGTAGATATGTCAGAAAAAATGGAAAAATAAAACCTGCTCATTTCAACGAACAGGCTATTACCCTTATAATCCAACATTTCTCAGATTGGAAAATCGCCAACTTACAGGGGCGCTTCAATTACAAGAAGTCCAAAGGAACGGTTCTGGGAACAGCTCTCACACATTCAGACGGGAGTATGAAAGAAGAAATAACGCAAGGTCGTATTGGCGTCAAAATCAAGGATGGTGATCCTGCTGACAAGTACCTGTACGACACCAAGGCCTATGACTCCCCTTTGGAATTGGATAATATTGAGGCCGACATTGATGGAGGATTGTCCGGTATCGCCGAAGTTATTGTATATGGTAAAATTCCAAGAAGCAGCATATCCATCCCTACCATTTCCGGCGGGACATACAGCCCGGACTTCATGTATGTCATAAAACATGAAAATGGAGAAAAAGAACTGAATGTTGTGGTTGAGACAAAGGATGTTGAGAATAAATCAACATTGCGCCGTGTAGAAGAATCCAAAATAAAATGTGCGGAGATTTTCTTTAAGAACCTTTCAGCGCAAGGCTATAATGTGCACTTCCGCACACAGCTCAACAACAAGAAGATGCTCCAAATCATACGGGAAATTTTATCATAAACAGTATTGATAAATCCGTTGGAAATCGTTTCTTACCGGCGCACCTGCAATTGCCGAATTTATTTTTAAAGGCCATATGTACGATTTTTTATAAAACTATTTTGTCTATTTCGGTTTTTATGTTAATTTTGCGGCAAAATGGACAAACATAATCTTACAGCCGAACAATACGACCAGTTGATAAACAAAATCTTCAGCATTTTGGCCGAGAGAGGACCAGCGGATACCACCATGGATCTGCTGGCCAAAAGACTTTCTATGTCCAAAAGAACGCTATACGAGATTTTCGGCAGCAAGGACGACATGATCCGTGCAATCATGGACCACTCCCATCATGAATACTCAGTCAAGATAGAGGAGATAATACGCGCCAGCGACAATGTCATGGAAGCGGCGGCCAACATACTGGCGTACCACCAGAAGATGATGAGCCGTCTCAGCGCCCAGTTCTTCAAGGACATGGACACGAAGTACCATCACCTTCACGAAGAGTATGAATCCCATTCGCGCAAATGGACCGGGTATATGCAACGTGCCATCCGCCAGGGTATCAGACAGGGAGTTTTCCGCGAGGACGCCAACTACGACGTCATCATCCCATTGCTCCGAGTGCAGATGGAGTCGCTGAAACGTATGGAGGAATTCTTTCCGCCCGACATAACGCTTACCGAAGCCTACAACACAATCTGTCTCGGACTGCTCAGGAGCATCGCGAACACAAAGGGCATGGAAATTCTCGACAAGATGTCGTACAAGTTTCAGCCGCACGGCAAAAGTAAGAAGTAAGAAATAAAAAATAAGAAATCTGAAATAAGAAATAAGAAATAAGAAATCTGAAATAAGAAATAAGAAATAAGAAATAAGAAATAAGAAATAAGAAATAAGAAATAAGAAATAAGAAATAAGAAATCTGAAATAAGAAATCATTAACAACCAACCACATCATAAACGATACATGATACCTAAAAGACACCTGCTTACGGCAATTCTGGCGACAGGAGCGGCTTTTTCGCTCTCCGCACAGACCGTCGCCGATACGGTGAGACTAACACGTCAGGAATGTGT
>JAAGKN010000973.1_pt1 | contig 56850 bp, 53 predicted proteins | sample 6206371 | NCBI WGS metagenome assembly JAAGKN01 (sample SAMN11533720, study PRJNA540317) | gut metagenome | isolation source: fecal pellets from male and female animal of same cohort | host: Peromyscus leucopus | place: USA:CA | collected 2017
GGGTATCCCTTTCTATTTCAATTTTTCATTAATCCAAAATTCAGTGCCTTTCTTGTAGCACTTCAAGCAATCTACGCATTTAATATTTTTATCTAGAGCATGTGGGCAGTTAATCTTATCCGCTCCTTTCTTGTCGTAAACTGTGAATACGTGGTCAACCCAATCCCAAATCTTCACATTCCAAGGTTTATTAATTCTTAAGCTTGAAAGATTGATGACTAGGTTCTCAGGTTTATTTCTGTATTCAAAAACCCGCTCAATAATGAACGGGTTCTTAGTCCACAATGCAAACATTGTTTCTGGGTTTTTTTCACAAATATTAAGGTAATTCTCAAAATGCGTTTCATTAATCAAGTCCCCGAAAGATTCCAAACGGAAATATCTGTCTAAAATACGGGGTAGATCATCACGTGGGATTATCCCCTCTGTTAGAAGCTTTGTGTTTCTTTCAAGACATTTCTCTAAGTTTTTTCGCATATTTATGTATCGTTCGGCATAACATTTTTTACATACCGTAGTAGAGTTTTTACAACGATGTAAGCAGTAAGGGTTGTTTCTTCTTGATGTTCCAAGACTATGAAACCCTTTCATCTTTCCTTGATGTGTGCTAATATGCAATAGAGTAGGTGTATTCATATTAACGTGTCTCCTTTCTAATTGGGTGTGAGCCACAATATGGGCATGTATAGGTTTCAGGATAACGAGTAGCATTACATTCACGATGATAAATCCATTCGTGACCGCAATCTGCACAAGCGATTACGATTTCTTTTTGACGGATTTCATACGCGTATTCAAAGTTGTCGAAAGATTTAGGATTAAAGCAGCGTGAAACATGATATCCTTTGCGTGCTAGAATATTGCCTACTCTTTTAAATTCGCTTCCATGGTTAAAGCAATCTTTAACTGTATGCAAAATTTCATGGCAAAGAACTTCTTTGACTGCTTCATCATTTCCATCAATAATAGGACTAATCTTAATACTATATTCATAGTCCTTTTTATTAATTTTTCTTTTGCAATATCCCATTGCTCGGGTCATGCGTTTAGTTCCCCATTTAATTTCTTGAATGTTCCCAATAGCAATTTCGAGTTCTTTGAAGTCTTGTAAAACTTCTTCAGCAAGCATTTGAAGTTTAGTTTTCATATAATTTTTCTCCTCTTGAGCTTTTCAAATAGCTCAAAAAACTAACCTAAAACTTAGGTTAGCCTATTCAACTATTCGAATGGGTTAGGGTTAATTTTGAGATTTCACCTCACTTTCTGTAATCGCCTTATAAGCTTTATGGATAAAATCATCATTTGTAAGAGCCTCAATTAAATAGGCATCTACATCTTCTGATAAAAATTCGCTATCAATTGATTCGATCAATTCAATTACTTCATCCTCGTCTTTATTATCAACATATTCCAGTATTTTAAAAAATTCATTTCCACGACTAAAATCTCCATACATCATAAAATTCATAATTGGAAGCCACAGACCATATAGAGTAAACAAAACTTCGCTATTATGAAGATTTTCAGAATAATATTGTTCTCTTGTTGGAACTTTTCCCTCAATAACCCCACTTAGACCACTATTATATTTAAAATTTTCATGAATAATTTGATCCACAATTTCCATTTCATCACAAAACTCAAGCAAATCTTCATATCTAAAATCTTCCATAAAATTATAATCAATAAACCATGTATAATTATCACTGCTTAAAGCATTTGCATATAAGCAATCTGTTAGTGTTGAAAATCTCATATTTCTCTCCTTCTTTATTTCCAGCTATATGCTTTTTTAATTTCAGTTCCTAAAGAACGGGTGGCTTGCAAAATCGGATAAATGTCGTAATTTATAAAGAAATTGTTAAAAAGCTTAGACTTTTTTGATTCACTAATATTCCCCTTCCAAGCTCTATAGATGACTTTATTTATTCCGTCATGATGATAGTCATTGACCTGCAAGTCATTATCTTCATTCATAAATATTTCTGCATAATCGTGATTGAAAGTAAGACATTCACTGATATTCGTTGCTTCAAAATCAGGATCAATGGCTATATGAACGCCATCCCATAATCCAAGATAGGCATATCGGATAATTCCATTTTTCACCTCAACATTGAGGTCTTCTTGTGCGTATCCTAGATAAATATCATTCTCATACTCTATGTCGTCCTGTGAAAAATCTCCTCCAGAGCAATCCCATACAGTTTCATATATCTCTTTTCGCTCTTCACTAGAATATAATTCAAGAGACTTCCAAATCGTACCAATCATCTTATTTCTCCTTCACAAAATGCAATATCAAATTCTTTATAATCATTAGGGGCATCATCTTCAAATGAAATTTCATCCCCAGCCCAAGAACCAACTAAATCAAGGTTTGTCCCGTTATGGTAGTCTCCTCCGCCACGACCGTTTCCAACAGCCGTTAATAAAGGTAGCGGATGAATCACACCCCAATCATAAGAATCAGGAAGATTTAATTGATAATAGATATCCATAGGGATAGCAAGTTTTTTTGTATGATTGCACAAGAAGAGATTTTTTACTCTTAATGCCTGCAAATCGGAACCGTCATTTTGACAATTCTCAGTTTCCCATGCAATCCCATATAGAGACTGCACTTCTTCTCTATCAAACAGGTCATCATAATTTGCATAATCACCCATCCAATAGACCTTTGAAGGATTTTTGTAGATCATATACGAAACGTGTTCCACAAAATCATTCCCAATATAGGAATGTTCCATAAGCTTAAATCCATCACCAAAATCCCAAGGTGAAAAGACATTGATATCATCTTTCGTTTCAACTACTGCTTTATAATACTGTCCCATTATTTTTACCTCCTGTTTTCGTTTTCTATTTTTAAATAAGGGTTAGGGTTAAAATCCTAAATTCCATATGAATAGGATTTACTATTCAAATAGACATTTATTGTCTTATTTGAGATTTCAAAGTTTCCGATAATTCGGGCATTATCATCTGAGAACATTCCATGACTCGGATAGCCCTTTCTTACAAAAGAAGCAAGGAGATTTAAAGCGTACTCCTTGCGATTTGTTGTATTGGTCATGTCTGGGCAATCTACCACTTCCAGCAAGTAGTGTTTGCCTTTTACTTTTTCAAATAGGGTGGCTGTCATTTTATGATTTCCTCCCATTCTTCTAATTCAATGCCGAATAAACCGTTGTTTTTCCCCCACTCATATACTTCACTAAGAGAATCAACCATCCCTTCCGTGTCGTCATAATAAAGTTTATAAAGGGTTGCCAAATCAAGTTTAAAAACGGTCAGGGCATCTCTAAGTTCAAGAGCCACCATGCCGTCCCACAAATATCCATACTCATGCATTTCTTTATTGGACAATGGGGTTAGGTTTAAATTTCGATTTTTACTCATATAAACAGCTCCTTATCCAATTCTTCGAGTTCTTTCTCTAGATCGAACTCGATTTCAGTTTCTTCCTGCTCGTAAGGGATATAGGTAAAATTAGAGATTTTACCAGATAAAACAGGATAGAATTCGTGAAGTTTTTCAGCTCCTTCATTCCAATATCTACCAATAACACCGGTGTATCCAGTAACTAGTAGAATATCGTCTAGGATATATCCCACATGACAAGGTTTATTAGGATAATCGCTATCTCCATCATCCCAAAGCTTTCCGTTAGCTCTAAAGAAGTCGCAAATAATTGCTTCATCTTCCTCTGTGCAACGTGAGTCAAATAAGAAATTATAAATTTCTTCAGCAGATGCGTTCCGGATAATTCCGGAGTATAAATTAACATTGTATGTGTTCATTTTTGTTTTCTCCTCTTTATATAGGGCTACCTATTAAAATCGGATTTTGCCTGTAAATTTCAAATCAGGGGTAGCCCTTAAAATCCGATTTTTTGCTTCAAATATTAAAAGTTCGATTATACATTTCTTTCGTATCTTCTATTTGAAAATATAGACACTGGGCGCAATCACCAAAATATAGTAGTGACTCCCATACTGCTCGACTAAACGAGCAGTCATATTGCTCAATTGACATGCCTGTTTCTATTTCAAAACGTACTCGGAAATCTTCACTTTCTAGCACCTCTTGAAATGGCAAATAATCTAATAGTCTATATTTTTCAATGCATTTAGCCCATTCAACCATATTTTGAGGTTTAGCTAACAGCAGCCAATCACAACAAAGCGGATAAGACTTATTAACTTTAAGAATCCAACCATTTTCAATTTTGATACGATTAAATTCCTGCTCGTTGCAATCAGAAAATTCAATAGATCCAACTGTAAATGGAAATTCACTTTCAACTCTTTTCCATACATTTCTAGCCTCTTCAAATTCTTCATAACTAAAAACCATTCGCAGGTCTGAATAGAACATATTGCGACTATTGCCATCTTCTTCAAATAAACGGTAGTTTTCAGTTTTTAACGCTATTCTTGTTAATAATTCTGTTGTAGTTTTCATAATTTCCTTTCTATTCAACTATGGAAATCTCTTCCATGTCGTCCAATGTCTTAACAGAAACTTTTACAGATTGTCCGTTCATATAAAAAGCAGTCGAATAAATATATTTGACTGCTCCAGAATCTTTTAATATTATTTTGTATGAGCCATCATATTGTTTGCCCAATATGGTAGCTTCTTCAATATTAGGTTGGTCACATCCAAAGGAAGCCAATAAGCCCAACCCTAAGATAGCACCTAATATTTTCTTTTCAGCACGTTTTTTGCGTGCTGCTTTTTTATTTTTTTGCATACGGATCCCCACGCTAGCAGATACGAATAGCATTGCTATTTTCATAGTTATCCAAAGAATCAAATTCATAAATCAGACCTATACTGTTGTACAGGTCTTCCAGTTCTTCATTGGAAACGTGAGTTTCCAAATCCATCATAGTTTGTTTTGACATATATTGTTTCCTTTCGTGGCTATTCAGCCATAGAATGCGTTAGGCATTCATAAAAACCCACTAAGCTTATCTAGTGAGCTTTTACGAAAGTCTAAAGACTTTCTATTAAAAAAGCAGTCTAGTATTCTCTAAACTGCACGAACTTAAAGACAGAAGTCTTTAAAGCTACGGGTTCGAACTATCCCTAGAAGACAACGCAAGTTGTTTCAAAGATAAAACCTAGCTAATGAGCGTTATACTCCTTTCTAGTCGGAGCATAGTATTGGTCATACTTGTGCTCCTCAAAGATGCTAATCAGTTCATTAGCCTTATCAATGAACATCTGAGCATCGTCTCTAAGGCTTTGAGCTTCAAAAGTATGATGATAGCTGTTTTCTAAATCAGCTCCATCAAGGCAACTTCTTGCCTCATTGAACAGAGATTTAATCTGTTCGTCTAGTTTTCTTAATTCTTTGTTTGTCTTCATATTCTTTTCCTCCTCGTACTTAGTGCGTACTTGAGCTTAGACGCTCATATGAACCCACTAGCGACAGCTAGTAAGCTCATACGAAAGCCTAATGACTTTCGTGCAATGTTGGATACTCTTCCCCATCAACAATGTCAATATCAATGGGAATAATATCCCCGACTTCCAAATCGGTTTCAGGTGCATAGACAGCCCAATTTGAGCCGTCTATGGTCTGAACACCAATGAAACTATCGTCACAGATATCCGTGACGATACCGTTAACTGTCTTTGTTTGGTTGCATGCAGGCAGCAAGCATGCATTAAGCCCTACAAGGGTTAAAAGATGTTTGATTCTCATAGCTCTCCTTTGGTTTTATGAAAGAGCCTGTCTAGGCTCTTGGTGCTTTGATGTCTAAATATTTGCGACTCAGAAGAATCATGTCTGATTCAGATAACTCGTAATCCTCGTATTTGTTACCCACATATGACGTGAACAGTCTATATAGGTCTTTGTCATACGCAGTCCAACTCTGTAGGTCTTTGTCAAGTAAAGATAAGACATGAGCTTGACGCAAATCAGTTAGCCAATTGTTTCCACCAATTAGTTGACGTTTGTATTCAACATAATCGGTGTATTCATCCCATTCATCAGGATTGAAGTTTATTATTTCTTCCATTGCGTCGCAGTCTAAATCGTCAAGGTATTCGAATTTATTCCTTAACTCTTCCATGTCGCAGTCTGGTTGCATCCAGCAAATACCAAAAAATTCCTTTTCGGTCTGTTCGTGTTCGAGGTTGAAATCCTCGAACATCTCGTACCATTTTGTTGTTGTTGTCATTTTTGTTTCTCTCTTTCTGTAGATACGCCGTCAAGGCGCACTGGTGGTATCCACCAGATTTGATGTTGTGAATCCTTACGCACCTATGCACGGTGGGCGTGGTGTCGCCTCGCTTGCATTTATAAAAATACGTTATAGGATTGTGAAATTAACCTAATCAAACAGATTAGGTTACAGAATGATGTTGTGCGTAGTCTTTAATTGACTACTTAGAATACAGCAGTACGATAATTTTTTTTAATATTTTCCAGCTGCACTCTAAGCAAGCAATTAAAAAGAAGCTAGTTTTTACTAGCTTCTTTGTTTTGTTGCTGCTTTTGTTTTTCTAATGCTTTTTGCAAGCTTTCTTCTTTTCTTTTTTCTTCAGCTTCTTTTGCTTTCTTTTCCGTTTCGGAAAGCTCATAATATTTATTGCTTTCCTTTTCATAAGCTTCTCTTGCTCTTTCTTCTAAAGTAAGGGATTCTTTTACTTTACCTTTGGACTGCTTAGACGCTTCTTTTTGAGCGTCTCTTTTTGCCTTTTCCTCGGCAAGACGAGCATCCAGCTCTTTAAGCTCAATGTGTAACTTTGTCGCAACTTCATTTTGGTAGGCTTTTGCTTTACCGAAAGCTTTCTTTTGAATATTTTTAAAGCTCAAGCTATCGGAAAGCATGAAGGCGTCACATATTGCAATCGCTAACTTTTTCCGGAAAGTAGTGTATCCGTAAGGCTTCTGAAAGTCTTCCTTGATACCTTTCCGACTCAAGTAACCAATACTTGCAATAATGAAAGTGCAAGTTTTTAAAGGTACAGCTGTTTCAAAGATATCTTTGAAAACTTTCTGTAATGTATCTACTGCGCCTACTGTATCTTTTGATAGATACAATGGGTAACACTTGCTAAAGCTATCAAGATAGTCGTTGATAGCTTTATTTTCTTCTCTAATAGAAGCATTAATCATCTCTTTAAAAGAGATGATAGCTTCTAGCTCTTCTTCTAAGCTTTCAATTGTAGCTTTGTGGCTGCTTGCAATTAAAGTATAGTCGCTTGAATTTTCAGCGACTGAATCGATGATTGCAGTGTGTGCGTCAATAGATTTTTTTAATCCATTGATACGCTCTTGTGTATCACAAGCTAGCTTATCACCTAAAATGAAAGTAAATGCAAATGCATTCACTACTTCTTTAAGCTCTTTACTTGCTTTGATAGCACTAAAGCTTGCTTTGCAGTCGCTAGCTTTAGAAGCTTTGTAAGCTTCCAGCATGATTTTAGCAGTGGTAGCAGTAGCCTTTAAATTAGTAGTTGTTGTAGTCATATTATTTCTTTCTCTTCACGCTTAGCGTGGTATCTGGTACGTACAGTACCTAAGAGCAAGCTCACATAGTGAGCTAACTCTTAGCTACTGCTTAGAATTTCTAAGCAGTACCATGGAAATATATGAACAACTTTTATGAAAGAAAGTTTTCTCTTTCTTTATTTGTCAAAGTACATGCTTGAATCCTGAATCCACCAAAGCGTTTAAGCTTGCAGTAGGGCTATGCCCTAGTGCTTTCATTCTGGATTGTACGTGGTATCCTATATTTATATGGGTACGTGATACCCATAAAATATTGAAGTTTAGAGCTTGTTAAAATCGGATAATATTTCACAAGCTATGAACTCATCCGTAAGATGAATTTTTTGATTAAGCCTTTTTACGTCTTGCTTAGGACAATTTAAGTATAGTTAAAAATGATTTTTTTATTTTTTGGGAACACATAGAAGTGAAATAGCCATTTAGTTTCTATGTAAAAAAATTTTTAAAAAATCGAGAATATCAAATCCCTACCATATTTAAGCAACTTTTTTTGACCGTACGGGGTACTAAAAACCCTTTAAGTAAAGCACTTTAGTGAATCCACCTATGGCTATCACTCCTTCGGACTGACCACAAAACTCACCCCCCCCAACAAAAAAACCGAGCTTTCGCCCAGTTAATAAATTTTATATTTTTCCATAAAAAAAAGACCCTTTAATCTAGGGTCTCGATCATATCCACTGTCACTTTTGGAAGAGGTCGCTCCTCTCCATCCAACGCCTTCCGGAAATTATCCAATCCGTTTGCATTTCCATAAATCGTAATCAAATCTCCTTCTTGTAACTCACTCAGATCCAAGTCATCCATTCCGATACCATACAAATGCATCCAGCCTTTATCTACTCTAAGTTTCAGAAGTCGGTTACTATCTCCATCTGCATTTGCAATCACTTCATATTCTTCCAAATCTTTTCTTTCAATCTCTCGGATTCTCACGATCATCTTTAATTTCCCATAATTCTTTCCCACACCTGCTAGATCCGAATACATCAATCCTGTATCATAATCCTTTTTATTATTCTCTATTGCTTCAGCTGCAAGTTCTTGAGCTTCCTTATCTTCTGGTGTATCTGGATATTCTTCATGTAAAGTCTCTGATCGAATCACAACACCTTTCCAGTCCTTCAATCTAAAATCTTCACGAGTCTTTCTGATTATAAATTTCTCATCAATCACTTCTTTTTTAGGTTCCTCTTCTACAACCTTCTCTTCTTTGATCTCTTCCTTTTCTGGTTCAACATTGCTGCAGCCAGCTAATACGCTCATCAATACTCCTACTGTAAATATTTTTTTCATTCTATTGTAATTCATAACCTCATCTCCTTATTCTCTTTTGTTTCATAGTATAGCGAAACATAAAATAAAATCAAGACAAATCAAAAACAACCCCCTTGATAGGGGGTTTGGGGGTAGATTGCATGAGGAACTCATGCGAGTTCATTCATCCTTTTTACACATAATTATTTCATATAATTTCTATAGCAGTTTTAGATTTTTGATCGTTTTCACTAGCAATAACAGCAGTATTTACCTCTTGTTCATCCCTATTATTTCTTACATTTTATACATATCCCTCCCTATTATTTCATGATGTTTATATACATCAGGACTTATCATTACTGTAAATAGAGTTTCTGTAATAAGGTATAATATATATATTAAGTTTAATAATATATAATTTAAGTTTAATAATATATATGTTAAGGATCACTGCTTCTTCAGGAACCTCAGAAGCAGATTAATATTACTCGTATTCACTCTGGGAACAGTGAACACTCGTAGGCATCGCAATGCGATGACCTGTCCCACTCCTCCGGAGGGGGACTACAGGGGGTGGGGAATCGTTATGTCTATCATTACCCGTAATACTTACGATAGAATCCATTCCATTCACTGGCGTTCATTCCATTTCTTCTATCGTATATAGTTCGCTACGCTCACAATACAGATACCTAATGATCGTACATAATCAATATCTTACTTGATGCATAGGAGCTGACGGGTATGTTTAACTCATACGAAGTTATTAACCTGCGGTAATTATTATACTTACGTTAGAAAGCAAAAATTTTCTCTTCTCTCTTAAATGTATTTATCTTACGGATTCTATTGTTAATTGATTAAAATTTTGATATAATAAAAGCACATGAAGACAAAGGAGGAAAACTAAATGACTTTATTTGCGGGAATAAAAAAAGAATATATTTTAAATGATGAATATACGGGAGCAGAATTAATGGCTTTATACGGACTATCTTTAAATTCTTATAATATGGCTTACATTTATAATTCTAAGGCATCAATTATTTTTTCTTTAATGGGTATTGTTCGCAGCTGTGATGCATCTTATGAAAATAAAAAAAGATTAATTAATTTAGCTATTTCATCTTTAATCGATAAACAAGACCCTATCTTTTATGACAATGATTTACATAAGAGAAAAAAATTCTTAAATGTCAGCAATATGCTTTCGGAGAATAAAAATGAAAATATTTATATTCCCTTAAATGAAGTTCAAAGATTTTTTGATTTTAACTCAAACATAAGATTCATGAATTTATTCCAATTCTATACTCGATTCTTAACTTTATTCACTAAATATCTTGACGGAAAAGGAAAGCCATTAGATATATCGGTGTGCAGCTATTCTTTAGAGAAAATATCTGAGATTACCCAATTCTTCCCTGCTACGGCTATTAAATATTTAGATTTTTTATGCGATAACAAAATCTTATTTAAAATCAAAAGAAAAAGGATAAATACATTAACTGGAAATTATTACCAGCCATCCAATGTCTTTTGTCGATATAAAGATAAAGATAAACTATTAGAATTACTTAAGGACAATATCAAAGACAATAACTCAGATTTATCTAAATTTGATGATATGAACGATCGAGTCCTTCATGGAGAAAAATATTCAAAAAATAAAATGGAGCAGCTTACCCAGTATTTATTTTACAAAAATATTGACATCTTAGAAGGAATCGATCAGTCAACGAACGGCAAACTTATTTCAATGGATCATCTGAAGGATTATTCTTATGTAGTTGAGGATAAAGAAGTCTTCAATGATTTTTGCAGTAATTACATTAGTTGACTGTTTTATTTTATCACATTTTATTTTACCGATTCCATTTATAAGCAACAACCTAAATAATAGAACTTATCCAACTGATTTTATTTTGAAAATAATAAATGCATTGCTTTAAATATTGACAGGCTGAATGGTATATACTAATATTTTTATAATATTATAAATTACATCAGTCCTTAAAAGGAATAAATAGCAGAATAGATTATTTCTTTAAAGAATCGATGTAAATATCATTTAGATAAGGGAGATAGTCTATGAGCAATAATAAGCTGCCAAAATTGCCTATTCAAAATCAAGAAGAATATTCTGACGAGAATACTTACAAAAAAATATCGCCTTCCGAAGCGCTTGGATTTCTAGCTTTCTTCACCGGTTGGCTTGGGTTTACGGGAATAATGATGGCTATTACCGAAAAAGAATTAAGTGAAAAATTAATTGGTATTATCATGGGTATTATCTTTTGTAGTTTATCAATCGGGTCTGCTTACTTTGCATTTCAGTTTTACAGCAAAGCTCAGGCTCGTAAACAAGAACTCGAAGACAGAGAGTATGAATTAAATAAGGCAAAAATCTATAAAACAACTGACAAAAGTTTCAGCAGGTGGCAGGATACTCCTGAAAAAGATTCTCCAGAAATCATCAGTCCTTATTTCGTAGAATATGAAAAAAATATTAATAAACTACGTAAGAATCTCGTGAATAAATACGAAGGTGTTATTCGTCTTACTGATTCATTGTTTGGAATAGGAACTTTAACTTCTAACCGTTATAATTCATCTGTTAAGGAAGCCTACAAAGTTGGGATTGAAGCAGCTAAGAAAGCAGCCACTTTATGTGAAACTCTTAAAGGTGAAGAACTTCCAAACGAAAGCTCGAGAAGTGTTCTTGATCACTACCAAGATCAAGTTAAAAAAATGGGAGATTTAATTGAAAATCAGATTGTCGTATTGGCTGGATTTGATATGGATCGAACAGAAAAAATCCAAACCAGATTAAACGATCAGATTTCAGAAATAAATAATACTATTCATTTATATAAATAAAAAAAACAGCAGAATCTTCTTTTATTCTTCTGAATAAATCATGTCTGTTGTTTTTTTATTTAATATTTTAACTTGATTTATTTTACGGATTCTGGTAATATATTTGATTTTATGATATAATTACCATGGTAAATCTTTTACTTAAGGAAATACCTGTTATTTTTTATCTTACGGATTCTATTTATAAAGGGGTGAAGATTGAGTGTCTGAATTTGGCTTAAAGATCCATAACATTGAAGCAGCTACATTGCTGGAGTACAACCTTGGTTTGAGAAAATATTATACATACAACAATGCGATGTTTACTAATTCTTTATTGCAAGATTATTTGAAAGAAATAGGTTTAAAAGACTATAAAGGCAGATCAACACGAGATTTGATATGCCTTAAATTTGGGTTTGGTTGTCAGAGTTTTGAAGAACATGAGAAGAAGCTGAGGAAAAAGATTAAAAATGCAGAAACAGATGAAGAACGAGAAAAATACCTAAAGTATCTTGATGATTCTATTTCTAAAAAACATTTATATCACAAATTAACAGTAGAAGATTTACGTAAAAAATTTTATTGTGAAGGAGCAACAATTACTTATCGAGATCGAGGAAATAAAGAGGAAACAATTCATTATAAAATGCTTTATCGCACTCCGGGAAAAGCGAAACAAGGCTCATGTATGTTTATTAATGAAAAATTGTATGATAGGGCAATCAACTTCATGAGAATGGGAATTAGTCTCCCAGAAAAAAACGCTCCAATTGTGGAGATTGGCGCTTATTCACCTCTGGTTTCAAGTTCAATCGTTGGAAGGATAAAGATCAACCCCTCAAATATTCTTGTTTTAAAAGATGTAGATTCTTTTGTAAAAACAAAAGTAGTAGCTATTAATACTGACGATCATAAGCGATGCACAGCTGAATACATTGATAACTATCAGTTAAAAAACACAATGTTTGATGGACAAGCTTTGATCGATGAAAGTATCTTCCCTGCGTGGGCAGATGGTTACATTTTGTTAAGACAGCATTTTTGTAAAATGGCTGCTTTTGAATCTAGAATCCAATTATTTATGAAAGATTACTTTGGGACAAAATATGAAGATGCTGAAGTAGAGGATATGTTTGGAAGAAAAATGAAAGCTAAAGATGTTTTGTTGATTACAACGGATAATGCAATGAAATGGCTTAAGTTTGACTTATCCTTTGAATATTGGGCAGGATGGGTGAAAAAAAATGGAAGTTTATTTGGAATTGTTAAAACTGCTCACTGCAGTAAATTAGGTGAAGTTCAAAAAATGTCCTACCAAATGGTTAACTCTCTAAGCGTTGAAATTATGCCTCAAGTAAGCAAAGAAACACTGAATTATATCGACCGGCTCAAAAATGATGATGAAGAGTTTTTAAAATATCTGGATCTAAAGAAGAACTTCATAAATGATTTTGAAGTTTTACTGGCTTTGGTTAAACAAGATCCATCATTTATTGACAGTACGTATTTCAGAGATCGCAGATATAAGATAATAGAAACCTATCGAAATGATGTTCGAAACGGAAAACTAATACAAAGAGGGGATAATTTGGTAATCGTTGGTTCTCCCTTTGCCATGCTGATGCATGCTGTTGGAGAGGATCCTATAAAAGACCCTACCTTTGAAACAGAGGAAATTGCCATCCAGTGCTATACAGAAAAATTCATTGATGGTGATTATTTGGCTGAGTTCCGTAGTCCGTTTAACAGCCGTAATAACTTAGGATCTTTACATAATCATAAACACCCCTACTTACAAAAATATATAAAAGTCGGGGAGCAATGTATTGCTGTTAATATGAATCATACTACATTCCAAAGCCGAAACAATGGAAGCGATATGGATAGCGATAGTATTTATGTTACAAGTCAACCTAATATAGCAGCTTTCGCAAAATATTGTGTTCTTAAATACCCAACAGTTGAGAATATGATCTCTATGGATAAAACAAAATATAATAATACTCTTGAAGATTTTGCCAGAGCCGATTCGACTTTAGCAGCGTCAGCAGCTGAAATTGGAGAATCATCGAATTTAGCTCAATTGGCTTTAACGTATAGCTTCAACTTTGATGATGACAAATATATTGATTATGCGGCGATTTTAGCTGTTTTGGCTCAATGCAGCATCGATGGATGTAAGCGTAAATTTGATGTGGATATATCCTCTGAAATTCGCCGAATCAAACAAGACATGAACGTCTCCGATATTGGATTGCCTTCATTTTGGTTTGATTTAAGAAGAAAAAACAAGTTTTCGAAATCAGAATCAAAAAAAGAAGTTAAAGAACGCAACTTAAAAAAGTTGAATCAAAGTTTGGTTTGCCCCATGAATTATATTCACGATATGCCTATACCAAGATCAAACAGAAAAAGCAAACCAATTCCTTTAACGGAGTTTTTCGTTTCTTCAGAACTTAAGAGTGATCGGCGCAAGAACAAGAAAGCGGAGGAGTTGATTTTGCGTTATCAAGGTTTAGTGACTAATCAAGTCGCATATAATGAAGATTTTGATGCTTTATTATTAGAGCATGAATTTAATATCTTGCTTGAAGAATTAAAAAAACTTCGCTTTTCAAGTGAATATCAAGGATTGGTTTCTAATTTAATAGATAGAACATTTCAAATAACTGATTATGGGCGTAAATATAAGCTCACTTCTTTGAATGAAAATAAAGCAATTTTATTAAAAATCCTCTATAAAATTAGTCCAAAATGCGTAAAAATCTGTTTTTCTGGGCGAATTTCTTGAAAAATTCTTAAAAAAAGTGTACAGCTGAAAAATTTAGTGACGTTACTTTTCTCCTATTTATAGGGAGAATTTGTCACCTATTTTTATTCCCCCCTATGAGGAGATAAAATTTAATTTTATCATATGTAGAGTAAAAGGAGGAAAAGAATTGCTTTCAAAGAAAAAATTAATTCAAAAAGCCTGTCATATTTCCGGGTTAAAGAAAACAGCGATGATGGAAGCCTATAATGCTATCTGGGAAGTAATTGCTGATGCCTTGGTAAATGGTGATGAGGTGAGCATAGAACATTTTGGAAAATTTTTATTAAGAGATACGGGTGGTAGATATAGACTGAAGTATCCAGATGGAAATACGAATGAACTTATTTTTGTTCCCCCTCATTATCGAATTGGTTTCAAACCAGTACCTTCATTGAGAAGAACGGTTGCTGACTTACCTTTAAAAGAAGATAGTGAATATTTTGAGGAGTATGAAGAGTGGGACAAAATGTAATCTATTTAGACCATGCGGCAGCTGAACCTGTTTTAAATAGGGTTTTAGATGGTTTAAGAACACAGGCGGAATTATTTTATAATCCGTCTTCGGCTTATGGGTCTGCTGTCTATAATCGGAAAATGATTGAACTTGTTCGAATAAAAATTGCTGAAACAATTAATTGCAGTCCTGAAGAAATTATATTTACTTCGGGGGCTTCTGAATCAAACGCTTTAGCAATAAACGGATTTGTAGAAGCGAACAAAATTCCATTTGATAAAGATATTCCAATTTTTGCTTCTCCTATTGAACATTCTTCAATTTTGGAAATTGATTACGTAAAAGATCAACCAGATTATCAAGACAAAATACTTGTAGACTCTAAAGGGTATGTAGATGCAAAACAAATTGCAACGATTCTGGAAAATGATTTTAACGTTTTACATGATTATCCATTCTTAGTTTGTGTTCAGCATGCCAATAATGAAATAGGATCCATTCAGCCTATTCGTGAAATTTCCGAAGTTGTTCACAAACATAAAAACGGGGTTCTCTTGGTTGACGCAGCACAAACCTTTGGAAAGAAAAAAATTGATGTACAGGAACTGGGAATTGATATGATGTCTGTTTCATCCGGAAAAATTGGAGGCATTCGAGGAACAGGTTTCCTGTATGTTCGAAAAGGAATAAAACTAAATCCACAAATTGCTGGTACTCAAGAAAATGGGATTCGAGGCGGAACTTATTTCGATCTAGGAATATGGTCTTTGGGAATTGCGGTAGATGAAATAGATTATCGCCAAGATACAGTTTTGATGAATAGAAGGGATTTTTTATTAGACCTTCTTTTACAAAACGACAACGTATGGCTTATTGGGCAAAGAACAGATAGATTAAGCAATAATATTTTTATAGAAATCCGTGATTTGGATATTGATTCTCAACAGCTCATCGGAATTTTAGATATGATGGGTTATCAAGTTTCGGCTGGAAGTGCTTGTCATGCTGGAACTAAAATTCCCTCTCATGTTTTAACCGCTATTGGAAGAGAAGATATTAAGACAGGTATCCGAATTACAATTGGAATAGATAATACTGTGGATGAGCTAAGGCAGTTCGCAGAAGATTTAAGTGTTTTAATTAAAATGCATAGAGCTGAAAAGGAGAAAAAAATTAATGTTTGATATTGACAAAGAACTATCTGATCTTGGACTAACCAGAGAAAGATACAAATCTTTGTTAGAGGAATGTCAAAATAAAACTCATAGATTAACCGATAAAGATTGGTCTGAAATTGCTGCTGAATATGGTTTATCTTATTCAGCAGATGCTATAAGAAAAGCTAGTCAGCTTCCTATTTTAGGTGGCTCTTTTGTAAAACAGTTTTATGACGAAGAGGGTGTTTACGATGATAACAATGATTATTTCAAGAACAAACTCAGAGAGCTAGAACAGGCTAAAATCCAATATCGGGACGAAAGAAATGCATGGCAAAAGCAAAATTATTTAGAAGCTAGACTTACAACAACACTGGATAGACTCGAAGAATCCTTACACGAGATCAGTCCAGTGTATTTTTCGCTTCCAAATAAACAAATTAGCAGCTTAGAAAGCGAGCAGGAGTTAATTGTATGCTTATCCGATATGCACATTGGATTAACATTTCAAAATTCTTTTGGATCTTACTCTGTAGACATTGCTCAACAAAGATTAAATAAATACCTTGAAAAAGTAGTCAACACGATTACTTTTCATAATGTTAAAAAAGTCGTGATTGTATCACTAGGGGATCAAATCTCTGGATCCATCCATAAAACCATACAGGTGGCTAATAAAGAGAACGTTATTGAACAGGTAAAAATCGCATCAGAGCTTATTGCTTCGTTTTGCAGTCAAATTTCTAAACATGTGGATGAAATTCGTTTTGTTTCTGTAGCTGGAAATCATACTCGGCTTGATAAAAAGAATGAATCCATCCATGATGAGCGACTTGATGATTTAATCGCTTGGATAGTAATTAATATTTTAAGTTCTGACGAAAAATTTAAATCGATCCCAACAATAGATTCTGGAATTGCCTTCTTTGAAAGTTTTGGCAAAACTTTTGTCTGTGTACATGGAGATTTTGATCCGATGAATAACGCATCTGTTAATTCCCTATCATCATTTCTACATTATTTTCCGGATGTAATTTTGAAAGGTCATATGCATTCCCCTGCCTATTCTGTTGTTAACGGAATAAAAGTTATTCAATCCGGAACTTTAGCGGGATGCGGAGATGATTATACACTGGAAAAACGACTTAGAGGATGCCCAAGTCAGACGATGCTTTTGTTAAATCAAGGATCCATAGAATCAATTATTAATGTGGATTTATAGGATAAATTTTAGGAGGATAACAATGATTAAAAAGACAAAAAAGATTGATTATAGAATGAAAGACCTAACACTGGATGAAAACGGAAATATTATCGATGAATATGGAGAAGTAGTTGAATTAGCAAAAACTCTGGTTGCTTTATTCAAAGATGATACATTTTCGTTCACGTTTACGACTCAAACATCAGAAGACGTTGAAGTTGAAGTATAGATAATATGCCTGAATGGGTTATAAAGTCGAGAGATAAAAAACCTGCTTTGCATAAATGGTTGAAGGAAATGGTGGAAAAACACTTTCATGACGTGACGATAAAATTAATCGAAAACGGGTTCCAATATTCAGATATTCAGTATTTTACTGAAATCATGGAGGATGCTCTTTGGGATATGGTTAATCGAATCGAAGATCAAATCGATGGTAACACTGGTGAAATAAGATATGTTCCACTTTTAAATGCCTATTATGAAGAAGTAGGTAGACCGAAAGTCAAAAAGAAAAAACCAAAACCTAGAAAATACGATATGTATTTTTGGGATGAAGATTGAAAGCATGTAAAGATGCGTTATTAAAGGATAAACAGGAGAAAAAATGGAAGCTAAAAATACAATAAGCAGCTCTATGATAAATAACGCAAATTCCAATATTGATGATAACTTATCAAAGATTTTATTAATGTGCTCATATTATGAAAAGCATCTGGATCAAGCTTATATCGGAAATTCAGAAAAAGAAAAATTATTTGCTATGTTTATTCGAGATCCACGTCTTGGGTTTGGAAGACGAGATCTAGGAAGACATTTAATGAGACAAGCCGATGTTTCTCCTGAACAAATTGTCAAAGCAGGGAGATATGATGATTTGCTGTATTCTGCGAATGCTAATCATCTTGATTTTTGGAAAAATAAAATACTTCAAGGAGACCATCTAGCAAAAAAATGGGCACCACGTTTAACCGGAAAAGATAAGATCAAAGCTAAAAAGCTAGTTTATTTATGGGGCTGGACAGAAAAAGAATATCGTAGACGAATTAAAAACACAGAGACAACAGAATATAAACTATCTTATGAAGAAAAAATCCCATTAAATGCATTACAGATTTTGTTTAATGAAAAAGGACATACAAATCCATTGGCTAAAACAATCGATTTTTCTCGTCTTTCTTATTTAACCTTAAATAAATATTCCAGCTGTTTTAAAACAAGAGAAGACTTGGCTCCAATTTTTAATCAAGTTGAGAATAGTTTAAAAAAGAGAGATCAGATAAACAGCAAAAAAATCATAACCGCTTATGACATTTTTTGTGAGAAGCCATGCAAAAGTCCGGATCGTTTGTTCGATGCATTAAAAAAGCCAAAAATAAATTGTATTCCAGTTATTGATACCTCTGCATCTATGGCCTTCTCTGGTAGAGACTGTTATGGAAAAGCGATATCAATCGGACATTATTTGGCTAAGTGTTCAGATTACTGTGACAACTTTACTATGTCTTTTTCGGATCAGCCAAGATTAATGATGATATACGGAGATACCTATCAAGAACAAATAAAAAGTATCCATACAGGAGATCAAACAAATCTTGACTTGTTGCAATTGATGAAAGTTCTTGAAGGAGTTGAAGGAATTGAGGGGTTTCCGGAATATTTAGTTGTTTTAACAGATCAGGAGTTTGAACATGGAAGCGGATATAATATCAGCCGGATGATGTCTGCTTGGAAAAAATATGGTTATAAAACGAAAATTGTTTGGTGGAATTTTGAATCAGACGATAGAGTAAATATTAAGACAGATGAATTAGGGAATATTTTTATTGCTGGGTATTCACCTTATGTAATCCGTTTTTTAGAATGTGGTTTTGATAAAAGTATATTTTTGAATACTTTGTTAGAGGAGTATTTACATAAAATTAATGCATAAATGGACGTACAGCATAAGTGTTACTTTTTTACTAAAGCAAATCATTGTTCGACTCGGAAGTCATGAGCCGAGTTTAAAAGAAGTCCATTGTAAAGGCTAAAGAGACTTACAGCAATTATGTTTTTGATTTTCACCAAAAATCTAGGTCTCTTGAATTATGGCAGCAAACAGATAATAAGATAAGATTTTGCTGCCGAAATCAGAAGAAAATAAACTCAGTGACAAACTATGCGTCACATAGCTGAGGATCGGAGTGAGAGCTAAAAAGGACTGGGATACTTGTCTTTGGAGGCTTGCGGCTGTTAGCGATAATGGCTGCGGAGAAAGAGAATCTTTCAACTTGTTTCGAGGCGCACATTGTTTTGGTTTTATAAAGCACTTCCCTTTGCGCATCCATAATAGACGGGTGTGGTACATCAATAATCCTGTATTCTATCGTGTGAGAAGCGATGGTCACGCAGGAAGCTCAGTAAGGATGTTTGTCGTTGAACCGAGAAATCGGGTATAAGCAAAGAAGAAGGTACGAGTAGCTCAAATCGACAGTTTTGAATATTTATTATAGAGAACAAGGCGTGGCTCTGTTAAAAAAACAACTCTGAATGGTGGGTGAAAGTTGAGGGGTAAGTTCCCTCCGGCGCTTGGTAATGGTGCAAGAAGTATAGAGGTAGCTCCTTTATGCTCAGACTTGCGTCCGCCGTGGCTGAATAAGGCAAAATTTGACCAATTCAATCGTGTAACGTGAACAAAAGCGTTTTTCTTTTGATTTCAGCAGCAAAATGAAAGGAATCTTGAATGACAAAGAGGATTAACAAGGATTGTATTCTGTTTCTTGGAGAAGCCAGCAACGGTGTTACTGGAAGCGAATACCTAATTTCATTTCAAAATTGGAAGATTTTATTGGAATGCGGTTTATATCAGTCATCTAAAAATAGTTATTTAGATGCTTATCGAATAAATTCCGCAAAATTTAAATTTGATCCAAAAGAAATAGATGTTGTATTTGTCGGACATCCTCATATCGATCATTGTGGATTACTCCCTAAATTAGTTAAGGAAGGATTTCGAGGAGTTATTATTACCACTTATACTACAGCTAAATTAATGAAGCCACTGCTTTTAAACTCGTATTACATATTAGCTGAGGAAGCAAAAATATTATCAAAAAGATATGGACGTGAATATCCTCCAATATATGACGAAGAAGATGTCTATAAAACGTTAGATTTGATTCAAGCCTATGGTGAATATAACACTTTATTTGAAATAGGCAATGGCTTAAAATTTCAATTTTTAAAAAATTCACATTGTTTAGGAGCAGCACAAATCCAAATTATTCTATCTAACGGTTTGAAAACTAAGAAAATTCTTTATACATCGGATCTGGGAGATATTAAATCTAAAAATCATTTTGTCGGGGAGACTGAAATTCCCGATTTTTTTAATGATGTGGTGATAATGGAGTCCACTTATGCGGACAAAGAAAGATCGAAGCCGAGTAAAAGAGAAAAGGATTTAGAAGATATCTTTAATATCGTATCTAAGTCTATTTCGAAGAACGGATCGGTTGTGTTCCCTGCCTTTAGTTTCGCTAGAACACAAGAATTATTAGTGATTTTATTCGAATTATTTGGCAATGATCCTAGTTTTAAAACCCCAGTAATTGTTGATTCTATGTTAAGTACTGAAATTTCTAAACTTTACTCAAACTTATTAGTAGGATCGGAAAAAGATTTTTGGAAACAAGTTTTGAATTGGAAAAATTTGAAGTTGATTAAAGACAAAGAAACATCGTTAGAGAATCTTAGCAAAAATGAAGCACAAATTATTATAAGCTCATCTGGATTTTGCACAAATGGACGTATTGTAGATTATTTGACAAAATATCTTCCAGATGAAAACAGCGTAATTTGTTTTTGTGGTTATATTGGAGACAATTCTTCTTATATTTCATATCGTATAAAAAACGCTCAGGATCATAAAACAATTACGATTAATCATAAGAAGGTTAAAAATAAAGCTAAAACTCATTCTTTAACTTCAATGAGCAATCATATATCTCATGACGGACTTATTCAATATGGAACAAGCGTTAAGACCAATCACTTAATTTTAGTTCATGGTGAGAAAGAACATCAGAAGTTGTTAAAAAACGAATTGGAAATAGCTTTGTCTAAAAAAAATAAAAGTTTTAAGGTGACGGTTTCTTCAAAAGGAATGTCGGTTGCTTTGTAAATAAGGGATATAAAAAGGAGAAAAAATGGCAGAAGAAAAATGTGTAGATTTTTGGGACGATCATACAATGTTTATTCATGGAGAAATCAATGATTCTCTAATTGAAGCAATTCGTTTTATCATTGATTATAATGCATCAAATAGAATACTTTCGGGTGATCATAGATCAAATGATTCCATCCGAATCTTTATTGATTCTGTTGGAGGGAGTCTTTCGATTACTAATGCTTTAATTCAAACAATTCAAGCTTCTGAAACTCCGGTGTATACAATCGGACTAGGTAAGTGTTTGTCTAGCGGAGCATTGATTTTAATGGCTGGATTAGAGAGATTTGCTTTCCCTTCTACTGAAATACTAATTCATGATGGCGAAATGGCTTATCAACAGTCTTGTACAAAGTTCAGCTCATGGACTGATTTTGCAGCTGCACAGAATGCCAGAGTGATCGAATATATTTTAGATAATACTAAGTTAAAGGCTGACGATTTAGCTGCACATATGAGTTATGATTATTGGATGTTTGGCGATGAAGCTAAAGACAAAGGCGTTATCGATCAATTAATTATTAGCTTAGATGATTTAAATAATCGGATAGCTTAGATATAAATGATTTGCAGTCTTACTGTATGAGGTAAAAAAAATAATAGCATCTTGAGATTTTTCTTAATCTCTTTTTTTTTGTTCATTTTTGTATCTCCTACCTCTACTTTCATTTCATAAAAATTTACCTCATGCATTAAGGCTGCAAATTAAACGGATTTAAAAAAGAGGAAGGTGGTCAATTGGCGACAACAGTTGTAAAGAAATCGCTCACTGCAACTCAAATGGCAAAAGAGTATGAGAAAACAGCCAGAGAACTGCATAAATTAAAAAGTGGAGCTTATTGTCATCTTTGTGGAGAGTTTAAATCGAAAACGGAATTTATCACTTCTTTCGATAAAAATTCAAAAAGTGGATTAAGCCCTATTTGTAAAGACTGTATGAATTCAATTGTATACAGAAGAGATGAAAATGGTGATTTACACGAACCGAATCAAGATAGCTTGATTAGTGCGTTAAGATACATTGATAGACCATTTATTAATTTACTATATGAAGAGTGTGTGAAAGAAGCAAAACAGTTAAAGGGTTCAGATTCAGAGAAGGATTTCGCAAAAATATACTTTACAAAAATTAAATTAAAAGCTTATAGAGGAAAAACTTTTATTGACTCGGATTTTCTCCGGCAAAAAATGGTTTATGCGGATGAGATAGATACAAAAGGTTCCAGAGACGATATCGGAACATTTGAGCAATGTAAGCTTGATCGAGAAGAGACTATACGGCTACTTGGTTATGATCCGTTTATAAAAGAAAATTTAGCAGATCAACCATTTTTATATTCACAATTACTTGGAATGCTGGATTCTTCTGAAGAAGCTAATGACGATATGATGCGTGTTCAGTCCATTATATCTATAGTTCGAATGTTTTTACAGCAATCTAAACTTGATGATAATTTAGCTGAACTTATGTCTGACTACAATAATATTGCAAGGAACAATAACATTATAAAAAATCTTCAGGAAAGTAAAACTAAATTAAATCAATCTATAACCCGTTTAGCCCAAGAGAGTTGTATCTCGTTAAAAAATAGTAAAAATGCTACTAAAGGTGAAAATACTTGGACAGGAAAAATCAAAAAGATTAAAGATTTGAATCTTCGACAAGCAGAAGTCAATGGTTTTGATTATGCCTCCTGTAAAGGTTTTACTCAAGTGGCTGACATCAGTAATGCTTCAATTATAAAACAGCTTAAACTGGATGAATCCGAGTATGCTTCAATGTTGGCAGAACAAAAACAATTACTTCATGAAGCCAACCGATCGCTTGGATCATATAAAGAGTTAAATAGAATATTATTACGAGAGAACTTAGATCTAAAAGATTTTCTTTCAGAACAAAATATTCTACCAAATAAGGATTTGTTAAATCTTCATGACGTTTTTAGTCAGTATGGACTCGGACTTCAAGGCGGTGAATCTGAATGACGTTAATTGAAGAGCTTAATGATATTTTAGAAGATTATTCAATTGAAGATTTAAAGATTTTTGAAAAGCCAATAAACTATGCTCTTTCTTCTAAGAAGATTGCAAATTATAAAAGAATTGGAGATATTCAAAGATATTATCAGTGCAATCCAGTTCAGTTTATCGATGATTTTTTTGGAATTGAATTATTCGATGCTCAGGCATATGTAATTACTATGGCATGGAATTGCCCAAATGTATTGATTTTGGCTTCACGTGCTTTGGGAAAAACAACCTTGGGTGACTTATTTTTAATGGCAAAATCAATGCTTTTCAACAATTGGCAATGCTATATTGCATCAGGTTCTGGATCTCAGAGCCAGAATACATTTTCTGTTATAGAAAAATTGGCAAACGATGGTATTGATACGATGGTTGGAAGTACTGGTTATATTTTCAAACAAGAATTAGAAGTACCAAATGCAAATGGAGATGGATTCTCTCATTCTGCAGATGGTTGGCGGTACAGATTGTATAATGCTTCATCTGTTACAACCTTGAATAGTAATGTGGATAAAATGTTTTCTTGTCCACTATAAATCGGATAAATTGCGGGAAAATCCCCATAACCATACAATGCTACAGCGGAACGAGAAATTGTAAATGCGAATGCGGAATATATTTAAAATATTAGATACCATAAAAAATTGTATGTTAGGGACAACCAAGAGTGCAAGTCTCTTAGACGCAGCGAAACCTCTAAACCATTAATGGCACGAGGGACGTTCAACGACTATAATTCCGACTCGATTGTATAGTCTAAACCCCTAATAAATATCGGTAATCCGAGGGTATAAAATGTGAAGAAACGAGGTATGCGTGGAAATGTACTATTCGATGAAACAGGCTGGTTATCCGCCGAAATGCTGAATGTTTACGCTGCTTTTGCAGCCGTAAATAAAAACTTTAAAACAGGTAAAGATGCTTCTGGTAATTCATTAGACGAAGTTAGAGCTTTATCTCTTCCAGAAGCTATCTCAAACCAAAAGTTTTATTTATCTTCTGCTTCGAGTACAGATACGGAATTTTATAAAATCTACAGAACTTTTGCTAAAAAAATGTTATTAGGAGACCCTGACTATTTTGTAGCCGATTTAAGCTGCGAAATTGCATTGCATCCAACGATGAAAGGAAAACCTTTAGCCCCTTTGTTAGAGCGTTCTACTATCGAAAATGCAATGAAAACAAATCCGGATAAAGCTCGAAGAGAATATTATTGCCAGTTCACAACCGATGCTGGTGCAAACGCTATTATCCGAAGAGGATCCATTTTACGAAATTCGGAGATTAGAGTTCCATTACTCTATAACGATACAGGAGATAAAAAATTTGCTTTATGCTATGACCCTGCTAGAAGACGAGATTTGTCTGTAATTATGGTTGTAGAGATTTATACCAATAAAGATAAACAGATCGAGGGGCGGCTTGTAAACTGCATCAACATGGTAGATGTTCAGAAGAAATTAAAAACGCCTATGACGATTGAGAAACAGGTCGATGTTCTTAGAGAAACTATAGTAGACTACAATCAAGGCGGCGATGATTTTTACAGCAATATTATCGGAATTTATATTGATGCCGGAGCTGGCGGTCAGCCTGATGCAATCGCAGAGCTTTTAATGAAAGATTGGGTAGATCATGACGGAGTTTTCCATAAAGGATTAATTGACAGAGATTATTATGCTGAAGATGGAAGAGATTATCCGAATGCTGTAGATAAAGTTAAGATGTGTCCTCCAACAACGTATAAGGCAGAATTTTATGAAGCTTTGATTCAAATGATGGAAGAAAATCATTTAAAATTTACAGCTGACTATGATGCAAAAGGTTATCTTATGATCCCCGATGGAGATAATGATGCAGACCTTCGGGAGAAACTATTTAAAAGCTTAGAAAGCAAAGGCTTTGTTGGTGAAGATCTGATTCAAAGGGTTGAGGATGAAATGGCTAAAACCGAAATCAATATGAAACAAGTGCGTCTAGACTGGAAAGAAGAGGCAGCTCTTGCTGGTATCGATTTAGCAAAAGAGCAGGTCGTTAATATGATTCGAATTCCTCGACAAGGAGCTAGGGATAGTTTTGAGTTAACTCCGGAAAAAAGAAACACAAGTCATGATGACCACGCTTACACAACAGCGATGGTTGCGTGGGTAGTCAAAGAAGAAAGACGCAAGGCAAATAAACCAAGAAAGAAAAAAATTAATAACATTGCTGAGTTCTGTATTCAACATACCAAAAAATCAACTCGCAGAACTCATATGTTTGAATAGGAGGGCTTGAATGCCAAGTAAAAAAGAATCGGCTCAAGCCGTAGACAGTTATGAAAATAAGGCTGCTTTATATAAAAAACAAGCAAAAGAAGCGGTCAAAAAATTATACGATCCTGAACGACTGAGTCGTAAAACCGTAGGAGTTTTTGATAAAGAAACGCTACGTACTTATATGGAAAACCCAGAGAACTATTCAAGACAGCTTAGAAATCTAAGCCGTTTTTTATATTCTCGCTCCCAAGTATATCGCAGGATCATTAATATGAATGCTTCTATGATTGATACCAATTTTAGAAGTGTAATACCAAATATTGAAATCAATAAAAAACCAAATAAAAGCAAAACAATTAAATCTTATTCCGAAACATTGAAGATTTTGGATAAGATGAATCTCCCTTCGGAAATGCTGAAAGTTTATTTAAAGTGTTGGGTTGAAGATGTTTTCTTTGGAGTTTATTACTTTTATGAAGACGAAGGCGGAATCGTACTGCCTTTAGATCCAGATTATTGTCAGATTATTGGGGTGTATCCAACTGGAGATTTTGCATTTTCATTTGATACCTCTTACTTTACAGGCAAGGAATCTGAACTGGAAATGTGGGGAGAACCTTTTATTTCTATGGTTAAAGAAGGAAATAAATCCAATGCAAGCAAGTGGGTGCAAGTTCCAGATGAGTATGCAATCTGCCTAAAGATTAATTTGGAAGATTACATGACTCCTCTTCCGCCTTATATTACTTTATTTGATTCAATTATTAATCTGGAAGATTTAAAAGAGATTACGGCTATCGCAGATGAACAACAGATTTATAAGTTGTTGGCGTATAAAGTTCCTTTGGTAACGAATACAACCACTCCGGATAACTTTGCAGTCGATCTGGAGGTAGCTGCCGAATATTATACAGCCGCTTCTAAATCTCTTCCGGAATATACGGATGCAATTTTACTCCCCGGATTAGATTTAAAGGAAGTTTCCTTCGATACAGATCAGGCATCCGATGTTAATAAAGTCGAAAATGCGGCTAAAAATATTTTAAAGACTTCAGGTCATTCTATGATGGCGGATCAAGAAGGTACTACAGCCGTATTGGCTGCGTTAAAAGCCGATGAAGAATACGCTATCTCTTCCCTGCTTCCTCAAACGCAGGCTTGGGTGAATCGCTTTTTAATGCTTCACTCTAACAACCCTTGTAAAGTCAAATTTTTAGAGGTTACAAAATATACCAAAGAAGCTTTTAAAGAATCTGTAATTAAGGATATGAACTATGGACTTCCGATGATTACGACTTTAGGAATTTTAAACGGATATTCTGAACTGGATTTAATTTCCATGGCAACAGTCAATGACTATTTAGGACTGTCAGATTTATTTAAGCCTTTGGAAACAGCAGCTACAAGAAGCAAGGAAGATACAAAAGCAAGTGAAGGAAATGCAGGTGGCAGACCTGTTAATGAAACACCTACCGATGAATCGGAGGATAGTCAAGATAAGAGAGACAGAAATGGATAAATCAAATTTTATTATTGCTCATGATGAAAAAACCAGAACCGAATTAAAGATTCTGGGTTTGACAGAATTTAGCATGGAGCGATTAGCAAACGGTGAAACAAATTATTATTTTGTAAACGAACCAAAGAAAATGCAGAAATTTAATTTCAGTCACAAGAAATTGAGTTATACGAACAAATTAAATTTCTAGCAAGTAAGGAGGTTTAATTTGGCTAAAAGTATACAGCAGTTATATGAATTTTTCGCTTCTCAAAGAGCTAAGGACACTTTTGAGATCAACGAAGAAATTGCTGTTGAGATTCCTGCTTCTTTTGCTTTTGAAGAAACAGAAAATTTTAGCAGCCAAACAGAAGGTCTTATCCCTTTTACATCTAACGCTTATCACGATAAGACAAATATTAATGGTTCGACTATTGAGTCGGACGTATTTATTGAAAAGACCCAAACCATTCCCTTCCGTCCTGTTTTAGCAAATATTATTAAAAAAGAAGACGGAACAATGGATTTTGGCTCGCACGATATGATTATAACCAGCGATCAGTATGGAAACGTTTTGAACTGTGAATATTTGGAAAAACCAATTGGAGTCATTGTTGGATATACGTTTAACTTTGATCGAGATCAGGCTGTAAACAGAGCGGTCGTGCAGGGCTTTTTATATGAGGGATATGCTGATGAAGCCATTTCTATCTTAGAAAGACGTGGTAAGGTTGATTGCAGCATTGAACTTATGACCAAGAAAGTCCACTTTGACATCGCCTCAGAAACTCTTTTTCTGGACGATTATTATGTGACTGGTTTAACCCTTTTGGGCGAAGATATTGAACCCGGAATGGCGGGAAGCAATTTTAAAATTGGAGATTTTTCTAAAGAAACATCCGTTTCTTATAACTGTTTAAACAAATTAACGGATGAGCAAATTGGACAGATTCAGAATTTTGAGTCTGTTCTTTTTTCTTTGCCCGAAGAAGAAAAATCAGAAAAGAAAGGAGAAGAGCCGATGGATAAAGAAAAACAAGGTATGGATTTGGAAGAGCAAGAAGAAGTTCTGGAAGAAAAAATCGAAGAACCTGTTGAAGAAGTCATGGAAGCAGCTCCCGAAGAAGTTGCAGAAGATTCTCAAACAGTGAGCTTGGAAGAATATGAAGCTTTAAAGCATGAATTGGAAGAAATCAAATCCGCTTTAGAAAAATACCAGCAGGCAGAATTACTTGCACAAAAAGAAGCAGTGTTGGCAGATGAAGCGTATGCCCCATTTATCGAAACTGAAGAATTTGCTTTTGTTAAAGAAAAAATGGGAACTTTGTCCGTAGAAGAATTGAAAATTCAGACAGAACTGGCATATGCCAAATGCGTTCGTAATACTGCTCCAGCAAAACCTGAAGTAAAAGAAGTTACAAAGGCGACAATTTTTGCAAAACCAGAAGCAAAAGCTAAAAGCCGATACGGTCAAATTTTTGACGAAAAATAAGAAGGAGGAAAGAAAGTATGGCAATTAGATATACTATTGAAAAACATGTAGATGTTTATCCTAGTAAAATGCTGGCTCAGACTGGCGGAAAACATATGTATAACATCGAATTAAAAGAAGAAACCGACAATGGTGTCATTGTAGCCAGAGACAAATATGTAGAATTAGATGTTTATTCTCCAAAAGCTCCTACTGGAGTTGAACTGGTGATTCGTGAACAGGCACCTAATGGAAATTGGTATGTAGAAGTTACTAATCCGGGAGATGGGATCTTAATTTATCAAGTACCAGTTATTGCTGAAGAATACAACCGTTCTTTTAAAGAATTAGGCAATTTCTTCAATTTAAAAGGTGCAGTAGCCAGAGGATATGAAATGGCTGTTGGAGATGTTTTTGAAATTTCTTCTGAAGGAATCGAAGGAACTCCAGCTGCTGAAGCAACGGCTACAGTAAATGCGACAAATTTCAAAATTAAGGTCGGAGAATAGAATAGGAGGATATGAGTAATGGCAAAAGTATTTTTAAATCCAGAGTTGAAAACTATTTTCGACAGACATAAAGATGAATACTCCTATGAATCCATGAGAAATTTAATGACAGATCGTTTAAACAATAACTTGGAAGACGGTGTTACAAACGAAAAAGCTGAAAAAGCGATTCGTGGTTTCGTTATGGAAGTATTCGGATTAACAAAAGATCAGTTAGACAGTCAGAAATATATGCGCAGAGCAATCAGACATAACAGCGAAAGATTCTTTGAAGTTATGGAGGATGTTCTGGAAGACCGCTTGGTGCAGGGTTGGAACAACGATCCTTTCTTCATGCAGTTTGTTGAACAGCGCAATGTTGCTGATGGCGACAGCTTAGAATTCTATACAGAAGAAGAAGTACGTTTGGCAGTTCACCGTGTATCCGGAGACCATCACGATTTCACTGTTCAGCGTTTAGGCAAAGGACAGAAATTCACAGTTGATACTGTACGCTATGGTGCTGCTGTTGGTACTGACATTCGTCAGTATTTATTGGGAAGAGTTGATTTCACTAAATTAGTAGATGCAATTTACAAAGCATTTGATCAGAAAATCAAACAGGATATTTATGCTGAATTAGCAGCTGTAGGAACTAAACTTCCGGTGCCTGCTATGTTCAATAAGGCAATTCCTACTACTGACGAAGGTAAAGAAGTTCTGGATCAGTTACTGGAAGACGTTTCTGTAGCGAATGGCAATGCTGAAGTTTATATTATGGGAACATCTGCTGCCACTAAGAAATTAGAAAAATTCCATAAAGTTGATTGGCTGTCTGAAGATGAAAAGAGCGAAAAATATCGTACTGGACGTGTTGGATTCTATGAAGGACATTCTGTAATTGAAATTCCTCAGCAGATGATTAAATCCGGTGATACTCTGAATCGCTTAATTGCGACAGATCAATTATTGGTATTCCCTGCTTCTATGGATAAATTTATCAAATTTGTTAATGCTGGAAATCCTCAGATCTATGAAAAACGAGATATCGGAGATTATGAAGACGACTCCATGTATTGGGAATATACTCAGAGCTTTGGCGCACAAGTTGTTGTTGGCAAATACTTCGGTAATGTCAAACTGACAGCTGGAGCCTAATAGAATTAGGGTTTGAAAAGGAGTATCAAATGGCAACAACACAGAAAAAAACAAATAGTATCAAAAAGACTGCTAAGACAGCAGAAGTTAAGGCGGTTAAAGATGAGGCTAATAAGGTTGTTGAAAAACCTATTGAAGTAAAAGCGAAGCCCAAGAAATTTGAGGACGGAGATTTAATCGAGGTTATTAATTATTTCCCCGGCAGCGTAATGATGCATGGACGTAAATCCGGAAATGTTTATACATGGGATGAATTAGATGAAGTTGTGGAAGTTGAGTATCAAGACATCAAGGCAGAAATGCTAAATACTCACTCTCCTTATATCTATGATCCATTATTAATCATTAAAGACGAAGCCGTTTATTCTTCAAAACCTAAAGTTGTAAAGCTTTATTCTCAGTTGTTTTCATCTGAACAAATCAAAGATGTCATCTTTGGTGGTGATGTCAATGAAATTGAAGCGATGTTGGAGAAAATCCCAAACGGAATGCTCACAACGGTAAGACACACACTTTCAACATTGGTAGAAAACGGAACTTTAGACAGTGTCCGTATCATTAGAAAGTGCGATGAAATTCTTGGAACAGAATTGGCTTTGCTGATTGATTAGAGAGGTGTAAAATGACACCTTTTGAAGATATTTACGATCGCTTTTTGAAAAGAATTGAAGATGCTGATCTTCCGAAGTTTTCCGAAGAAGACCAGCAGGCGATCCTAAAAGAATATTTGGATAGCGCTATGGCATATATCGATGTTGAACAATTAAAACTTGAACATGACCTAACAGAGCGCAACGAATATGAATTTACTTCTGATTTGACCAACGCAGAACAGGAACTTATAGCTATGTTTATGGTTGCTGCTTGGTATGAACATAAAATCCATTCTCTTGAACTGGTTTCTATGTTTGTTGGCACAAGTTCCGAAAAATGGTCAGATCAAAGAAAGCACAAAACAATGCTGGAGTCATCTAGGCAGAAAGTATGGCTCGAAGCAAGAAATTATTTCAAAAAATATGTTCTGCGCAACAACTCATACTTAGAAAGCAGGAATAGATAATGGAACATAAATATGGAAACTTCCCTGCTTCTCAGTTTGAAGAATATAAGAAACGTCTGCATAGTATGATTCACTATTTTCTTATATATATGGAAGAAAATAAAGAAGATATCCTTGAAGGCTATTTTGACGTAGTACAAACAAAATTGGCGGGTTTAAATCAACTGCTTTTAGAACCATCTGAGGTTGTAGAAATTATGGTTTTAGTCGAAGCAGCTCGTAATGAATTTCATAACATCCCCTTTGATCGAAAAAAATATAGAAAGTTAATTCTTGACGCACATGGATTAATTAATCGTTTATGAGTGAATTGTTTAATAAAAGAATGGCGCTGGTCTTAGAGAATGGATCTTTGGGTGCTCACTTAATTGAAGACTCTAATCTCATTGAAGCCAAAACATTTTCAAATGATCAAAATTATCAAAAGGGATGGATTTACGACTGGAGTATGGAACCTTTGGAAGAAGTCGAGTTTAAATTTGAAAAAATCAAAACTCATAAAGCAGAAAAGGCTGAAGTAGAATACATGATTCATTTTTTGCCGAACTATAATCCTGAATTTATCTTTAAAGATAAGCATTATAAAGACGATGGAAGAGAACGTCTTGGGTTTTATATAGATGTTTACGATCGTAGCAAGAACAGTACCGATAAATGGCTGATCATTGGGAAAGATGATAGAGTAGCATTTGATAGATACAATGCTTACAAATGTAACTGGATCTTTGAATGGATTTACCAAAATCAGTATTATAAATGTTTAGGGTGTGTTCGAGACGCTACCGACAATTCTTTTAATAAGAATACAAATGATAAACTTGGCGGAACAACTGTTGATGGAGAAATTTCCATCATATTACCGACAAATCAAATTACTCAAACAATTCTTTTAGGAACCCGTTTTATTGTTTCAGACAATCAATTAAATCCGCAGACGTATGAAGTAATCAAGATTAAAGATGTTAATCCCCTTGGTGTCACAAGTTATTTCTGCAAACAGATTGTTTTTAACCCTCATAAAGATTTCTATGGAAAAGTTAATGAATCTCAGAATATAAAGTTTTGCTTTGATCTTCCATTAGAGGATCTGGATACAGAGTTTGGTGGCAATATTCATATGTTATGTGACTGTATTGTGGAGCAAGACAAACCTGTTGTTGATATGAATGAGGTTTATTTAGAGTGTTCGGAAAAATATTTATATATTAATGGTCATTCAGTTTTGATCCGATTTCATAAACCGATTGAATATAATATAGCAACTTTATGGAGATATTGCTTGGATGATTCAAGTTATAGGATGTCAGAATTATCAGATTACTTTGAAATCAACGAAACTGATGAAAGTATTAGTATTCGAGCAATCAATAAAGACTTAGCTAAATATCATTTGGAAGTTGAAATTACTGATGGTGATGGAAATATAATTGATTCTATTGGACTAGAGGTGTGCTTATGAGTTTTACTCCAAAAAAATTAGAACCTGTTTTAAGCAGCAAAGTCAAGAATATAATCGCTCGAAGTGAAGGTGATTTAACTGCAGATGCAAGAATCAATGATGTTTGGAGAATCAAACATAGAGTTATGGCAGCTCTGTTAGATAATGAAGATTTATTAAGATCGATTCATCATCCAATTCTTTCAACTCCTGAAATCATTAACGGAGATGCGTTTAAAGATGTCGCTGTTTTCGACTATCTTTCTTTGCCAAATTTAAAAGAAAGAGCCTATAATTACATATGTTTTGCTGTAGATACTTTTAAAAAAGGGACGCAGTTTCGAATCACATTTCGATGTGTAACACACGAAGATGATATGAGAACTGATTACGGAATCAACAGACAGGATTTATTAGGTTTAATTATTTCTGATGAATTTGATTGGTCAGATATTTTTGGGACTCACGTTGAAAAAGATTCAAGTGTTGAATATGTTACCAACGATCATTATTTCTATCGTGAAATTGTTTATCTTGGAGATACCCCATATAATAATTTTAATAAAGTAATTGGAAGGTAATATGACCGCTAAGGTAGATATTGCAAAGCTTTATTACGAGCGAAGTTGTTCAATCACCGATCAAATTATTGTTTATCAACCTAGCGTTGCTGAAGTAATTGAATACGGAGAAGACGAGTTTTGGCATTTAGTATCCGCTTTTTGTGCCAATACGACAGTAATGAAGCTTCCTTTATACGAAGTGGGGATTTACTGGGATGAATTTAGTGACTTTGAGCTTTTTGCAAGTTTAGTAAGTGTATTTACTCCTGAGAAAACAAAAATTATTTTTGGAGATTTGGATTTTACAAAATTTAAACTTGTTGAGATTAGTGAAAGTCAAACAGATTCTGAAGAAAATAAAAGATTAGTCATGGTTAATATTGATAATCCTTTAATTCAAATTGACGAAGAAGTTTACGAACTTCTAGTGGAGCACCTAAGATTGATGTTCGATTACCATCCTAAAAGAGTTATTCCATATAATAAAGCCACTCGAGATGACATGATTATGGAAGAACAAATTACGAAACGAACTAATGATCGACTAAGAGAACAGGGAAAATTAAAAGAAGAAAAGAATAAATCGACAATGTTAAGTTTGCTTTCTTTTGCTTTGAATCATCCCGGGTTTAAATATAAAAGAAATGAATTAAACCAAGTTGGCATCTTTGAATTCATGGACAGTATTCGCCGACTTCAAAATAATGAGTCTACTCTGTCTTTAATGAGAGGAATGTATTCAGGATTTATAGATACATCGCAAATAAAATCTAGTGATTTAAACCTATTGAGAGATTTGTATGAGTAATCTCTCTTTTTTTTATGGGCTTCGTAGGTGTGCCCCAAAACATCTGCGTTTTTTTATAGGAGGAAATAAATAATGGCTTTTACAATTGATAACCTGATTATCGACCGAGTTGCAATGGGTATTGCTGAAAATTCCGCTGGTGAAGTATTGTTTACTTTAACTCAGTTGGTAGACGCAAACCTTGAAATCACTTCTGAATCTAAAGAAGCTCGTGATAAAGACGGTACACTGATTAAGAAATTCTATACTGGGAAATCTGGATCTTTTACATCTAACTCTGCCGTTATCGACATTAACGTTTTGGCTCAGGGTGCTGGTTCCGCAAAAGAAGTAGCTACTACTACTGCTCCAATCGTAATGCCTTGTGTCCGCAGTGTTAAAGCTGGTAACGAAACAGTTACTATTAAAGGATTATTAGCTGATTCCGTAAAAGTTATCGGAATTAATGCATCTGGTATAAAAGTTGCTGACTTTACAAAAGATACTACTGCAGGTGAAACTGCTTATTCTGTATCTGATGAAACAGTAACATTGCCTACAGGAGCAAAAGATGTAGCTGAATTTGTAATCGTTTGTAAACGAAACGAAGTTTCTGGTGCTAAAGTAGCTAACAGAGCAGACGAATTCCCTAAAACAATTTCTTTAACATTAAAATGCTACGCTATCGATCCTTGTACACCAGATGTACAGAGAAGCGTATATGTTAAAATTCCTTCTTTCCAGCCATCTCCGGATACTTCCCTTGCTTTGACGACTGACACTCAGTTAGCTTTCAATGGGGATATGCAGGTTGCATACTGTAACGCAGAAGGCGGAAAAGTATTATATGAAGTTTATATGCCTGAAGATGACAATCAGTAATCTTTAGCATATAAACTATTTTAGCCCGTTTAATAAACGGGCTGTTTTTCATTTTTGAATAATATGGAGGAAAAATGGCGATTTTAAACAAGACATGTTGCGTTTGTGGGGAAAAATATGAATATTGTTACAATTGTAGCTCTAGCTTAATGCAGCCTACGTGGAAACAAAGTTTTTGCTCTGAAAATTGTAAAAATATTTATGAAATTTGTGCGGGCTATGCAGTTGGGCATATTGAAAAAGAAGCGGCAATCACATTATTAAAAATGTGTGATCTTTCTCATAAGGATCATTTTACAGTTTCTACACAAAAATTAATTGACGAATTGACTTCAGTAGTAAAGCAACCGGTCGGTTCAGTTCCTTACAATAAAAATAACAAGAAAAAGAGATAAGAGGGATTAATTCCCTCTTTTATATTTTGGAGGAAAAAGTTATGAAAAATGAGTTATTGGAAAAAGTATTTATTATGGCTGAAATGATTTTAGAAGAAATCCATGAAATCCACGAAGAATTGGAGTCTGTTAATCGTAGGGTTGATGATTTGGAAACAAGCCTTAGTGACAATATTGAGGAATGCTGTGATGTAACATTAGACATGCTATCTGAAATTCGAGAAAATACAAATATTTTAAGCGAAGACGCTCATTATTTATTAGAGGAAATAATGGAGCAGAAAGCGACAGAAGATAATTATGAGAACGATTTAATTGAATGTTCGGGTGAATGTGATGATTGTGAACTAAAAGAAGAATGTCTCACGGATTGGCTTTATGGTACAAACACTGATTCCGCTAAAAGTTTTAGTATTTGGGTAGAAAGCAGATTAAATAATGATGATGAATGAAAATAAGTACGTCTATGATGAATTAGAAGACCTAAAAAAAGAGGTTACCGAAATCAAAGAAACTCTTGAACTCATTTTAGTAAATTTAATGTCCCAAAATTCAGATTTAGACGATTAACATAGATTAAGATTGAAAGGGATTAAAATGAGACAATATTATATTTCTAAAAATACGGGACGAAAGGTATATCCAGATGAGTGTGCCCGTATTATAAATTTACAGCAAGCAATTTTTTATTTAAAAAAAGGTATTACTATTCAAGATTTTTATCACAGCAAAGACTACAAGGATACAAAAAAAGATGTCCTTGTTTTTTTAGTGGATAAGAAGGAGTCTCAGGAAGCCTATATGGAGTGGCAGGATGAGCGAAGTAAAAAGAAGTAGAACTCTAAAATTAATTTTAGACGAGGATGCTTTAAATAAGTATTGGAGACGATGTTATAAAAAGAAACATCCTAAAGCAAGAGTAAAACCTATTGAAAAACCAAAACATCCTTCCATTAATGAATGGATGATAAAAGGAAGGATTTCCATGAATCAGCTAAAGCAAAAATGGAAGGAATTTGTCGTGTGGTGGATTTATGAACTTCATCTAGAAAACAAAAATTTAGCTAATTATGAAATGATATTTACGGTTTTTAACAAAACAAAACAAAGAATTGATCCAGATAATACAGTGCCGAAATTTATTTTAGATGGGTTTGTTGCCGCAGGACTGCTGGTAGATGACGATGGATCACACATGAAAAGCTTAACTTTGAAAACAGGATACGATAAAAAATATCCAAGAACTGAAATTGAGATCATTTACTACGAGGAGGAAAAGGAAGATGAGTGAAAATTTAACCGTTAAAAATCTATTGGAAGATAGATCTTCTGCAGGGTTGATTGTTTGGAAGGATAATATCTCCATCAAAACACTCAATGAAGCAGCCAAAATTATTGTCGAAGGATCTACCGGTGAAAACGAAGAAGGAATTATTGTTACCGATAAAAATTTACTCGATCAATTAACACTAGTCACCTTTATGGATTTAATGGCGGACAATATTAATCGAGAAACTAATCGAGAAACAGCATACGATGTTTATTTTTATGCAGATGTTTTAAGATTTATGAATCCATTGATTAAAAGATATTATGATAAGTTTCAAGAAATTATTGATATCTATGTAAAAGAAGAATTAAGTAAAAATCAAACAGAATATATAATTGGCAGAAATGTAACTCGATTAGCTTTAAAGGCGGAGGACGCACTGCAAGCAACAATAAAAGTACTGGATAAAGTGGATCCCAATATTTTAATTAAATATGGTCAGCCAATTTTAGATAAACTTATTGACAAGCTTCCGGATTTTAATAGTCAGGACACAGTTCACAAGTTATTGGAAACAATCAAACATTAATAAGAAGCGCAGAAATGTGCTTCTTTTCTTTTGAAGGAGGAAGAGAATGGGAAAGCTATTAGATGCATATCTATTAGAACGTGATGTTTATGAAGAAAAAGTAACCAATCATATTGCTGAAAAATTGGAATATGTATGCCGTCAAGTTGATAAAGAGATCCGAGAAGAGGTTGTTGAAAATTGGTACAGCGAAGCTGGAGCAAGCGCCGGCATAGGTTCCATGAATGCAGCTACTGATTATTTCCCTAGCCTTTCTCGTTCAAAGGGAATGGTGTCTTGTACTATTACCAGCGAAGTCTTGGATGGAAGTTATAACCCCCTATCGTTCAATGAAAGTACAGCTTCAAAGCATGGGATTACAAGAGTATCAGTATTGCATATGCAAACGGATCAAGGATTTATCGGTTTACCGGGTGAGTGGTGTCGGCATTTCAATGAACCACTAGAAAGCCGAATGGCTTCTGCTCCTGAATGGTATCGATGGGGATCAGAAGTTGAAGCAAGGTTGTAAAGGATGGTGAATAATAATGGCAGTAGTACATGACGCAACCTTTAATGCCAAGATCACACTTGATGATGGTGGCATAGAAAGTAAAATATCGACAATTGAGGGGAAATTAGAAAAATTAGAATCTACTCCTCATAAAATAAAATTAGAACTGGATAAAACTTCAGCAGGAAAGGGATTTCATACCGAAATCACAAAACAAATTAATGATGCCAAAAAGGGAGCAAAAATTAAAGTCGGCTTAGAGCTGGATAAAGACGCAAGAAAATTAGAAAAATTATTTAAAGGCAGCGATGTTTCTAAGAAGTTTAAAGAATCTTTATCTAAAGAAAATGCAAGTGCTTTGGAGAGTGGCTTGGCTGAAAATAGCAAAGCAATAAAAGTATTTAAAGAACAGAAGAGGACACTAGAAACACTGCAAAAAGCTTATACAAAAGCTTCATTAAATGATAATTTTAAAAGTACTTTACATAACCTTTTTTATGATTATGATGAAGCAGATGATGATGATGAGGCTGAAAAGGCTCTTGTTCGATTTGCGGCATTTCATAAAAAATATCAAAAAGAAATTAAAAGCTTTGGAAAAGATTTATATAAAAAGGAAGACGAATCTGTTTTAAATGTAAAGGGATTAAAAAATTTAGAGAGTATTAATCAGGAATTCTTAAAAGTGTGGGGAAAAGGTATTGATGATGAATCGATAAGTAAAAAAATCAATCAAGCTATGTCCAACATTGGGAAAAATATTAAAAATAATCTTTCAGAAAAAGATTATTTGAATAAACGTGGATATTTCTATGATTCTTTTGATGCAGCTTTTTCCGAAATAGACGATGTAATAGAAAAAGAAAATTCTAGGATTGTAAACGGAGCACGGGTTGAACTAAATGTTGGTCTAAATGCTGATGTGGATGGTTTAATGAATCAAATTAAATCAGCTGCCGATAATACTGTATTGGATGTAAAGGTTAAAGCAGATTTTAGTGAGATCCCAAGTAGCTTAACTGGATTTAGTGATGCTATTGAATCTGGTATTAGCAAAAATATTAAGGTAGACAAAGCCTCTGAGCTGCGAGAAAGCCTTGAAAAATCAAAGAAAGCATATGCAACCTATTATAAAGATTACATGGAAGCTTCTGAGAAAATTGAAGCTGGATATAAGGATTATAAGAAGAAAAATAAAAACGCCACAAAAGGTGAATATTTGTCTTCTTTAAGTGATAAAGACTACTCCCGAAAAAATAATTATTTAAAAGATTTATTAGCAGATAAAGGTGAAGTCTATTTAGAAGACGCAGCTCATGCTGAGAAAAAGATTAAGAAAGCAGAAGCTGAACTTAAAAAGTATGAGAAGGCAAATAATATTGATTCAAATGAATCAGGAATAACTTCAGACAAAGCCATTGAGTTAAAGGTTAAACTTACTCCCGATGTTGCTAAGTTGTCTTCTGAGTTAGATGGTCTGGGGAAAGACAGAAATATTGATATTAATATTACAGCCAACGGAAAAGAAATTGGCTTGGCTTTTAAGGAACTCGGAGAAGTTTTTGATAGTAGTTTTAAAAATATCGGTTCTTCCCTTTTACAACCTTCGGATAGTAAAAATAAAAATGGCAAAGGGTCTTCGCTGTCCGACAGGATTAGTGAATATAAAGCAGCCTTAACTGAAATTGCTTCTCTAGGCGGAGCCATTACGATTCCTGTAGAGTTTTCTCCGGAACTATCCATATTAACCTCCCAACTGGAAGTATTTCTAACGCAGCTTCAGCAAAACCTTAACGATCCAATCAAAGTTCGGGTTGACACCTCTGAATTAGACCAGCTTACTTCACAAGAACTGGATAAAAATACTGTTCCTTCTGAAATAAAAGGAAGCACAAAAGGTGTTTCCAAGGAACGTTCTGTTGACGTTGGTTTAAACATAAAGAATGTAGAGAAACTAGACTCTCTTGTTCAATCCGTAGGAGATGCCTTTACTCGGGTTAATAAAATAGATTCTAAACAATTAAAGAAAAATGTCGATAGGGCTGTTCAATCTGATGAAGAAATTCAGAAGTTAAAAGGAAGCTTAGATGAGGCTATTTCCGTTAGAGATTCAGGAAAAGAAAAGTTAAAATCTCAAAAAGAGAATCTTAAAAATCTTCAGAAGTCGTTGAAACAAGAAAAAGATGATGTTCTATATGAAGAACTAGGAGATGTTTTAAGTAAAGTTTATTATTCTGAACGTAAAATAAACCCAAGAACTGCTTCTAGATTAGTTGCTCTAGCTGAAGAAGCGAAGGTAACGAGAAAAAATTCTTCAATTGCAAAGATGATTGAAGAAAACGGAGGGTTTAAAGATTTTAAAATTTCTTCACCTGAGATCCAAAAAGTCATAAAAGAAGTTAAAAAGCAAATTAAAGGAACTCAATATGACGAAGACAGTTATAAGCAAAAATATCAGGATGATTTAGTCAAAAAACAAAATAAGAGAACTAAAAATACTCAAAAAGAAATCGATGCCCTTAATAAGAGCATAGATGTTTATGACGAGGCTTATCAAAATGATGCTGCTAGGGTTATTAAAGCTAGAGAAGATTTAGCAAATGCTAAAAAGCAAAAGACTGCAGAATATAAAGAACCTGAACGGAAAAAAATGGAAGATGCCCTTGATCCAACTATGTATAGCGTTATCAAGGACATTCAGAAACTTCCAGAGTTAATGTCAAGTATTCGAATGAATCTTGATCCGGATAATAATATCAATCAATTCAAGTCCGCGATCGAAAACTTATCCAATGCTCCGATTCACTTAAATTTTGATGTTGATGAGAGTTTAGCACAAGTAAGGTCGGTCATTGAAAACATAGCAAGCTCCCCTATTCATTTAAACATTGATGCTGCAGAAAGTTTAGCCAACATCATTAATACTCTTAACAATCTTCAAACACATGAAATTCCTCTTCACTTTACTTTAGCAGATGGAGAAATTGAACAAAAGCTTAAAGGAGTTGCAAATGAAGGACTCAAAGCAGCGGGATTGGGAGATTCTGCGGCAACTGCTAGTATTCAAAAGCAGATTGAAGAAAGCGTCAGAAATGGAATCAAAGCTGGTTTATCGGGAGACACTCTTAAAACATTAAAAAATGGATTTTCCGAAGTTAGCGAAGCAGCTTCTAAAGAAACTCAAAATAAAATAGATCAAGCTGCAAAACAAGGTGCAGCTGAGTATTATAAGCAAAAGGTTGAAACTGAGAAAGTTAAAAGAGAGAGAGAAACTCTAAAGAAATTAAACGAATTTACCAATGGTGAAGAGCTAAAGAAAATCGCCAATAACAGCGGAATCAATGTTGATAAAGATTCTTTTAATTTAGACTCTAAAGGAATAATGTCTTTTACGACAACGATTGACACCGGAAGAGGAAAATTGGAAACTTTTAGATATGAAATGAAAGCTGTTGCCAATGAGTTAAATGGCACGGGTGCTGGATTTATCGTAGCAGAAAACGGAGTTCAAAAATTTTCAGATTCTTTTTTAAAGAATGGTAAGAAGATTGCTAATTATTATTCAAAGGATTTAAAAGATAATTATCTTAATAAGATTCAAGAATCTTTTAATGGGAAAACCGATCTTTATCTTAAAGACAATTCCCTATCTTTAGCATCTGATGGTTTATTAAAACTTACAACAGTTCAGGAACAATATAATGGAAAAGTTAAAGAAACTGAACATATTATTTCAGATGTCGAGGATATATTCCAAGATGGACAATTTATGTCTTCTATGTTGGGAGAAGTCGGTTCGTCTAAAAGCTTAATTAAGGCAAAAGGAAATTTGACAGATGCCCAATTAAAATCTTATTCCAAAGTGTTAGAAGATGTTCTGTCTACCGATCGCAATTATAATAAAGGATCCTTGTCTATTGCGCCAAACGGTATTGCGACTTTTGAATCAAGTTTAACAAATCCTGACGGTAAAATACTTAATTTTAAAACCACATTGGAAGATGTTTCGACAGTTATTTCTGAAGTAGATACCAATTTAGGAGCAACCAGCGAATCTATCAAACGATTCATGCGAACTGCTTCTGAGTCAAAAGTTAAAGTTTCTGAACAGTTATCTAATGATCTGCGAAATAATTATCTAGATAAGATTCAAGGATATTATCAAGATAACACAGATTTATATTTAAAGGATAATTCCCTTTCGTTGTCTGCAGACGGGCTATTAAAATTAACAACTGTACAGGATTTATATAACGGTAAGCTCAAAGAAACAGAATATCTGCTGTCTAATGTCGAAAGCGTCTTTAAGAATGGTGAATTTCTTCCATCTTTAATGGATAAAAATGGTTCCAGCAAAACGTCCATAAAAGCCAGAGGAAACCTTACAAACGGTCAAATAGATCTATACAAAGCAAAACTAGCCACAATGGAAAACGGAAACGTTGACGAAAGCTCTATTAAAGTATTCAAAGATGGATCTGCGTCTTTTGTTTCACAAGTTGAGCAAATGGATGGTTCTGTTCTTCGTCTTAAATATCATATCGCCGATGTTCGTGAAGAATTTGCTGGTTTGGGTGGTAAAGGAATTAATCCAGAGACCAATATGTTTACACCTGAATATTTAGAATCAGGAATAAATACAGGTGTTGTTTCTGACATTAAGGCTTTACTCAAAACTTATAAAGAAGAAATAAAGGCTTATGATGAAGTTGAAGCCAAACGAAGAGCTGTAAGCGATAATTTTGATAACAATGATTTTAATGAGATTCTCGGAGAGGGATCAGGAAATAAACTTTCGGCTCAACTTGAAAAACAATCCAAAGAAGCTTTGGAGAAAGTTAAGAAAACTGAGTCGTTAATTAAAAATCTACTATCTTCAAGAGATGGATTAGCCATGGATTCTGATGGAAAACTGTCTGAACAATTCAATAGTATTGGAGATAGTATCGTAGATGCTTATATTCCTTCGGACGGGAAAATGACCGAATTGGCGACTAAATATGCTGAATTAAAGAATATCTACTCGCAGCTTCAAGCTAATAGCGAAGACTTTATTCACGGAATGGGAAAAGTTAATAAAGAAGGAAAACTTGTTAACTATGATACCTTGATGAATAATGTTGGAAAAGATCTCAATGAGTTCTTAAGAAGGTTGACCACTGGTGACTATAAAAGCGAAAACGATTTAATGAGATTGCTTACTTCTGCAGGTCAAGCAATGAATAAGTTAGATACTGCTGTTTTCCAGAAAAATAGTTCAAGACTTGGCTCGTTTATTGGAGGAATTGATCCAGCAATTAATGCTCGTGAACTTCGAAGCAAACTTGAACAAGCTATATATAATATGGCAGATGATACCGTAGACGTTCAAGTTAAACAGCTCAAAAAAGATAGTCGTGAAGCAAAAGTACAGTATCGTCAAGGAAACGAAGTTAAAAAAGCTACTGTTCGCCTTGAGGATATGATATCTCAAACAAATAATGGTGACAGACAAATCGATGGAGCGTTTTTAAAAGTTGACTCCTCTGAAGAATATAGAACCCCGTTTCAGAAATGGACACAAGGAGTAAAGAGTAAGATCAATACCTTAAGTCAATATATGACAGGTATGGAGATTGTTCAGCGTGCATTCCAAGAAGTCCGAGAAGGATTTCAGTTTGTTTCTTCCATGGATTCTGCTTTAACGACCATTAATCAAACAATGGGCGTTTCTAAACAACAGTTAAATGATCTTGGTAAAGGAGCTATTCAAGTAGGTACTGATTTAAGCACTGGTGCTGAAAATGTAATGGATGCTGTAGCCGTTTACGCCAATGCAAATGAAACAACCGAATCTATTTTAGAAAAATCAAAACCCACAGTAATGTTGTCGAACGCCTCTGGTATGGCAACAACTGAAGCTTCTTCTGTTATTCAAGCTGTTACAAATCAGTTTAAAGAACTTGAGGGACAAGAAAATAGAATTGTTAACTCATATGAAAAAATATCTGCTGGTTTGGCAATTGACTTTAAAGACGGCATCATAGGTATGAGTGAGGCTGTTCAAACATCAGGATCGATTGCAGCCGAAGCGGGGCTTAGTTTTGAAAAATATTCTGCTATTGTTGGGAAAATTCAAGAAACCACAAGATTAGAAGGCTCTCAGATCGGTAATACTTTAAAAACTACAATGGCTCGCTTAAGTCGAAGCGCATCTGCAGATCCAGATGTCACGGCTGAAGATCGGTCTAAGGCTGCTGCAGCATATAAGAGTATGGGTATTGACCTATATAATGATAAAGGCGAATACGCCAATTTAGACGATACATTAAGTACATTGGCATCTAGGTGGGATACTCTAACGGATGCTCAGAAAAATTATATAGCTGAACAATCTGCTGGCACGAGAGGTATTAACGTGTTTAATGCCATGATGAGCACCTACGCTGACGCAATGAAACTAGCGGAAGAAGCTATGTCAGACACTGATTTTATTGATGAGACTCAGGATAAATATGAACAATCAATTGCTGCACATGGTGAAGAGCTAAAAGTAAGAATGCAACAGATTTGGAGCAATCTGCTACCTGCAGACGAAGTTACAGGTTTAATGAGTGTAGGTTCTGTTGTTCTAGATATAATCAGTAAGATTGTTGAGGGTGTAACCAAAATTGGCGATTCTATTTCTTTTGGACATGGATCTTTATTTACTGCTTTAGCAACCGGTTTTGGAGGAATGAAAGTATTTGATTCTATCCGAGACTATACCAACGAAAGCGGATTGAGTTTGTTTGAAGCATTTAAAGGAAATTTTAGCGGAGTTGGTTCAGTATTATCTAAAATAATACCATCTTTTAAAAGTTCGGATGGAAGTAAATCGTTTTCAAATCTATTCAATAGTGGATTAATAGGATTAGTAAAAAATGGAACATCTGGATTCTTTGGTGATTTCTTAGGGGGCTTTAAAGAGGGAAAGAAATCATTTGAAGGATTAGAAAAAACTGCCAAAAAATCATTAGAAGGTGTAGCAGATGCGGGAGAAAAGAACCTAACAAAGGTAGCAGTTAAAAGCGCTGTTGCTGGTGAAGCAGCAGAAGCTGCAATGGATGTGGCTTCTGATGTTGCTAAGGAATCCGTAAAGAAAAGCTTTGCCTCAAAAGCTGGTACAGTAATAGGTTCTCTTTTAACACCAAATATTATTGCTGCAGCATTGGCTGGTTTAGGATTAGCTTCTGTAGCTGGAATTGGAATGTATTTGTCTTCTAAAAATTCTAGAGAGAATGTCAATAAAAGAAACGAAGAGATGTACCAAGAAAACCTTTCCAAACAAAAGGAATTTACGGATACCTCTGCTTACTTAGAATCAATTACAGATGAATACAAACAATTATCTGCAGGGGTTGATACTAAGACAAATAAAAATATCTCTTTAACTAATGATGAATTTGCCAGATATAATGAACTGACATCTGAACTAGCACAACGATTCCCTACTCTTGTTAAAGGATATGATCTTCTAGGCAATGCAATTTTAACAAATGGAAATGCTTTAAAACTAGCAAATGACCAATTGGAATTAGACAGATATGAGCAGGCACAAAAGAATCTCGATAATTATAATTCTTATGCGCAAGGATGGGCATTAGCAACCAGCGGCAGAAAGATTACTAAAGATACTGCTCAAGAATTGAGAGAAAATCAATCTCAACGTGAAGAAAATATTGTCGCAATGGAAAAAGGCGTGGTAGGAGATATTTCTGCCAAAGATAGAATTGATGCCTATAATAAATTAATTGGTTTAACGTATAATGATTTAATCTCAACCCTAAAAGGTGAAAAAGTAAATGGTAAAAAACTTTTATCTGAAGAGCAAAAGAAAGTTGCTCGTGATTATTTCGGTGGTAATCCAACTGAGGAAACGTGGGAGATGAAAAGATCTCAACTTGCCTCTAAAATTGCGAAGGAACAAGCAGAAATAGATCGGCAGGCTGCTAATTTACGTAGCGCCTATTCAAGTGCGGTTGAAGTTTTACGTTATAATAAAGAATTTAAAGGTAAAACAACTGAAACAAATTGGGAAAATCTTCAGAATTATATGGCTGGACTAGGAAGTAAAGATCTAGATGCTTTAACAAATATGGGCTTAGATCCTAATTCATATGTCTCCAATTGGGTAGAAGCATTAAGTAGCGGCGCAGCTGCATCAAAAGTAAGCAGTGCTTTATCAAATATGCTTACGATTAACGATACCTCGACATTAAGCCAGTTAAAAGACTTTATTCAAGAAGATATCCCTACTCTTCAGAAATCGGTTAGAGGATTTGATGGTAATAATTTCTTAGAATCTGTAGGTTTAAGCAACATAAGTGAATTAGAATCTACAATTAAAAAATATGATTTAGCCGCTAATAGATTTGCTACAACTCAAAATGAATTAAATAAAACTGAACGTAATCGAAAAAATGGTACTCAAGGGACAGGATTAGTCGATGGTTCTCAGTTAATGTTTACCAACACAGGTAAAAGTGGCAAACAATTTAATGATAAACAACTAGATGAATATTTAAATCAGTATTTTGCTACAGGAAAAGATCCAGAACAATTAATTCTTGATCGCTTCTACGGTAAAAATGCCGAGAAACAAATGAAAAAATCCATTAAAGCTCAAAAAGATGGTGCAAAAGCCATGAAGGTCACTGCTGATCAAATGAGAAAAGTAATGGATGAGCTTGGAATCAAAACAGATGATGAAATCAGTAAATTATTAGATTTATTTGATGCCTTTAAAAATGAAAAAGATCCAATGAAGAAAGCTTCCGATGCATTCAAGATGGATAATTTTGATTTAAATAAAGAAATTGAAAAAATTAATGCTCTTCGAGCTAATTTAGAGAATGTTGAAAAAGCTTATCAAACAATGGGAGAAGCAAAAAAAGCTTCTTTTTCTTCTTCTGGAATGAATAAATCACAAATTGACAGTTTGTCCGCTTTATACCAAGATCTTGACGGTTATGATTATGATAAATTGTTCGAATCGACAGCCCGTGGAGTTAAGTTAAACACACAAGAAATGGAAAAGCTTAACAAGGCTTGGAGTGATAAACAGGCTAAAAAATATGCCGATCAGTTGGATTATTTAATCGATAAATATAATGATTATAATAAAAAAATCGCTGAAGCTAAGGATAACACTGTAAAGAAAAATGAATTAGTTGGAGAAAGAGAAGATCTTCGTCAACGGATTCGTGAAATGCAAGAAGTGCAATCAATGTATGAAGGCATCTCTAATAGTGTTGCCACTTGGGAACGTTCTTTGTCGGAGGGGGAACAAGGAGATCTTTATGATGCTATTACTGGAGCTGGACGTGAAGGAGCCAAAAAGCGTTATGAGGCTCATGAAATTGGAACAAATGAGTTTAAATCATTTGCCAATATGTTAACATATGAAGATTTAACTGGTAAAAGTGTTGATAAATATGTTGAAGCGTATGAAAAGAGTCAGCCATATATCGATCGTTGGTTTGGCGGAGAAGCCAGAGATAATCTAAATAATTTCTTTACAGATATGCAAAAGGTTAATAAGGGCTTTGCTGATATTGATAAAAACGGTAACTGGGTTTTAAACAAAGGAAATCACGATATCCATGAAATGGCGAAAGCTATGGATATTGACGTAGCATTGCTGGAGACGATGTTTGACAAAGTCAAAGATTTGGGTGGAGATATAACCTTTACCGAGTTCTCCGATTACATGAAAAGCGTCCGAGACTCAGCAATTTCAGCGTTTGGACAAATAGATGATGCTACTAAGAAAAAGTATAAACTCGATTTAGATAAAACCGATTTGGATGGTGTTGAAAAACAAATTGATCAAATTGATAAGGCTATTGAAGCAAATGCCGATAATCCAGAGCTGTTGAATAAATTACAGACTCTTAAAGATTATTATCAGGAGTTGTTAGGAGAAATTTTAGCTGAAAATCCAGCTAGTAAAACTCAAAAGCAGATAGAAGATGCAGTTGCAATGTTAGATAAATTTAACAAGAAATATGAAACTGACATCAAAATCAATGTTAATACAGACGATCCAGCCGAACTTCGAAGAAACATGGAGGAGCTAGTCAATGGAGCTTATGAGAAACGAAAAGATCAAAGTTCTGACGGGAAGCTTACTTCTAAAGATAAAGAGTTCTATCAATCCTATGAAGAACAAAGAAAACAGTTGGTTAAAAATACACAGAACGCAGATTGGTACTATAAAGGTAATGTATTAACGGATCCGAATCAACAAGATGTATTTGGACGTGCGCAGAATACAGTTCAAAAGAAAAATGAGCTAGATTCCTTATTCTTAAATGCAGATAAAGTTAAACATGATGCAGATACCTATATTAAAGCACTTAATGACTGGTCGACTGCTAAAAATAAATTTGATGAATCTGATTCTCAGATAATAAAAAATGTATCTAAAAATACCGGATTAAATAAAAAAGATCTTAATTTAGATATAGATACAAATAATATTGAAAATGCTTTTGGTTCAGTGGATAAGTTTAAGAAAACTCTTGGAGAACTATCGAATGCCGATAAGTTAGATCTTAAGCTGGATGGGATCGAAGATATGAATGACGCATTAGAGTGTCTTTCTAAATTGGATGCTGAAACTCAAAAAGAACTATTGGTTCGATTGGGACTAGAAGGTGACGATTCTTTTATAAAAGCTTATGATAAAATCAAAGAGTTGAGGGAAAAGGGAGAAACGGTAGAACTAAAAACTATCGTAAATGCTGAAGAATGGGAGACATACACTCCTGAACAAAAAGAAGCTATTATCAACGAAACTCTCGGTGAAGAGCTAGAGCTTGAAGATGAAGAAGCTGACGCAGTTTATAACGCAGTAGTAAACGGAGATGCAGAAGAAATTGAAGATCTTCAAAAAATGCTTTCTCAAGTAAAAGACAAGAAGGTTGTAGTAAAAGCTGTTGCACAAGGGAAAGAAGCGGTTAAGAAATTAAACAAAGAAATAGATGCTACTAAGAGTGTGCAGAAAAAAGTTGCACCTTTAACTCCCGATACTGGCATTCAACAAGATATATCTACTAAATATGGTAAAGAGGCTTGGACACAGGTTGTCAGGTTTACCGCCGATACTACGGCTATTGAAGATATGACTTTTGATAATAAAATGGCATTGGTTGAATATCTAGCTGATACCGGCGCTTTAACAGATTTGCCTATTGAAGATGTAGAGGCTTTTGTCGATTACCTTCTAGGGGATGTGCAAGATATTACTCCGGAAGATAAACAGGCTTTAGTTGATTATTTAACTGGTAAGGTTGAGACTCTTCCCAAGCAAGAAGAAAGCGGAGAAATCGACTATAAAAATATTGTTGAAAAACTCGGACATCAATATGGAACGGGAGAGATTAATTACATAAATAACTGGTCTCTACCAAGTATACCAAACATTACCAAAACTGTTACTTGGCAAAATGTTGGTTCTACGGGCGGTGCTGGATCGGTACCGAAAAAACGTAGTTTAGGTTATTCTGTTGAAATGGCAGATGGAACCGCCCATGTTAATGGAACAGCATTTGCAAATGGTACAGTGAGTGGAGAAATTACAACCACTACTGTTAACAAAAAGAAGAAAAAGAAATCTCTAATTAAAACAGCCGTTAATAAAGCTCGTTCTGCCTTTGCAATGGGAAACTGGGGAGCTAAAAAATCTGAAACTGCTTTGGTTGGAGAGGTAGGTAGTGAATTACGAATCAAAGCCGGAACTTCTGAATGGGAGCTTCTAGGAGAACATGGAGCTGAATTTAGAGATATCCAAAAAGGAGATATTATCTTTAACCATTTTAATTAGTGGTTATAAAATTTATTAAATTGCTGGAAAATCTTAAAGATTATTGTGCTACAACGTAGTTTGAAAAGACAAGCGTGATAAGCAGATGAAAATCAAGAAAAACAATAATATGACATAAGGTTAAATGAGTGGAATATGCCGTGAGGCAGTCCTAAGTGTCGTTAATAATAGATAATCAGCAGCCAAGACTCTAAGTAGAAATATATGAGTAAGGTTCAACGACTATCCCGCAAGGGAGTAGGATCGCAAGCGATTGGCGATTCAAAAAAGTAAATATGTAAGTATAGGCGCTTTAAAAATAGTTGGGTTTTTAAAGAAGCCCCTTAAATTAACTTAAAGTGAATTATTAACATAATGATATAGTCTGATCTTATTAGGAAACTAATAAGCGAATTTTAGTTCGGGGTAAGAGTAGCGTCTTACCTAACACTATGAAACAAACGAAAGAGTTATTCGAACATGGCTTCGTTACTTCTAACGGAGGCAGAGGTAAACTTATCGGTGGCGGTTATGCAAATGGCACAGCTTACGTAAAAGGAACTTCTACCGGCGGATGGAATGCTAGTGCAACAAAATATCAGCAGAATAAAAATACTGCTGCAACAACCGCCTCTAAATCTTCTAGAAATAAGTCTACAGGAAGTTCTAAAGCAAAAGAAGAGTTTAAAGAAACGATCGACTGGATCGAAGTAATGATTGATAGAATTGAGCGAAAAATATCCGAAATGGATACTATTGCTGGTTCTGTATATAAATTATTTACTACCCGAAACAGTAATCTTGTTTCAGAATTCTCAAAAGTTAGAGAAGAAATCGACCTGCAAAACAAAGCGTATCAAAAATATTATGACAAAGCTCATTCTCTTGGAGTTTCTGAATCTTATATGGCTAAAATACGCAATGGTGAATTGAATATTGAGGACATTAAAGACGAAGATCTTCATAAGAAAATATCGGAGGCTCAAGATTGGTATGACAAAGCGCTTGATTGTTTGGACACTGTTACAGATTTAAAGGAAACTTTAGGCGACATTGTTCAAGATCAGTTTGATTTAGTAGCAACTCAATTTGAATTGCAATTAGAGGCAATCGAGCATGAAACAGATATGATTTCCGGACAGCTCGATATTATTCAAAATAAAGGTAATTTTGCTGGAAAATCTTATTACGAAGCTTTAATTAAAAATGAAGAAAAGCGTTTCAATGAATTGGAAAAAGAATATAATGCTCTGATTTATCAACGTAATGAGGCTTTATCATCCGGAGCAATTGTTGAAGGTTCCGAAGCTGCATTAGAGATGGCAAATGCTATCAATGATGTTGCCAAAGAATGGCAGGATGCTAAAAATAATATGCTTGAATATAAGAATGATTGGTTAGAGATGGACAAGACCGCTTTCTCATGGATGCATTCTCAGATTCAGGATCTTATTAACGAAACTGAATTTTTAAATTCTCTTATCGGTTTAAATGAAAACGACCTTTTTGATAAAGATACAGGACGATTGAATGGAGATGGGATGGCAACAGGGGCGATGGATGCTATGGCATATAATGTGTTAATGCATCAAGCCGACTCTTATCGAAAGAAAGTTGATGAGTTGAATGCGGCTTTAGCTAAAGATCCAACTAATACAATTTTAATTGATGCCAGAAACGAATATCTTCAATTGCAACGAGAAGCCATCCAAAATGCTAATGAAGAAAAGAAGGCTATTCAGGAATTGGTATCTAATCAATATGATAGGATGCTTGAAGCTTTATCTAAAATCATTGATAAGCGTAAAGAAGCTTTGCAGGCAGAAAGAGATTTATATGAATATCAACACGATATTGAAGAAAAATCTGGAACCGTTAAATCTTTACAGAAGCAGTTGATGTCTCTAGAGGGGGATGATTCTGAAGAAGCTGGTGCTAAACGTCAAGAAGTAAGAGATCAATTAAAAGATGCTCAGCATGATTTGGAATCTACAGAGTACGATAAATGGATTCAAGACCAAGAACTTCTTCTGGATAAAATGTATTCGGAATATGAAAGAGTGTTCAATGAAAGATTGGATGATATTAACGGTTTACTCATGGATATGATTGATTATGGTAATAGCCATACAGCAGATATTCAAGACGTAATAACAAATGAAACTCAAGCAGTCGGATATACAATAACCGAAGGTATGAAAACTATCTGGTTTGGTGATGGAGGAGCTTTAGGAAAAGTAATGACTGATTATACGTCTGCATTTAACACACAAATGACCAATGTGTTTAAGTACGTAAATGGAATTTATTTAATTCTTAAAGAAACTACAAAAACTAAGGTTGATGTGGATAAGCCTAAAGTTGTAGCTCAGCCTAAACCTGCGCCTAAGCCGTCTACTCCTACTCAAAACAATAACAACAATAATACACAAAAGAAAACTGTATCTACAGGAAGTAAAATCAACGCTGGTTCTGCTCCAATTTATTGGGATTCTACCGGCAAGGTTGGACCGTATGGATCTCACCAATACTTTGCTAAAGATCCAGTTTATTTTGTTGTGGGAGAAAGAAACGGTTATGTTTTAGCTAGACATCATACGCAATCGGCAGCCGCTGGTTGGTTTAAGAAAAGTGATGTTGTGGCAATGAATACGGGTGGTTATACAGGAAATCAAGATGGTTTTGCATTACTGCACAAGAAGGAACGAATCTTAACTTCTCAGCAAACAGAGGCATTTGATAAATTAGTTTATGATTATCTTCCTAAGTTGACTGAAGAATTTATGAGTAATTCTGGATTAGGCATGTTGCAAAAATCTGCAGCTAATTATCAATCAAGCAACTCTTCTTCAACAAATAATATTAATATCGACTTTAATTTACCAAACGTAAAAGATGCTAATGATTTCATTAATGAACTTCAAAAGAGTAAGGATTTTGAGAAACTCGTATCTCATATAGCTTTTGATCCATTAAATGGAAAATCATCTTTGCGTAAGAACTTAGTACGAACTGGACGGAATTAACTTCCTTCCAGTTCTTTTTATATTTATTTTGGAGACGAAAGATGAAAAAACAAGAAACATTATTGGCTTTGATCGAAGAACTGAAACAAGAAATCAAAATGAAAGATGAAATTATTCATCATATGCAGGAAAAAATTAATGGTTTTGAAATGTATGGTTCTGAATGGATCGATGCTTTAAATTTTAAAGAAGCAATCGATGATGCTCGAAAAGCCGAACAAGAATATAAAAAATGCTATCAAGATTTATTAGCTTTAAAAGAAGCGTACAGAAAAGCGTTAGATGATGTTGTACGCAGATTATAAATAATTTTTAGAAAGAAAGGATGGTAATAATGAGGATTATTGATTTTGAATACGATGGAATTTTACTATCCGATTTAGGATTTATTCCCTGTTTACTCAATAACTCAAAGACAGATACCGTTGACATTGGCAATAAAGTAGATATTGGAAAGGTGAAATCGGCTCGCAATAATTCTTATTATTCTATTGGGGCAAATTACTCAGACGTGTTGCAATTGACATTTTCTATTGTTGTGGATCCGTGTTCAAATCCAGATATCGAATTAACTGATGAGCAAATCAATGATACTATGCGATGGTTAAATAGAAGACGGTACTGTAAATTTAAACCTATTTACGAAGAAGGTGAATTTCCTGATGTTTATTACAATGCCACATTCAATGCAGAATTAGTAATGGCGGGAACAAGTCCTATAGGATTTAATCTCACTTTTATAACTAATGCTCCATATGGATTTAAAGATGTTGACGCAGGAGAACATGAGTTATCTGCAGGATCTAGTATCCAAATTGAAGATGAAAGTATTGAGATAGGATATGTTTATGCAGATATGGAAATTACCGTCAATGGTACAGGAACTTTAGAAATCATAAATGATGCTGATAAATTTAATAAGACTGTTATCGAGAATTGCAAAGCCGGAGATAAAATAATTTTTAATGGAAGAACAAAAGAAATATCTTCCGAAAATCATGTAACAATCGCAAATGATTTTAACTACAGATTTCCAAGAGTAACGAATACCTATAATAATAAAATTAACAATTTTAGCTTCAATCTCCCCTGCTCTGTGAAAATTAATTACACGGCAATATCAAAGGTAGGAATTATATTATGAGTCACGTATTAAAACTTGATCCATTTGGTTCGTTACAAAAACCAACTTTTGTTGTTTCTTTAAAAAATCATGAACACATAGGTGAATTAAAGTATATTTCTGATGCAACAATCAAATATGATCTTCATGCTGATGAAATTTCTTTTATTGCTTATAGGTATGAAGAAAACGCCGAACAAAGTATTGCTGATGAAATCTTTGACGAATTAAGAGATACAAAATATATTTATATTCCAGAAATGGAAGAATACTTTGCTATTGAAACTTCTCCTAAAGATGAAAGTATGCTTTCAATTGCGGTTTCTGGGATAAATGCGTGTAAAGAAGAACTAAGCCGAATAAAATTGTATGAATTTGAGGTTAATACTGAAAGAGATATAGCCCGAGAAGAATATACAAAAGCAACGGTATTTTGTGATGTAAATGACCCGGCTAATTCCCTACTCCATCGAGTTCTTTACAAATGTCCACATTACTCTGTAGGAGAAGTTGATCCTTCTTTGGTTAGAATTCAAAGAATGTTTTCTGCTAATGATGAAAGTGTATATGATTTCTTAACAGATACAGTTGCTAAAGAAATGGATTGTATTTTTGTTTTTAATACAGTTAATAGGACTATCAATGCTTATGATTTGAAATCCAGATGCATAGATTGTGGATATCGAGGAGATATTGAGAGCGTTTGTCCTAAATGTGGATCTACAAACGTTCGTAGTTATGGAGATGATACAAATATCTATGCGGATGTAGAAAATTTATTAGATTCTGTAACAGTGTCTACGAATGCAGAAGAAGTTGTAAATTGTTTCCGTTTAGAGGCTGGCGATGATGATATGACGGCAGCTATTGTAAACCGAAATCCAAACGGCTCTCAATATATTTACAAGTTTTCAGAAACAGCAAAAAAAGATATGCCAAAAGCTTTGGTTAATAAGCTTGATGCATATGACGAACTTGTTAAATCCTATGATAAAGAATATGGCGAAATCATTGAAGGAATCTATGAAGATATAGATAAAATTGCTTATTATACAAGCGAAATGATGCCGTCAAGGGAAACGGTTCCCACTTCAGCAGCAGACGAAGTAGCAAAGCTGGAAGATATTGAGTTGGCTCCTCTTGGAATGGCAAAAATTGCTTCTGGGACTTCTGTATCTACGGTTAATAATGCTATCGAAACATATGCAAAAGTTTTTATTGATTCTGGTAAATACAAAGCCAAGGTTAAAGAAGCGTTTTTTGAGAATAAAGGAGAAGATATCGATGGTTCCTATTGGGGAATATGGACAGGCGTAATTACAGTTACCAGTTATGCTGATGATGAAGATGTTGCTGAAACCAGACAACTTGCTGTAAAGGTTTGGGATAAATATCATGTCTATTTAGAACAAAAACTAGATAAAAAGCTTAAAGATGATTCAGTGGCTAAAGAAGGATCTATTTACGATGTTTTATCGATTAAAGATTTAGAAGATTTTAAAGAAGCACTAAAACTGTACGGATTGGTTCGGTTGCAGTCCTTTACTGATTCTATTCAAGGATGTCTGGATGTCATGATCGAGTCTGGTCAGGCGGTTGATTCAGCAGAAATGTACGAGGAGTTATATATTCCCTATTTTGAAAAACTGCAAGCTTGTCAAATGGAAATGAATGAAAGGTCAAAAACTGTTGAAGAATGGGAAAATAAAATGGATTTCCATATCAAGAGGCAAAAAGAAATTCAAAAAGCTTTGGACTTTGAAACATTTCTGGGAGAAGATCTCTATACAACATTTAACATTTATCGAAGAGAACAGTTATATTCGAATTCAAATTATGTATCAACAGATTTAGATAATAAACAAATTTTTGAAAATGCTGCTATTTTTCTCGAGGTTGCTAAAGAAGAATTAGATAAAGCCAGCGAACATCAATATCAATTGGAAGCTAAAATGGTTGACCTATTAGCTTGTGAAGAATTTCAAGATCTTACTCCTAAAATGAGACCGGGAAATTGGATGAGATTGGGAGTTGGAAACGACATATTTAAACTTCGTATTATTAATTTTGAAGTTGATTATGAAAAACAGCAGTACTTAGACATTGAATTTTCTAACGTAACTCGCTGGAGAGGATTAGCTGATGATACTAAGAGTGTTATTGATTCGGCAAAATCCATTGCTTCTACTTATGGCGGTGTAATGCATCAAGTGAGAAGTTCTAAAGATACAACGAATTATGTCAAAGACTTTGTTAATCGTGGACTGGATCTTACTACAACTAAAATTATTAACAATGCTCATAACCAAGATATTGTTATCGGAGACACTGGTTTATTAGCTCGAAAAAAAGAAGACTTTGTGGATGAATACAGTCCAAATCAAACAAAGGTTTTAGGATCCGGCATTTACATTACAAGAGATAACTGGCGATCCGTTGTCGGGCTTTTAGGAAACTATATCCATGTGGATCCTGTAACTGGAGAACTATCTTCGAGGTACGGGCTTTTAGCTGAAAATATTGTTGGCAATTTGATTTTGGGAAATAATCTTGGAATCTATTCAGAAGATGCTACTAAATCAATGACTTTCAATAATCTTGGATTGATTATTGATGCTAAACCCGATGAAGATGGTACCTATTCTCGTATAGTTGATATTCGAAGAGACGGGGAAAGTCAGTTTTATATAGACCAAGATGGAAATATTGTTCTAGCATCTAATCAAATTATTCAAATGCACGATAAATTAGATCGTGTTGTAGCCGACTATGCCGACATTGAGAAAATGTATGTTAAAGAAGCAACAGTCGAAAAGTTAATTTCCGAATACATCAAGACAGAAGTTATCGAAGGCGAATACGGTAAATTCAAGCATCTTATTGCAACAGATGGTCAGTTCGAAAATCTTGAAACCAACAATATGACGGTCTATGGCATGATAACTGCCAACAAAGCTTCTATTGACGATCTAACTGTCAACAAACTGGACGTTAACGCAC